>Ga0114974_10000056_pt1 | contig 86975 bp, 73 predicted proteins | sample S_130206_EF_Meta_FD_87318 | JGI IMG/M metagenome (GOLD analysis project Ga0114974, IMG submission 87318) | Freshwater microbial communities from Lake Simoncouche, Canada to study carbon cycling - S_130206_EF_MetaG | ecosystem: Environmental > Aquatic > Freshwater > Lake | place: Lake...
CCTGTCAGGAACCCGCCGCCCTCCTGCGCGCTATTGCTCCTAAGAGAAGTCACGCAGACAGGAGCATCCCCATGTCTCTCTTCAAGAAGAAGACGGACGACCATGCCGGCAGCGGCATCGACATGCCGGCGCCCAAAACCCTTGTCGAAAAGGTGGTGGAGGCGGTCAAGGACGTCGGCCAGCCCGGCGCGCCAACCGTGGCGCCGGTCCCGCCCAAGGCGCCAGACCACCGCTAAGTCCGTGGTAGTGTTATATTTTTTCTGCTAGGCTTTCCTCCCAGAGCGGCTGAAGCCGCCTGATGGGGAGGTCTCATGCGTCTGTGTGCCCTGGCTCTGGCGATGCTGTGTGTTGTCACCGCCGCCAAAGCCGAAACCGGCTATGACCTCTGGCTGCGCTACACGCCCGTCGAGGCCGCGTACAAAAGCCAATATGGCGTCAGCGCATTGGTCACTGGCGCGTCCTCGCCCACCCTGGATGCGGCACGCGCCGAATTGAATCGCGGCTTGTCCGGCATGCTGGGCGCCGCACCTGTGCCGGCAGCGAATGTGACAGTGGACGGCGCGCTGGTGATCGGCACGCCGGCCTCCTCGCCCATCGTGGCCGGGCTCAACCTGCCGCTGAAGGGACTGGGTGGCGAAGGCTATCTGATCCGCAATGTCACCATCGCGGGCCGCAAGAGGACCGTGATCGCCGCCAACAGCGACGTTGGCGTGCTATATGGCGCCTTCGCTTACTTGCGCCTGATCCAGTCGCGCCAGCCGATCACGGATGTGATGTCCGCGCCCCGGACCCGAATCCGCATTCTCAACCATTGGGACAATCTCGACGGTTCGATAGAGCGCGGCTATGCAGGGGCTTCGATCTTCAACTGGCACACGCTGCCCGAGCATATCCCGCCGCGCATTATTGATTACGCCCGCGCCAATGCCTCCATCGGCATCAATGGCATGACTCCCAACAATGTGAATGCCCGGGCCGAAAGCCTGTCGCCCGCCTATGTCGAAAAGGCGGCGTCGCTGGCGGGTGCGCTGCGCCCCTACGGCATCAAGCTGTATCTGTCGGTGCGCTGGAGCGCGCCGGTGGAGATCAGCAAGCTGAAGACCGCCGACCCGCTCGATCCGGCGGTGAAGCAATGGTGGCAGGCCAAGGCCGCGGAAATTTACAAGGTGATCCCGGATTTCGGCGGCTTTCTGGTCAAGGCCAATTCCGAGGGTGAACCCGGGCCGCAGGATTATCATCGCACCCACGCCGACGGCGCCAACATGATCGCCGATGTGCTCAAGCCTTATGGCGGCGTGGTGATGTGGCGCGCCTTTGTCTATGCCAACGATCCCAGACTGGACCGCGCCACGGCCGCCTATAAGGAGTTTGTGCCGCTGGATGGCCAATTCCGCGACAATGTCGTGGTGCAGGTCAAGAACGGACCGATCGATTTCATGCCGCGCGAGCCGTTCTCGCCGCTGTTCGCCGCCATGCCCAAGACCTCGCTGATGCTGGAACTGCAGATCACCAAGGAATATCTGGGCCAGCAGACCCATCTGGTCTATCTCGGGCCGCTGTTCGAGGAGACCCTGAAGGCCGATACGTATGCGCATGGGCCGGGCTCGACCATCGCCAGGATCACCGACGGCAGCCTGGACGGGCACGCGATTTCCGGGATGGCGGGCGTCGCCAATATCGGCAACGACGCCGACTGGTCCGGCTCCATCTTCAACCAGGCCAACTGGTATGTGTTCGGCCGCATGGCCTGGGATACGGAAATCTCGGCGCGCGCGGTGGCGGAAGAATGGACACGCCAGACCTTCACCGCCGATCCGGCCTTCGTGAATCCCACCGTCGACATGATGATGGCGTCACGCGAGGCGGTGGTGGACTACATGACGCCGCTGGGCCTGCATCACATCATGACCAACGGCAACCATATGGGCCCGGCGCCCTGGGACGAGAAGGGGCCGCGCGACGACTGGAAGGCGGTCTATTACCACCGCGCCGCTGCGGACGGCGTCGGCGTCGACCGCGTCGCCAGCGGCCATGCCGCGCAATACAAGTCGCCGCTGAAGGAACGCTTATCCAGGGCCGCGACCACACCGGAAGAATATCTGCTGTGGTTCCACCGTCTGCCCTGGGACTACCGCACCAAGTCGGGCCGCAGCCTGTGGGATGAAATGGTGGCGCATTACCGGCGCGGGGTGGACAGTGTGGCGCGGATGCAGGCTGGCTGGGCGGCGCAAAAGCCTTATGTAGACGCGGAACGCTTCAGCCAGGTCACATCTTTCCTGGCCATCCAGCATCGCGAAGCGATCTGGTGGCGCGATGCGTGCCTCGCCTATTTCGCGCAATTCTCCGGCCAGCCATTCCCGCCGGGATATGCGCCGAAGTATCCGCTGGAGACGTACAAGGCGATGCCGATGTTCGCTTCACCGCCGCCCTAGGGTCAGCGCGGCGCCGCTGTGCCAGACAGGCCGGCGGCGCGCGGCATAACCATCGCCGGGGTCAGCTTGAACAGCTTGCCGCGTTCGGCCAGGGCATAGACTGCGCCGTCGGGGCCGACCTTCACATCGCGCAGCCGCAGCTTCTGGTCGGTCAGCATCGGCTCTTCGGCAACGACCTTGTCGTTCTTGATCTCAAGCCGGTAAACGCCGATGCCGCGCAGGCCGGCGACGAACAGGCTGTTTTTCCATTGCGGGAACAGATCGCCCTTGTAAAAGGCCATGCCGGAGGTGCCGATCACCGGGTCCCAGTAATAGACCGGCTGTTCCATGCCTTTTTTTGCGGTGCCTTCGCCGATCGGCTCGCCCGGATAGTTGATGCCGCGGGTGATGATGGGCCAGCCATAATTCTTGCCGCGCTGAAGGATGTTTACCTCGTCGCCACCGCGCGGACCGTGTTCGACTTCCCACAGCTTGCCGGTCCTGTGGTCGAAGGCCAGGCCTTGCGGGCTGCGCAGGCCATAGGCCCAGATTTCCGGCAGCGCGCCCTTGGTCTTCAGGAAGGGATTGTCTTTGGCCGGTGCGCCTTCGGGCGTCAGGTGCAAAATCTTGCCCAGGTGGTTGTCCAGCTTCTGGGCGAACTTGGCCATGTAATCCCAATGCCGGTTGCCATCGCGGTCGCCCATGACCAGGAAAATCGAGCCGTCCTTGCCAAAGACGATGCGGCCGCCCTGCTTGCTGGAGGAATTGTTCATCGGCACGGCGGGCACGCCGCGAAACAGTTCCTTCACGTCGCGCACGCCGCTGTCATCCAGCGTGGCGGTGGCCAGGTTGGTATTGGTCCAGTACCCCTTTTCCACCACTTCGAAGAAGGTGAAATAGATGCGCTTGCTGGCGGCGAAGTCGGGCGCCAGCACCACTTCCAGCAGGCCCAGCTTGCGCCCCGTCCCCGCCAGGCTTTCCAGCCCCGGCAGTGGTGCAGACAGGTTACCGGACGCATCCAGCACTCGCAGCGCCCCGGGCAGCTTTTCGCTGATCAGGAGTTTGCCCTCGGGCAGGAAGGCGACGCTCCAGCCCAGGCCCAGTTTGTCGGTCAAGACGCTCACCTTATAATCGGCGGTCTTGGAAAAGGGCGCGCGGGTCTGCTGCTTGAAGGCGGGGTTGTCCTTGGCGCTTTCGGGCGGGCGGGTGTCCCAATAGCGGCCTTCTGCAGTCTGGGGGGCGGGATGGTCGCGGGATTCCCCGGCAGGCAGCGGCGCGGGGGCCACCGACGGCGTCTGGGCCGCCAGCGGGATGGGCAGTGCGGCCAGCCAGATGGTTGCGGTCTTCAGCCAGTATTTCACGCGCGTCTCCCACCTTTTGGCGGGAGATTACCCCGCACATGGCCTTGCGCCTAGACGGTGTTTAAGGGGGTGACGGCGGCGCTCGCATACCTCTAGACTTGGCCCGCGGGTGCCGGACAACAAAGCCAAAAAGGCGCGGCGGGGCAGGGGACGAGTTCGTGACTTCTACACTGGCGATGCTGCCGCTCGATTACATCGAGTTTTTCATCTTTCTTGCCCTGCTGTGCGCGGTCGGCTTTTATTCGGGCCGGGGCGAGCGCGGCTCGACCAATGACTACTTCCTGGCCGGGCGCAGGCTGCCCTGGTACGTGGTGGGCGGTTCCTATGTCGCCGCCAATGTCTCGACCGAGCATTTTGTCGGCCTGGTGGGCATCAGTTTCCTGCAGGGCGTGGTGCCGGCGCTGGCCCAATGGCAGACCTCGCTGGTCGAGATACTGATCGTCTTTTTGTTCGTGCCGTTCCTGATCCGGGCGCGCATCACCACCGTCCCGGAGTATCTGTCCAACCGCTTCGGCATGGGGGTGCGCCAGCTTTTCGCGATGCTCACCATTTTCGCCAATATTTCCATTTTCATGGCGGCGGTGATGTATGCTGGCGGACTGACCCTGTCGGGCTTTTTCGGCTGGCCACTGATCTGGTGCATCATCGGCACCGGTATCTTTGCGGGCGGCTGGGCGGTCTATGGCGGCCTCAACACCGTGGCCTGGACCGGATTGCTGACGGCGGTGGTCAAGATCGGCGGCGTGGGCCTCCTTACCGTATTCGCGCTGAAAGAGATGACCCCCAGCGGCGGCATCATCGACGGCTTTCTCGCCACCATCCACGCCAACATCGCCGATACCGGCATCTGGAAAGAGGCGGTCGAGGCCAGCGCCCCCAATCTCACCCAGTATGGCGACTACAACCGCATGACGGTGTTCCAGCCGCCGGATCATCCGCTGGCCCCATGGACCGGCACCTTCTTCGGCCTGCTGGCGGTGGGCGTGTGGTACGGGGTGATGAACCAGTTCATCGTCCAGCGCGTGCTGGGCGCCAAGGACATCTGGCATGCCCGCATGGGCCTGTTGATGGCGGGTTACGCCAAGCTGCTGCTGCCTTTCATCGTGGTGCTGCCGGGCCTGATCCTGTTCGCACGCCATCCCGATTTCCTCTTGGGCGACTGGAAGACCGCCGTTCATCGCGCCGATGGCGGCTTTGTCATCCTGGTGCAGGAATTCCTGCCGGTTGGATTGCGTGGGCTGCTGCTGGCGGTCTTGATCAGCGCCGTCCAGGCGACGGTCAGCGCAGTGGTCAATGCCACGGCGGCGATCCTGACGCTGGATATCTATGTGCCGCTGATCAATCCCGAGGCGACCGAGAAGCAACGGGTGCGCTTTGGCATCTGGGCCAGCGTCGGCGCCATCGCAGCGGGCATCGCCATGGCGATCTATGTCAGCCAGCAGAGCACCGGCATTTTCCAGTACATGCAGACCCTGAACGCCTTTGTCGCGCCGCCCTTCGCCGCCATCCTGTGGGTCGGCCTGATGTGGAAGCGCACCAACGGCGCCGGCGCCCTGACCGCCGTGATCGGCGGCCTGATTGCGGGCCTGTTGATCAAGCTGGCGGGATACCTCGTGGTCATGCCCAGCTGGTACTATGCCTTCGCCAACCAGGCGGCGGTCTGCCTGGCGATTTCACTGCTGCTCTGCGTGGTCGGGACCTTGCTGCATCCGGCTCATACCCCCGGCACCCAGACCGATCCTGTGACATTCTGGGATTCCCGCGACACGCTTTCCCAGGGGCTGGGGGACCGGTGGTATAAGAGCGTGATCCTGTGGGCCAGCGTACTGCTTGTGCTGACCTGCGCCTGCATGCTGATATTTTCGCAGATATTCTTCCCGACGGGAGCTGGACCATGAACAAACGCAATCTGTCCGACCTGGTGATCCGCCAGTCGGAATTCAAGGGCGAAATGGGGGTGGCGCGCGCCGACATCACGCCGCCCGCCAATATCTATGCCCGCTCCTGGGGCAGCGCCCAGCACGACGCCGCCGAAGGCATTCACCGCCCGCTGGTCGTCACCAGCCTGTTTCTGCGCGGCGGCGACCCGAAGCTGGAACTGTACCTGGTCTGCTTCGATCTGGGCTGGTGGTTCGACAGTGCCCATGAACTGGAAATCCGCAAACAGATTCTGGAAAAGTCCGGCATCAACAACGACCAGCTGATCACCCATATGGGCCACACCCATGCGGGACCTGCCTCCAACCTGCAGAACCTGGACCGCGAAGGCGGCCATCTGATCCCGCCGTATCGCGAGAAGATCGTGGAAGGCGCCGTCGCGGCCATCAAGGGATCGAAGGAAAATGTGCAGCCAGCCGTGATGTCCTGGGCCACCGGCCGCTGCGACCTGGCGCGCAATCGCGATCTGGTGCTGGACAGCGAAACCTTCCTGTGCGGCATCAATCCCGACGGTCCCGCCGATGACACCGTGCTGGTGGGGCGCATCACCGATGCCAAGGGCAAGATCATCGCCACGCTGGTGAACTATGCCTGCCATCCGGTTTCGCTGGGCGGCGGCAACAGGCTGATCTCGCCCGACTATTATGGCGCCATGCGCGAAGTGGTGGAGCGCGACACCGATGGCGCGCCCTGTTTCTTCCTGCATGGCGCATCGGGCGACCAGACGCCGCTACGCTCCTATGAAGCCGATACCGGCATTGCCGACCAGAATGGCCGCCAGCTTGGCTATGCCGCGCTGTCCACCTTGACCGGCATGCTGCCGCCGGAACAGGAATTCGCCTTCGACCGCATCGAGGATTCCGGCGCGCGCCTCGGCCGCTGGAGCCTGCGCCCCAGGCCCGCCAACACCACGTTGCATGCGACGGTGTCGGACACCGACCTGCCCTATGTGGACCTGCCGACCGAAGCCGAACTTCTCAAGTCCCTGCATGGCTGCAATGACCGCGCCTTGAAGGAGCGGCTGGAACGCCGGTTGATGGTCCGCCGCGATGTCGGCACCGGCACATCGCGCAAGGTGCGCATGACCCTGTGGCAGGTCGGCGATGCCTTCTTCGTCGGCGCGCCCGCCGAACCCTACAGCGCCTTCCAGGTCGAACTGCGCAAGCGCTTCCCCAACAATGCCGTGGTGATGCTCAATATCGTCAACGGCAATGTCGGCTATCTCGCGCCCGCCGAAACCTACAAAAACCCCGGCCTCTACCAGATCAAGATTTCGCTGTTCCGGCCCGGTTGCATGGAACAGGTGATCGACGATACCGCCAAAACCCTAAAGCAGCTTGAAACCGCCCATGGATAGTATTCTGCATCACGAAACCGTGCTGGAGCACAACCGCCGCTACATTCCCGGCGGCATCTCCTCGGTCAATCGCGCCATCGATCCCGCCATCACTTTCACGAAAGGTGAGGGTGCCTATCTGTGGGACGCGGCGGGCAAGCGCTACATCGATTATCACGCCGGCTTTGCGCCGTATTTCCTGGGCCACAATTTCGCGCCCATCAACGAGGCGGCAGCGGCGGCGCTGAAAGGCGGCGACAGCCTGTTCGGCGCGGGTCCTTCCAAGGCGGAAGGCCTGCTGGCGGAACTGATCTGCCGCAATGTCCCGGCGGTGCAAAAAGTCACCTTCCTGAATACCGGCAGCGAGGCGACCTCGCTCGCAATCCGCATCGGCCGGGCTGTGACGCAGCGCTCCCACATCATCGTGATGCAGGGCGGCTATAACGGCAATCACGACGAACTGGCCTGCAACGTCTTCAACTCGCTGGCCGAAATCGGGCCGCGCGTGTCCCCCGGCGAATACCCGCTGCGTCCCCTGGGCGCCGGCACCACCATCGAGCAGACCCATTTCGTCCATGCCATCAACTACAACGACCTGGAGTCGGTTCGTTATATCTGTCGACGCTTTCCCATCGCCGCCCTGATCACCGAGCCGCTGCTGCAGAATATCGGCGTGGTGAAGCCGCAGCCCGGTTATCTGGAAGGGCTGCGCGACCTGGCGGACGAGTTCGGATTCCTGCTGGTGTTCGACGAGGTCAAGACGGGCTTCCGCCACGCTTTGGGCGGTTACAGCCAGGTCTGCGGCGTCAAGCCGGACCTGGTGGTCTATGGCAAGGCGGTGGCCAACGGCTTCCCGCTGGCGCTGGTCGGCGGCAAGGCCGAGTATATGGACTCGATCATCGATCCCGATCCTACCCGCCGCCCCTTCGTGGCCGGCACCTATAACGGCCATCCCGTGGCGGTGGCCGCCGCGACCGAAACCGTGCGATACCTCGCTGCCAACAAGGACAAGATCTATCCGAAGATGGAAGCGATGGGCGCGGCGATGGAAGCGGGCATTACCGGCATCTTCGCCAGGCGCGGCGTCACTGCCTGCGTGGCGCGCCAGGGCTCGGCCTTTTCCTTCTATATGATGGCCAAGCCGCCCAGGGATCTGCATGACATCATTGAAGGCCATGATTTTGCCCGCGATGTCGCCCTGCGCCGGGCGTTGATCCAGCGCGGCGTGTTTTTCGTGCCCATCGCCACCAAGCAGTGCTCCCTGTCCGCCGCCCACAGCGACGCCGACGTGGAGTTCACGCTCGAACAATTCGAAAGCGCCGTTAAGGCCATCTGGTAGGAGCCGCCCCGTGAAAAAATCCATTCTTTCCGCCTTGCTGATCACGGGTGTTGCCGGCGCCGCGCTGGCGCAACAGGCGGCTCCCCCGGCTCCCGCCACCGCGCACACCGCTGCCGACATGATGCGCGGCGCAGCTCCTGCGCCGGCGGCCATCAACCCGCCGGTGCCGCCGCCGCGCCGCCTGGCCCCGCCGGTGCCCGCGCTGCTGCAGAGCCGGGCGCATGAGGTCTGGACCACCAACTGCATCGCCTGCCATGGCAACACCATCGAAGCCGGCCCCAGCGCCAAGAGCCTGTTCTCCGACAGCTTCCTCTCCAGCCGCACCGATGCGCAGATCGCATCGGCGGTCGCCGATGGCCCGTCCGGCGTCGCCAATCACGGTTTCAAGACGCTGTACCTGCCGGGCGAACTCGGCCAGATTCCGGCCTACCTGCGCATTCGCGGCGGCGTGCTGAACCGCAAGGTCGGCGATACGCCCGATCCCAGCGGCAAGGTGATCAAGAGCCAGAAGGCGACCTTCAAGGTGGAAACACTGGCCAAGGGCTTCAACCAGCCCTGGGGCCTGGCCTTCCTGCCAGACGGCCGCATCCTTTTCACCGAACGTTCCGGCGCGGTGCGCTTCCTCGACAAGAGCGGCAAGGTCTCCGCGCCGGTGAAGGGCACGCCCAAAGTGTTCGAGCGCCAGGACGGCGGCATGCTGGATCTGGCGCTGCCCCCGGACTATGCCAAGAGCGGCTGGGTCTATCTGTCCTATTCCGACGTGCCGCCTGGCTTCACGCCGGAACCGGGCACCGACAAGGCGCCGCTGATGGCGCCCCCCACCATGACCACGGTGGTGCGCGGCAAGATCAACGCCAACAATGAATGGGTGGAGCAGCAGATCCTGTTCCAGGCGCCGGCCGACCTCTACACCTTCCCGGCCGACCATTACGGCTCGCGCTTCCTGTTCGACGGCAAGGGCCATCTGTTCTGGACCATGGGCGAACGCCACGACATGCAGGCCTCGCAGAACCTGGCCTCGCCACTGGGCAAGATCCACCGCATCAATGAAGACGGCTCCATTCCGTCCGACAATCCCTTCGTCCACACGCCGGGCGCGCTGGGCAGTATCTGGAGCTATGGCCACCGCAATCCCGAAGGCCTCGCCTTCGATCCGGCGACCGGCATCCTGTGGGAAACCGAGCATGGCCCGGTCGGCGGCGATGAAATCAACATCGTCGAGCCGGGCAAGAATTACGGCTGGGGCGTGATCACCAATGGTCTGGAGCCCGGCATCGTGCGCCAGAGCGCGGTGGGCATGACCAACCCGATCACCTTCTACAATCCCTCGATCGGTCCGGGCGCCACCAACTTCTATACCGGCGACCGTTTCCCCGGCTGGAAGAACAACATGTTCATCGCCGGCATGGTGGGCCAGCGGCTGATCCGGCTGGAAATCAAGGGCCGCCAGATCGTGTCGCAGGAAGTCGTGTTCCAGGATTATGGGCGCGTCCGTCATGTGGTCACCGGGCCGGATGGCAACCTGTATCTGCTGCTGCAGAACCGCAATGGCGATCCGGTCGGTGGTTCGATCGTTCGGCTGGTGCCGGCGAAGTAACGTCTTGGGCATTGGAGACATCAACCGTCGCGCCGTGATCGGCGCGACGTTGGGGGCGGCGGCGGTGCCAACGGGCGTGGTCGCCGCCACGTCTGTTTCCGAAACCCGGTTGCATGGCCGCGAGGCCCTGACCATCGCCAACGGCAAGATGCAGCTCAGCGTCTTGCCGGGCGGCGGCTTCATCGGCGAAGTGCGGTTGACCAGCGGCCGCGCCAAAGCCGACATCAACCCGATGCGGGTGCCGCACTATCCCACCATCGATCCCTACGCCTTCACCTATGCCCGTGACGGCGCCACTTATGGCACCGATGTGCAGGCGCGGCTGATGTCGGGCTATATGGGCCACTTCACCTGTTTTCCCCAGTTCGGCAACCAGCCGGAAGAATTCAAGGCCGCTGATTACAACCAGCATGGTGAAGCGCTGGCGGTGAAATGGCGGCGCGAGGCCTCAAGCGGCCTGGTGATGAGCGCGGAGTTGCCGCGCACGCAATATCGCTTCCAGCGCAGCATCAACATGCTGCCCGATGAAACAGTGGCCACCGTCACCGAGACCGCGGAAAACCTGATGATCGCCGACCGCCCGCTGCAATGGGTGCAGCATGTCACCTTCGGTCCGCCCTTTGTCGAGAAGGGCAAGATGTTCGCCGACGCGTCGGTGGACAAGGTGATGCTGGGCTGGGGCGATGGCGCCACTCTGGCGGCCTGGCCCAACAGCGTGAATGAAAAAGGCGGAGCCCATGACTATCGCGTCTTCAGCGGCGAGGTCGGCAAATGGCTGCTGCAGCGCGATGGCAAGAACTGGGTGACCGCCTATCATGCCGATTACAATGTGCTGATCGGCTATATCTTCGAGGCTGCCACCAACCCCTGGCTGCTGGACTGGCAGCAGAACCGCACCAACCTGCAGAAGCCCTGGGACGGCAAAGTCGTGGCGCGCGGCTTTTGCTGGGGCGACAGCCTGATCCAGGGCGCCAAAAATGCCGTGGCGCAGGGCAGGAATTTCGGGGTGCCGCAATATAGCTGGATAGACGGCCGCGCCAAACGCAGTCAGACCTACACCATATTCCTGGCGGAGATTCCGTCAGGTTATCGCGGGGTCGCCAGCCTGAAAACCGAAAACGGCTTTATCGTTCTGACGGAAAAGGAAACCGGAAAAATCCTGCGCGTGAAATCGGCGCTGGCCTAGGGAGCAGGGCCGAAATTCCGCGAGAGATAGTCGACGATCCTGTCGAACTCGTCGTCGCCGATGACGGCGCCCTTGTTGATCATGTCGTTGACGGTCAGGGCCCATCCGGTGCGGGCCTTGCGCAGCGCGGTGAACCGGGTGACCTGATGGCAATGGCTGCAGGCCGCCCACACCGTGTCGCGCATTTCGCCGGGCGGAAGCTCCTGCGCGCGGGCAACGTATGAGGTCGCCGCCAAAGCCAACAACGCTAGACAGGTGGCGCGGAAGGCGCGATCAGCCGGCATGAAGGCAATTCCCATGGCTCGAAAAGCGTGGCACGCTCCTTATAGATAAAAAAATCAAGGGTGGAAGAGTGGGCAAGATTTCACGCCGCAGCGTTTGCGCCACGGGATTGGCGGCCATGGCCCTACCGGGCATGCCGGCCTTCGCCGCGCCGGCCTATGACACCGCCAATGGCGAATGGCGCACCTATGGCGGCAATCTGGCGAGCTGGCGCTATTCGGCGCTGGACCAGATCAATGCCGGCAATTTCAGCAAGCTGCGCCACGCCTGGACCTTCCGTCCCGACAATCTGGGGCCGGTGCCAGATCCCAACCTGCAGGCGACGCCGCTGATGGTGAAGGGGACACTGTACCTGACGGCCGGTTCGCGCCGCGCCGCCGTGGCGCTCAATCCCGCCACCGGCGAGCTGAAGTGGAAATACAGTCTCGACGAAGGCAAGCGCTTCACCAATGCGCCGCGCCAGCTTTCGGGCCGTGGCCTCAGCTATTGGACCGACGGCGAAAAGGATCGCATCCTGTTCGTGACCGTCGGCTACCGGCTGGTCTGCCTGGATGCGCAGACCGGCTTGCCGGTGCCGGACTTCGGCACAAATGGCATTGTCGATCTGAAGACGGAAATGGACCAGGAGATCGACCTGACCGGCGAGCGGGTCGGCGACGATATCGGACTGCATTCGACGGTGCTGGTGGTGGGCGACGTCATCGTTGTCGGCGCGGCGCATCTGACGGGCCGCGCCCCGTTCAAGCGTCATGTAAAGGGATATGTCCGCGGCTATGACGCGCGCACCGGCAAGCGGCTGTGGATTTTCCACACTATTCCTCGCAAGGGCGAGTTCGGCCATGACACCTGGCTGAATGGTTCGGACGAGTATACCGGCAATGCCGGAAACTGGTGCCAGAACAGCGCCGATCCGGAACTGGGCCTGGTTTATGTCGGCATCGAAGCGCCGACCGGCGACTGGTATGGCGGCGCGCGCCCCGGCGACAATCTGTTCGGCGAAAGCATCGTGGCGCTGGATGTGAAAACCGGCGTGCGCCGCTGGCATTTCCAGACCGTGCATCACGGGGTGCAGGACCGCGACATTCCCTGCGCGCCGATCCTTTGCGACATCACGGTGGACGGCAAAAAGATCAAGGCCATCGCCCAGCCCACCAAGCAGGCCTGGCTCTATGTCCTGGACCGGCGCACCGGAAAGCCGGTCTGGCCGATCCCTGAGCGCCCGGTGCCCAAGGGCGATGTGCCCGGCGAATGGTATCCGCCGACCCAGCCGCATGTGACCAAGCCGCCGGCCTTCGACCGCCAGGGCTTTTTCAAGGAATATCTGATCGACTTCACGCCGCAGTTGCGCGCCGAGGCGGAAGCGCTGGTTTCCAATTACCGGATCGGGCCCTTGTTCACGCCGCCGTCGGCCAGCAAATGGCCACGCCCGCTGGCCACGATCATGAATCCCAATGGTGACGGCGCGGCGCAGTGGCCGGGCGGCGCCTTCGATCCCGAAACCAATATTTTCTACATATTCTCCAACATCTCCTACAATCCCACCGGCCAGGTGCCGGCCAATCCTGCCGTCACCGACGTCGGCCAGATGCTGGGCACCGCCACGCCGCCTGGCGAGAAGTCTGCGGGCATCACCCGGATGACGGTGCAGGGCATGCCGCTGATGAAGCCGCCTTACGGGCAGATCACCGCGATCGATCTCAACAAGGGCGAGATCGTCTGGCAGGTGCCGCATGGCGAGACGCCCGATGAGGTGCGCAACAATCCGGCGCTGAAGGGCATGACGATCCCGCGCACTGGGTCAAAAGGCAAAGTCGGGGTGCTGGTGACCAAGAGTTTGATCATCGCCGGCGACGGCACTGCCACCACCGGACCCGACGGCAAGCTGGGCGGCTGGCTGCGCGCTTACGACAAGGCCACCGGCAGGGAAGTGGGCGCGGTGCCGCTGCCCACAAAGGTCACTGGTTCGCCCATGACGTATAGCGTCGATGGCGCGCAGTATATCGCGGTTGCGGTGTCCGGCGGCATTCCCGGCCAGCTGGTGGGCTTCAGGCTTTAAGCTCAGGCCAGCAGTTGGGAGGACCGGTGCAGCGCATTGCCAAAATTCTGCTCTGGATCCTGCTGGCCACGCCGCTCGCGGTGCTGACATATGACTATCTGCATGAGGCGACCTTTCTCTTCGGAGAGGTTTATTACGGCGGCTATGTCCATGACACCGGCCGCTGGGCTGCATGGCTGCTGCTGGCGGCGCTGGTCGCGACGCCGCTGCGTCTGACCTTTCCCCGCAGCGATCTTGTGGGCTGGTATATCGCCCAGCGGCGCGCTCTGGGCGTCGCGTCTTTTGCCTATGCCAGCGCCCATCTCATTGCCTATCTGGCGCGGCAGGACTGGGCGCGCATCGCGGAGGATTTTGCGCAAGCCGGATTCTGGACCGGCTGGATCGCCTTTGCGATTTTCGCAGCCCAGGCTCTGACCTCGAACGATTTTTCGATGCGGTTGCTCCGGCGCGGCTGGAAAAACCTGCACCGGCTGGTGCATGGCGCGGCCATCCTGGTCTTCGCCCACTGGGCGCTCACCGCCTTTGATCCGTTCCTGGCTTGTTGCCATATTGTTGCCTTGGCGCTGCTGGAATTCTGGCGCCTGTTCCTGACATGGCGTCCGCGCCCCGCCTGACCCGAGGAAAGTCTGATGCCGATGAAAATCTTCGCCCTTGTGGCGCTGCTGTTCGCCGCCATTCCTGCCAGCGCCCAAAACACGTTGGTCAATGCCAACACGGCCAGCGAAGCGCAGATTGCCGCCGTGCCGGGGCTGGCGCCGCTTGCCGCTGCGATTGTCGCCAAACGGCCCTATGCCAGTCCGCTGGCGCTCGATGCGGTACTGGCCGAAGGAAAGATCGCACCGGATCAGCGCAAGCTGATTTACACGCGCTTGTGGGCGCCGATGAATCTCAACGCCGCGACCTTGCCGGACATCATGCTGATCCCCGGCATGAGCGCGCGCATGGCCGACGAGTTCCGCGAATACAAGCCGTACAAGTCCATCGGCCAGTTCCGGTACGAGATCGGGAAGTATGTCTCCAAGGCCGAGGTCTCCCGCCTGGAACAGTATGTTTTCGTGCCGCCCCGCTAGAAATTTCCGAAAATATAGTATTCCCAATGGGTTGGGTTGGTTACGCAATCCGGCTTGCCTCTGCGATTGCGACTGACTATTGATTTCATCTCAACAGGGATGAAGTCCAGCGCATGAGCATCGCCTATCCCGACTGGTCGCCCGGGGCCGACGAGGGCCCTGAGGAGCAACCTGCTCGCACGGGCATGGGCGCTCACCTCTTTGCGCTCCAGGCTGAGCCGCCGCGGCACCGCTGGAAGTCCGTGGCGATGTCCTTGGCCGGACATGGCGCGGTCCTCTATGCCGTCCTTTACCTGTCCTTCGCTGCGCCCAAGCAGGTGGCGTTGGAGACCATCACCGTCTCCATCGCTGCGGCGGAAGTGAGCCGCCCCGAACCTCCGCCGATGCCGAAGCTGGTGTCCTTGCCGCAGGTGGTCCAGCCCAACCTGCCGCAGATCGACACCGCCGCACCGCCATCGCCGACAGCAATCCGGGCCGCGCCTCCGCCTGCGCAAATGCCCGCGGATAGCAAGGGTTCGGAGGAGGCAGCCGTCACGGCGCCGCGCTTCGATGCGGACTATCTGAACAATCCCGCGCCGGTCTATCCCAACATGTCGCGCCGTCTGCGCGAGGTTGGCGTCGTGCAGCTGCGCGTGCGGGTCAATGCGGCCGGCGAGCCGCTGGACATCCAGTTGTTCAAGTCATCGGGATACGCGCGGCTGGACGATTCCGCGCGGGCAGCGGTGCAGAAGTGGAAATTCCAGCCGGCCAGGCGCAATGGCAGCGCGGTCGAAGCCTGGGTGATCGTCCCGGTCGAATTCAGCCTGACCCGCAGCTGACGCTCCGCGCCGCGCCGACATCCACAAGTCCACCATGCGGCATTTTATGCGGATGATACTGATTATCATTGATTCTGAGAATGAGTTGCAATATTGGATACCCGTCTGGGCAGCCCCAAGAAGGGGCCTCGGCCAAGAGTTTGAGTTTCATGCGGTTTTGCCGCCCGAGAGAGGGGATTTCCATGCAGTCGATCACCAAGACCCGCCGCCTGAAGGTGCTGGGCGCATCCAGCATGGCGCTGGCCGCCGCCATGATGGCGCCTGGCGCCGCCGCCCAGGACACGCAGCTGGGCACCGTCAGGGTGCAAAGCCAGGCGATCGACCCCAACCCCAATGCGACCCCCGGCGTGCCCTACAAGGCGCAAGCCTCGGGTGACGAGCGCCGCACCCGCCCGATCGCTGAAACGCCCGCCACCATCCAGGTGATCACCGGCGAAGCCATCAAGGACTCAGGCAAGACCGACCTGAAATCCATCCTGCTGCAGCAGCCCGGCATCACCACCGGCACCGGCGAGAATGGCAACATGTTCGGCGACCGCTACATCATCCGCGGCCAGGAAGCCAAGAGCGACACCTTTGTCGACGGCTTGCGCGATCCGGGCATGAACATCCGCGAGAGCTTCGCCATCGAGCAGCTGGAAATCACCAAGGGCCCGAACTCCAGCTTTGCCGGCCGCGGCAGCGCCGGCGGCGCCATCAACGCCATCACCAAGCGCGCCACCACCGACTACAACTTCATCAAGGGCGACGGCAGCTTCGGCACCGCCAATTTCTGGCGCACGACGCTCGACGCCAACCAGGCGATCACCGACAATTTCGCGGTCCGCGCCAACCTGCTTTACAGCTATTCGCGCGTGCCCGACCGCGCGCCGTCCGACCGCTATCGCCTCGGCGCCGCGGTATCCGCAACCTGGCTGATAAATCCCGACGCCGAGCTGACGCTGGATTATTACGGCCTGCACGCCAAGGACGGCCCGGATACGGGTTCCTATCTGGTCGGCACTGGCGCCACCCGCTTGCCGAAATTTCCGCTGCCGCCGTCGGTGACGCAGAGCCAGGACTTTCTGCGCTCCGACCAGAATGTGGGTACGGCGCGCTTCAGCTACCGCTTCGATCCGCAGATCCGCTTCAGCAACATCCTGCGCGTCGGCCGCACCGAGAATGGTTATGTGTTGTCCTCGGCGGAACGCGATGCCACCACAACCACCCGAAATGCCGGCGGCGTCTATACCACCTCGGTGGTTGGTACCCACCAGGCCTGGCAGAATGTCGACTATTTCGCCGACCAGGCCAGCCTGTTCGCCGATGTCGATATCGGCGGCCTGAAGAACGAGTTTGTCGCCAGCTATGAATACAGCGACAACCATGTGCTGAACGGCAACTACAACAACACCAATACAGGCGCCTTCAACTGCATCACCAGCGGCACCGGCGGCGTGAACAACGCCTATTGCCCGACCGGCGCCAACAGTGTGCCGGTGGCCAATCTCGGCAATCTCCTGGGCCGGAGCATCATCCGGGGCAATCCCAAGGGCGAGTGGCGGGTGAAAACCCACGGCATCTCGCTGATGGACACTGTGAGCATCACCGACAATCTCACCGCCTTTGCCGGAATTCGCGCCGACTTCTTCGACTACAGCCTGGACGTGATCAACGCCACGACGCTGGCGCGCACGCCCTATCGCTACAAGGGCGACCTGGTGAATTACCATGCCGGGCTGGTTTATCAGATCACGCCGGAGATCAACGTCTATGCCTCCTTTGGCACGGCGCAGGACATCAATGGCGGCGAGTCTGACGTGGGCAACAACAGCAGCTATGGCGGCCTGCAGCTCGACCCGCGCTGCGCCTGCGCTCCGCCGTCCAATCCCGAGACCTCCCAGAACTTCGAGCTCGGCACCAAGTGGAACCTGTTCGAAGGCCGTTTCCTGGCGACCGCCGCCCTGTTCCAGACCAACAAATATGACGTGAACGAAGCTTTGTCCGCCAGCGAAACGGAAGCATTCGGTACCGTCAACACCGGCCAGAACAGCGTCTCGGGCGTCGAGCTGGAAGTTGTGGGCATGCCGATGGACGATCTCACCGTTCAGGGCGGCCTGACCTATGCCAGCGCCGAAGTGGAGAAGTCGATCACGGCCGCCAATATCGGCCACACGCTGGCCAACTTCGCCAATTTCTCAACCAGCCTGCAGGCCAAGTATCGTGTCTGGGATGAACTGAGCCTGGGCGTGATCGGTCAGTATGTCAGCAAGCGCTATGGCGGCCAGCCCGACACCGCAGCCCCGGTCACGGCCGGCTATTACGCCCAGCCGGCGCCGGCCTATGCGGTGGTGGACCTGTTCGCCACCTACAAGTTCAGTCCTAACCTGGGTGCGCGCCTGAATGTCGGCAACGTCTTCGACCGCGACTATTACCCGACGGTCTATCGCGGCGGCTTCTTCCTCTACAAGGGCGATGCCCGCAACGTCCGCATCACCCTGGACTACGATCTCTGACAGCCTCCCGGGCTGCACGGCAGACCGCGCCCTCACGGGCGCGGTCTGCGTCGTTGAGGGGCCGTTTTGGGAAGATTTTGACGGCGCCGGGCAAGGCAAGCGATACTGGCTTTTCTGGGAGCCCATATGACCGCCATCATCGAAAAGGTCCTGAGCAAGGATGAGGTCCGCGAATTTCGCGCCATGCTGGACAAAGCCACCTGGCCTGACGCGAAGGCCGTGGCGACGGCGGGCTCGCTGGCACGGCTGGTCAAGAACAACCAGCAGCTTGATGAGGCATCGCCACTGGCGGTTGATCTGGGCAATCGCATCCTGCGCAATCTCGGCAGGAACGACCAATTTACCGCTTACGCCCATCCGCAGCGCCTCTACCCGCCGCGCTTCAACCGCTATACCGATGGCGGCAGCTATGGCTTTCATTCGGACAGTGCGTTGCTGCATGTCGCCAATTCCAGCGTCGTGATACGCAGCGACATGTCGGCGACGCTGTTCCTCTCCGAGCCGGACGAATATGACGGCGGCGAGCTGGAAATCGAGACCGCTTCCGAGGTGGAGGCGGTCAAGCTCGCGGCGGGAGACATGATTCTCTACCCTTCCGGCGCTCTGCACCGGGTTTTGCCGGTCACCCGGGGCGCGCGCGTCGCGTCTTTCTTCTGGGTGCAGAGTATGGTGCGTGATGCCGGAGAGCGGTCGCTGCTCTACGAACTTGACCAATGCGTGCAGCAAGCCACCATCGCCATGGGCGCAGGAAATCCAACCGTGCAACAGCTTGCCGCCATCTATCACAATCTGCTGCGGCGCTGGGCCGACACCTGAGGAGGATCATGCCATGAAGTTCGCCGTCGTCCGCAGCGCCCTGTTCCAGATCCATATGTGGGTTGGGCTGATCCTGGGTGTGTTGTTGGTGGCTGTCAGCCTGTCGGGCAGCATCCTGGTCTATGACGACAAGCTGACTGACATGATCGCGCCCCCGCCAAAGGCCGTGACGGCCGGGCCGCCCATGCCGCTGACTATCATCGGTAACTATGCGCGCCGCGTGGTGCAGGCCGAAGAGGGCGGCCAGATCCAGTTCGCGCCGCCGGCCGAACCCGGCGAAACGGTTGTGGTGCGCCTGAGCGGCAAGCATCGCAAGGTGCCCGCGTCACTGGAGAAGCCGGCCAACCTTCAGCTCTATGTCGACCCGGTGTCGGGCGTGACGCTGGACGTGCGCGCCGACGGCAGGCTTCCTGTCTTTCAATGGCTGCATCAGCTGCACGGCAGCCTGCAACTGGGCCGGGAATTCGGCCGCCCGCTGGTCGGCTGGCTGGGTGTCGGCATGGTGCTGCTGGGGCTCACCGGCATCGTGCTGTGGTGGCCCAAGCGGGGCCAGTGGAAATACGCTTTCCTGGTGCGGCGCTCCGCCACCGGCCTGCGCTTCCACCGCGAGCTGCACGCCGCGGCCGGCATCTGGATGTTCGTCGCCTTCATGGCGGTGAGTTTTTCGGGCGTGGTCATCAGCTTTCCTGCGACCATGCGCGCCATCGTTTCGGCTGATGCACCGGCGCCTGCGCCCGTGGCCATACTGGTGCCGGGCGCCAGAATCCTCGGTCCCGACCATGTCGTGCAGATTGTGAAAAAAGCAATGCCGGATGCGCTGCTGCGCAGCGTCACCATGCCGGAGAAGCCTGGCCAGCCGCTGACCGCCGCAATCGCCTCGCGCTTTGGCACCACCGCCACCGTCTATGTCCATCCCAACACCGGCGCGATCATCGCGGTGCGCGATGCCGCCAACGCTGGCGGCGGCGACAGCTTCCTGGCGCTGCAGCGCCCCATGCATGACGGCCAGGGCAATCTGGGTGCATTGTGGGAATTCCTGGTCTTCCTGGCGGGCCTTGTGCCGCTGCTCTTCGTCATCACCGGCACCATCATGTGGCTCAGGAAGCGCAAGCGCCGCATACCCATGTCCACCATGACCGATGACGTGGCAGCCGATTAGGCGCCCGGATTTGAACGCACCGCAGCAAGCCCCCGCCAGTGGTCTTGGTGGCTCCGGAATTTGTGATAGCCTGTCAAAAAAAGGGGCCGGGGACGCTGGCCCAAAAGCATATTTTGGGGTGTTTCATGGAAAAGAAATCAAGGCGCGGCCTGTTGACCAAGGGCGCCGTTGCCGCCGCCGCCGCGACCGGTGCGGCGCTGCTGGGCAAGAGCGCCGAGGCCCAGGCCCAATCCAAGTCCCAGCCCAGGCTGGAAAAGCGTTCACCCTATCCGCCGCCCAATCCGCCGCCGACCGGCCGCGTGATGTATTCGCGCGCCGTCGCCTACGGCAACATGCTGTTCCTGTCCGGCGTCGGTGCACACTATTTCGGCACCATCGAGGAACACACCAAGACGGTGCTGGACGAACTGTCCAAGAACCTGACCGAAGCTGGCTCCTCGCTGCAGAAGTGCCTCAAGGTCAGCGTCTTCCTCAATGACCTGGGCGACTATGATGCGATGAACCGGGTCTATCGCTCCTATGACTGGGGCGGGATTCCGCCGGTGCGCACCACGGTGGCGCCGGCCAGCGGCATCCCCGGCAATTCGCTGATCGAAATCGACGTCATCGCCTATATCTGAAAAGGAGCAAGCGATGTTCGGCAGGTGGTCGCGGCGTGATCTTCTCAAGAGTTCCGGCGCGGTCGCCGGTGCGGTGGCGCCGGTTGCCCTGGCTTCCGTGCCGGCTGTGGCACAGCCGCTGCCCGCGCTCAGCGGCACCGATGCCGACAATCTCTTCACCCGCATCGGTGTGCGCCCGATCCTCAACGCCAAGGGCACCTACACGATCATCAGCGGCTCGCGCTCGCTGCCCGAAGTCAAGCAGGCGATGTTCGAGGCCTCGCATTACTATGTCCATCTCGACGAGCTGATGGACGGCATCGGTGCCGAGCTGGCGAAATTGACCGGCGCGGAATGGGGCATCGCCACCAATGGCTGCGAGGCTGCCATCGTGCAGGCCACCGTCGCCTGCATCGCCGGCACGAATGTCGAAAAGGCCCAGGCGCTTCCCCACATCAAGGCGCTGGACCAGGTGATCATCCCCAGGCACTCGCGCAACCAGTATGACATCGGCGTGCGCATGGTGGGCGCGAATGTCGTCGAGGTGGAAACGCCGGATGATCTGCGGGCGAAGATATCGGCGCGCACGGCCATGATCTATGTGATGTCCTCGCCCAGCGAAGCAAAGAGCGTACTGCCTATCCGCACCATCTGCGCCATCGCCAAAGAGAAGAACATTCCGGTGTTCGTGGATGCGGCGGCGGAAGAACCACTGAGGCCCAATATCCATCTGGCGGCGGGCGCCACCCTGGTGGGCTATTCCGGCGGCAAATGCCTGCGGGGTCCGCAATCCTCCGGCATGCTGATCGGTCAGAAAGACTTGTGCAAGGCCGCCTATTTCAATGCCGCGCCGCATCACAATTACGGCCGGGCGCTGAAATGCTCCAAGGAGGAATCCATGGGGTTGCTGGCGGCGGTGCGCCAGTGGTACCGCCGCGACCATGACGCCGAGCAGCGCATGTGGCGCGGGTGGCTGGAAAATATCGAAGCCAGGCTGAAGCAGCTACCCTCGACGCGGTTCGAATATCTGCAGCCCGACGATCTCTCCAACCGGGCGACCCGGCTGCGCATTCACTGGGATGCCAGGGTACTGGGCATCACCGGCACCGAGCTGCAGGCGCGGCTGGATGCAGGCAACCCGCGCATCCTGGTGGACAGCGCCAGCGGCGCGCGCCCCGACCGGATGGAGAGCGCCCTCACCATCATGCCCTACATGATGGACCCGGGCGAAGACCGCATCGTCGCCGATGCGCTGTTCGCGGGCCTGAGCAATTCGGGCCGCTATGAAAACCCGCCAGTTCCGAAGGGGACGCTGGCGCAGCTGTCCGGCAACTGGGCCGTGACCATCAAGTATGTGCGCGGGCAGGGCGAGCAGCAATTCACCTTGCAGCAGACCGGCGGCGCGCTGACGGGGACGCAGAAGGGCGAGCTCTATCAGGGTGCGCTGACCGGCGTGGTGCGCGCCAACACGGTCGAAATGCGCAGCCGCATGCCGGTGCCCGGCAGCGTGGTGGACTGGCGCTTCAAGGGCACCGCCTCCGGCAACGCCATGTCCGGCACGGTGGATCTCGGCGAATATGGCATCGTTCCCTGGACGGCGACAAAAATATGAAAAAGCTGATCTCCTGCGCCGCGCTGGCGCTTCTGACCGCGGCGGCTTCGGCGCAGCCGCTTCCCGCCTATGATCTGCTGCTGCGCGGCGGCCGCGTCATCGACGCCAAGAACCGCATCGATGCGATGATGGATGTCGCCATCAAGGACGGCAAGATTGCGCGTGTCGCGCCTGGCCTGGCACCCGGTGACGCCATCAAGACCATCGATGTGCGCGGCATGGTGGTGTCGCCGGGGCTCATTGATTTACATGTCCATGTTTATAATGGGACCGGCGAGAAGGGCTCCTATGCCGGCGATCTCAGCGTGCCGCCGGATGGCTTCACCTTCCGTGCCGGTGTCACCACGGTGGTGGATGCCGGTTGCGCCGGCTGGCGCAATTTCGAGGATTTCAAGGACCGCATCATCGACCGTTCCAAAACCCGCGTGCTGGCCATGCTCAATATCGTGGGCGCCGGCATGCGCGGCGGCAAATGGGAACAGGACATGGGCGACATGGACGGCGAGGCGACCGCCAAAATGGCGCAGCGCTATCCCGGTCTGATCATCGGCGTGAAGGCGGCTCACTTCTCCGGGCCGGAATGGAAGCCGATCGATGAGGCGGTGATCGCAGGCAATCGTGCCAAGCTTCCGGTGATGGTGGATTTCGGCGTCGACCAGCCCACCCGCCCGCTCTATGACCTGCTGACCAAGAAGCTGCGTCCGGGCGACATCTACACCCACATGTTCTCCGGCCTGCGCCAGGAACAGGATCCGGCGAGCAAGGGCCCCAGCAAGGCGTTTGTCGAAGGCCGCGCCCGCGGCATCTATTTCGACACCGGCACCGGCGGCGGCAGCTTCAAATTCATGCTGGCGGTCCCGATCATCAGCCAAGGCTTCAAGCCGGATTCGCTCTCCACCGACCTGCACACCGGCAGCATGAACAGCGCCACCAAGGACATTCTGAATGTCGCCAGCAAGATGATGGCGATCGGCCTGTCGCTGCCCGAGGTGATCGCCGACATGACCGCCCATCCCGCGCGCCAGATCAAGCGCGAAGACCTGGGCAACCTGTCGCCGGGATCGGTGGCGGATATCGCGGTGATCAGTGTGCAAAAGGGCCGCTTCGGTTACCTGGACATGGTCAATACGCGGGTCGATGGCGCGCAGAAGCTGGTGGCCGAACTGACCATCAAGGACGGCAAGATCGTCTATGACCTGAACGGACTTTCCGCCTTGCCCTGGACCGCGTCGCCCGGCGACGTGAAGCTGGATCCCCGCTGGACCACTTTCCCGCGCCAGGACCCGGCGCTGGGCGTGACCGCGCGCTAGGGATGTTCTCCAAGCGCGATCTGCTGAAGGCCGCCGCGATGCGTTCCGCCGCTATTGCAGGTTCACGAACATGCCGCCATCCACCAGCAGCGCCGCGCCATTGACGTAGCGCGCCATGTCGGAGGCCAGGAAAATCACCGGCCCGGCCAGGTCCTCGGGAACGCCCAGCCGGCCCAGCGGCACGCGGCCTTCCATATAGGCGCGCTTCTTGGGATCGCTGAGATCTTCCTTGTTGATATCGGTCTGGATGGTGCCCGGCAGCACCGCATTGCAGCGAATGCCATGCTTGCCCAGCGCGATGGCCACCGAATTCATCATCGACAGAACGCCCGCCTTGGTGGGGGTATAATGGGTCTGGTACTCGCCGCCGACATAGGCGGAAATCGAGGACACGCCGATAATGGAACCGCCCTTGCCCTGTTTCATCATCTGCTGGGCGGCGGCCTGGATCATGAAATAGGCGCCGTGCAGGTTGACCGTCATGGTGCGCTCAAATATCTCGCGCGGCATGTCCAGGAAGGCGTGGAAGGGGCAGATGCCGGCATTGCTGACAAAGACGTCGACCTTGCCGAAGGCTTTGACCGCGGCTTCTATGAAGGCCGGGGCGCTGTCCGCCTGCGCCACATCGCCCTTGACCGCGATGCCGCGCCGGCCGGTGGCATTGATCGCCGATACCGTGTCATTCGCAGCCGCGTCGGTGGCATCGAAATAGTTGATGGCGACATCGGCGCCCTGGCGCGCCGCCTCGATCGCCACGGCGCGGCCGATGCCCGCCGAGGCGCCGGTGATCAGCAGGACTTTATCTTTCAGAAGCATCTTCCAACCCTGTTTTTATGGCGATACGCTATCCCGGCTGACAAATAGAACAAGCACAATCAGGGGCGTGGGCAGTGTCATTTCCGAAGATCAAGCATGTGCGCGCCTTTGTGGTGCGCGGCGGCGGTGCCGATTATCACGATCAGGCCGGCGGGCACTGGATCGACGACCATATCGCCACCCCCATGGCGCGCTATCCGGAATATCGGCAGAGCCGCCAGAGCTTCGGCATCAACGTGCTGGGTACCCTGGTGGTGGAAATCGAGGCCGATGACGGCACGATTGGTTTCGCGGTCACCACCGGCGGCGAACCCGCCTGCTTTATCGTGGAAAAGCATCTTGCCCGGTTTCTGGAAGGGCGCGATCCGGCCCAGACCGAGAAGATCTGGGACCAGATGTATTTCTCGACCCAGTATTATGGGCGCAAGGGGTTGGTGATCAACGCGATCTCTGGCGTCGACCTGGCCTTGTGGGACCTGCTGGGGAAATTGCGCCAGGAGCCGGTGCATCAATTGCTGGGCGGCGCGGTGCGCGACGAACTGCAATTCTATGCCACCGGGGCGCGGCCTGATCTGGCCAAGCAGATGGGTTTCATCGGCGGCAAGATGCCGCTCCATCACGGCCCGGCCGAAGGCGAAGAGGGCTTGAAGAAGAACCTGAAACAGATTGCCGACATGCGCGCCGCCACCGGCCCGGATTTCTGGCTGATGCTGGACTGCTGGATGTCGCTGGATCTGAACTACGCCACAAAGCTGGCGCATGCCGCCTGGCACCAGTCCGGCCTGAAATGGATCGAGGAGGCGCTGTCGCCCGACGATTACTGGGGCTATCGCGATCTCAAGCGCAGCGTGCCGCCCGGCATGCTGGTCACCACCGGCGAGCATGAAGCCACCCGATGGGGCTTTCGCATGCTGCTGGAAATGGAATGCTGCGACATCATCCAGCCCGATGTCGGCTGGTGCGGCGGCGTCACCGAACTGATCAAGATTTCCAATCTGGCCGATGCCAGCGGCAAGCTGATGGTGCCGCATGGCTCATCTGTTTACAGCTATCATTTCGTCATCACCCGCCATAATTCGCCTTTCGCGGAATTCCTGATGATGGCGCCCCAGGCTGACAAGGTGGTGCCCATGTTCCATCCGCAGTTGCTGGGCGAACCGGTACCGCAGAACGGCAAGCTCAAATTGTCGGCGCTGGACAAACCCGGCTTCGGTGTTGATCTCAATCCCGACGTTGCGCTGCACCGGCCTTACGCCCGATGACACCCAATCCGCTGGTCGGCGTTCTTCTGCACTGGCTGGGCGGCCTGGCCTCGGCCAGCTTCTATGTGCCGTTCCGGAAAGTTCAGCACTGGTCCTGGGAAATCTTCTGGTCGGTGGGCGGCTTTTTCAGCTGGATTCTGGCGCCCTGGCTGTTCGCCTATTTCCGCACCAATGACCTGATGGGTGTGCTGGCGGCGACGCCATCGGATGTGTGGTTCTGGTGCTTGCTGTTCGGGGTGTTGTGGGGTTTGGGCGGGCTGACCTTCGGCCTGACCATGCGCTATCTCGGCCTGTCGCTGGGCATGGCGATCATCATGGGCCTGACCGCGACGTTGGGCACGTTGATGCCGCCGCTCTTTTCCGGTGAGTTGCTGTCCACGTTGATTTGGACAGTCAACGGCCAAGTCATCCTTTTGGGGCTGGTGGTGTGCCTGGCCGGTATGGCGGTGATCGGCCGGGCAGGCCGCGCCCGCGAGCGCGAATTGCCAGTGGAAGTCCAGCGCGCATCCATCCTCGAATATGACCTGCGCAAAGGCGTGTTGGTCGCGATTTTCTCGGGCCTCACCTCGGCCTGCTTCGCTTATGGCCTGGCGGCGGGTGAGCCGGTGCGCCAGCTCACCCTGGCGGCGGGTACGCCGGCACTGTGGCAGGGTCTGCCGGTGCTTTGCATTGTGCTGCTGGGCGGGACGGCGACCAACTTCATCTGGTGTGGCATCCTGATTTTCAAGAACGGCACGGGCCGTGAGTTCTTCGGCGGCGCCGGCCCGGCCGCCGATGGCGTCGCCAGGCCGCCCTTGCTGCGCAATTATCTGCTTTGCGCCCTGGCTGGCATCGCCTGGTATTTCCAGTTCTTCTTCTACACCATGGGCGAAAGCCAGATGGGGGCTTACGGCTTTTCCAGCTGGACCCTGCACATGGCCAGCATCATCATCTTTTCCAGCCTGTGGGGCTTTGCACTGAAAGAATGGCGCGGCGCCAGCCGCCGCACGCTGACTCTGGTTTTCGTCGGATTGGTGCTGCTGGTCAGCTCGACGGTGATCATCGGCCTTGGCAATGCGATGGCGTGATGCGGATCGGATTCACATTAAAGCTCAATCCCGGCAAGATCGCCGAATATGACGAGTCCCACCGCGCCGTCTGGCCGGAGATGCTGGCGCTGCTTAAGCAAAGCGGCATCTCGCAATATTCCATCTTCCGGCGCGACGCCGAACTCTTCCTCACCTTCACCTGCGACGATTTTGAAAAGACCTGGTCCGAGATCGAGAAAAGCCCGGTCAATGCCCGCTGGCAGCAGGCGATGGCGCCCTTTTTCGCCCCCATGGGCGAACGCCGGCCCGGCGAGCGCTTCCCCATGTGGCAGGAAGTATTCTATCTGGACTGATGATGCTGGACGGTGATTACGATTATATCGTGGTGGGTGCGGGCTCGGCGGGCTGCGTGCTGGCCAATCGGCTGTCCGCCGACCCCGCCAAGCGCGTCCTGCTGCTGGAAGCGGGTGGCCACGACGACTGGATCTGGTTTCACATTCCGGTGGGCTATCTCTACCTGATCGGCAATCCGCGCAGCGACTGGATGTTCGAGACCGTGGCGGAGCCGGGCCTGAACGGCCGCAAGCTCAACTATCCGCGCGGCAAGGCCATCGGCGGCTCCTCCAGCATCAATGCCATGCTCTCCATGCGCGGCCAGGCCGGGGATTACGATCACTGGCGGCAGCTGGGACTGACGGGCTGGGGCTGGAACGATGTCGCGCCGGTGTTCAGGAAACTGGACCGGCATTTCCTGGGCGATACCGAGCATCACCGCGCCGATGGCGAATTGTCGGTGGAAGAACCCAGGGTGCGCTGGGAGATACTCGACAAGATCGTGGAGGCCGGCGAGGAAATCGGCATTCCCACAAGCGCAGATCCCAACACCGGGGACAATGAAGGCAGCTACTATTTCCATGTCAACCAGAAGCGCGGCCGGCGCTGGTCGGCGGCGCGCGGGTTCCTCAAGCCGGTGCTGCATCGGCCCAACCTGCGGCTGGTAACCGACGTGCAGGTCGAGCGTGTATTGTTCGACGGCAAGCGCGCCGTGGGCGTGCGCTATCGCCAGGACAATCAGGTTTTCGAGGCGAAGGCCAAAGGTGAGGTGTTGCTGTCGTCGGGCGCCATCGGGTCGGTACAGATACTGCAGCGTTCCGGCGTCGGCCCCGGCGCGTGGTTGAACCAGGCGGGCATCCCGCTGCGGCATGCGCTGGACGGCGTGGGCCAGAACCTGCAGGACCATCTGCAACTGCGCGCCATGTATCATGTGAAGGGCGTCAAAACCCTCAATGAGATCTATTATTCGCTGCTGGGGCGTCCCTGGATGGCGCTGCAGTATGCGCTTGCGAGGCGCGGGCCGATGACCATGGCGGCTTCGCAGCTTTGCATGGTCACCCGCTCCGACGCGTCGCAGGAACGCGCCAATGTGCAATGGCATATCCAGCCTCTGTCGCTGGACCGTTTCGGCACGCCGCTGCACCGCTTCCCGGCCATCACCGTCAGCCCCTGCAACCTGCGCCCCAGTTCGCGCGGCACGGTACGGATCACCTCGGCGGCGATGGATGCGTGGCCCGAGATTGCGCCCAACTATCTTTCCACCGACGAAGATCGCCGCATCGCCGCCGACTGCCTCCGGCTGACCCGAAAGTTGATGGCGCAGCCGGCACTGGCGCCTTATCACCCGGAGGAGTTCCGTCCGGGACCCGAGGTGGGCAATGGCGATACGGAACTGGCCCATGCGGCGGGTGATATCGGCACCACCATCTTCCACCCCGTCGGTACGGCGAAAATGGGCCTGGCCAGCGATCCGTTCGCGGTGGTGGATGAGCGGCTGCGGGTGCATGGCCTCTCAAATCTGCGGGTGATCGATGCCTCGGTGATGCCGACCATCACCTCCGGCAATACCAACACCCCCACCATCATGATCGCCGACAAGGGCGCATCGATGGTGATCGAAGATGCGCTTACGTCACCGGCGCGGGGTTAAACAGCGTCAGATCGTTGTGCAGGCCCCAATGGTCTGCCCATACCTTCTTGCGGCCGCTGGCGACGTCCAGCATCAGCTGGAACAGTTCCCAGCCCACCTGTTCGATGGTCTTTTCGCCGGTGGCGATGGGCCCGGCATCCAGGTCGATCAAGTCTTTCCAGCGTGTCGCCAGCTCGCTGCGGGTGGCGACCTTGATCACCGGCACAGCGGCCAGGCCGTAAGGCGTGCCGCGTCCGGTGGTGAAGACATGCAGGTTCATGCCCGACGCCATCTGCAAGGTGCCGCAGACGAAATCGCTGGCGGGGGTGGCGGCGAACACCAGCCCGCGCTGGCGCACCTTTTCGCCTGGGCCCAGCACGGCATTGATAGCGCTGGTGCCGGACTTGGCCACCGAGCCCAATGATTTCTCGATGATGTTGGACAGGCCGCCCTTCTTGTTGCCCGGCGTCGTGTTGGCGCCGCGATCGACGCCGCCCTGCTCAAGATAGGAATCGTACCATTTCATTTCGCGCACCAGCGCGTCGGCAACCTCTTTGGTGGCGGCACGCGGTGTCAGCAGATGAATGGCGTCGCGCACTTCGGTGACTTCGGAGAACATCACCGTCGCTCCGGCCCGCACCAGAAGGTCGGCGCAGAAGCCCAGTGCCGGATTGGCGGTCAGCCCCGAAAAGGCATCGCTGCCGCCGCATTGCATGCCCACGATCAGTTCGGCGGCCGGCACGGTTTCGCGTTGGCGCCTGTTCAGAATCTTCAGCCGGTCCTCAACCATGGCCATGATGCCGTCGATCATGGCGCCAAAGCCGACAAAGGCCTCGTCCTGCATCCGCAGGGTGTTGTTGCTTTCCTGACCCTTGGGCAACAGCCGCTCGGGCACCAGCTTTTCGCAGCCCAGCCCGACCACCAGCACTTCGCCGCCAAAATTGGGGTTGCGTGCCAGGTTCTGCAAGGTACGGATCGGAACCACGGCCTGCGGCGCATTGATCGCCACGCCGCAGCCATAGGCATGGGTCAGAACCACCACGTCATCGACATTGGGATATTTGGGCAGCAGTTCGGCCTTGATGCGCTTGAGGGCGAATTCCATGGTGCCCGACACGCATTGCACGCTGGTCGATACCGCCAGGATATTCTTGGTCCCGACGGTGCCGTCGGCATTGCGATAGCCTTCAAACGTGTATCCGGTCAGCGGCTCGGGCGTGGCGGGCGGGCGGGTCGCCATTTCCAGCTGGTCCAGCGGCGGGGCGGTGCCCATCACCACATTGTCTTCGTTGATCCAGTCGCCGCGACTGATGTCGCCCCTGGCGGTGCCGATCACTTCGTTGTAGCGGATGATGTCGCGGCCATCGGCGATGTCGGACAGCGCCACCTTGTGGCCCTGCGGCACGAAATGGTTGAGCGTCAGGCCATCGGCAAACACGGTACCGCCGGGCAGGCCCAGCGCATTGACGATGATGGCGACATTGTCGCGAGGGCTCACCTGGATGCGGCGCGGTGGTTCGTGCGGGGCTTTGTTCTGGATATTCATTGCGCGTTTATAGCATGCCGGCGCGCGCCGGGCAGTTCAAAGAGCGCATCGAACGATACCGAAAGCGCAGCGTTTACCGCACCAGGCAGGGCTTCTTGGGGTCGAATTCCCAGCCTGGGATCAGGAACTGCATGCCGATGGCGTCGTCGCGCGCGCCGTCGCCCAGCGACTTGTAGATATTGTGCGCTTTTTCGACTTCCGCCATGTCGATCTCCACCCCCAGCCCGCCCTGCTTGGGCACCGGCACCAGGCCCTGCACGATGGGGAAAGGTTCCTTGGTCAGGCGCTGGCCGTCCTGCCAGATCCAGTGGGTGTCGATGGCAGTGATGTTGCCCGGCGCGGCGGCGGCGACATGGGTGAACATCGCCAGCGAAATGTCGAAATGATTGTTGGAATGCGAACCCCAGCGCAGGCCCCGATCGGCGCAGGTCTGCGCCACCCGCACCGAACCGCGCATGGTCCAGAAATGCGGATCGGCCAGCGGAATGTCCACCGATCCCAGGTCGATGGCATGCACCATCTGCCGCCAGTCCGTGGCGATCATGTTGGTGGCGGTGGGCAGTCCGGTGGCGCGGCGGAACTCCGCCATGATCTCGCGGCCTGAAAAACCGTCTTCGGCGCCGCAGGGGTCCTCGGCATAGGCGAGGACATGCTCCTTGCCCTTGCACAGCGCCACCGCTTCCTTCAGCGACCAGGCGCCGTTGGGGTCCAGGGTGATGCGCGCCTTGGGAAAGCGCTGGGCCAGCGCGGCGGCGGCTTCCATTTCCTGCTCGCCATTCAGCACTCCGCCCTTGAGCTTGAAATCGTTGAAGCCGTAACGCTCGTAGGCGGCTTCCGCCAGCCGCACCACGCTCTTTGGGGTCAGGGCCTCTTCATCGCGCAGCCGGATCCAGTCGTCGCCCTTCTGGCCGCTGCGATAGGGCAGGGTGGTCTTCTTGCGGTCGCCGATGAAGAAAAGATAGCCCAGCATCTCGACGGCACCGCGCTGCTGGCCTTCGCCCAGCAAGGCGCAGACCGGCACGCCCAGATGCTGGCCCAGAAGATCGAGCAGGGCGCATTCCAGCGCCGTCTGGCAATGCACCGTGATGCGCAGGTCGAAGGTCTGAAGTCCGCGCCCGCCGGCATCGCGGTCGCCGAAACGCCGGCCCACTTCGCAGAGCACGCTGTTCCAGTCGCCCAAGGTCTTTCCCACCACCAGGTCGCGGGAGTCTTCCAGGGTCTGGCGAATCTTCTCGCCGCCAGGCACCTCGCCCACGCCGGTGTTGCCGGCGCTGTCGGTCAGGATTACGAGATTGCGGGTGAAGAAGGGCGCATGCGCCCCCGACAGGTTCAGCAGCATGCTGTCCTGTCCGGCGACGGGTATGACTTTCATGTCGGTGACGCGCGGGGCGCCGCTGATCTTCTCGGGCATAAACGCTATTTCCGATGGGTTAGAGAGGCCGCAGCACCACGCGCTTGATCTCGCCGGCGATGAACAGGTAGCTCACCATGGCGACGATGGAATGGGCGAAGACGAACAGCAGAGCCATGTCCCAGTTGTTGCCGGTGGCATTCAGGATGTAGGCGATGGCGATGGGGGTGAAGATGCCTGCCGCATTTCCGAACAGGTTGAAAATGCTGCCCGACAGGCCGGTGGCCTCGCGCGGGGCGGCATCGCTCATCACCGCCCAGCCCAGCGAGGCCACGCCCTTGCCGAAGAAGGCGATGGCCATGAAGGTCAGGACAAGCGTTTGGGAGTCGGTGAAGTTGCACAGCAGGATGGCGCAGGAGATCACCAGCCCCACCACGATCGGTATCTTGCGCGAAACCGACAGCGGCATGCCCTTGCGCAGCAGCATGTCGGACAGGATGCCGCCCAGGACACCGCCGACAAAACCGGCGATCGCGGGCAGCGCCGCGGCAAAGCCGGCCTGGGTGATGGAGAGGCCGCGCGCCTTGACCAGGTAGATGGGAAACCAGGTGGCGAAGAAATAGGTCATGGCGGTGATGCTGTACTGCGCCAGATAGATGCCCAGCAGCATGCGGTTGGCGAGCAGCTGGCCCACCGCGCTCCAGCGGATCGGCTGGGCTTTGGAGGCAGGACGGTCGAGATTGACCAGCGCACCGCCTTCTTCGATATGGGCGTATTCGCGCTTGCTGATGCGCTTGTGACGCGAGGGCGAATGTACCACCGCCCAGAACAGCGCCCAGCCCAACAACCCGATCACGCCCATCACCATATAGGTGTGGCGCCAGCCATAGGCGCCGGTGACGTAGCCCATCAGGGGCGCGAAGGCGACCAGCGAGAAATACTGCGAGGAATTGAAGATGGCGCTGGCGGTGCCGCGTTCCGAAGTCGGGAACCAGTTGGCCACGATGCGGGCATTGGCGGGAAAGGACGGCGATTCCGCAAAGCCCACCATGAAGCGCAGCAGGAACATGCTGATCACCACCGGGATGAAGGCGAAGGCTGCGGCAAAAGCCTGCAGGAAGGTGAAGATAGACCACAGGAAGATGGCCCACAGATAGACCGGGCGCGAACCGAAACGGTCCAGCAGTGCGCCGCCGGGTATCTGGCCCGCGACATAGGACCAGCCGAAGGCGGAGAAGATGTAGCCCAGCTGGATGGTGGTGATGCCCAGCTCGTCGGACATCTGCGAACCGGTATAGGACAGGGTGGCGCGCTCGGCATAGTTGATGGCCGAAACGATGAAGAGGGTGGCGACGATCCAGAAACGGACATGGGAGTTGCGAGTATCGGCGTCGGTCATGGATCGCGTCCCTGTTTCGCGGCCTTTGCGGCGGCGTTATTGGCCAAAATAGGCGCAGATAGCTTGGCCGGTCCAAGCCAAAGGTTCAAGCGATCAATGCCCAAATCGCATCAATCGTTTGCTGCACCAGCGTCCACCTCGTCACCGCGCAGCAGGTCCAGGAAAGCGGCCAACGCCGGGTTGTCATTGTCGCTGCGCCAGGCGGCGAACAGTTCGACGGGGGCTTCCGGCACCGTCCGCACCGGGCGGAAATGGACATCGTCGAAATGCAGCGACATGGCCGCTTCCGGCACCAGGGCGGCGCCGATCCCGGCGCGCACCAGCGCCAGCATGGAATGGATCTGGCTGAGTGACTGAACGGTGACAGGGGCGACACCGGACGCCTTGAACAGGCCGATCAGCATGTCGTGGAAATAGCGCGCGCCCTCGGGCGCATACATTACCAGCGGGCGACCGTCGAAATCCGAGAGGCTCAGCGAGGCTTCGGAAAGCCGTGGATCGCCGAACGGCAGCGCCGCCACCAGCTGCTCGCCGGCGACCTTGCGGGTGGTGAATTCCGCCCGCTCGATCGGCGGACGCAGCAGCCCCACGTCAATCCGCCCGGTCAGCAGGCTTTCGACCTGTTCCCCGGAGACCATTTCCTTCAGCGCCACGTCGATATTGGGGGCGTGGCTGGCGCGCTGCAGCAGCAGGCGGGGCAGGAAGCTGTAGCCGCTGGCGGCGGTGAAACCCAGGGTGATGGTGCCGGCCTCGCCCGAGGCGATGCGCCGTGTCGCAAGCGCCGCGCTTTCGGTCAGGCGCAGGATGCGCCGGGCCTCCAGCAGGAACACGCGGCCCGCCGGGGTCAGCTTGACCGCGCGGCTGGTGCGGTCCAGCAGCTTGACCCCCAGCACATGCTCCAGAAGCTGGATCTGCCGTGACAGCGGCGGCTGGGTCATGTTCATGCGCGCGGCGGCGCGGCCGAAGTGGAGTTCCTCGGCCGCCGCCACGAAGCAGCGGACTTGATGCAGTTCGAATTGCGACCAGAAGGATACGCCCGTCATGGGGCGCACCCTAGCCGGAAAAGCTCGATTTCTTAAACCGGCTTGGCGGCTTCGATCAGCTTTTTCAGGCGGGCGAACTGGTCCGCATTCAGGTCGGTCAGGGGCTGGCGCACCGGACCGGCGCCGCGGCCGATCGCGGTCATGCCGGCCTTGACGATGGAGACCGCGTACCCCCTGCTCTCATTGCGGATGGCGATATAGGGCAGCACGAATTCCTTCAGGCCCTTCATCACCTTGCCGTGATCCTTGGCGCGTACCGCGTCATAGAAGGACAGCGCCCATTCCGGCATGAAATTGTAGATCGCCGAGGAATAGGTGGTGACGCCCATTTCCAGATAGGGCAGGGCGAAGGTTTCCGCGGTCGGCAATCCGCCGACATAGGTCAGGCGGTCGCCCATTCGGGCATAGACCTGCATCATCAATTCGATGTCGCCGACACCGTCCTTGAAGCCGACCAGGTTGGGATTGCGCTCGCACAGCTTGGCCAGGCTGTCGGCGGTCAGCACGGCATTGTCGCGGTTGTAGACGATGACGCCGATCCCGGTGGCTTTGCACACCGCTTCGACATGGGCCATCAACCCCTCCTGGTTGGGCGTCATCAGGTAAGGCGGCAGCAGCAACAAACCGTCGGCGCCCGCTTTTTCCGCGGACTTGGCCAGGTCCACCGCGATGGCGGTGCCATAGCCGCAGCCGGCGATCACCGGGGTCTGGCCGGCGGTTTCCTTCACCGCGGCGGTGACGACGGCGCCGACCTCGGCGGGGCTGAGGGAGAAGAACTCACCGGTGCCGCCGGCGGCGAAAAGGCCGGTCAGGCGCTTGAAGCTGAGCAGCCAGGCGCAATGTTCGCGATAGGGGCCTTCCTGGAACTGGAAGTCCTTGCCGAAATGGGTGACGGGGAAGGACAGCAGGCCCTTAGCCAGAATCTGCGCCATTTCCTGCGGCGACATCTTGCTCATTTTTTTCTCCCGGTTCGGCTTGTTCTGGATGCTCTTCTAGGGCCCGGCTCATCCCCGGTCCAACCCAAACTGGCTATCAACCGATGCGGTTTTTGGATAGCCGTGTTAGACCGGGCCAAAACAGGGGAACGCGATGAATCGCAGGGACATGCTCAGGACAGCGGGAGCCACCATGATTGCCAGCCAGATGCCGCAAGCAGCCAATGCCGCTGGTGCGAACTGGGACCGCGCCAAACTAGACCAGGCCGCCAAGATCATGGGGACCTGGGTTGGCGATGGCCGCGTGCAAGGCGCCTCCATCCTGGTCACCCAGGGGCCCGGCCGGTCCTTCGCGCGCAATTTCGGCACCGCCACCGGAACCGACCCCGTGTTCCTGCTGGCCTCCATCACCAAGCCGATGACGGCGGCGGCGGTGATGACCCTGGTGGATGCCGGCAAGCTCAGCCTGGACGATCATGTGACGAAATTCTTCCCCGCTTTTACCGGCGAGGGGCGCGATGCCATCACCATCCGCCACTGCCTCACCCACAGCAGCGGCCTTCCCGACATGCTGTCGGACGATGAAATGCTGCGTGAGCATCACGCGCCGCTGACCAGTTACCGCGACGGCGCGCTGAAGGCGCCTCTGAAATTCACGCCCGGTTCCAGCTATTCCTATTCCAGCATGGGCATCCTGCTGTCGTCCTACATTGTCGAGCAGATCAGCGGCGTGGCCTTCCCCCAGTATATGGAAGACGCGATCTACAAGCCGCTGGGGATGGACAAAACCGGATTGGGCCTGCGTGGACGCGCCAAGGCTTCCACCGTTGCCAGCCAGGGCGCGCCCGCCATGACGGAAGCCGGCAAGCTGAGCTGGAAGGACTGGAACTGGAACAGCGACTATTGGCGCAACCTCAGCGCGCCCTGGGGCGGGGCGCTGGGCCCGGCATCGGACATCGCCCGCTTCTATGACGAATTCCTGTTAAAGCGCGGCCGCATCCTGAAACCGCAGACGGAAGCGATGATGATCGTCAACCAGGCGCCGCCGGGCGTGAAGCCGGCGGGCCTGGGCTTCGGCCTGCCGCCGGGAGCGGGCTCGCCGGCCTGTGGCCCCGCCACCTTCGGCCACAATGGCTCAACCGGCACCTTGTCCTGGGCCGATCCGGACACGGGCACCATCTGCGTGGTGCTGACCACGCTGTACGAGGCCTCCGTGCGCCCGCACCCCATCCACCTGGTGTCGGATGTGGTGGCGCAGGCGGTGACGAAGGCCTAGCGCTTGGTGCGCTTGGCCATCTCGTCCAGATATTCCTGGATCTGCGGACGTGCCACCGGCAGCTTGTCGATATTCTGGCGCAGATAGCCCGCGAAGTCGGCTTCGATTTCCGGCGTCCAGGGCCGGTCGATCTGGCCGGCGGTATAGATTTTCTCGTTCAGGCGCAGATGCCCGAAAATGTCGTGCAGCCGGATGCGTTCGGACTGTCTGACAACACGTTCGGCCAGTTGGGCCGGAATGAAGATCACCCCGCCGTCGCGCACCAGCACCACATCGCCCGGCATCACCGCCGCCTTGCCGATGCGGGTGGGCGCATTGATCGATATCATCGTGGAATTCAGCGGACGGGGCTCCTCGATGCGGCCGAAGTGGTGCGATGGATCGTAAGAACGCGCCACGGTGACGAAATTGGGCAACTCGCGGATCCCGTTGATGTCGCGGACGGCGCCGTCATAGACGATGCCGTTGCCCGACCGCGCATAGATCGCGTTGGCGACATTGTCGCCGATCGAGGGACCATCCTTCTTCAGGCCGAAATGGTCGCTGACGTAAACGTCGCGCGGTTGCAGCATGTCCACCGGCCAGGCATTGGGGGCGCCCTTGCGCTTGTCTGCCAGGCCGTCGGCTTCGATCACTTTTTGCAGGTCCAGGCGCCCGGGAATCCAGCTGGAGGTCAGGGCGCGGCCTACCATGATCTTGCCGGCAAACAGGTCAGTCGCCCAGCCATCTTCATACTGATTGTCAAAGCCGGCGCCGCGCAGGATGGACCAGGCTTCCTCCAGCGTGACGGTCTTCATCCGGTCCAGGACATTGTCTGGCACCTTGGGACGGCCGTCGGGGAAACGCTCGCCCTTCCATTCCGGGCTGTTATGGATGACTTCGTCCGGTGTGTAGAAGCTCTGGTGCGCCACTGCGGCGGCAGACGTGGAGAGCAGGACGGCCAGCGCCAGCGAAAATCTTTTCATTTTTTACCCCTTGCGATTGCGCAGTTTTTATCACGGCCTGATGCGTGCGGGAATGCGCACTGACATTCCATCAGTGTGAAGTTTTTCTCTTTTCCCGCCGGACACGTTAGGCTGTCCGCAAAAATCGGGAGGGACACATGGATCGCCGTTCTTTTGTCAGTGGTGGCGCCGCCGCCTTCTATGCCGCCCTGCTGGGCAATGCCAAAGCCGCCGGCACCTCGCGCGCGCCCAGACTTCGCATCCGCGAAGTGCGCGCCATCCGGCTCAGGGGCGGCTTCAATCCCCGTTTTGTGCGCATCTATACCGAGGAGGGCCTGACCGGCACCGGCGAGTTCGTCGACACGATGGGTGCCGAATACATCATCAACAACAACTTCAATGTGATGCTGAAGGGGCGCGACCCGCTGGAAATCCAGAGCGTCCTGGCCGATTTCAACGGCTATCGCCGCATCAATCTGGGCGGCCCGCCGTCGGTGGTGTTCATCAAGGGCAATGGTGGCCCCTACCTCACGGCCGTGTCCGGAGTCGAGATGGCGCTGTGGGACCTGGCGGGCAAGGCGCTGGGCCTTCCCATCCACCAGCTCTTGGGCGGCAAGATCCGCGACCGGGTGCCGGTCTATCTCCATGCCGCCAATCCCAAGGAGGGGCGCGATCTGGTCAACCGCCTCAAGCTCAGGGCGCTGAAGGTGGGGCTGGATTATTCCAACGATGACTGGTCCATCAACAAGGGCTTTGAGAAGGGCAAGCGCTTCGGCCTGCACCTGACCAACAACCAGGTCGACGACACGGTGAATTTCTTCGCCGGCTTCCGCAAGGAGCTGGGGCTGGACACCGAACTGGGGCTGGAACTGCACGCCCATTACGACCTGGAAGGCGGCTTGAAGATTTGCCAGCAGGTGGAGCAATACCGCCCGCTTTTCGTGGAAGAGCCCACCACCAGCGACAATGTCGAATCCATGCTGCGTATCCGCAACAACAGCCGCGTGCCAATCGCTGCGGGCGAGAATATCTACACCCGCGCCGGTTTTCGCCCCTTCCTGGAAAAACAGGCGCTGTCCATCATCCAGCCGGACTTCACCAAGGCGGGCGGCTTGATGGAGGGCCTCAAGATCGCCGCCATGGCCGAAACCTACAATGTGGCGGTCGCCCCCCATGGCGTCTGCACGCCGCTGGGCACTGCCGGCATCAATCATGTCTGCGCCGTGATGCCCAATTTCCTGATCCAGGAATTCACCCATTACGAGAACAAGCAGTTCACCGAATTGTGCGAGCCGGTAAAGCTGGACGCCGACGGCTGCCTGGCGGTGTCCAACGCGCCGGGCATCGGTGTCGAGCTCAACGAGGCGGCGGTGAAGGAACGGCTGGAGCCGGAATTCAAGATGCTGTGACGGGCGGATTTTTACAGTTCGCTAACCTTCGAATGCGGGGGGTTCGGCGTGAATTTCTCCGCCAAAAGCCATTAAGTGTCCCATCATCATTGCCGTCTAAAGTCATCCCTGTGCGGGGCCATTACTCCGCGAGGGACTGCAGGCCTTGAAGAATTCACTCTCCATTCGGACGCTCCTGTCGGTCATCACCGGCCTGCTGGTCGTCATGCTGGTGTCGATGTTTGCGATTTCCGCGAACGATGCGTTCAACCGCAAACGGGAGGCGGCCCACACGCTCTCCATCGTCAACCTCATGCGCAACACGCTTTCCGCCAGGGAGAATATCCGGATCGAGGGCGGTGTGGCGCATGCCGCATTGGTGGCGCCCGAAGCAGCTCGTGGTGATGTGGTCGCGCGAATGTTCCATCTGCGCTCCCAAACCGAGGCGGCGGTCATTGCGATGGCCGATCAGTTTCGAAGCCATCTGGCGAACGGGACCTCGCCCGCGCTGACCGAGCTTCTCGCCAGCAGGGCCGGCTATGACCTGGTTTTCCCGCAGGCGGTCACCGCCGCCCAGGTGCCCAGGGCGCAGCGTTCACAAAAGCCGCTGGCGGATTGGCACGTGGCGGCCGAAAGGCTTACGGCCGCGGTGGACAGGCTGTCGAACACGCTGACGCGTGACAGGCACCCCGCCGATACGTTCATCAGCAACATGATGTGGCTCAGCGATGCGGTCTGGCTTGTGCGCCTGGACACCGGAAGCGACCGCGGCAGCATCGGTGTGGCAATCCGGGAGGGCCGCAGGCTTTCGACCACCAGCACCCGGCAATTCGAGGAATCCACGCGCAGGATCGATGCGCGCTGGGCCGAGATCGAGGAGTATGCCGCGCACGCCAGCGTACCGCCCCAGCTCCAGGCGGCGATCGAGCAGGCGAAGAATGCCTATTTCGTCCGCTTCCGCGCGGTGCGCGCGAAAGCCATTGCCGATTTGACCGCGGGAAATTCCGTTCCGATATCCGGATATGGCTGGCTCAAAGTATCCAACCCCGGCCTGGACAGCATCATGGCGATATCCAAAGTCGCTCTCGACCTGACAGAAGCGCATGCGGCGCAGCAGGCAGAGAGCGCGGCCCGGAATTTCTATTTCGCCATCGCGCTGATGATTCTCTCGATCGGGCTTGCGTCCTTCACCACGATGTATGTCTTGTGGCGGGTCATCAGGCCGCTCAATCGTATAACGCAGACGATGAAGACCGTCACCGCTGGTGACCTGGAGCAGGTGGTTCCCTTCACGGACCGCCTTGACGAGATCGGCCAGTTTTCACGTGCGGTGGGCATGTTCCGCGACAGCGCCGCCGAGCATTTGCGCCTGAAAAGCGAGATGATACAGAGCCAGGCCGCCAAGGACCTGGCCGAAAAGGCGAACCGGACAAAGTCGGAGTTCCTGGCAAATATGAGCCACGAGCTGCGCACGCCGCTCAACGCGATCATCGGATTTTCCGAAATGATCACGACGGAAGTGTATGGTCCCGGCCTGCCGCGCTATCGCAATTACGCCAAGGACATTCATGGCGCGGGCAAGCATCTGCTGTCGCTGATCAACGACATACTCGATCTTTCGAAAGCGGAAGCCGGCAAGCTTGATCTTCAGTTTGAGCAGGTCGATCTGGCTGAGGTGATCCAGGAAAGCATGCGGTTGGTGTCCGACCAGGCGGCGCAACGCAATCTGCGCCTCGCGCTCGACATCAGCGCTCTGCCGCCACTGCACATCGACAGATTGCGCACCAAGCAGATTTTGCTCAACCTGCTGTCCAACGCCATCAAGTTCACTCCGGAGAATGGCAGCATATCGGTAAAGGCCGATCGCGATGCGCAGGGCCGCGTCGTCATTTTGGTGCGTGATACCGGCATAGGCATCGCACCCGAGCTGATTGCGATGGCGTTCGAGCCCTTCCGGCAGATCGATTCCACCCTGGCGCGGAAATCGGAAGGGACGGGACTCGGCCTCTCACTGGTCAAAAAGCTGATCGAGCTTCACGGCGGCGAAGTTGCGCTGGAAAGCACCTTGAAGGTGGGCACCACCGTGTTGGTTGCCTTCCCCGCATCCCGTTGCATGGACGCCGCACAGGTCGCCTGACCCTCGCGGGCGCCGACGATCACTCCGCCGGCGCAGTAACGCCCTTTTGCCGGGCGAGGTCGAAGATCCTGTCCATTGCCACCCATTTCTGTCCCGGCGCGGCATGGGGCAGGGCCTGTTGGAAGGTCCACATCAGACTTTCCCATTCGTCGTATTTGGCCGGGATTTCGCGGGCGCGCGGATAGTCGTCGGACACGGTGGCGATCATCACCATGCGGTCCCCCGTGCGCCAGATTTCCATGTCCTCGATGCCCTGGGCGCGGATATCGTCCACGATCTCGGGCCAGACCCCGCCGGGAGCGTGGAATTTCTCGTATTCGGCGATCTTCGCCGCGTCATTCACCAGGTCCAGCGCGAAGCACAGGCGGCGGCTCATTTTGATACTCTCCGGTTCGGCTTTTGGACTATAAGGAGCGCCTTGCCATTTTGGGAGCGTTCATGGCCACTTTCCTGCGTCTTCATCCAACAGATAATGTCGTGGTGGCAGTGAACGGCCTGTCCCCCGGCGACATTGTCGACGATGTGAAGATCACGCGGCGGATTCCCCCCGGCCACAAGGCCGCGGTGCGTCCCATCAGGAAGGATGAGCCGGCGCTGAAGTTCGGCCAGATCATCGGTTTCGCCACCCAGGACATCGCCCCGGGCGACTGGGTGCATGAACACAATATCGGCTTTCACGCGGTGGACCGCGATTACCAGTTCGAAGTGGACGCCCGCGATCCCGCGCCCGCCATTCCTCAGGCAACCTTCCAGGGTTATCGCCGCGCCAATGGCAAGGTCGGCACCCGCAATTATCTCGGCATCCTCACCTCAGTGAACTGTTCGGCCACCGTGGCGCGCTTCATCGCCCGCGAAGTCGAACGCAGCGGCCTGCTTGACGACTATCCCGATATCGATGGCGTGATCCCGCTGGTGCATGGCCATGGCTGCGGCATGGACAGCAAGGGCGAAGGTTACGAAGTGCTCAAGCGCACCCAATGGGGCTATGCCGCCAATCCCAACATGGGCGCGGTGCTGATGGTCGGCCTGGGCTGCGAGACCTTCCAGATCGGGCGCTGGAAGCAGGCCTATAATATCGCCGAAAGCGACACTTTCCGTTCGCTCACCATCCAGGACACCGGCGGTACGCAGAAGGCGATTGATGCCGGTATCGAAGCGGTGCGCGACATGCTGCCGGTGGCAGCCGCGGTTCGCCGCGAAACTGCGCCGGCCTCCGAACTGATGCTGGCGCTGCAATGCGGCGGCAGCGATGGCTATTCCGGCATCACCGCCAATCCGGCGCTGGGCGCGGCGGTGGATTTGCTGGTGGCCCATGGCGGCACTGCCATCCTGTCCGAGACGCCGGAGATCTACGGTGCCGAGCATCTGCTGACCCGCCGGGCCAGTCCGGAAGTCGGCAAGAAGCTGATCGCGCGCATCCGCTGGTGGGAGGATTATACCCGCCGCAATGACGGCAGCATGAACAACAATCCGTCGCCGGGTAACAAGGCGGGCGGTCTCACCACCATTCTGGAAAAGTCGCTGGGCGCCGCGGCCAAGGGCGGCACCACGCGGCTGAAGGACGTGGTGGAGTATGCGCAAGCTGTCACCACCAAGGGCTTCGTCTTCATGGATACGCCCGGCTACGACCCGGTCTCGGCAACGGGGCAGGTGGCGGGCGGCGCCAATATCCTGTGCTTCACCACCGGCCGCGGTTCGGCCTATGGCTGCAAGCCGACGCCCTCGATCAAGCTGGCGACCAACACGGCGGTCTATGAGCGGATGATGGACGATATGGACATCAATTGCGGCGATGTGCTGGACGGGGTTTCCATCCAGGACAAGGGCAAGGAAATTTTCGAGCATATTCTCAAGATCGCATCCGGCGAACGCAGCAAGTCCGAAAAGCTGGGCTATGGCGACGCCGAATTCGTGCCCTGGCAGATCGGCGCCACCATGTAGCCTCGCCTCCCGAAATCCGCTTAACTGGCGAAAACAAAAAGGCGGGGGGCGTGATGACGAAATTGCCGGTGGTCGAAAGGCGCTATGTCATCGCCTTTGCGCTGACCTCGACGCTCTTCTTCGCCTGGGGCCTGGCCTCGCAGTTCAACGACCTGTTGCTGCATCATTTCCAGAAGGCGCTGGATATCAGCCGCACCCGCGCCAGCCTGACCCAGTTCGCTTTCTATATCGGCTATTTCTGCGCGCCCTTGCCTGCCGCCATGATCATTCGCCGGGTCGGCTACAAGAAGACCATGGTGATCGGGCTTGGCATGTACGCCATCGGCGCTTTCCTGTTCGTGCCGGCGGCCGGGATGCGGGTCTATGAAATCTTCCTGCTGGCGCTCTACATCATCGCCTTCGGCGCTGCCTTCCTGGAAACCAGCGCCAATCCCTACATCGCCATCCTGGGCGATCCCGCCACCAGCTCGGTGCGGCTGAATTTCGCCCAGGCCTTCAACGGCGTCGCCACCGTGCTGGGGCCGCTGGTCGGCGGCTATGTGATTTTCTCCGGCGTCGAATATACGCCAGAACAGCTCAGCCAGATGACGCCGCAGGCGGTGGACAGCTGGCGCGCCAGCGAGGCGGCTGCGGTGGGGGCGCCCTACATGGTGCTGGGCGTGCTGATGGTGCTGATCGCCACCGCCATTGCGCTGACCAGATACCCCGGTCTGCCGGCGGCGGTGACGCCGGAAGGCAGGGGCTCGATCTTCGCCGTGCTGAAAAAGCCGCGCGTGCGCTACGCCGTGGTGGCGCAATTCTTCTATTGCGGTGCCCAGGTCGGGATCTGGAGCCTGATGGTGGATTTCGCCAAGGAAGCCGCCCATGTGCCCGAGCGTATCGGCGCCACCGTCTATCTCTTTTCCACCATGATCGCCTTTTGCGTCGGGCGGTTCTTCGGCGCCTGGCTGCAGCGCTTCATCGATCCGGCGCGGATGCTGGTGATCTATTGCGGCTGCAATATCGCTCTGTGCGTGGCGGCGGCGACCCTGGGCGGCCAGGCTTCCATCATCGCCATGGTGGCGACCTCCTTCTTCATGTCCATCATGTTCCCCACCATCTTTGCGCTGGGAATCGAAAAGCTGGGCCATGAAACTGAATTCGCGTCCTCCTTCATCGTGATGGCGATTTCCGGCGCAGCGGTGGTGCCCACCGCCATGGCCTTCCTGGCCGATCATACGGGTGCCTTGCACTGGTCGCTGTTCCTGCCGGCGCTCTGCTATGTGGTGGTGATGAGCTTTGGTTTGCGGGTGCCGAAAATGGGACACACGGTCACGTGAGTTTTCCACTTCGCAAGCTGGGCCGCACGGGCCTGTCCGTCACCGAACTGGGCTTCGGCACCGCGCCGCTGGGCAACCTGTTCCGCCCGCTGGCCGATGAAACTGCGTGCGCGACCTTGGCGGCGGCGGAAAAAGCAGGCTTTGGCTATTACGACACCGCGCCCTTTTACGGTTTCGGCCTATCGGAGCGACGGCTGGGCGACGCGCTGCGCGGCCGCAAAGATATCGTGCTGTCCACCAAAGTCGGGCGCGTGCTGAATCCTGTCGCCGGCCCGGTGGACGAAAATGTGCCGCGGCACGGCTATGCCACGCCCATGCCGTTCGAACCCGTCTATGACTATTCCTATGATGCGGTGATGCGGTCTTTCCGCGAAAGTCTGCAGCGGCTGGGCCTGTCACGCATCGATCTTTTGTATATCCATGACATCGGCCGTCTGACCCATGGTGACGCCAACGCCGCGCGCATGGACGAACTCACCAAAGGCGGCGGCCTCAAGGCGCTGGAGGAATTGCGCGAGTGCGGCGCGATCGCCGGCTTCGGCATGGGCGTCAATGAAGTGGCGGCCTGCCTGGAGGTGATGGATCATGCCAGGCTGGACGTGATCCTGCTGGCGGGGCGTTACACCTTGCTGGAGCAGACCCCGCTGGATGACTTGTTTCCGGCTTGCGAGGCGGCGGGCACCGCCATCGTGGTGGGCGGGCCTTACAATTCCGGAATCCTGGCGGTCGGCACCCAGAGCGGCGCGCCGCTCTATTATGACTATGAGCCCGCGCCGCCCCACATCATCGAAAGGGTGCGCAAGATCGAAGCCATCTGTACCCGTCATGGCGTGCCGCTGGCCGCTGCCGCCCTGCAATTCCCCCTGGCGCATCGCTTGGTGGCCAGCGTCATTCCTGGACTGGATTCGCCGGACCGGGTCGAACAGACCTTGTCTTTATATCGTCACCCCGTCCCGCCCGCCCTTTGGCGCGAGCTGCAGGGCGAGGACCTGATCCACGCGGCCGCGCCGCTTCCCCAATAACGCCACAAATTCTGCTAGGGTCACGGCATGACCGCGAAGCGATGGATTGCCGGTATCGTACTGACTGTGGTGGCGCTGTTGCTGCTGCTGTGGCTGGTGCGCGCCCAGATCGCCGCACGCTTCGCGCAAAGCTATTTCCGCAGCCATGGCATTGAATCGTCGGTCGAGATTGGCACTCTGGGTCTGTCCGGCGGCACGGGCCGTTTCGCGCTGGGGCCGCGCGCCAATCCCACCGTCTCGGCCGAGCGCATCGAGCTGTATTTCGATCCGCAGAGCTGGATACCGCGCGTCGTCGAAGTCCGGCTGGTGGCCCCGCTGGTGCGCGCCCGGCTGGACGAAAGCGGCAAGGTCCGGCTGGAGGCGCTGCAGGACTGGATCGACTCCCTCCAGCAGAGCCAGGGCAAGTCGCGTTTCGTCAGCGACGACCTGGCGGTGTCTCTCACCGGCCTGCGCCTGCTGCTCGCCACCCCGTCCGGGGCGCTGGATGTGGGCGGCGACGTCAAGCTGGTGAGGAACCTGCCCGTTTCCGCCCTGCTGCGGATACGTCCGGCAACCATCACCCATCAGGCCCTGCGCGTGCAGCTGCGTGACGCCAGCCTGAATTATAACGCCAGCGGGCTGTTGTCCGTACGATTTGCCGGCTCGGTGCAGAAGGATGCGCTGACGGTGCAGGATACCGTGGCCGCTTTCGATGCCTCCGGCTTGAAATGGACCTCGGCGGAAACACTTTCTCTTTCCGCCACATCGGCGCGGCTGCAATTTTCCGCAGCCTCCTTGACGGCAGGGCAGAATTTCACCGCACCGAAGGCTGATGTCACGGTACGCAATCTGTCCGCATCGCTGGGCCGCGAGATCGGCGTGGCCGGCGACATCGCGGTCGCTGCGGGGGCCCATATCAAGCCCGTCGTGATCAAGGCCCTCAAGGCCCAGGATCCGGCACTGGCCAATGCGATCGCGGCCAATATGGGCCATCTCAACCTTGCCTTCGCCGGTCATGCCGAGCGCCGTGGCAACCAGACCCGTTTTGTCCTGACCACGCCGCTGACCGTGAAGAGCGCGCGCGACGCCATGTTGCATATCCCCATGCTGACCCTGGATGGGGCGCCCGACAGTTTGAGCATTGCACTGAACGCCTCGCTGTCGGGGCGCGGCATTCCGGCCGTCAAGCTGTCGTCCGAAAGGCTGACTTGGCGCGATGGCGGTCTGACGGGTGACGCAACGCTGTCGGCCCGCTTCAACTACGCCATGCTACGGGGCATGAATATGGCCGCCCACGGTGGTCTGTCATGGCGTGATGGACGCTATGGTTTTCGCGCGTCCGAATGTGCCCATGCCAGTCTGACGGCTTTCCACCCCGGCGCCAGCGACCTCGCCAAGGCAGTGCGCGGCAATATCTGCGGCGCGCATCTGGAAGGGGAGGGCGCGGCCTGGAAATTCACCGGCCAGGCGCGCGGCGTCGCCTCCCAGTTGACGCTGGCCAATGCGCAACTGGAAAAAGGTGCGGGGACCTTGTCGTTCGAAGGCGTGGGGGGTGACTTTCACGGCACGGTCCTGGTCAACGGCGGACAGGTTTCCGACCGGCTGACTCCCATCCGCTTCAAGCCCATGCTGGGCAGCGGCCGGATCGCGCTGGAAGGCGGCATCTGGCGCGGCCGCATCGCCATGACCGACATGGACAAGGACAGGCTGGGCGATGTCGACTTCAGCCATGTCATGGCCACCGGCGCCGGTACCGCCCATATCGCCGCGCCCAGCCTGGCCTTCGTGCCCGACAAATTGCAGCCGGAAGATCTGTCGCCGCTGCTGGTCGCCTTCCGCCGTGCGAGCGGCACCGCCAGTTTCACCGGCGATATCGACTGGAACCGCAGCGAAATCAAAAGCCGCGGTGATCTGGTGATCGACAAGCTGGATTTCCTCACCCCGCTGGGCCAGGCCCATGCGGTCAAGACCAACATCGCCTTCACCTCGCTGCTGCCGCCCGTCACTGCCGACAACCAGAGCGTCATCATCTCGCGCATCGACTGGACCTTGCCTTTCACCGGGGTGGATCTTCGCTTTGCCTTCAGCCCCACCATCGTGAAAGTGAATGCGCTGAGCAGCGGATGGGCGGAAGGAAAGGCATCGCTGGGCGCCTTCACCATCAACATGGCCAACCTCAAGCAGGTCAGTGGCACGATAAACCTTTCCTCCATCGCGCTCGGCTCGCTGGTCACCGCCTCCAATCTGGGCGAGCGGGTGAAGCTGGAAGGAAAAGTCTCCGGCACCACCCCCTTCGAAGTGACGCCGGAAGGCTTTCGCATCACCAAGGGCCGGATTTCCTCCGACGGGCCAGGGCGTCTGTCGATCAATCGCTCGCTGTGGAATCAGGGTGGCACGGTGAGCGTCAATGCGGTCCAGGATTTCGCCTATCAGGCGCTGGAAAATCTGGCCTATGACCAGATGACCGCCGATCTTAACTCCATCGCCAATGGCCGGCTGTCGATCCTGTTCAAGATCAAGGGCCGCAGCAATCCCCCCAAGCCGCAGGTGGCCGAGGTCGCCGTGGCCGACATCATCAACGGCACCGCCCTGCAAAAACCCGTGCTTCTGCCCAGCGGCACGCCTATCGACCTGACCCTGGATACCTCCCTTAATTTTGACGAACTCTTGAAGTTCTATGCCGAAGCATGGTCAAAGACTCTCAGTCCGGAGGGGCAACCGGATGCCAAGCGCGTAGAGAAAAAGCCATGAAGAAACTGTTGTTCGCCGCCTGCGCCGTCACGGCGCTGGGGGCCTGCACCCCGACCATCCGGGTCGAAGTGGCACCCATCAATATATACGCCAAGCTTGATGCCGATGTGCGCGTGCGCCTGGACAAGGAAGTCCAGAGCGCCATCGCCCAAAACCCCGACCTGTTCTAAGCCGGAGGAAGCCCGATCATGAGCAACTTCAAAAAGATTTTCGCCGCTGTCGCTGTTGTGATGCTGGCGCTCTCGTCTCCCGCCGCCTTCGCGCAAGGCGCGGGCGACAAGGCGGTGGTCGAAGCCGCCAAGGCCGCCGGCACGGTCGGCGAGCAGGCCGATGGTTACCTGGGTTTTGTGGCCGGTTCGGCCGATGCCGCCACCACGGCCGCGGTGGCCGATATCAACAATGGCCGCCGCGCCGTCTATGCCCAGACTGCGGCCAAGTCCGGCGTCACGCCGGAAGCCGCGGGCCAGGCCACCGGTGCGCAGCTGATTGCCCGTACCCCGTCCGGCCAGTTCGTCAAGCCGCTGGATGGCGGCTGGTCGCGCAAGTAGGCAAGTCGCCAGGCCGCTCGGCTGCGCTTGCGTGCTTGTCGTAACAACAAGCAGGGGTGAACCATGCGTTGTCTGGGCATTGCCGTTGCATTGATCGCGCTGTCCTCGCTGGGCGCGCGGGCCGCCGACATCACCGTCTTCTCGCCCGGCATCGTCAATGGCCCGCTGAACAAGCTTGCGGCAAGCTGGACGGCCCAGACCGGCAGCAAGGTCACCATCACCGGCGGCAATGTCGGGCGCATCCGCACCGCGGTGAACACCGACGTTCCGGCCGATCTGGTGTTCGCGCCTTCTGCCGACATCAGGGAGCTGGCTCCCAAGCTGAAGCCGGGCAGCGCCAGGCCGCTGGGCCGCATCAATTTCGGCATCGTGGTCAAGGCGGGCGGGCATCATCCCGATATTTCCACGCGGGAGAAATTCGTCGCCTTCACAAAGCAGGCCGGCGTTCTGGCATACGCCAATCCGGCGGTGGGAAGCCTTTCGGGCGCCATGGTGGAAGAGATGCTCAAGCGTCCCGAATTCACCGGCGTAAAGCCTCTGCCCATCAAGGGCATGATCGGCGATGCCATCGTGCGCGGCGATGCCGAATTCGGTGCTGGCGCCATCAGCGAGCATCTGATGGCCAAGGATGCCGAAGTGGTGGGCCGGCTGCCCGACAGCCTGGGCCTGCACATTGATGTTTCGGTGGCAGTGCTGAACATTGCCGCCGCGCCGAATGAGGCGGCGGCTTTCCTGGCCTATGTCACTGCGCCTGCGGCGCAAGCCGTATGGACGGCCGGCGGCATCGACAAAACGCCGTGATTTAGAAAGGCAGCATGCCTTTCGCCTTCCACGCGGTGCGCGCCTGGGGGCTGGTGAGGAATTTGATGAAATCCATCGCCGCCTTGGGATTGGGGCTGCGTGTTGAGACTGCCAGCACCGCATCCATGTGACCGCCCAGCTCGACCGGCAGCGGCGCCACCACCTCGATCTCGGGCTTGTTGAGAATTTCCTGCACCAATTGGATCGCCATCTCGCCTTCGCCGCGCGCCAGGGCGGCGGCGCCTTCGCCTTGCGATGACGGCACCACATTGACGCCGGAAAATTCCGGACGTTTGAGGATATCCGAGATCATGATGCCCTGCATGGTGCCGCCCTTGGGATCGTTGATCATCACGGCCTGCGCACCCTTCAGCACGGCGGCCAGCTTGGCGACGGTGGAGATGTCGGGCTTGGGCGCGCCTTTCTTGACGGCCAGGCCCAGTTCGCCGCGGCCCAGCGGCGTGTAGCTGCCGGGCACCACGCCGCCCTGCAGCATCAGCGTGTTCATCATGTCCATGGGCATGCCGATCACATCGGCGGGCGGATTGTCGTTCTTGATGCTGTCCACCAGCTTGTTCATGGTGGCGCGCACGATGATGGCCTTGTTGCCGGACTGCTTGTTGTAGTCCGCCACCAGTTCGTACAGCGCCGCATTGTAGACGATGCCGGGGCTGATGATGCGGATATCGGCGGCCTGGGCGGCGGCCGGAATCATCAAGGCGGCAAACAAAGCGGCGGAAAACAGGCGCATGATCGGTCCTTATTTGTAAAGAAGAATGGATTGCCAGAAGCCGCATTGATGCGCGGCTTTTATCTGTGCGTTGGTCTGGGTGTGGCGCCAGTCATCGTCCTGCAGGAAATAGGCGGGGGTGGCCGCGACCTCCCGCCACCGCGGCCAGGGCGCATCGCCCTTGCCGTTGGGATTGCCTGCACGCGCGAAGTTCGCCCAGGCGGCGATCATCCTGTCCGACAGTTTTTGCTGCTTCGCCGTCAGCGGCACGCGAACGCCGTCCGGTCCGCCGTGATAGCCGATGAAAACATAGGGAATGTCCCCGGTGTGATAAGCGCCGGCCTGGAAGCCCGTCATCTTCGGGAAATAGGACGGCGCGCTGCGATCATCGAAGCGGTACATATAAAGTGGTGCATGCGGCGCCAGCGCTGCGGCGACATACTGGCCGCGGCAGGCCAGCATGTCGCTATGGACGCGGTTCCATGCGCCCTGCGCGCCCAGCTTCGCCGTGGGATAGTTCACCTTCAGTGTCGCCACGGTGTTGGCGGGATAGGCCGGCGGACTGCCGCTGGGCCCGGCATTGCCGCCATAGGTTCGGGTCGCATAGCCGTCAAAATCAGCCTGGGTGATGGCGGCGCGGTCCGGTTTGAAATACTGGGCGATGCCGATGGTGAAATTGCCTTCATCCCTTGTGGTGCCCATCATGATCGGCATGCGGTTGAAGGCGCCGGTGCGGAAGGCGTCGATCGCCTGGTGCGGAATGACAGTGCCGTCGATCATCGGCCCGCCGACAAGGGCACTGGTGGCGCTGACGGTGCCCGACAGGGCGGCGATCTTCGCGGCGGGCAGGGCGCGCAGGCATTTGGCGATTTGCGTGTTGCTCCCCATGCATCCGGCGGCATCGGCGAACTTTGTCCCGCGCTCGCGCGCGGTCTTCAGAGGCGCGAAGGGCGAATAGCCGCCGCTTTGGAAAATGGCGCGGTGAAACAGTCCGGCCGCGCCCGGCGAGATAACATGGGCGGCGGCAGCGCCCGCGCCCGCCGATTGCCCGCCCAGGGTGACGTTCCTGGCGTCACCGCCGAAAGCGGCGATATTCCGCTGCACCCATTTGAGCGCCGCCTGCATGTCCATCAGCCCGTAATTGCCGAAAGCATGACCTTCGCCGTCCAGCGCCGGATGGGCGAGGAAGCCGAACAGGTTCAGGCGGTAATTTAGGGTGACCACGACCAGCTTGCCGTCCTTCGCCAGTTTGCTGGCGTCATAGTCGTTGCTGGCGCCGTCGAAATAGCCGCCGCCGTGAATCCAGACCAGCACCGGCAATTTGGCTTTGATGTCTGGCGTGAAGACATTCAGGTAGAGGCAATCCTCGTTGCTGTTGGGCGGTCCGGCGAAAGGGCCCAGGGTCGTGACCTGGGCGCAGATAGGGCCGAAGGCTTTGGCCTGGCGCACGGCGGTCCATTTGCTGGCAGGCCGTGGCGGCATCCAGCGCAAATTGCCGACCGGCGGCGCGGCGAAGGGAATGCCCAGAAACTGCTGAACGCCGTTCCTGCTCAGCCCCTCAACGGGTCCTTCGGCGGTTGCGACAGCGGCGGCGGCGCGGCAAGCGCCGAACACGCACAACAGGGCCGCGGTCAACAATGTCCTGCGCAAGTCCCAACCCCATTTTGCTTTTGCAAAGCCTAGGACCGCTTCAGGACCCGTGCAAGGACAGGCAATTTGTCTTACAAGACGTTGCAAAATCCCGGAGGAAATTATGGGCCGTTTCAGGACGCTGGTTTGCTGCACTGCACTCGCCTTGATGGCGGGCGCGGCGCAGGCGGGTGTGATGAATCCCGTTCCCGGCGATCCCATCACCATTGAAAGCGGCAAGCTGTCGGGCACCTTGCTGGACTCCGGCATCCGCGCCTATCTGGGCGTGCCCTTCGCCGCGCCGCCGGTACGCGAACTGCGCTGGCACGAGCCCATGCCGGTCAAGCCCTGGAGCGGCATCTACAATGCCGACACCAAGCTGACCAATTGCTACATCCCGCTGCGCGCTTCCACGCTCAACCATTATTTCGGCGAGCTGCGGTCCAGCGAGGATTGCCTCTATGCCAACATCTGGGTGCCGCCAAACACGCGCGCTGACGCCAAACTGCCGGTGGTGGTTTGGATTCACGGTGGCGGCTTCCAGGAAGGTTCGATCAACTTCGACATCTATGGCGGCCATGAGATCGCGAAGAAGGGCGTGATCTATATGGGCATCAGCTACCGGGTCGGCATCATGGGCAACCTGGCCCATCCCGAGCTGACCAAAGAGTCTGGCCATACCGCATCGGGCAACTGGGGCATGATGGACCAGATCGCGGGCCTGAAATGGATCCAGCGCAACATCGCGGCGTTCGGCGGCGATCCCGCCAATGTCACGGTGCTGGGCCAGTCGGCCGGGGCCATGGCGGTTGACGTCCTGCAATCCTCGCCACTGGCCAAGGGGCTTTATGCCAAGGTGATTTCGCTGTCGGGCGGTTATCACGGCGTGGCTTCGCCGAATCTGGAGACGCTGAAGGAGACCGAGCAAAAAGGCGTTCAGTTGCAGCAGGCGATGAAGGCGCGCGATGTCGCCCATATGCGTACCATTCCCGCCGACCAGATCGTCAATACCGCCCGCGATGCCAAGGTCACCTTCAGCGGCCCCACGATTGATGGCTATCTGCTGCCCGATCATCCGCAGAAAATCTATGCCGCCGGCAAGCAGACCGATGTGCCGATCCTGCTGGCATCGGTGGGCAACGACATCTTCTCCAAGACGCCGGTAACTGACGCCCGCACCCTGGCCGATTACAAAAGCGCCGCCGACAAGCTTTACGGACCCGATGCGACCCTGTTTCTCAAGCTGTTCCCGGCATCGAACGATGCGCAAGCCGCAAGGCAGGCGCAGGAAGTGGCGCGCATTTCCGGTTTCGGCATCGTGGCGCGTGACTGGGCGAAGGACCATGCCGCGACGGCCAAGTCACCGGCCTGGCTGGTGCAGTACAACCATCCCCATCCCTATCCGCCCGGCGTGGTGATCACCGACATGGATGTGAAAACGGCCGGCGCTTATCACAATTCCGATCTGCCCTTCTGGTTCGGGACGCTGGATGCGCTCAACAACTTCCGCAAGACCCGCGAGTGGACGCCGTATGACTACAAGCTGGCGAACCAGATGATGGATGTAGTGGTGGCCTTCGCCAAGACCGGCAGTCCGGCGACGGCGGACGCCAAAATTCCCCGCTACAATCCCCGGCGCGAACAACGCCTGGTCTTTGGCGAAAGCATCACCATCGAAACCCTCAATCCGCGCCAAGTGGATTTCATCGAATCCCATCCGGCCCGCCGCTAACAAACCTCAGGGAGACTTAGTCATGACAACTCGCCGAGATTTCCTCGCCGGTGCTGCCGCACTGGCCGCCGCCGGTGGCCCCGGCATCAATTCTTCCTGGGCCAACCAGAAAATCCAGCTGGGCATCCAGCTCTATACGGTGCGCGACGACCTCGCCAAGGATTACGAAGGCACCTTGAAGAAGCTGCACGCCATCGGATTGCGCGTGGTACAGGCCAATCTGGTGATGGCTGGCAAGTCGGCCGCCGATCAGCGCAAGCTGTACGACAGCATGGGCTTCACCTGGGACAGCATCCATGCCAGCGGACCGGCGCTGCGCGACACGGCGCAGGCGACCATCGACCAGGCCAGGGCGGTGGGGATCAAGAACATCACCTGTTCCTTCCCGCTCTATCCCGCCGACCGCGCAACTTTGATGTCGGGTGCGCCGATCGACGACTGGAAACGCAATGCCGCGACATTCAACAAGATCGGTGCGCTGTGCAAAGACGCCGGCATGACGTTCGCGTTCCACAATCACAGCATCGAATTCAAGACCATCGAAGGTGTGCCGGTGTACGACACGCTGCTGGCCTACACGGATCCTTCGCTGGTCAGCATGGAAATGGATATCGGCTGGGTGCGCGCCAGCGGCGCAGATCCGGTCGCCTATCTGACCAAGTATCCCAAGCGCTTCACCGCGCTTCACATCAAGGATCTGACCTCCGAAGGCATTCCCAACACCAACAACAAGATGAACAGCGCCATCATTGGCACCGGGGTGATGGCCTGGAAACCGACCTTGGCCGCCGCCCGCAAGGCCGCGGTCAGCCGCGCCTATCTGGAAATCGAGGAACCCTACAATCCCTCGCCGCTGGGGATGGTCGAAGCCAGCTACAACTATCTCAAGGGAAAGATCTAGAAGTTCCCTGGTCTGCAAGGCCCGCTGCCCTCGCAGGCGGCGGGCCTTTTGTTTCTCGGCGGAACTTTTTGCGACACGCCCCGCGACCTTTTATGCCTTTCTCAGGCGCGGGGTGCGCGTCATATTTATGGCGGGGACGAAGCGCTTCGAAGGACATCCCGGGCGGATGTTCATGGAAGGCTCGCTGTAAAGGGCGTTCATGTCTGTCGAAGGGTACCGGGTTCATTCCCGCGTTGCGGCTTGTTGTATTCTGGCTTTGGTTGCGGCAATGGCCTTGCCCGCCACCGTGATGGCCGAAGAGTCGGATACGCAGACCTACTATGACTCCGTACCGGAGTCCGAAGGCATCCTCTGCAAGGATAGCATGATCGAAGAGCCCTATACCGACGAGCTGGAGCCCACGCCGGCTGCCCATGTCGATGGCGGCTGCACGGTCTCCGACTTGCCGATCTCGACCTAAGGCGATTTCTTCAGGGCGCCTGCTACCTTCTTCTTTCCGGAGGCGGGCAGGAGTTTCATTATCAGGATGAAGCCTGACAGCATCAGGCAGATGCTGTTGGATGCCACCAGCGGCCATTCGCGCTTGAGAAGGCCGAAGGCCAGCCACAAAGCGAAGGCCGCCACCGTCAGCAGATACATGCCCAGCGAAATATCCTTCGTCTTGCGGGACGCAATCACTTTCCAGGCCTGCGGCGCGAAGCTGATGGTTGACAGCGCGGCGGCGGAATAGCCCAGCACCAGTTCGATCAAGCGTGGCCTGTCAGGAACCACAGCAGGATGATGATCGGAATCGGCACGCCGATAAGCCAGAGACAACCAGACCGCATGGCATTGTCCTTTTTGAAGTTTTTCACTGCTCACAACGTGCGTTGCGCCCGCAGGGTTCCCGCTCAGGAACTTTCCCCGGGGCTGGCCGTTACCGCGCTATCTGATCGTGCGTCATACAGGAGCGTTCCATGGGCCAAGCCACAAATATCGCAAAGCCGTTTCTTACCGACGTGCAGACCCTGCGCGACCGGGCGCGCAAGAACCACAATGATGGCGCCATCGGCAGCAACTATGTCGGCGACGTGAGCAAGACCATCGAGATACTGCAGGCAGTGCTGGCCACCGAACTGGTCTGCGTGCTGCGTTACACCATGCATTCCATCGCCGCGTCCGGCATCTCCAGCGAAAGCGTGAAGGCGGAGTTCGCCGTCCATGCCAAGGAAGAGCTGGACCATGTTCACATGGTCGCCGAGCGCATCAACCAGCTGGGCGGCACCCCCAACTTCAATCCCGAAGGCCTGGCCACCCGTTCCGCCTCGCAATATGTCGAGGGCGAAAACCTGGTGGACATGATCAAGGAGAACCTGATCGCCGAGCGCATCGCGGTGGACCATTACCGCGAACTGATCCGCTATTTCGGCGATGACGATCCTGGCACCAAGACCATGATTCAGGGCATCCTGCGGGTTGAGGAAGAACATGCCGACGACATGCATGATTTTCTGGTGGCCCACGAAGGCACGCCGATGTTGCCTGGGTGATTGGCTAAGCGTACTGCAGCGCAACACTGTAAAAGGACGCAAGGGCGCGTTCCCGTGCTTGCGGCTTTGCTGTATACAGCTTGCCGTTAAACCAACGGTCCCGTAGCGGCCGGATTTTTGGGAGGGGTCCTGATGAAATTCACTTTGGCGTCCGCCATTGGTCTTGTGCTTTTTGTCGGCGCGCCGGCAGCGGCACAGGTCGCGGCCACCGTGCAGAATGTGCCCGATCTGCCCTATCAGGCCGTGCCCGGTTTTTTCCACGGCATTCCCGCCGGCGACTATCTGGGCGAGATGCAGGGAATCGCCACCAATTCCAAGGGCCATACCTTCGCGTTTTTCCGCGGTCCCAATTCGCGGCTGTGGGAATTCGACCAGAGCGGCAAGTTCGTCCGGGAAATCGGCAAGGATTTCTACGGCTTCATGTTCGCCCATTCCGTGCGCGTCGACCGCCATGACAATATCTGGACGGTGGACGAGGGCACCAACGTCGTCACCAAGTTCAATCCGTCCGGCACCAGGGTGCTGATGGTCATCGGCCATCGTCCTGATTCCGCGCAGGGTCCGATCGCCTCGCCCAAGGGCCCCAACGCGCCCGACCAGCGCTACACACTGTGCCGTCCCACCGATGTCGCCTGGGACATGCAGGACAATATCTTCATCTCCGACGGCTACTGCAACAACCGGGTGGTCAAATATGATCGCAACGGCCGCTACCTCGCCCAGAACGGCACGGAAAAAGTCGGCAAGGGCGAGAATGAATACAACCTGCCGCATGGCATCCAGGTGGACAGGACGGGCAATGTCTATGTCGCCGACCGCGGCAATGCCCGCTATGTCGTGCTGGACAATAACCTGAAGTGGAAGACCGCCTATACCAATGTCGGCAGCGCCTGGTCTTCCTGCATCTCCAGCGGTCCGCACCAGTATCTCTTCGCCAACAACGCCAATCCCAACGGCAATCCGGCCGGCAGCTGGTCGCGCACCGGGCAGATCTACAAGATGGAACTGGACGGCAGGGTGCTGGGCAAGTTCGGCTTTGCCGGCAAGCTCGCCCCGGGCTTCCAGGTGGTGCACATGCTCGACTGCCGCAATCCAGACGAGCTGATGACCGGAGAAATCGAATCCTGGCGCATGCAGAAATTTGTCCTGAAGGGGAGCAAGTAACATGAAACGCCTCGCGACCCTTTTGCTTGCCGCTGCCTGCCTCGCCATTCCAGCGGCGGCCCAGGAAACTGGCTTCACCGCCTCCGAGCCGCTGCGACTGCCGCCGGGCAAGTTCTTCGGCGCCGTGGCTGGCGTCGCCACCAATTCCAAGGGCCATGTCTTCGTCTATTCGCGCACCGGCACGCCGGTCACGACCCTGGGCGGGGCGCGGCCCTTTGTGCGCGGCGGCTCCGAACTCACCCAGTTCGACGCAAGCGGAAAATATGTCCGCGCCGTTGGTAAGAATATTTATGGCGCGCTGGCGGCCGCCGCCGTGCGGGTCGACGCGGGCGACAATGTCTGGATCGTCGACAATTACAGCGGCATGGTGATCAAGTTCGATTCCCAGCTGCGCATTTTGATGATGCTGGGCCGCAAGCCTGAAGCGGTGGAAGTTCCCGCCCAGCCCAATGCCGGCCGCGCCCCTGCCGGCGCGCCAGCAGCATCGGGCATGCTGGCCGACCTGTTTGAAGGCCCCACCGATGTGGCGTTCGACGCCGCCGGCAACATCTTTGTCGCCGACGGCACCGCCAATGCCCGTGTCGCCAAGTTCGATCGGGCCGGCGTCTTCGTGAAAAGCTGGGGCTCGCGCGGCAGTGGCGAGGGCCAGTTCAGCACGGCGCGCTCCATCGCGGTGGATGCGAGCGGCAATGTCTATGTCGCCGACCGGGGCAACAACCGCATCCAGGTGTTCGACAATAACGGCGTCTTCAAGAGCAGTATCGCCACCGCCGGCGATCCCCAGGCGATCTGCATTTCGCCCGGGGCGCACCAGTATCTCTATGCCTCCAATTCCAATCCCGTGAACGACATCGACAAGGGCGGCGAGATCTACAAGCTGGAACTGAGCGGCAGCGTTGTGGGCAGGATCGGCCATGCCGGCCGCCAACTGAAAGAGTTCAATGGCGTGAATGCGATCGACTGTCGTTCCGCCAATACGCTTTATGTGGCGGAAATGGGCAGTTGGCGGGTGCAGAAACTCGATCTGAAATAAGTGATGCAACGGCGGACATTTCTGGCGGGCGCGGCGGCTTTGGCGGCTGCGCCCGTTTTTGCGGCGGACGCAATCCCGATCATCGATACCCATGTGCATTTGCTGGATCCGCGCCGCCCACAGGGCGTGCCCTGGTCAGGTCCCAGAGGCCAGCCGCCGCAGATCGCCTTGCCGAACACCTATCGCGCGCAGATCGGCGGCACCGGCATCACCGGCGCCATCGTGGTCGAGGCCAGTCCCTGGATCGAAGACAATCTGTGGATACTGGAACGCGCCCAGTCCGACCCGCTGTTCGTCGGCGTGGTGGGAAGCCTGGACCCGTCAAGGGCGGACTTCGGCACCTTTCTTGAGCGCTTCTCCAAACATCCGCTCTGGCGCGGCATTCGCTATGCCCGCGTCTGGACCATGGAGGGCGGCAAGCAGGTCCTGAAACCCGGCATGAGTGACGGCCTGAAATTGCTGGCGCAAACCGGCCAGACCCTGGACATGGCCAATCCGTCCTTCGACCTGTTGCGCGGTGCGCTGCTGGCGATGGATGCGGCTCCCGATCTGCGGGTGGTGTTGGACCACATGCCTTCGCTCGATCCCACGCCCCAGACGCAGGCGCTGTACGACTCCCTGATCGGCGAATTGGCGCAGCGCCCCAATTTCTTCATCAAGCTGTCGCAGGTGATGCACAAGGATGCGAGCAACGTCACCGTCACGGCGCCGCGTGCGCGGCTGGACCGGCTGATGCGCGCTCTGGGTGAAGACCGTGTCATGTTCGGCGGCGACTGGCCCAACAGCGTTGGTACCGCGACGATTAAGCAGGCGGTGTCGCATATGCAGGACTATTTCGCCGCCCGCCCGCGCCTTCAGGCCGAAAAGTATTTCTGGCGCAATTCGCAAGCCATCTATCGCTGGGCCCGGCGCGATGCGGCCCAGCCGGGCTGACAAGGTGCCGCGAATTTTGCTGCTAGTGCGAAGGCGGTCTTGTTTTGCGTCCGGGGTCGCGCCCCGCTAGGATCGCGGCAATATCGATAATTTTGGGGAGGGGACGTTGACTCAACCACATTCCACGCGGGGCGCGTGGCTGATTGTCCTGGCATCGCTGATCGCGATGGCCATCTGCGTCTACGACTATTACACGCCCGAAACCGGCCTTATCGGCACCGGCGGCGTGGTGCTGGTGGCGGGTGCGGCCTTGCTGATGCTGCTGGCCTCGCTGGCGATGGCGAAATTCCCCAACCGGTCCCCCCTGCTGCAGACCTTCCTGGTCGTGTCCATCATTCTGGACATTATCGGCTCGTCGGTGGCCGGCTATTTCCTGGAAAGCCCGGTCATCATGGCGGCCCAAGCGCTGGCGCTGGTCGGCTGGCTGATGAACGTGATCGGCAACGCCGCCGACCGCAGTGTTGAGACGGATGAGGTCGAAGATGAAGACTAAGATGAAAACCGCGGTCCTTGTGGCGCTGGGCGCCGCCGCTGCCGCCGCGCTCTATCTGTCGCCCTTCGGCGCGACGGCCCAGAACAGCATGATGATGGCGGCCAGCACCGACCAGGTGTGGGATGCCTTTGGCGGCAACCAGCAGGCGCAGAAATATTCCACCGCCACCCAGATCACGCCCGAGAATGTGAAAAACCTGAAACGGGCCTGGAGCATCAATACCGGCGATGTTTCCAGCGGCGCGCGTTCCACCACCTGGGGCGCCACGCCTTTGTTCGTCAACAACACGGTCTATGTCGGCACGCCCTGGTACCGCATCGTTGCGGTGGAGCCGGATACCGGCAAGCAGAAATGGGCCTATGCCGCCGGCGGATCGGATGGCCCGCCCGAAAATCAGGGCCTGAAGAATCGCGGCGTCGCCTATTGGGCCGCCGCCCTGCCCGAGGGCGGCAAGGCCTGCCAGAAGATCGTCTATATCGGCACCATGACGGGCGAACTGCATGGCGTGGATGCCGACACCGGCAAGCGCTGCGCGGGCTTCGGGAAGAATGGCGTCGTGGACGTCAATGCCTGGCTGACCAAGAACGCCAAGTGGAAGATCGGACTGATCCAGCCGCCCGCCGTCTACAAGGACACGCTGATCCTGGGCTGGGCCGGCAATGACTGGGTCTACAAGACCGAGAATCCCGGCACCGTCTATGGCATCGACGCGCGCACCGGCGCGCTGAAATGGACCTTCAATGCCATCCCGCCCGACATGGAAGACCAGACCGGCACCGCCAATGTCTGGGCTTCGATCTCGGTGGACCCGGAAACAGGCCTTGCCTTCCTGCCGACCTCCTCGCCCAGCCCGAACTATTACGGCGGCGACCGTCTGAAGGAGATGCCCTATGCCACGGCGACCGTCGCGGTGAAGGCCGAAACGGGCGAAGTGGTGTGGAGCCGCCAGCTCGTCCATCACGACATCTGGGACGTGGACACCAACTCCGCGCCCACCCTGGTGGATATCAAGAAGGACGGGCAGGTCATCCCGGCGCTGATCCAGGCCACCAAGATGGGCTTCCTGTTCGTGCTCAACCGCAACACCGGCGAGCCGGTCTGGCCGATAGAAGAGCGGCCTTATCCTGCTTCCGACGTGAAGGGTGAGGTCGCGGCCAAGACCCAGCCCTATGTGCCCTATCCCGAACCCACGATTGGTGACACCACGCCGCCGGTCTCCAAGTTCGCCGACATTGTCAGCTTCGGCCAGTGCAGCCGCTGGAAGGCGCGCCTGCGGGACGAGGGCCGTTACACGCCCCCGTCGGTCCGCGGCTCAATCTCCTGGCCGGCCACATTGGGCGGCGTGGAATGGGGTGGCGGCGCGCTGGATCCTGTCACCAACACCTATGTGGTGAACTCCAACGTGGTGCCGCAGATCTACACGCTGGTTCCGCGTGAGGACGCCAACAGGATCTATGGCGACAAGCAGCGCGACCGGGACGGCTATGCCGCCCAGGAGGGTTCGGCCTATGGCTTCAAGCTGGAGAACTTCCTCAACATCTGGGGCATGCCCTGCTGGGCGCCGCCTTACGGCACGCTGTCCAGCTATGACATGAACACCGGCAAGCTCAACTGGAAGAAGCCGTTCGGCCAGGTCCAGAAATGGGGCTTCTACATGCCGGAAAGCTGGGGCTCGATCACCATCGGCGCGCCGGCGCTGACCAAGGGCGGGCTGACCTTCATTGGCGCCTCGATGGACAGCCGCGTGCGGGCCATCGATACCCGCACCGGCAATGTGCTCTGGAAGCACATCGTGGACTCGCCTGCCGTGGCGCAGCCCGCGATCTATACCTACAAGGGCAAGCAGTATGTGGTGTTCGCCGTGGGCGGCAACGGCATCCTGACCCCCCGTCTGGCCGATCAGCTGGTGGCGTTCGCGCTGCCGAACTGAACAAAGCCTGACGTCTGAAAAAGGCGCCCGCCGGGAAACCGGCGGGCGTTTTTGCTTTTGCTGACGCGTCGCTTGCGCCATGCTGGCGTCAACAAAACAAGGTCTGGGAGGACACAATGGATCTGCGCAAACGCGATTTTCTGGCCGGCTTGGGCCTCACCGCCGCCGGCATCACCGAAGCACTGGCGCAGGCTGCGCCCAAGGGCAAGGACCTTGGCGCGGTGCCGCCGCCGCCGCCGCGCAAGATTCCCCACCGCAAGGTGACGACCAAGAACCTGTTCAAGGTGCCGAACGCCTATCCCAACGGCGTCGCGGTGACGCCCGAAGGCGTCTGGGTCGCCGAACAGAAGGCCGCCGGTTACGGCAATAGCGGCAAGCATGAAAAGGAAGCCGCCTGGCTGTTCGACTGGAAGGGCAACAAGCTGAAGACCGTGATGACCGACTCCTACAACACATCGGGCTTCGCGGTGGGCAATGGCCATCTGTGGATGGGCGCCAATGGCGGACCGCAGGGCATCTATGAAGTGGACATGAACGGCAAGACCGTGTCGCATCGCCAGATTCCACTGGGTCCCAAGGACAATGGCTCCGGCTGCCATGGCCTGACCTGGGCCAATGGCAAGCTCTGGATCGTCTCCAACCGCTTGCGGGGAATTCTGCGCGTGGACCCCAAGACCTGGGCGCCGGAATTCATGATCCCCTTCACCGCCTCGCGCTGGCATGGCTCGGCCTGGGACAGCAGCCATCCCGGCGGCGCGATGTGGATGGTGACCGGCACTTCCGAGATCAACCGCTACATCCGCCAGGCCGACGGCAAGTTGCATCACACCACCACCTGCGGGCTGGTCAAATATGACGCCACAACCGGACAGGTGCTGGAGACGGCGGAATTCCTGGACGGCACCGCCGACGCGCATGGCCTGTTCATGCACAATGGCAAGTTGATTTCCTGCGATGCGGGCGTCGGCCCGCCCGGCTTTGAAGGCACCGGCAGCCCTGCCGCCGGCTATGTTTTCGAGATCGTTTTCGTCTGAGGCTTGCCAACCAGCGGAGCCGGAACCATTGTCCTGCCGAAAGAGGCAGGCAATGGCTGGACCCCGCGACACGGATGCCGGAACAAGGCTGGACGAATGGTCGCCGCGGCTTTTGAAGTCGCGGCTGTACCAGCGTCTGCTGGTGGACATCATCATCGGCGCCCTGGCCCCGGGCGAACAGCTGGACGAGAATGCCCTGGCCAAGCGTTACGGCGGCGGGCTGGCCGGCATCCGCGAAGCCTTGGCGCGCCTGGCGCTGGAAGGGCTGGTGGTGCGCCGCGCACGCGTCGGCACCTCGGTCGCGCCACTCGACCTGATGGGCGCGCGGGAAGCCTTTGAAGCGCGCCGCCTGATTGAAGTCCATTGCGCCGGCCTCGCCGCCGCCCATGCCAGCGATGCCGAGATCGCCGGCATCCGCGCCACCCTGGACAGCGGCGAACAGGCGGTCACCGACAATGACGTTGCCGTGCTGGCTGCGATGGACGAGGCCTTTCATGTCGCCGTGGCCGCCGCCAGCGGCAACCGCGCCCTGGCCAAGATGGTGGTGACCCTGCATCACCAGACCGCCCGCTACTGGCTGTATGCCATGCGCGGTCCCACCACCGAGGAAAGCTATGCCGCGCTGAACGAGCATCGCGCCCTGGCCGAGGCCATCGCCAGCCGTGACGTGGCCCGCGCTCGCGCGGAGATGCTGACGGTGCTGGGCGACTTCCCGTCCGAAATGAAGCGCACTTTAGAAGGACGCTAAGTGGGGGAAGGGCGATGACCCAGGGACGCGCCTGGACAACGCTCGGTTTGATGAGCGCGCTGTTCTTCGCCATCACCGCCGCGACCTTCGCCAGCCTGGGCCTGGTGCTGCCCGCCATGGTGGCGGAACTGCATTGGAGCTGGACCGAGGCAGGCTTCGGCTTTGGCCTGCTGGGCGTCTTTTGCGGCATCACCGCCACCGTTCCTGCCACCCTGATCCGGCGCTTCGGTATCCGGGCCACCTTGCTGGCGGGCGCCGCGGTGATGGGGCTGGCCTTTCTCTGCCTGGCTCGCACCGACGGTCTGCTGCTGTACCTGATCGGCACCTCGCTGGCGGGCCTTGGCTTTACCCTGCTGGACACGGTGCCGGGCACGTATCTCCTGTCGCGGCAGTTCGCGCGGCCGTCCTTTGCCTTCGGTCTGTATTTTACCATCGGCGGGCTGGGCGGAGTCGCCGGGCCGCTGCTGTTTTTCGGGGTGATGGATTTCACGGGCCATTGGCGCAGCTATTGGCTGGTGGTCGGCATTATCGTGGTGCTGGTCGCCATGGCAGCGGCGTTTCTGGTGGACACCACAACGGACGTCACGGCGGCCGGTGCGGGCGATCCGGAGATTTCCACCGAAGACTGGACCATGCGCGACGCATTGCGCACGCCGCAATTCTGGATCATCGCCGCCGCCTACAGCGCCTTCCTGTTCTGCGGCATCACCGTCAATTCCGTATCGGTGGCCCATCTGACCCAGCATGGCGTGACCGCGGTGATCGCGGGCAGCCTGATGAGCCTGGAAGCATTTTTGAATGCCGGGGCGCGGCTTGCCGGTGGCGTCCTGACCCGTTTTGTCAGCGCGCGTTTGCTGCTGATTGTGGCGCTGGGCTTCCTGATTGCCGGGTTGCTGGCGCTGGGGGTGGCGCGCGATACGCCGATGCTGCTGGTTTACGCGGCGGGCATCGGCATCGGCTACGGCCTGACCTTCTTTGCCGCCAGCATCCTGCTGCTGGATTATTTCGGGCGCGGCCCCTATCTCGAGCTGTTCGCCACCGTCAACCTGATCTCGACCGCCGGCGCGGTGGCGCCGACCCTTGCAGGGCTGACGCGCGACCAGACCGGGGGCTTCGCGCCATTTTTCTTCGCCCTGGCGGTGGCGGTTGGCCTTGTGTTGCTGGCGGTGGCGATGATGCGCGTGCCGCACAAGAGAGCCGCATGAAGGAATATGGCGTGTTCTTGCCGGTGGCGAACGGCGGCTGGATCGTCAGCCGCACCACGCCGCTGCTGGATGGTGGCTGGGCGCAGAACCGCGATGCGGCGCTGCTGGCGGAAGCCGAAGGTTTTGATTTCGTGATGGCGATGGGCAAGTGGCGCGGTTTCGGCGGCGACACATCCCATTGGGGCACATCGCTGGAAGCGGTCACCATGATGGCGGGCATCGCCGCCGTCACCAGCAAGGTCAAGATATGGGCGACCCTGCATGCCATCCTGCACAATCCGGCGGTGGCGGCGAAAATGATTTCCACCTTGGATCATATTTCCGGCGGCCGCGCCGGACTGAATATCGTGGCCGGCGCCTATCGCGGCGAGTTTGAGCAGATGGATGCCTGGGACGAAAATCTCTCCCATGACGCCCGCTATGACCTGACCGAGGAATGGACCAAGATCGTCAAGCGGCTATGGACCGAACCTGGCGTCTCCTTTGACGGCAAGTATTTCACCTTCCGCGACTGTGTCAGCGAGCCCAAGCCGCTGCACCGGCCCTTCCTGATCTGCGCCGGCATGTCGGCGCGGGGTTTCGACTTTTCGGTGCGCGAATGCGACGGCTGTTTTATCGGCGGCAGCGATGCGGCCGAGACCCGCGCGGCGTCGCTGCGCGCCAAGGCGCTGGCAAAGGGACTGGGCAAGACCATCAGGACTTATTGCATGATGACGGTGATCACCGGCACCACGGACGCCGAAGCGCAAGCCCGCGCCCAGACCTACCGCGAGGGACTGGACGAAGGCGCGGTGCGCGGCATGCTGGAAAGCTATGGCCTGTCCGGAAATGCCATGACCGAGCGGGCGCAAAACGCCTTCATGACCCAGACGGTGGTGGGATCGCCCGCCACCTGCGCTTCCCGGATCGAACAGTTCCTGCGCGACTGCGAGATCGATGGGCTGATGTTCATTTTCGATGACTACGGCCAGGGCTTGCGCGTTACCGGGCGCGAGATTCTCCCGGCGCTTCGCAGAGCCTTCGCATGACCGACAAGGACCCGGCCTTGCAGCCCGAATGGGTCGCGCCCCATCGCACCGCACTGATCCTGATCGACATGCAGGTCGACTTTGGCGGCCCTGACGGCCGGATGGCCCAGCGCGGCGCCGATGTGAAGCCGGCCCAGGCGGCGGTGGAATGCGCCGAGGCGCTGGCGGCTGCGGCGCGCGGGGCAGGGGTCAGGGTGGTGTTCGTGCGGCTGCTCACCCAGCCCGGCACCGAGACGGTGATCGCGCGCGAGGCCAAGGCGCGGCATGACAAGGACGAGCCCGATCTTTGCGTCCAGGGCACGCATGGCGCGGAGTTTATCGGGCCGCAGCCCCTGACCGGCGAGGCCGTGATTTCCAAAAGCCATTTCAGCGCCTTTGCCCGAACCGGCCTGGCCGAGCAGCTGCATGCGCTGGCTGTGGACACGCTGGTGCTGGCGGGGCTGACGACGGAATGTTGCATCGCCTCCTCGGCCTGGGACGCGTTCGAGCGCGACTTCCACATCTTCATCGCCTCCGATGCCAGCGCCGCCTATGAGGACGGGCTGCACCGGGAGGCGCTGCGGGCTCTGAAAATGAGCGGGGCCATCCTGGGCACCACCGCCGAATTCGCACAGGCTTGGAATAATTCAATATAATCAGATAGATATATAATATCCTTGGCTGCGACGGCCCGTCGCGCTGGCTAATTGCTGTAAAATGTTACATAACATTTTCAGATGCGAACTCCCCTCACCATACGGTTGGCCCTGCTGGCCGTCTGCTGGACCGCTCCCGCCGTCGCGCAGGACGTCGAGTCCGTGACGGTGACCGAAGACGTGGTGCGCCTGCTGCACCCCGGTGCCAACAGCGCGGCTTTCGGGCTGGACAAGCCGCTGCTGCAAACCCCGCGCGCCGTCACCCTGATCAGTGACACCACCATCGCACGCTATGGCGTCGAAGCGCTCGACGACCTCACCGCCATCACCCCTTCGGCCTATACCGCCAGTTACTATGGCGTCGAAGGCGCGGTGTCCTTGCGCGGCACTCTGGCGGAAAATTATTTCCGGGGCTTCAAGCGGGCGGAAAATCGCGGCACCTATTCCACCCCACTGGCCAATGCGGCGGGGCTTGAGATCCTGCGCGGGCCGCCATCGCCCATCTATGGCGCGGGCAAGGTGGGCGGGCTGGTCAACTTCCTGCCCAAGACGGCGGGCGCCAGCGACGCCTTCGGCGGCGAAGTCACTGTCAGCTATGGCAGCTATTCCAAACGCCAGCTTACCGGTCAGCTCAACGCCCCAATCACGCTGGGCGATGCCTCGGGCGGCATCCATGCCTATGGCGAGATCGATGATTCCTACAGCTTCTATCGCGGCCTGCATCCCAGCCATCAGTTGCTGGAATTGTCCGGCACCTTGAATGCCGGCGACTGGCGGCTGTCGGCGGACTATCTCTATTTCCGTTCCAGCGGCCAGGTGCAGACGCCGGGCTGGAATCGCCTGACCCAGAACCTGATCGACAATGGCACTTACGTCACCGGCCGCGACACGTCGCTGACCGACGCCGACGGCAATGGCCGGCTGACCCTGAACGAGCTGGGCGGCAATCCCTATTTCTTCGATCCGAATTTCAAGGCCTTGGCCTGTACCGGCTGCACCGACGCGGCCCACCGTCTCGATACCGGGTTCGGTACGACCCAGCTCGACCCGCGCACAGTCTATATCGCCAAGGGCGTGGATTTTTCCAACACCGATACCCACACCGCCCTGCTGGAAGCCTCCCGTCCGCTGGGCGATGGAACGCTGCGTCTGCAATTGTTCGGGGACACTTTGGCCAATGACCGTTTCGTCTCTTACGGTTTTCCCGGTTCCTACCGCACCCAGATTGCCGAAGCGCGGCTGCGCTATGATCTCAGGCGTGAAATCGGCGACGTGAAAACCCAGACCGTGGCAGGCGCCTCGTACCGCTACGTCCATGCGGTCGGCCGCGAAAGCTTCAATAGTGGCGTTATCGCGTTGGACCGGCGAGACATCAGCTTTGGTCCAGCCGCCAACGACATTATCGACTCGCCCTTCAATATCGATCCGCCCGGCAGCATCGGGCTGGGATGGGAAAGCAATGTCCACACCAATACTGGCAATGCGGGTGTCTTTGTCACCACCGACGCCGTCTGGAACAATTTCGATCTGACGGTCGGCGGGCGTTACGACGCTTACAATGTCCGCTCCGCCGATAGCGGCGTGCTGGCCTTCGCGCCCGCCACCGGGCGCGGCAATGCCGGTCGCTTCACCTGGTCCGCCAGCCTGTCCTACACCACGCCCTGGGGCCTGGTGCCCTATGTCACCACCGCCAGGAATTCGGCGATCGAAATCGGCCAGGCCAGCCAGGTCTCCACCAGCTTGCTGGCCGCGCGCAGCTGGCTTTCCAATTCCTTCCTCAACGAGGTGGGCGTGAAGTTCAGCCTGCTGGACGATCACCTGCAGGGCAGCCTGGACTGGTATGTCCAGAACCGCACCCGGCTGCAGCAGGGGGGCGGCGTCACCAATGTCGTGGGCACCCGCGCCAAGGGCGTGGAGCTGGAATTGCGCTATGTGGTCAGCGCCAATCTCAGCCTGACCCTGGCCGCCAGCCAGCAGCACACCACCATCAAGGGCCCGGACCACAGCTTCGCCTATCTGCCGGCGAAGAGTTTCGGCATCGCGCCGCAGGATGGCTTCGGCGGCGGCTATATGGTGTTCGACTTCTCCACCCTGCCGGGACGGGGCGGCGACTATGAAGACACGCTGCTGCCCCATGCCGTGATCAGTCCCTATCTGACCTGGACCAGCGATCCCAGGGACTGGGGCCTGTGGGGCGCCAGCCTGGGCGGCACCTATGTCGGCAAGACCCGGCAGACCGTGCCCGATGGCATCGTCTTTCCCGCTTATGTCACCGTGAACGCTTCAGCCTTCGCGCAATGGGATGTGTGGGAAGCCGGCCTGAATGTGAACAACCTGGCCGATGCGCGCTATTTCACGCCCGATGCCGACACCTACGCCAATCTTGGCGCCCTGCCTGGGTTGGGGCGCATGTGGAAACTGACATTGAAGCGTCTTTTTTAGCTGCGTAAGCTGTCGCCGTGAAATGGCTTGCGTCCGTTCTGCTGTTTTTCGCCGCCTCGGCCGCACATGCAGCCGATTCCGCATGGGTGCAGGCCGCCGTCACCGGCTATGAAGCGCGCGTCGCCACCGCTGCCACCGACTGTGCGGTTCTGCGCACGGATGGCGGCGATGTGGCGATGACCGTGCGCGCCGCAGCCGATGAGAGTTTCCCGCTGTTGTGCGCCGCGCCCATCCCCGCCGCGACGCACACGGCCAGCATTGCCGGTCGGCCCTTAGCGATACCCGTCGCCAATCCGCAGCGCATCCTGGTGCTGGGCGATACCGGCTGCCGTATCAAGGGTGCGGCGCTCCAGGCCTGCAACGATCCGGCGCATTGGCCATTCCCTTCGCTGGCGGCATCGGCGGCAAAACTGAAGCCGGACCTAGTGGTGCATCTGGGCGATTATCTCTATCGCGAAAGTCCCTGTCCGCTGGGCGTGGCCGGTTGTGCCGGTTCGCCTTGGGGCGACAACTGGACGACCTGGCTGGCGGATTTCTTCACCCCCGCCACGCCGCTGCTGGCGGCAGCGCCCATCGTGCTGGTGCGCGGCAACCACGAGGATTGCGAACGCGCCTGGCAGGGCTGGCAGCGCGCTTTGTCCGCTTTCGCCGTAGCACCTGCCTGCATGCCGCATGAACCGGTCTTTACGCTGGATACCGGCGCGGTGCGGCTGGCGGTGATGGATGACGCCAGCGCCAGCGAGACCTCAATCAACAAGACCGACCTGCCGGTTTATGCCGCCGAGATCGCCGGATTGGCCAAGATTCCCGCCCCCGTCTGGTTTGTGCATCACCGTCCTATCTGGGCGGCGATCTCTGGCCCGCTGGGCATTCCCGCCGGCGGCAACCGCACGCTAATCGCGGCGGCGGGCGACACTCTGATTCCCGGCACGGTCGAGCTGCAATTGTCGGGGCACATCCATACCTTCGAATCCCTGAACTTCAGCAAAGGCGTGCCGCCCCAGATCGTGGCCGGCAATGGTGGCGACAATCTGCATGTCACGCCGCAAAACCTGTGGGGCACGGTGTTCCAAGGCAATTCCGGCGTGACGGTCACCGATGGCCTGTCGGTGGGAGGATTCGGCTTCTTGCTGATGACCAAGGCAGAAAACGGCTGGATCATTGACCTGTATGATTCGGACGGTCGCCTGACGCGGCAATGCCGCTTTCTTGCGCCCGCAGGCGGGAAGCCGAGCCGGGTAAACTGCCCGTTTGGATAATCTACTCACCGCTTTGTCATCACCGCGCCGCGATTCGCGCCTCCCCTTGGCTTAGGCTTTCGCCAAACGAATCTGGGGCACCCAATGAACAAGAATCAGCGGCTGTTGCTCATTGCCGGTGGTGCGGTCGCTGCTGTTCTGGCCATGGCGCTCGTGGCGGTGTGGCTCCTGGGCGGCCGTGGCGCCGGTCCCAATGATGGCCTTTTCACCCGGCTGCAGAGCGGCCTCAGTGCCGTCACCAGCGGCCTGACCCCGCCGCCGCTGGAAGCCGCCAGGGACTTCGCCTTCCGCCGCCTGGAGATCGATGTCTCCAAGCCCCAGGCCGAAGCCTGCCTGGTGTTCACCCGGCCCTTGGATGCCAGCGGCAAGATCCATTACGAGGATTATATCACCCTCGATCCGGTCACCCGCATCGCCGCCCGGGTGGTTGATACGCGGCTGTGCCTTTCAGGCCTTGCCTTCGACAAGACCTACAATGTGACCCTCAAGACCGGTCTGCCCGCCGCCACCGGCGAAAAGCTGCTGGCCGAGGAAACCGTGCCGGTGGAGCTGCGCGACAAGCCATCCCTGGTGCGTTTCGTGGGCGGCATCATCCTGCCGCGCGACAATGCGGCGGGCGTGCCGGTCACCACCGTCAATATCGACCGGCTGTCGCTCAAGATCATCCGTGTCGGCGACCGTCTGCTGTCGCAGATCGAAACCGGCACGGTCGACCAGACCACGCTCTATTCCTGGGACAGCAAGCAGCTCGAGAACAACCAGGGCACCCTGGTGTGGCAGGGCAGCATGGCCGTGGACAATGTGAAGAATGACAGCGTGGTGACGCTGGTTCCGATCCGCGACCTGCTGAAAGACCGCAAGCCCGGCGCCTATGTGTTGATCGCCCAGGATGCTGCCAAGAAGCCCGCCAGCGAGAATGACTACAGCGGCGAACAGATGGCGATGCAGTGGGTGGTGGATTCCGACATCGCCCTCACCAGCTTCACCAGCGCCAATGTCTCTACGGGCGCGGGCCTGACGATCTTCGCCCGCTCCTACAACCGCGCCACGGCGTTGCCCGGCGTGCGCCTGGCGCTTGTCGCGCGCAACAACAGCCAGCTTGCCTCCGTCACCACCGACGGCAATGGCCGCGCCGATTTCGATTCCGGACTGCTGCGCGCCACCGGCGGCGACGAGCCGGTGATGGTGATGGCCTATGGCCGCGAGGGCGATTTCAGTTTCCTGGACCTGCGCCGTTCGGCTTTCGATCTGACCGATCGCGGGGTCGGCGGGCGCGCCTCACCCGGCCCCGTGGACGCCTTTCTCTATACCGAGCGCGGCATCTATCGCCCCGGTGAAACGGTCTATGCCACGGCGATGCTGCGCGACCGCATCGGCGCGGGCATCACCGCGCCTTTGACTTTGGTGGCGCAGCGCCCTGATGGCCTCGAGGTGGGGCGCATCACGGTGGCGGGCGACAGGCTGTCGGCCGGCAGCGCCGCCTGGACTTTGCCCTTGTCGCAAAGCGCGCCGCATGGCCGCTGGCAGATCGCGGCCTATGTCGATCCCAAGGCGCCGGCGGTGGGCCGGGTGCAGTTCGATGTCGCCGATTTCGTGCCGCAGCGTTTGAAAGTTACGCTTTCGGCACTGGACAAGAGCATCAAGCCGGGCGGCGACTTCCGGGTGCGGGCGGAAACCCGCTTCCTCTATGGCACGCCGGCCGCGGGCCTTGGCGGCGACGGGGAGGCCACCATCCTGGCCGACTCCAATCCCTATCCGCAGCATCATGGCTTTCAGTTCGGGCGGGTGGACGACAGTTTCTCCGAGACCAAGGTCAGCCTGACGGTGCCCAGCACCGATGCAGCGGGCATCACCACCGTCACCGGCAATACCGGGGCGCTGGCCGACACCACCTTGCCGCTGAAGGCCGCGGTGCGCATTTCGATCCAGGAGCCGGGCGGACGCACCACCGACCGGGTGATCAGCATTCCCATTCGCACCCATGACGTCGCCATCGGCATCCGCCCGGTGTTCGAAGGTGGTTCGGTGCCCGAAAATGCCCGCGCCGGATTTGAAGCCATCGCGCTGGACGCCGAAGGCAAGCGCATCGCGCTGTCCGGCCTGACCTTTTCCTGGGTGCGCGAAGACACCAACTACCAGTGGTTCCAGAGCAATGGCGAATGGCGCTACCAGCCCACCACCCGTGACCGGCTGATCAGCAGCGGTGGTCTTGCCATAGGCGCCGGTGCGGCGCTGAAGCTGGAACAGGCGCTGCCCTATGGCACCTATCGCCTGACCATCAGCGATCCCAAGTCCGGCGCCGCGTCATCGGTGCGCTTCTATTCCGGCTGGTCGGCCTCCAGCGCCGGCGACCGGCCCGACCGCATTCCGGTTGCCGCCGACAAGCCGTCCTATGCCCCCGGATCGGTGGCGCGTGTGCGCATCAAGCCGGACGCCAGCGGCAAGGCGCTGGTGGTGGTGGCAGGCGACCGCGTTTTCTCCTCCCGCCTGATCGAAGCGCCCGCCGGCGGCACCACCGTGGACATTCCGGTTTCCGCCGAATGGGGCGCGGGCGCCTATGTGCTGGTGACGGCCTATCGACCGCTCGGCAGCGTCAAGGGCCGCGAGCCGGTGCGCAGCATCGGCCTGGCCTGGCTGGGCGTGGACAATGGTCCGCGCACGCTGAGCATCGCCATCGGTGGCGGCGAAAAAATCCGTCCGCGCCAGAAGATCACCTTGCCGGTGACCATCAAGGGGCTGGGCAGCGAAGAGGCCTTTGTCACCGTGGCGGCGGTGGATGAGGGCATCCTGCAGCTCACGGATTTCAAGTCGCCCGATCCTGTCGGCCATTATTTCGGCAAGCGGCGGCTGGGCGTGTTGATGCGCGACGATTATGGCCGGCTGATCCGCGCTGAAAAGGGCGCGGTGGGCGCCATGCGCGAAGGCGGCGATGGCTTTGGCGGCCGCGGCCTCACCGTGGTGCCGCAACGTACCGTGGCGCTGTTTTCGGGCATCGTGAAACTGGGCGCCGGCGGCACCGCCAACATCACTCTTGATATTCCAGACTTTAACGGCTCGCTGCGCCTGATGGCGGTGGCCTGGAGTGCCGACAAGCTGGGCCATGCCGACCGCATGCTGATCGTGCGCGATCCTGTCGTGGCCGATCTTGTCTTGCCGCGCTTCCTGGCGCCGGGCGATACCATCGGCGCGGCGCTGAACCTCGACAATGTCGAAGGCGGCCCCGGTGCCTATACCGCCACCATCCAGACGCGCGGGCCGGTATCGCTGGCGGGCGGCGCCCAGACGGTGGTGACGCAAAACCTGAACCGCAAGCAGCGCGTGCTGCTGCCGGTGCAGTTGCGCGGCGCGGGCCTGGGCATCGCCAATATCACCCTCGATGTGACCGGCCCGGGCGGTTTCAAGGTCAGCCATGCCTGGCCGATCCAGGTGCGCGCCGCGCAACTGGATGTTTCGCGTGAAGAGGAATTGCTGCTGCCGGCGGGCGCCACTTACACCGCCAACCGCGCGGTCATTTCCGATCTGGTCGGCTCGACCGCCAGCGTCACCATCAGTGTCTCGGCGGCGCATGGCTATAACAATGTCGCGGGCCTTCTGAAGTGGCTGGACAAGTATCCCTATGGCTGCCTGGAACAGACCGTCAGCCGCGCCGCACCGCTGCTGCTGTTCAACGACCTGGCCGATCTGGCGGGCCTGCCGCGCGACAATGCCTTGCGTCCGCGCGTCCAGGCCGCGATCGACCAGGTGCTGGACATGCAGAATTATGCCGGCAATTTCGGCATGTGGGGACCGGGCAGCGAGGCGGACAATTTCCTCAGCGTCTATGCCCTGGATTTCCTCCATCAGGCCAAGGCGAAGAATTATGTCGTGGCCAATGACGCGCTGACGCGCGGCACCAACTGGCTGAAAGCCACCGGCACCTCGGACAGCAGCGACGATCTCACCCGCGCCTATGCCTTCTATGTGCTGGCGCAGAACGGCCAGGCCAATGTCTCCGACCTGCGCTACTTCAGCGACACCAAGGTGGCGGCGATGCGTTCTGCGCTGGCCGCTTCCCTGACCGGTGCGGCGGCGGCCCAGGTCGGCGACCGCGCCCGCGCCGAATATGGGTTCCGCAAGGCCCGTGGCCTGATCGCCAGCGCCGATCCCGCCAGCTATCCGCACGATGTCTATGGCTCGCTGCTGCGCGACCTGTCCGGCGCGCTGGCGCTGGCGGCGGAGAACGGCAAGGCCGACCTGGTGCCGCAGTTCCTGGACAAGGCCAAAACCCTCAGCAGCAGGATCGAAGACACCACCACCCAGGAAAAAGGCTGGATGCTGCGCGCCGCCTATGGGCTCACCCGCCAGAAGCTGCCGCTCAATGTCACCGTCAATGGCGCGCCCGCTGCCCCCCGCAGCGGTGCGGTGCGGTTGACGCCGACCCTGACGCAGCTGGGCACCGGCATTGTGATCGCCAATCGCGGTGATGCCTCGGTCTGGCGTTCCACCGCCGTCACCGGCACCCCCAGTGCGCTTCTGCCCGCCTCTGCCAACGGCCTGACCCTCAGCAAGAGCATCTGGACCATGTCGGGCGCGCCCGCCGATATTTCCAGCCTGCGCCAGAACGACCGTGTGATCGTCCAGATCACGGGGCAGATGCCCAACGACTTCTACCGCCAGATGGGCGTGATCGATCTGTTGCCGGCGGGCCTGGAGATCGAGCAGCCGCTGGTGGGCAACGACGCCAAGGCCTATACCTTCCTGGGCGGATTGACCGATACCAGCCGCCAGACGGCGCGGGATGACCGCTATATCGCCGCCTTCGATATCGGCCAGCGCTACCGCCCCGTGGGCCGCAAGGGGCCGGAGCCGACGCCAGCCTTTCGCATCGCCTATATCGCCCGCGCCGTGTCGGTGGGCCAGTTCGCCCTGCCGGCGGCGCATGCCGAGGACATGTATGCGCCGGCCATCCGGGCGCGTACCGCGGTGGGACAGCTTAACGTCAACCGATGAATGTTGTGCGGCATCGCCTGATCGTCGGCGCCTTTGGCGCCTTCGGGTGCCTGTGCGCCCTGGCGACGGCCGACCGCGCCAACCCGCCCGACATGACCCGTGCCGTCACCCTGTCGCCGGAAGTCACGGCGAAGGATGGCTCCCTCCTGCGCGCCTTTCTCAGCAAGGATGGCGCCTGGCGGATCCGGACCACGCCCGATCAGGTGGGGCCGCGCTATCTCGCCATGCTCAAAGCCTATGAGGACAAGCGCTTCGACCGTCATGGCGGCTTCGACAGCGCCGCGCTGCTGCGGGCCGCATGGCAGCTGGCCAGGGCCGGCCATGTCGTCTCCGGCGGCTCGACCCTCACCATGCAGGTGGCGCGGCTGCTGGAGCCCAATCCCCATTCCCTGCCATATAAAGTCTTCCAGATCATCCGCGCCCTGCAGCTGGAGGCGCGTTACTCCAAGGACGAAATCCTTTCGCTGTACCTGACCCTGGCGCCGATGGGCGGCAATCTGGAAGGGGTGCGCGCCGCATCGCTCTCCTATTTCGGCAAGGAGCCTGCGGCGCTGGACCTGGCGCAGTCGGCGCTGCTGGTGGCGTTGCCGCAATCGCCCACCCGTCAGCGTCCCGATCGTCATGCCCGCGCCGCGCGCACCGGGCGCGACAAGGTCCTGGGCCGCATGGTGGCGGTGGGCGTGGTCAGCGCCGGCGACGCCAAGATCGCGATGCAGGACGGCGTGCCGTTCGCCCGCCAGCCCATGCCGCTGAATGCGCCGCATCTGGCGCAGCGGCTGGTGCTGAAACACAAGGCGACGCACATTGCGACCACGCTGGATGCCGGCATCCAGGCCGCCGCCGAACGCCTGGCCCTTCAGGAGCGCGCCTATTTCGACGATACCGCCGATGTCGCGCTGGTGGTGGTCGAAAACAAAAGCCGGAACATTATCGCCTATGTCGGCGGCACCGATTACTGGGGCCGCGCCGGGCAGGTGGACCTGGCCGCCCGCGCCCGTTCGCCCGGCTCGGCGCTCAAGCCTTTCATCTACGGCCTGGCATTCGACAATCTGCTGCTGCATCCCGCCAGCCGGATGGAAGACGTGCCCACCACCTTCGGCGATTATGCGCCCAGGGATTTCGATGGCGTGTTCCTGGGCGCGGTGACGGCGCGCAGTGCGCTGCAGATGTCGCTGAACATTCCCGCCGTGATGATCCTGGACCGGGTGGGGCCGCTGGCTTTCACCCTGTCGCTGCAGAATGCCGGGGCGCATCTGGCCTTCCCCACCCGCGATGCGCCCAGCCTGCCGGTGGCGCTGGGGGGCTTGGGCATCTCGCTGTCCGACATCGCCATGCTCTATGCCGGCATTGCGGAGGGCGGCACGGCGCGCGGCCTGCGCACCATCAAGGATGCGCCCGCCGCACCTCCGCATCGCCTGTTCGGTCCTGTCGCGGCTTACTATCTGCGTGATGTGCTGAGCGGCGTGGGGCTGCCGGACGGCTGGGCGATGGGGCAGGGGCTGTTGAGGAAACGCAGCATCGCCTTCAAGACCGGCACCTCCTATGGCTATCGCGATGCCTGGGCGGTGGGTTTTTCCCATGACTATACCGTAGCGGCATGGGTGGGCCGTGCCGACGGCACGCCGCGCCCGGGCCATGCCGGACGCGAGGTGGGCGCGCCGATCCTCTTGAAGATGTTCGGCCAGTTGCCGCCCGACCGCCGCGACGCGCCGCCGGTGCCTGCCGGAGCCCTGCTGGTGCGAGCTACCTCTGAGCTGCCGCCGTCGCTGCGCCTTTTCCGCCATGAGACGGACGCGCCCGCGGCGCCGCAGATGGCGCAGGTGCCGCCGCCGGCAATAGCCTTTCCGCCCAATGGCGCGGTGGTGCCATTGCCCGATGCAAAGTCCAAGGACCCGTCTCTGCAGTTCAAGGCCGATGGCGGGCGAGCGCCTTTGACGTGGCTGGTGAATGGCGCGCCGCTCGGCAGCTTCGACCGTTTCGCGCCGGCGCTGTACACGCCGCAAGGCGAAGGCCTGGCGCGGATCACGGTGGTGGATGCCGATGGCCGCAGCGACACCAGCGAAATCCGCTTCAAGAAAATCCGCTAGCGGGTGCTGACGTCTTTATCCAGCATCGCCAGCAGCGCGGCGGTGGCAAAACCGTCCGCCACCACGCTTTTGGACTTCTGGTAGGCGCGCAGCGCCGCGCGGGTGCGTCGGCCCAGCACGCCGTCGGCCCCGCCCGGATCGAAGCCAAGCCTGGCCAGCGAATCCTGGAAGCGCAAACGCTCCTCGCGCGAGAGGGAGCGCTCATCGCGCGGCCAGGCGCGTTTGACCATGCCGCCGCCCGCCACGCGGTCTGCCAACAGCCCAACCGCCAATGCATAGGAGGCGGCATTGTTGTATTTCAGGAACACGTTGAAATTGGGAAACACCAGGAAAGCGGGACCGCGCGCGCCGGCGGGAAGATAGACCGCGGCGCTGTCCTCGGACGCGGGCAAGGCCTTGCCGTCCACAGTCTTCACACCGCGCGCCCGCCATTCGGCCATGGGCTTCTGGCTGTCGGTATCGGCGTCTTCATAGGCGAAATTGTCCGGCAACTGGACCTCATAGCCCCAGGGCTGGCCGCTCTTCCATCCCTGCCGTGCCAGCAGGTTCGCCGCCGAGGCCAGCGCGTCCGGCACGCTGCGCCAAAGATTGATCTGGCCGTCGCCATCACCGTCGCTGGCATATTTCAGGAAGGTGGTGGGGGTGAACTGGGTCTGGCCGAAAGCGCCCGCCCAGGAGGCCGTCATTTCGCTCAGGGGATATTGCCGCTCTTGATAAATCTTGAGCGCCGCAAAGAATTCCGGTTCGGCGAACGCCATGCGCGGCCCGTCATAGGCCAGGGTCGCCAGCGCCGTGAACAGGTTGAAGTTGCCATTGCCGGCGCCGTAATCGGTCTCGATGCCCCAGATGGCGGTAAGAATTTCCTTCGGCACGCCGCTGCTGCCTGCGATCCGGTCCAGCACGTCGCCATAGCGGGCCAGCATGATCTTGCCATCGGCAACGCGGCGGGCCGACACCGCGCCGTCCAGATAACTCCATACCGCCCTGGTGAATTCCGGCTGGTTGGCATTGCTGGCGGTGATGGAAGGTGCGGGCGCAATTCCCGCCACGGCGCTGTCGAACACCGTCTGGCGTATGCCCTGGGCCAGGGCCTTGGTGCGGGCAGCCTCCAGGAAGGCATCGAATTTGGCGTTGCCGGAGCTGAAACGCGGCGGGGCCACGGGCACGGATACCGCCGGGGGGGCGGGCGGGGTGGGCTTGGGTGCCGTGGTGGCGCAGGCCACCACCACCAGGGCGCCGCACAGGGCGGCAAGGCGTTGCAGGCCTGACAGGGACCGCAAGATGTGCGTCATCCGGTATGGATACACCCATTTCACTGATTTTTGGCGGAAAACCGCCATTTTTGGCATGATTTCGCGGGTTGACAGGGTGGGGGTGCTTGCATAGTTTCCGCGCCTCCGCAGATCACGGCCGTTCGGGCCGCATTTTGGCTGAAAAAGGCGTGTCATGAAGGTTCGCAACTCCCTCCGTTCGCTCAAGAAGCGTGACAAGGATTGCCGCGTGATCCGCCGCAAGGGCCGCGTTTACGTCATCAATAAGAAGAATCCGCGGTTCAAAGCCCGCCAGGGCTAAGCCATACTGCGCCGCGTTGGGTTATAGGCGCGCATGCTTCTTCCGGTTACCGATTCCAAAATTGTCGCCCGCCGCGCGGACATCGTCGCGGCGCTGGAAGCCATCGTGCCGGGCGGCGTGGTCGCCGATAAGTCGGGCCTGGCCACCTTCGATTCCGACGCCCTCAGCGCCTATCACCAGATGCCGCTGGTCTGCGTGCTGCCGGCCGACCGCCAGCAGGTCAGCGAGGTCCTGAAATATGCCGCTGCCGAAGGCATTCCCATCGTGCCGCGCGGCGCGGGAACGTCCCTGTCGGGCGGGGCGCTGCCGCGCGAGGACGGCATCCTGATCGGCATGGGGCGCATGAAGCGCATCCTGGAGATCGATTATGAGAATGGCTGCGTTGTGGTCGAGCCCGGCGTCACCAATCTCAACATCACCAAGGCGGTGGAAGCCCAGGGCTTCTATTATGCCCCGGATCCCTCCAGCCAGATCGCCTGCACCATCGGCGGCAATGTGGCGGAGAATTCCGGCGGGCTGCACTGCCTGAAATACGGCCTGACCACCAACAATCTGCTGGGCGTCACCCTGGTGCTGCCGGGCGGCGAGATCGTCACCCTGGGCGGCAAGTGCGGCGCGCAAGGCGGGTTGGACCTCCTGGGCGTGGTCACCGGCTCGGAAGGGCTTCTGGGCATCGTCGTCGAGGTGGTGGTGAAGATCCTGCGCAAGGCGCCGGTGACGCGCACCCTGATGGCCTCATTCGACACCGTGGCGGCCGCTGGCGCCTGCGTCGCCGCGATTATCGCCGATGGCGTAGTACCCGCCGCGATGGAGTTCATGGACGGACGCGCCGCCGAAGCCATCGAGGCCTATAACCAGCCGGGCTATCCCGCCGGCGCCGCCGCCATCCTGATCATCGATGCCGATGGCGTGGAGGCCGACGTTACCCATGCCATAGCACGCGTCACCGCCATCGTGGCCGAGAGTGGCGGCAAGACCGTCGAAGCCACCGACGAAAAGCAGCGCACCCGCATCTGGTCGGGCCGCAAGGCCGCCTTCGCCGCCATGGGACGGCTGGCCCCCGACATGATCTGCATGGACGGCACCATTCCCCGCCACGCCCTGCCGCAAGTGCTGGACGAGATGGCCGTGCTGTCCGAACAATACGGGCTCGGATTCTGCAACGTGTTTCATGCCGGCGACGGCAACCTGCATCCCCTGATCATTTTCGACGTGATGAAGGAAGGCGAGTTCGAGCGCGCCGAAGCCTTCGGCGCTGATATTCTGCGCCTGTGCGTCAAGGTCGGCGGCGTGCTGTCGGGCGAGCATGGCGTGGGCGTGGAAAAGCGCGACCTGATGACCGAAATGTTCAGCGAGGCCGATCTGGATCAGCAGCACCGCATCAAATGCGCCTTCGATGCGCAAGGGTTGTTCAACCCCGGCAAGGTGTTTCCCACCTTGTCGGCCTGTGTCGAGCAGGGCCATATTCATGTCCATGGCGCGCAATTGCCCCATCCGCACCTGCCGCGTTTCTAGATGAGCGCGATTTCCAGCACCGCCGAGATCGTCGAGTTCGTGCACGCCGCCCGCGCCGACCGCTCGCCGTTCGAGATCGTGGCCGGCGGCACCCGCCGCAGCGTCGGCAAGCCCTTGCTGGACGCCCAGGGAAGCGCCTTGCCGCAACTGGATGTCTCAAGGCTGTCCGGCATCCTGAAGTATGAGCCGGAGGAACTGATCCTCACCGCCGCGCCTGCCACGCCACTGGCGGAAATCGTCAGCGTGCTGGCGGCCAAGGGCCAGCGCCTGGGTTTCGATCCCGCCGACTGGTCACAGCTTCTGGGCAGCAACGGTGTCGCCACCCTGGCCGGCGCGGTGTCCTGCGACGCTTCGGGATCGGGGCGCTTGCGTCACGGCGGGGCGCGGGATTCATTGCTGGGCTTTTACGGCGTCAACGGCCATGCCGCATCCTTCCGCGCCGGCGGCAAGGTGGTGAAGAATGTCACCGGCTTTGACCTGCCCAAGCTGGTCTGCGGCGCCTATGGCACACTGTGCGTGCTGACCGAACTCACCTTCCGCGTCTATCCCCGCCCGTCCCATTTCGCGGTCCTGGCGCTGCACGATGTGACGCCCGAGATCGGCTTTGCCGCCTTGCGCAAGATCGCGCAAAGCGCGCTGGAGCCGGCGGGCCTGGCCTATCTGCCGGGCGCCATCGCGCCGGGTGCGGGCCAGGGCTCGGCGCTGATCCGGCTGGAAGGCGCCAGCCAGCCGCTGGAAGAAAAAATCGCCATGGCGCACGGCCTGCTCGGAAACGCCATGACCCGGCTGGACGGCGAAGATCCGTTCCCTTCAATCGGCAATGGCGAGAAATTCGCGCGCATTCCCGGCGATATCTGGCGGGTGATGATTGCGCCGTCCGACGCGCCGCGCGTCGCCAGGGAATTGAATGCGCAAGCCTGGCTGGGCGATCTTGCCGGCGGCTTGCTGTGGCTGGCCGCGCCATCTTCCGATGCCGCGCGTATCCGCAAGATCGCCGCAAGCGCCCAAGGTCAGGCCATGCTGCTGCGTGCCAGCGCCGAAAGCCGCGCGGCGCACGGCCTGTATGCGCCCCAGCCGGCCGCGCTGGCGGCACTGAACCGCAGCGTCAAAGCCGCCTTCGATCCGCTTTCCCTGTTCAATCCGGGGCGCCTGTAAGATGAAATACGCCTTCACCCCCGAGCAGCTTGCCGATCCGCAGCTTGGTCCCGCCGCCAAGGCGGTGCGCTCCTGCGTCCATTGCGGCATCTGCACCGCCACCTGTCCCACCTATGTGCTGCTGGGCGACGAACGCGACAGCCCGCGCGGCCGCATCGTGCTGATGAAGGACATGCTGGAAAAGGGCGGCGCCCCGACCAGGGAACAGGTGCATCACATCGACCGCTGCCTGTCCTGCCTGAACTGCAAGACGGCGTGTCCGTCCAGCGTCAATTACCAGCGGCTGGTCGACCAGGCCCGTACGCACATCCACGAACACTATCGGCGCCCGCTGGGCGAGCGCATCCTGCGCTGGACCATCGCCAAGGTGATGACCCGTCCCGCTTTGGTGCGCATCGGCTTGCTGCTGGCAAAGGTCGGAGCGCCCGTCGCCCTGATCCTGCCGGGCCGGCTGGGCGCCATGGCGCGCATCGGACTTTCGGCGCGGCCGCAGGGGCCGGAGCCGACGCAATTTCCCAAACCTGCCGTCGTCAGGCAGCGCATCGCCATCATGCCCGGCTGTGTGCAGGGCGCGCTCAGCCCGCAGATCGACGCCGCCGTGGGGCGGGTGCTGGCACGGCGCGGCATCGAGCTGGTGGCGCTCGAGGGTTCGGGCTGTTGCGGCGCGCTGCCCCATCACATGGGCCGCGAGCACGATTCCCAGGAATGGGCCAAGAAGGCGATTATCGCATACGAACGGGGCACCTATGACGGTGTGCTGATCACCGCCACCGGCTGTTCCTCGCAGCTCAAGGATTACGCCCATCAGTTCGCCGGTGATCCGGTGTGGGAGCCGCGCGCCCGTGCCTTCGCCGCCGCCGCCCGCGACTTTGCCGAACTTTGCGCGCCCCTCAAGACGACTCCGCCTCAAGCGCTGCGCGTCGCCTATCACCCCGCCTGCTCGCTGCAGAACAGCCTGAAGCTGAACGGGGCAGGTGAGGCCATGCTGGAAGCCGCCGGCTTCACCGTCACGCCTTTCGCGGAATCGCATCTGTGCTGCGGCTCGGCGGGCACCTATTCGATCCTGCAGCCCGAGCTTTCCTCCGCCTTGCGGGACCGCAAGCTGGGCAATATCGCCGCCGCTGAACCCGATGTGCTGGTCAGCGGCAATATCGGCTGCCTGCAGCATCTGGCGGCGGGCACCGGCAAGCTGCAGCCCATCCTGCATCTGGCGGAACTACTGGACTGGGCCGAGGGCGGGGCGAAGCCGGCCAATCTGGCCCTGCCGCGCGCCTAGAATTGGCCATCGTGGCGCTTTAAGCTGCCACCATGCGTCCGGCGTTCTTGCTTTCCTTTCTACTCATGGCCGGTGTGGCTGTTGCCGCGCCCGCGCCAAAAACCGCGCCCGCGCAAAAGCCCCAGCCCAAAAGCATGGTGAGCGAGGCGGACCTCCTGGCCCAATTGCAAAAGGCGGACTCCGCGGAAGCCGCCAAGCCGATCGCGGAAAAGCTGGAAGCGATGTTTCGCGTCTCGGGCAGTCCCAGCATCGATCTGCTGATGACCCGCGCCCAGGTCGCGGCCGCGGCGTCGGACGAGGCCGCCGCCAAAAAACTGATCGACGCGGTGACCGCCATCGCGCCGCGCTATGCCGAGGGCTGGCACACCCGCGCCGCCATGGAAAATGCGGCGGGTGATGACACCGCCGCCATGGTGTCCCTGCAAAAGACCGTGCAGCTCAACCCGCACCACTTCACCGCGATGGTCGAGCTGGGCGACCTGCTGCAGGAATATGGCGACAAGGCCCAGGCGCTGAAGCTCTACCGCCGCGCCGTGGCGCTGAATCCGCAACTGGAAGGGGCCGATCGCCGTATCCGCGAACTGACCCGCGACGTCGAAGGCCAGGATATCTGATGGCGCCAGGCCGGCTGGGCGCATGCCTTGTGATGCTGGCGCTGCTGCCCTCCGCGGCCGGCGCGGCGCCGTCGCTGGCAGGCAACTGGTTTGGCCATGGCCAGCCGGGTGACAAGGGCGCGATGTATCTGGACCGCATGCTGCCGAATGGCGAATTCCGGGTCCATCACCGCACCTGCATCAAGGGCAAGGCCTTCGACCAGTTTGCCGCCGGACGCTGGTCGCAGTCGGCGGGCGGTTTCACCATCAACATCCAGACCGTGAATGGCGTGCCCAATCCGCGCACGGATATCTACAAGATCCTGTCGCTGGACGCGAAGGAGCAGCGCTATGTCTATCTGCCGAACAATTTTGCCTACACGGCCCGCCGCATGGCCGACAATTTCCAGATGCCGCCCTGCGACCTGATCAGCTGAGGCTTATTTCTCGTCGTCCACGAACGCCACCCGCAGCATGTTGGTGGCGCCGGTGGTGCCCAGCGGCACGCCGGCGGTGATGACGATGCGCTCGCCCGCCACGGCGAAGCCTTCCTGCCGGGCGATCAGCGAAGCGCGCTTCACCATGTCGTCGAAATCGCGGATGTCCTCGGTCAGGACGCTGTGGGTGCCCCAGACCAGGGTCAGGCGCCGCGCCGTTTCGATGCTGGGGGTCGGCGCGATGATCGGCGCCGAGGAACGCTCGCGCGCCGCGCGCATGGCGGTGATGCCCGATTTGGTCCAGCACACGATGGCCCGGGCCTCTATGGTTTCGGTCACTTCATGCACAGCGGCCATGATGGCGTCTGGGGTGGTTTTTTCCGGCGTGCCGCGCTGGGCCTCGATATAGGAATGGTAGAGTTCGTCATCCTCCACCGCCATGGCGATGCGGTCCATGGTCTGCACCGCTTCGACCGGATACGAGCCTGACGCCGATTCCGCCGACAGCATCACCGCGTCGGCGCCGTCGAACACCGCCGTCGCCACGTCCGAGACTTCGGCGCGGGTGGGCATGGGCGATGTGATCATGGATTCCAGCATCTGGGTGGCCACCACCACCGGCTTGCCCGCCTTGCGCGCGGCATGGGTGATCTGCTTCTGCAGGCCCGGCACCCGCTCCAGCGGCATTTCCACGCCCAGATCGCCGCGCGCCACCATCAGCGCGTCGGCCAGTTCCAGGATGCCGTGCAGGGAATCCAGCGCCTTGGGCTTTTCGATCTTGGCCAGCACGCCGGCGCGGCCCGCCACGATCTTCTTCAGTTCGGCCACATCTTCGGGGCGCTGCACGAAAGACAAGGCAATCCAGTCCACGCCCAGTTCCAGCGCCGCATCCAGATCGGCGCGGTCCTTGGGCGTCATGGCGGACATGGGCAGCAGGGTGTCGGGCATGTTGACGCCCTTGCGGTCCTTGATCTCCCCCGCCACTTCCACAATCGCTTCGGCGAAGGTATCGGCCTTGCGCAGCAGCCTGAGGCGCACCTTGCCGTCATCGATCAAGAGCGCGTGCTTCTGCTTGATGGCCTGGAAGATTTCCGGATGCGGGATGGGGACCTCTTCCGGGGTCTCGCTGGTCTCGCCCAGGATCAGCTTTATGCGCTCGCCTTCCTTCAGCATGCGCGGACCGCCGGTCAGCTTGCCCAGCCGGATCTTGGGGCCCTGCAGGTCGCACAATACGCCGATCGGACGGCCCACTTCTTCCGACAGGCTGCGCAGCTCGCCCACCATCTGCTTGAGCATGTCATGGCTGGTATGGCTCATGTTGATGCGGAAAACGTCGACCCCGGCGTCGAACAGCGCCCGCATCATGGGCCGTGTGTTGGACGCAGGCCCAAGCGTGGCCAGTATTTTCGTTTTTCTGCGGCGGCGCATGCGTATGACTTCCTAGTTGGAAAGATTCTGAGTCCAGTCGGCTTTCTTGCCGGTGTCCACTTCAAAAAAGCCGCGGCGGTCAAAGCCGCGTTTGGCGCAGTCGGCGCGGCCCGCCGCCTTGAAGCGGCTGTCGGGCGCGACACAGAAATGGGTCTTGCCTTCCCAGGTCCCGGCGGCGCCGTCGCTGGCATACAGATAATAGAAGCGGCCCTGCAACGGACCGGTCAGGATGCCGGCACAGGCCCTGGGCTTGATCGTCCACCAGCCTTCGGATGTCCAGCTGGTGCCGTCGAAACGGCCCATCGCGACCTTGGTGGCCAGGCTGGTCTTATTGCAGACATTGAAGGCGGCAAGCGCCGGACTGGCCCCGCAAAGGGTCATGGTCACCGCCAAAATGAGGGTCGTGCGACGCATTGTTTTCCCGGTTTGGCGCGAAACCGCTTTGCCGTCAACGGGACGCGGCCCTATATGGCAGGCCCATGACACAAACAGCCTTCGAAGCCGTGCCGGCCCGTGCAAAGTCGCCGCTTTTGCTGCTGTGCGACCATGCCTCCAATGCCCTGCCCCCTGGCTTCGGGACGCTGGGGCTGGACCCGGCTCTGTTTGGAACCCACATCGCCTATGACATCGGCGCCGCGCAGGTGACACGGGCACTGGCGGCGGCCTATGGCGCCCCCGCCCTGCTGGGGCGCTGGTCGCGGCTGCTGATCGACCTCAATCGCGGCCCCGAAGATCCCACTTTGGTGATGAAGCTGTCGGACGGCAGCATCATTCCGGGAAACCGGGATGCCGATGCTGCCGAGGTCGCGCGCCGCATTGCGCAATTCCACGCGCCCTATCACGCCGCCATCACCCGCGAACTGGACCGCCTCGGCGAGGAGGCCGTGATTGTCTCGATGCACAGCTTCACGCCGTCCTGGAAGACGGTGCCGCGCATCTGGGAGGTGGGCGTGCTTTATGACCGCGACACCCGGCTGTCGGCGCCGCTGATGGCCCGGCTGGCCGAGGCTGGCTTCACCGTGGGCGACAACGAGCCTTATACCGGCGCGCTGGAAGGCGACACGCTCTGGACCCATGGCACCTTGCGCGATCTGCCGCATGTGCTGATCGAGGTGCGGCAGGACTTGATTGCCGACGAGGCCAATGCACAAGCTTTTGCGTTGCGCCTGAAACCCATACTGGATGCGGCTTTGGCCGATATGCACAGCCGCGCCTAACTTCCGCGTTGCGCCGCTTCGCACCGGCGGGCTAGGGTCCCGCCGCTTTTCAAAATTCGAGTTCCCTTATGGCCAAATCCGGCTTCGCCAAAGACCAGCTGAAATCCTTCATCAACCGCATCGAGCGGCTGGAGGAAGAGCGGGCCGCGCTCAGCGCCGACATCAAGGAAGTCTATAGTGAGGCCAAGGGTACAGGCTTTGACACCAAGATCATGCGTCAGGTGATCCGGATGCGGAAACTGGACAAGGCCGACTTCCAGGAACAGGAAGCCATGCTTGACCTCTATCTCACCGCCATGGACATGCGCTGATCGTTCGGCGCAAACAAAAAGGCCCGCTCTCGCGAGCGGGCCTTTTGTTTTTTGAAGAAGCTTAAGCGCTCTTGCGAACCGCCGGCTCCACCGACTCGTCGGTGTCCAGCGCCACGCCGGCCATCGGCTCGTTCTGCAGCTCCGGTTCCAGGCCGAATTCCTTCAGCTTGCGATAGAGGGTCGAGCGGCCGATGCCCAGGCGCCGCGCCACTTCGGACATGTGTCCTTCATAACGCGCGATGGCCATGCGGATGATTTCCGATTCCATCTCCTCGAACTTGCGGATATGGCCGGCGCCGTCGGTGGCGTTGAGGGCATAGGCGGAACCGGCGGGCAGGGCGGGTGCGTAGCCGGAGGCCGCGGGTGCCGAAACAGTCTGGCGCACCAAAGTGTCCACGCCCATCGCGGCGGCGATCTGCGGGAAATCGCAGACATCCAGCAGGGCGCCGTCGCACAGCACGACCGCGCGGAAGATGGTGTTTTCCAGCTGGCGCACATTGCCCGGCCAGGCGAACTGTTCCAGGAGCTGGCTGGCTTGCGGCGTCAGGCCGGATACCGGCTTGTTCTCTTCCGCCGCGAAGCGTTCGATGAAGTGGCGGGCCAGCGGCGCGATGTCGCCGGTGCGGTTGCGCAAGGCAGGCACCATGATGGGGAAGACGTTGAGGCGGTAATACAGGTCTTCGCGGAAGGTATTTTCCTTGGCCATCTGGCCCAGGTCGCGGTTGGTGGCGGCGATGATGCGCACATCCACCTTGACGGGACGCTTGGAGCCGACGGGATCGACTTCGCCTTCCTGCAGGGCGCGCAGCAGCTTGACCTGCATGTCCAGGCGCAGTTCGCCGATCTCGTCCAGGAACAGGGTGCCGCCATCGGCTTCCTGGAACTTGCCCAGATGCTTGTCGCTGGCGCCGGTGAACGAGCCCTTTTCATGGCCGAACAGGATGGATTCGATCAGATTTTCCGGGATCGCGCCGCAGTTCACCGTCACGAACGGCTTGCCGGCGCGCGCCGAGGTGCCCTGGATGGCGCGGGCGATCAGTTCCTTGCCGGCGCCGCTTTCGCCTTCGATCAGGACCGGGATGTCGGACTGCGCCGCGCGGGTGCCCAGGCGGAAGACCTGCTTCATTTCCGCCGAG
>Ga0114974_10000059_pt1 | contig 83504 bp, 92 predicted proteins | sample S_130206_EF_Meta_FD_87318 | JGI IMG/M metagenome (GOLD analysis project Ga0114974, IMG submission 87318) | Freshwater microbial communities from Lake Simoncouche, Canada to study carbon cycling - S_130206_EF_MetaG | ecosystem: Environmental > Aquatic > Freshwater > Lake | place: Lake...
GTTGATGGTGCATTCCACCTGCCGGGCGCCGGCCAGCACCCCGGCCAGGGAGTTCGCCACCGCCAGGCCCAGATCGTTATGGACATGGGTGGAGAAGATCACCTTGTCGGCATTGGGCACGCGTTCGCGCAGCATCCTGATGATGTCGAAATATTCCTGCGGCGTGGAATAACCCACCGTGTCGGGCACGTTGATCACCGTGGCGCCGGCATTGATGGCGACGTCGACGCAGCGGCACAGGAAATCGGGCACCGTGCGGGTGGCGTCTTCCCCCGACCATTCCACTTCGCTGGTATAGTTGCGGGCGCGCGTCACCGACGCGCCGATCGCTTCCAGAACGGCGTTTTCGCCCATGTTCAGCTTGTGCTTCATGTGAACCGGGCTGGTCGAAATAAACGTGTGAATCCGGGGCCGAAATGCACCCTTCAGGGCTTCGCCGGCGCGGTCGATATCCTTGAATCCGGCGCGGGACAGACCGCAAACGGATGCGCGCTTTACGATCTTGCTGATCTCCTGCACCGCCCTGAAATCGCCGGCGGAGGAAATGGGAAAGCCGGCTTCGATGATGTCGACGCCCATCTCGTCCAGCAGTTCGGCGATCTGCAGTTTTTCTTCGTGGCTCATCGCCGCGCCGGGCGACTGCTCGCCATCGCGCAGGGTGGTGTCGAAGATTTGAATCGGTGTCGTTTCGGTGTTCGTGGTGGCCATGTCAAAAGTCCTTCTGTTCGTCGCAAGTCGCGACTTCAATTCTCCTGCTGTCGTTGATCCCCTAAACACCGGACGCGCGAACCATTCGCGCGCACCGAAGCGCCTAGGGGCAGCTAAGAAGAAGAAGCGCGTGCGAAGAACCGAGGGAATGACGGGGCTGAATGTTGGCGCACGCGAAATCGCGGGCGGAAATTCCACCCGTCGCGATTTCGATATGCACGCCTTCCGTCATTGACCTGTCGCCGTTCCGCCCGTGAAAATTCACCGGTACTCGCTGTAACCAACGGATAAGGCACCGTTTTTCCCAGCGTTTGCGCGGTTTTACGCCGATTTCGCCCTGTGGCGCAATAGCGACAGGGGCATGGCAGGGAAAACTCTCACGCCGTGCGGGATTAAATTTACAATGTAAACAACATCTTGCCCGCCGGCCCGGAAAAGCGGCGGGCAAGACCAACCTTCCGCATACAGAAATGCGCCCCGGTTCCCTGTTCCCCGAAGCGCGTTTTGTGACAGCGCAAAGGGATTGCCTCTGCCGCCGAACGCGCCTATCGGGGCGGACGAACCACTCGTTTTGACCATCCCAACCTTCGAGCAAGCCGGACATGAAAATCCTGCCGCCCGTCTCGATCGAAGCGCGCCGCCTGCTGCCCAGCCGCTGGGACCTGCTGGCGGCGGTGCTGGTGCTTGGTTTTATCGTCGCCTTTGCCGATGCCAGCCGTCTTCTGGTGCAGCCTTTGTCGAGCATTTCCGCGGGGCATCTGAGCCTGGATCCCGCCCTGCTCCCCGGCTACGCCCTGCGCACCGGTCTCAGAATGCTGCTGGCGATGGGGGTCTCGCTGGCCTTCACCTTCACCTACGCCACCTGGGCGGCCAAGAACCCGCGCGCGGGGACCTTGCTGGTGCCGCTGCTGGACATCCTGCAGTCGGTCCCGGTGCTGGGTTTCCTGTCGGTCACGGTGGTGTGGTTCTTGTCGCTGTCGCCCGGGCGGATCTTCGGCGCGGAACTCGCCTGCGTCTTCGCCATCTTCACCAGCCAAGCCTGGAACATGGCCTTCAGCTTCTACCAGTCGCTGCGCACGGTGCCTGAGGACCTGACCGAGGCCGGGCGGATGTTCGGCCTCTCGGCCTGGGCGCGGTTCTGGCGCATCGAGGCGCCCTTCGCCATGCCGCCACTGATCTGGAACATGATGGTGTCCATGTCGGGCGGCTGGTTTTTCGTCACCTTGTCCGAGGCCATCAGCGTCGGCCAGACCAGCATCGCCCTGCCCGGCATCGGCTCCTACATTGCCGTCGCCATCGCCCAGCAGGACCTGACCGCCATCGTCTATGCCATCATGGCCATGCTGGTGGTGATCCTGATCTACGACCAGCTTCTGTTCCGCCCGCTGGTGGCCTGGGCCGACCGGTTCCGCATCGGCGACGAGCAGGGCGAAGACCCGCCGCAAAGCTGGGTGTTCGACATGCTGCGCCGCTCGCGCCTGATCGACTGGATGACCGCGCCCTTTGAACAGATGATGCGCTGGAGCTATCGCTTCCAGCCGCCCTCTTTCGGGGTGCGCGCGGCCATGCGCGATCACGACAGCCGGGTGGCCGATATCCTCTGGTACGCCATCCTGGGCCTGCTGGGTCTCTATGCGATGGTGCGTATTGCCGGCTTTGCCTATGTCAATCTGAGCTGGAGCGACCTCTTCACCGCCATCGGCCTGGGATGCCTGACCATGCTGCGGGTGGTGGTGCTGATCATCCTGGCCAGCCTGATCTGGACGCCGGTCGGCATCTATGTCGGCCTCAGGCCCCGCCTGACCCGCATCGTGCAGCCGGTGGCGCAGTTCTTCGCCGCCTTTCCCGCCAACATCCTGTTTCCGCTGGCGGTGTCGCTGATCGTCTTCTGGTCGCTCAATCCCGACATCTGGCTGTCGCCGCTGATGGTGCTGGGCACCCAATGGTACATCCTGTTCAATGTCATCGGCGGGGCCAGCACCATTCCCAAGGAGCTGCTGGATGCGGGCGACAATTTCGGCGTCAAGGGCTGGCTGTGGTGGAAGAAGATCGCCCTGCCCGCCGTGTTCCCCCATTACCTGACCGGCGCCATCACCGCGTCGGGCGGCACCTGGAATGCCTCCATCGTGGCGGAAGTCGCCAACTGGGGCGATACCAAGCTGCGGGCCCATGGGCTGGGCGCCTATATCGCCGACGCCACCCAGGCCGGCGACTTCCGCCTGGTGGTTCTGGGCATCGCGGTGATGGCCTTTTTCGTGGTGGTGGTGAACCGGATTTTGTGGCGGCCGCTTTATTGGTACGCCGAACGCAAGTACCGTTTGATCTGACATGACCAACCTTCTGGAAGTGCACAATGTAAGGCGATCCTTCCCCCGCGGCGGCGGCGAGGAGTTGCTGGTGCTGGACGACGTCAACCTGACCCTGAAGCAGGGCGAGATTGTCGGCCTGCTCGGCCGTTCGGGTTCGGGCAAGTCCACGCTTCTGCGCCTGATCGCAGGGTTGGCGCGCCCCCAGGGCGGCAGCCTGACCTATATGGGCGCGCCCATCGAAGGCCCGGCGCAAGGCGTCGCCATGGTGTTCCAGGGCTTTGCGCTGTTTCCCTGGATGACGGTGCTGGAGAATGTGCAGCTGGGGCTGGAAGCGCTGGGCCTGCCGCAGGCCGAGATCCGCAGCCGCGCTTTGGCCGCCATCGACCTGATCGGGCTGGACGGTTACGAAAGCGCCTATCCGCGCGAACTTTCGGGGGGCATGCGCCAGCGCGTCGGCTTCGCCCGCGCCGTGGTGGTGCATCCCAACATCCTCTTGATGGACGAGCCCTTCAGCGCCCTGGACGTGCTGACCGCCGAAAACCTGCGCACCGACCTAGTAGAGCTGTGGGGAAACGGCAAGCTGCCGATCAAGGGCATCATCCTGGTCACCCATAACATCGAGGAAGCGGTGCTGATGTGCGACCGGGTGCTGCTGTTCTCGTCAAGTCCCGCCAAGGTCAGCGCCGACATCGCCATCAACCTGCCCCAGCCGCGCGACCGCACCAGCCGCGAGTTCGAGAATTACGTTGATCAGATCTATGTCGAAATGACCGCCAAGCGCATCGAGCGCCTGCGCCAGGCCCAAAGCGACACCGGCACCAACATGGAGCTGGCGCATGTCTCGCCCAACCAGATTTCCGGTTTGATCGAGGCGCTGGCTGCCGCGCCCTATGACGGCAAGGCCGACTTGCCGGACATCGCCTATGAACAGGAACTGGAAGTGGACGAACTCTTTCCGGTGGCCGAAGCCATGCAGCTGCTGCGGCTGGCGGAAGTGGAAGGCGGCGACATCAAGCTCACGCACATGGGCAAGCGGTTCGCCGACGGCGAAATGAACGAGCGCAAGGAAATCTTCTCCCGCGCCCTGATCAGCCATGTGCCGCTGGCCGCCCATATCCGAAAAGTGCTGGACGAACGCGCCAGCCACTGCGCCCCCAAGACCCGCTTCCTGGACGAGCTGGAAGACCACATGGCCGAGGATGCGGCGGAGGAAACGCTGAAAACGGTGGTGAGCTGGGCCCGTTTCGGCGAACTGTTTTCTTATGACGACGACGCCGCGTCTTTCAGCCTGGAAAACCCGACTTAGACTGGCTTCGGCTTGACCGTGCTGGCCGCCAGCTTGGCGCGGGCGCGGGCCTGGTCGGTATTGTCGCCGCGCGCCAGCGCCACGCCCATGCGGCGTTTCACAAAACTTTCCGGCTTGCCGAACAGGCGAATGTCGCTGCCCGGCACTTTCAAGGCATCGTCCACGCCCTTGAAGGTCATCGCCTTGGCATCAACGCCGCCATAGATCACCGCCGAGGCGCCGGGCGAGGCCATCTCGGTATTGACGGGCAGGCCCAGAATGGCCCGGGCATGCAAAGCGAATTCCGATTGCAACTGACTGACCAGGGTGACGAGGCCCGTATCGTGGGGGCGCGGAGAGACTTCCGAGAACCACACGTCATCGCCCTTCACGAACAGCTCGACACCGAAGATGCCAAGCCCGCCCAGCGCACCGGTCACCTTGGCGGCCATGTCGCGGGCCTTGGCCTTGGCCGCCTCGCTCATGGGCTGCGGCTGCCAGCTTTCGATGTAATCGCCATCCTTCTGGACATGACCAATGGGCTCGCAGAAATGGGTGCCGTCGGCGGCGCGCACCGTCAGCTGGGTGATCTCGTAATCGAAGCGGATTTCCCCCTCCAGGATCACGCGGGCCTCGCGCACCCGCCCCGCCGACAGCGCCTTGTCCCAGGCCACCACCACATCGTCAGCCGATTTCAGGCGCGACTGGCCCTTGCCGGACGAAGACATGACCGGCTTCACGAATGAGGGATAACCGATGCGGGCAGCGGCAGCCTTCAACTCGTCCAGCGACGAGGCGAAGGCATAGGGCGAGGTCGGCAGTTTCAGCTCTTCTGCCGCCAGCACCCGGATGCGCTCGCGGTTCATGGTGATATGGGCGGCACGCGCCGTGGGGATGACGGTGCAGAGCTTGTCGGCCTCGATCCGCACCAGCTCGTCGGTGGCCAGCGCCTCAATCTCGGGCACGAGGAAATGGGGGCGTTCATGCTCGATCAGCCGGCGCAACGCCCCGGCATCGGTCATGTCGATGACATGGCTGCGATGGGCGACCTGCGCCGCCGGGGCGTTGACGTAGCGGTCCACGGCGATGGTTTCCACGCCCAGCCGCTGCAGCTCGATGATCACTTCCTTGCCCAGCTCGCCCGAGCCCAGCAGCATCACCTTGATGGCGGCGGAGGAAAGCGGTGTGCCGAGCGTCACGTTCCATCTCCATAAAGTGCCAGGAAGGCATCCAGTTGCGCCTGGCGCTCGGGCTGGCCATGGAATCGGGTGGCATCACCATGGAAGATGGCGGCAGGCGATGCCTTCTCCACCCAGATTTCGCTGGCGGGCACACCCCAGGATGGATCGTCCAATGTGCCGATCGTCAGAGTGACCAGCGGGAAAGATTGAGGTTCATGCCACAGCCGGGTACCGCAGGCGGCGCAGCGCACGATGTCACTCTGGCGGCCGGATTCGGCCGTGCGGCGAAACCGCAGCACCTCGCCGGAAAAGCTGAAGGCCTCTCGCGGCGCCGTCAGCACCAGAAGGTTAGTGCCACCCGACATTTTCTTACAGGCGTCACAATGACAGGCGGTGATCGTCTGGGGACGCGCATTGAGGCTGTAGCGCACCGCGCCGCATAGGCAGCCGCCTGTATAGGGTGGAGCAGGAATAGGAGGACGGGTGCTCATCTCACCCAAATTGTCATTCCCGGCCGAACGCCGCAAGGCGTGAGGGGAAGGGAATCCAGGTCTCGACACCTGTCGGTGTGGATAGCTGGATCCCCTTCCCTCGGTGCTGGACGCACCTCGCCGGGGATGACATCACGCTTTGGCGTGATGTCAGTTCTTGGCGACGTCCACCAGCTTGTTCTTGGCAATCCAGGGCATCATGGCGCGCAGCTTGGCGCCCACTTCCTCGATCTGGTGAGCGTCGCCGATGGCGCGGGTGGCCTTGAAGGACGACTGGCCGGCCTTGTTTTCCAGGACCCAGTCGCGGGCGAACTTGCCCTGCTGGATGTCCTGCAACACCTTCTTCATCTCGGCCTTGGTTTCGGCGGTGATGATGCGCGGGCCGGTGACATACTCGCCATACTCCGCGGTGTTGGAGATGGAGTAATTCATGTTGGCGATGCCGCCTTCATAGATCAGGTCCACGATCAGCTTCACTTCGTGCAGGCATTCGAAATAGGCCATTTCCGGGGCATAACCGGCTTCGACCAGGGTTTCGAACCCGGCGCGGATCAGTTCGACCAGGCCACCGCAAAGAACGACCTGCTCGCCGAACAGGTCGGTTTCGCATTCTTCCTTGAAGTTGGTCTCGATGATGCCGGCGCGACCGCCGCCGATGGCGCTGGCATAGGACAGGCCCAGGTCATGGGCGTTGCCGCTGGCGTCCTGGTGGACGGCGATCAGGGTCGGCACGCCGCCGCCCTTGAGATATTCGCCGCGCACGGTGTGGCCGGGGCCCTTGGGGGCGACCATCAGCACGTCCATGTCGGGGCGCGGCTCGATCAGCTTGAAGTGAACATTGAAGCCATGGGCGAACAGCAGGGCCGAACCCTGCTTCATGTTGTTCTTCAGTTCATCCTTGTAGATGTCGGCCTGCAGCTCGTCCGGCGTGGCCATCATCATCACGTCCGCCCACTTGGCGGCGTCGACGACGCTCATCACCTTGAAGCCCGCGGCTTCCGCCTTCTTGGCCGAAGCGCCGGGGCGCACCGCGATCACCAGATCCTTGACGCCACTGTCGCGCATGTTCTGGGCATGGGCATGACCCTGCGATCCGAAGCCGATCACGGCCACTTTCTTGTTCTTGATCAGATTGAGATCGGCATCCCGATCATAATACACGCGCATCAGTCCACTCCTGGAGGTTATATGTTTGAAAGGTGATTACATGGCTTCCGGGCCGCGGGAAATCGCGGCGACGCCGGTACGCGACACATCCACCAGTCCCAGCGGCCGCATCAGCTCGATGAAGCTGTCGATCTTGGCGGGCGCCCCGGTGATTTCAAAAACAAAACTGGCATGGGTGGTATCCACCGGGCGGGCGCGGAAGGCGTCGGCCATGCGCAGCGCCTCGACCCGCTTTTCGCCGGTGCCGGCGACCTTGATCAGCGCCATTTCCCGCTCGATGCCGGCCTTGGCGCTGGTCCAGTTGGTGACGGCATGGGTCGGCACCAGGCGGCGCAGCTGGCTTTCGATCTGCTCGATCACCTCGGGGGTTCCGCTGGTGACGATGGTGATGCGCGAGGTGCGCGCCATCGGATCGACCTCGGCCACGGTCAGGCTTTCGATATTGTAGCCGCGGCCCGAGAACAGCCCGACCACGCGCGCCAGAACGCCCGCCTCATTGTCCACCAGGACGGTAAGGGTGTGGCGCTCATTCTCGCCCGCTTGCTTGATCTTGGTATCGTGCATCTCAGACCAGCATCTTTCCGGCGTCGCTGATCTCGCCCCCGTCATCGGGCGACAGCAGCATCTCGTTATGCGCCGCGCCCGACGGGATCATGGGATAGCAATTCTCGGTCGGGTCCACCCGCACGTCGAACAGCACAGGCCGCTTGACGTCGAGCATTTCCTGGATCTTGCCGTCCAGCTCCGATGGCTTGTCGGCGCGCAGGCCGACGCAGCCGAAAGCGTCTGCCATCTTGACGAAGTCGGGCAGGGCTTCCGAATAGGAATGGGAATAGCGCTTGCCGTGCAGGATTTCCTGCCACTGGCGCACCATGCCCATATATTCGTTGTTCAGGATGAAGATCTTGATCGGCAGGTCGTACTGAATCGCGGTCGACATTTCCTGCATCGTCATCTGCACCGACGCCTCGCCGGCGATATCGATCACCAGCGCGTCGGGATGGGCGATCTGCACCCCCACCGCCGCCGGCAGGCCATAGCCCATGGTGCCCAGGCCACCGGACGTCATCCAGTGGTTGGGCTCGTTGAAATGGAAACGCTGCGCCGCCCACATCTGGTGCTGGCCGACTTCCGTGGTCACGAACACGTCCGAACGGTGCCTGGTCGCCTCGTACAGCCGGTCGATGGCGTATTGCGGCTTGATGATGCTGTCGGAGTTCCGATAGGAGAGCGACTGTTTGGTGCGCCACTGGTCGATCTGGGCCCACCACTCCTTCAGCGCCGCGCCCTGGACCTTGTGCTTCTGGCTCTTCCAGAAGCGGATCATTTCGCGCAGCGCCTTGGTGGCGTCGGCCACGATGGGCAGATCGACGCGCACGATCTTGTTGATCTGCGAAGCGTCGATATCCAGGTGGATTTTCTTGGACTTGGGCGAGAAGGAACTGACCTTGCCGGTGCAACGGTCGTCGAACCGCGCGCCCAGACAGATCATGACGTCGCAATCATGCATGGCGTGATTGGCTTCCCAGGTGCCGTGCATGCCCAGCATGCCCAGCCATTCGGGACGCGACGCCGGAAAGGCGCCCAAGCCCATCAGGGTCGAGGTCACCGGAAAGCCGGTCAGGTCCACCAGCTCGCGCAGCAGCGCCGAAGCTTCCGGCCCGGAATTGATGATGCCGCCGCCGGTATAGAAAAGCGGCTTCTTGGCCGCCGCCATCATCTCTACCGCTTTCACGATAGACGACAGGTCGGGATCGGTCTTGGGCCGGTAGGTGCGGTGATGCACCGACTGCGGCCCCAGATAGGAACCGCTCTGGAACTGCACGTCCTTCGGGATATCGACCAGCACCGGGCCCGGGCGGCCCGTGGTGGCGATCTCGAAGGCTTCATGCAGCACGCGGGACAGATCGCCGATATGCTTCACCAGCCAGTTGTTCTTGGTGCAGGGCCGGGTGATGCCGACCGTGTCGCATTCCTGGAAGGCATCGGTGCCGATCAGGTGCGTCGGCACCTGCCCCGTCAGCACCACCAGCGGAATGGAATCCATCAAGGCATCGGTCAGGCCGGTGACGGCATTGGTGGCGCCGGGACCGGAGGTCACCAGCACCACGCCGGGCTTGCCGGTGGAGCGGGCATAGCCTTCGGCGGCATGCACCGCGCCCTGTTCGTGGCGCACCAAGACATGGGTGATGCCTTCGACCTGGAACAGCGCGTCATAGATCGGCAGCACCGCGCCGCCGGGATAGCCGAAGATATGGGTGACGCCCTGATCCTTGAGCGCACGGATGACCATCTGCGCCCCAGTCATCGTCTGGGCGCTTTCCGCGGCCCGCGCCGCGTCCTTCAATGTGTCGTCCTTGTCCATGACCGTCCCTTGCAAATTCCAATGCTCGCAATTGCACCAAAGATAAAGGGGCGTTTCCGCCCCTTGTCCGCATGGCCGCCCTGCCCAAAACGAAGCGTCAGCTTCGCCGGGTGTGCGGCCTGGTAACTACGAGCCTAGCGTTCATGGCGCCGGAACTTAGGGATGGTGCAGCGCGGCGTCAAGCAATTTCACGCAGAAATTTGACCGAATTGCGCAATAATATTGCTCTGTAAAGGGTCATACCAGATATAATGTGGCATACGATTGCGAAACCACGTCATCTGGCGCTTGGCAAACTGCCGCGTCGCGGTGATGGCCTGCTCCAGCGCATCGCTGCGGCTGATCTGCCCCGCTGCCAGCGCCTGCAGGGGGCGCAGGCCCAAAAGCTTGGCGGCCGGCAGGGCCGGATTCAGCCCGGCCAGGGCAGCGGCTTCTTCCAGCCCTCCCCGCTCGACCATCTCTTCAAAGCGCACGGCAATGCGGGCGCGCAGCTCGCTGCGCGGCGGGTCCAGCACAAAAGCCGCGATGTGGCTGTTCTTCAGGATGGATTGGGCGGGCGCTTCCTGCCATTCCGCCAGCGGACGGCCGGTGGCCTCGAACACTTCATAGGCGCGCAGAACCCGCTGGGGATCGCTGGGGCGCAGCTTCGAAGCGGTCCGCGGATCGCGCGCCGCCAGCCGGGCATGCAGTTCTTCCACGCCGATTTCGTCCAGCAGCCCGCGCGCGCCGTCGCGCACCTCCGGCGGTATTTCCGGGATCTCCGCCAACCCGTCGGTCAGGGCGGAAAAATAGAGTCCGGTTCCGCCCGCGAAAATCGGCACCCGCTTCATGCTGCGCGCTTCAGCCAGCGCCGCAATCGCGTCGGTGCGCCAGCGCCCCACCGAATAGACCTCATCCACGCCGACATGGCCGTAGAGCAGATGCGGCAACCGCGCCTTGTCGGCATCGGAGGGTTGCGCCGTCAGGATCGGCGCTTCGCGATAAACCTGCATGGAATCGGCGTTGATCACCACGCCGCCGATCTTCTCGGCCAGCGCCAGTGCGGCCTGCGACTTGCCGCTGGCGGTGGGGCCTGCAATAAGGACCGCGTCAAATTTCATGCGTGAACAATGTTTGTTCTGAACGTCATCGGCAAGGGCGCTGACCCCAAACTCTTTTCAGGACTGGGCAGCGGCGACGCGCAAATCCTCTCGCCGGACCATGCCTTCGACCTACCGGTGACCGGCATCGCCGCCTTGATCGCGGCGCGCGACATCGCCGCCGACCTGCCGCTGGACATCAATCTGGTGAAGACGGCGCAGCGGCGCAAGAAACTGCTGATCGCCGACATGGATTCCACCATCATCAATGTCGAATGTCTGGACGAGCTGGCCGACATGGCCGGGCTGAAACCCCAGATCGCCGCCATCACCGAACGGGCAATGCGCGGCGAACTGGAATTCGAAGGCGCGCTGAAAGAGCGCGTCGGGATGTTGAAGGGCCTGAAGCTGGATGCGCTGGAGCGCACCTATGCCGAGCGGGTGCGGCTCAATCCCGGCGCGAAGTCGCTGCTGGCCACCATGCGCGCGGGCGGTGCCCACACCATGCTGGTGTCGGGCGGCTTTGGTTATTTCACCCAGCGGGTGGCCGAGGCTGCGGGCTTTCATGCCGAGCGCGGCAACACGCTATTGGATGACGGCGTGGCGCTGACCGGCGAAGTCGGCATGCCGATCCTTGGCCGCGAAGCCAAGCTGGCGGCGCTGGAAGAAGCCGTCGCAGATCTGAAGATCGACTTTTCCGAAACCCTCGCGGTGGGCGACGGGGCAAATGACCTGGCCATGATCCAGCGCGCCGGCCTGGGGGTCGCCTACCACGCCAAACCGGTGGTGGCGCAAAGCGCCGGTGCCGACATACATCACAATGACCTTACCGCCCTGCTCTATCTGCAGGGTTACAGCGACGGCGAGATCGTCAGATCGGATTGAAGTGCGCGAAGGCGTGCTGGGCTTCGGGCAAGGATGCCAGCGGCACAAAATCCATCACCTCGCTCATGGCTTTCCAGTGAGCGCCGATCTCGGCAATGGCGGGCGCGCCGCGGGATTTTTCCACCGATTCCCATTCGAAGATTTCGACCAGTTCGCCGTCCTTGCCCACCCCCTGCACCACGGCACGATCGGTGATCAGGTTGTGCTGGCGCAACAGCGGCACATGGCCCTGCATCAGCAGGCGGGCTTCATCCTCGTGCCCCGGATGCGGACGATAGGAACAGATGACAAGTATCCCCATCAAACCCCTCCCTAATTCAGGCGCAATCCCACAAAAGTGAGGTCGCCGCCGCGGCTGATCAGCAGCAGCGCCACTTTCTTGCCGGCCTTGGCATCGGCTTCGATTTTCTTGGAAACATCGGCCGCCGTCTTCACCGCCTGGCTGGAAATCTCCACGATCACGTCGCCGGGCTGCACTTTCTTTTCGCCCGCAACGCTGCCGTCTTCCACGGCAGTGACCAGCACGCCCTGCACGCTGGCGCCGATCTTGAACCTGGCGCGGGCCGCCGCGTCGAGCGCGCCCAGCGAAAGCCCAAGCTGGGTCAGCCGGGACTGGCTTTTCACCGGGGCGGGCGGTGCTTTCACCGCCCTGTCCGGCTTGGCGTCGTCCGCCAGTTTCTGCACCGTGATGCGCAGGGTCTGCTTGCTGCCCCGGCGCAGCACATCCATGTTCACAGTCTTGCCGATGGGCGTGTCGGCCACGATGCGCGGCAAAGCGCGGTCGTCGGGCACGGCCTTGCCGTCAAAGCCGGTGATCAGATCACCGTTGCGCAATCCCGCTTTCGCCGCCGGTCCGCCGTCGGTCACGCCCGCCACCAGCGCGCCCTTCATGTTCACCAGCCCCAGGCCCTCGGCGATCTCGGAGGTCACCTGCTGGATGCGCACCCCGATCCAGCCGCGCCGCGCGGTGCCGAACTGGCGCAGCTGGCCCACGACCTGCCGCGCCAGGTTGGACGGAATGGCGAAGCCGATGCCGACGCTGCCGCCGGACGGCGAGAATATCTGGGAATTGATGCCGATGACATTGCCGTCCATGTCGAACAGCGGGCCGCCGGAATTGCCGCGATTGATCGGTGCATCGGTCTGGATGAAATCGTCATAGGGGCCGGCATTGATGTTGCGGTTGCGCGCCGAGACGATGCCCGCCGTCACGGTGGAGCCGATGCCGAAGGGATCGCCGATGGCGATGACCCAGTCGCCGATCCTCGCCTTGTCGCTGTCGCCGAAGCGGGTGGCGGGCAAGGGCCGCTTGGACGTGACCTTGAGCAGCGCCAGGTCGGTCTTGGTGTCGCGTCCCACCACCCGGGCCGGCAGCGAAATGCCGTCGCTGAGGATCACGGTGATGGCATCGCTGTCATCGATCACGTGATTGTTGGTGACGATATAGCCGCTGGGATCGATGATGAAGCCGGAGCCGAGCGAGGTGACATGACGCGGTGTGTTGCCGCGCGGCAGAAGATTCTTGAACAGGTCTTCCAGCGGCGAGCCCGGCGGCAGTTTCGGCATCGCGGTCGGGGGCGGCGCCTTCAGCGTCTGGCTGGTGGAAATGTTGACCACCGTCGGCAGCAGCTTTCCCGCCAGGTCGGCGAAGGAATCCGGCGCCGGACGCGCCAGCGCGGGCGATGCGATCGCAAGCGCCAGAATGGCACACAGAATCTTCAGAACGCGCATATGTCCGTACCAGGGAGGAATCGTCCGCAGTCTAGGCAGGGAAAAACAGAACAAACAGGGCAAAAACCGGCTTGAAACGCGGTTTTTTCATCCGGTGCGCCAGAACACCAAAAAGCCGGTTCCCGGGCACGGGGTTTGTATGGTCTTGGGCATGAGAGCCCTCGATGCCCATGGTAAATTGCTGACGCTGCTCTGCCTGCTGCTGGTGACCAGCGGCACCCTGCTGCTGTGGAGCGGTGGCGGCGGCCTGCTGCCGCAACAGGCGCAGGCCAGCTACGACCAGGTGGCGGAATCCTTCGACCAGATCGTCCCGGGCATGACCCGCGCCGACGACCTGCCCAATCTGGGTTTCGACCCCCGGAGCGCCAATGCCGATGTCCTGTCCTATCCGGGCATCCAGGAGCGCTTCCTGCCCGCCGCGGGCGTGCGCCGGGAACATCTCGATCCCGCCGTCCAGGCCTGTATCCGGGCGGAACTCTACTGCACCGGCTATGTCTTTCATCCCGCCGGCCGCAGCACGGGCACGCGCATCGCCGACCTGCTGGGCCAGGCGCGCGGCCGCGAGCCTGCCGACATGACCCTGCTGGTGATGAATGGCCGCGTCATTCACAAGGTCTTTTCCGTGCGCAGTCCGCAGGATGGCGCGGTTGCGCGCGCGGCCACCAGCACGGCTTCCTTCTAGCAAGCTTTGTCTAGGATTCAGGCAGCACGGGCGTTATATCCTGCGCCCATGACAGTTATCCGCGACGATGTGCTCAAGGCGCTCGACCAGGTGGTGGACCCGGCCAGCGGGCGCACCGTGGTGCAGCAGGACATGATCCAGGGCCTGGTGGTCAAGGACGACCATGTCGGCTTTGTGCTGGAAGTCGCGCCCGAGCGCGCGGCGCAGTCCGAACCCTTGCGCAAAATCTGCGAAGCCATGGTGCTGGGGGTCAAGGGCGTGAAGTCCGTCACCGCCGTGCTGACGGCACATGACGAACATGGCCATGATCATAACGGCCACGCGCACAGCCATGCGCCCAAGCCCGCCGTCGCCCGCCAGGCCCCGCCAGCGCCCGCCGGCATTCCGGGCGTCACCAACATCATCGCGGTGGCCAGCGGCAAGGGCGGCGTCGGCAAATCCACCGTCGCGGTCAATCTGGCGCTGTCGCTGTCGCGGCTGGGTTTGAAAGTCGGATTGCTGGATGCCGATATCTATGGCCCGTCGCTGCCGCGCCTGCTGGCCATCACCGAAAAGCCGGAGAGCGACGGCAAGAAGCTGCGGCCGATCGTCAAGCACGGCATCAAGACCATGTCGATCGGCTTCCTGGTGGAGGAAGACCAGGCGATGATCTGGCGCGGACCCATGGTCCAGTCGGCCCTGACCCAGATGCTGGGCGATGTCGAGTGGGCGCCGCTGGACGTGCTGGTTCTGGACATGCCGCCCGGCACCGGCGACGCGCAGCTCACCATTGCCCAGCGCGTGCCGCTGAAGGGCGCGGTGATTGTCTCCACGCCGCAGGACATCGCCCTGATCGACGCCAAAAAGGGCATCACCATGTTCCAGAAAACCCAGGTGCCGATCCTGGGTGTGGTGGAAAATATGAGCATGTTCGTTTGCTCGGGCTGCGGCATGTCGCACGATATTTTCGGCCATGGTGGCGCCAAACTGACGGCGGAAAAACTGGGCGTTCCCTTCCTGGGTGAAATTCCACTGGTGCCGCGCATCCGCGAAACCTCCGACGCCGGCACGCCGGTCAGCGTTTCGGTGCCCGACGGGCCGGAAGCCCAGGCATTCCTGGAACTGGCGAAGAAAGTGGCGGCGGCGCTGCAGACTGCGTCAAAGCCCGCGCCAAAGATCGTTATCGAGTAAGCGTCACATAGCTGTAGCGCAGCCCGTCCGGCGTGACATGGCTTTCGCGCGCTGTTTCGGTCCAGCCGGAACGGTCGAATTCAAACTTCGCGTCACCGTCGAAAACCTGGTGCACTTCGGTCAGTTCGACACGCGTCGCCATGGGCAGCGCCGCGGCATAGATTTCCCCGCCGCCGATCACCATCACCGTACCTGACGTTCCCGCTATCGCCTCACCCAGCGACGCCGCCGTGATGGCGCCTTCGGCGTTCCAATCCTTCTGCCGTGTCACAACCACATTGGCGCGGCCGGGCAACGGCTTCCTGGGCAGCGAATCCCAGGTCTTGCGCCCCATCACCACGGTATGGCCCATGGTCAGCGCTTTGAAGCGCTTCAGGTCCTCGGAAATATGCCAGGGAATTTTTCCGCCTTGTCCGATGACGCCATTTTCGGCCACCGCCACCACCAGCACGATCTCGCTCATGGGCTTGCCAGTTTTTTCAGGGCATCGCCCCGCAGCCTGTAGGTGACCCACGCCTCCTGCGGCTTGCCGCCCAGGCTCTTGTAAAATTCGATGGAGGATGCGTTCCAGTCCAGCACTCGCCATTCCATATAGCCACCTTCGCTCTGCGCCACCGCTGCCAGATGCGCCAGCAAGGCCCGTCCCAAACCGAGGCCGCGAAAGTCGGGCCGCACAAACAGATCTTCGACATAGACGCCGCGCGCCGCACCAAAGCTTTTATAGGCCCAATACCAGGTGACGATTCCCGCCGGCGCGGCGCCTGAGAAGGCGAGATCGCAGCGGCAGACCGGCTTGTCCCCCAGCATGTCGCGGACAATGGCGGCCTCGCTCAGTTCGATGGGCTGCTGTTCATAGGCCGCCAGTTCCCCCAGCAGGGCCCGGATGGTGGCGGCGTCAGCGGGCGCGGCGGCGCGAATGGCAAAATCGCTCATGGGACCGACCTTAGCGGCGAATTGGACCTGTTTTATGGGGCTTTTGGGCCCATCCACAAGATGCGGCACCTTCGCCCTTACAGCCCGGCACCGACCTGCTATAAGCCGCCACCGTTGCCTCCCCCACGGGTTGAGCACCAGAAGGTACGGGAAAACACAGCATGTCCAATGTCACGGTGATCGGCGGCCAATGGGGCGACGAGGGCAAAGGCAAGATCATCGACTGGCTGTCGAACCGCGCCGACATGGTGGTGCGGTTCCAGGGCGGCAACAATGCCGGCCATACCATCGTGGTGGGCGAGAAGACCTACAAACTGTCGCTGCTGCCGTCGGGCGTGGTGCAGGGCAAGCGCTCGATCATCGGCAATGGCGTGGTGGTGGATCCCTGGTCGCTGCTGGAAGAGATTGCCAAGGTCGGCGCCGCCGGCCTCAGCGTGACGCCCGAAATCCTGGTGCTGGCGGAAAATGCCGTGCTGGTCCTGCCGCTGCACCGCGAGCTGGACGCGCTGCGCGAGGAAGCGACCTCGCAGAAACTGGGCACCACCAAGCGCGGCATTGGCCCCGCCTATGAAGACAAGGTCGGCCGCCGCGCCATCCGCGCCATCGACCTGAAGGACCCCGCCTCGTTGCCCGGCAAGATCGAGCGGCTGCTGGCCCATCACAATGTGCTGCGCAAGGGCTTTGGCGCGGCGGTGGTGGACGGCGACGCGCTCCTGGCATCGCTGAAGGAAATCGCCCCGAAGATCACGCCCTTTCTGGGGTCGTCCTGGCGCGAGCTGGATGGCGCGCGCAAGGCGGGCAAGCGGGTGCTGTTCGAAGGCGCCCAGGCAGTGCTGCTGGACATCGACCATGGCACCTATCCCTTCGTCACCTCGTCCAACACGGTGGCGGGCCAGGCAGCGGCCGGCGCGGGCGTCAGCCCTCGCGCCATCGGCACCGTGCTGGGGATCGTGAAAAGCTACACCACGCGCGTGGGTGAAGGCCCCTTCCCCACCGAGTTGAAAGACGCCACCGGCGAAAAGCTGGGTGAGCGCGGCCATGAATTCGGCACTGTGACGGGGCGCAAGCGCCGCTGCGGCTGGTTCGACAGCGTGCTGGTGCGCCAGACTGTGGTGACCGGCGGCGTCGACGGCATCGCCCTGACCAAGCTGGACGTGCTGGACGGCTTTGACGAGATCAAGGTCTGCATCGGCTATTCGCTGGACGGACAGGCGCTGGATTACCTGCCCGCCGACGCCAATCTGCAGGCGCGGCTGACGCCGGTTTACGAAACCCTGGAAGGCTGGAAGGAAACCACCCGCGGCGCGCGTAGCTGGGCCCAGCTTCCCGCCAATGCCATCAAGTATGTCCGTCGGGTGGAAGAACTGATCGGCGCGCCGGTGGCATTGCTCTCCACCAGCCCGGACCGCGACGACACCATCATGGTGCAGGACCCGTTCCTGGATCGGTAAGCCCTAGGCTTTGTGATTGAGCGGTCCATGACCTTGACCCAATCCGGGCGCGGTCCGGATGGCGTTCTGCACGAACATGTGGGCGCGGCTCACGGAATCCAGCAGGCTGCGTCCCTGCGCCAGCCCGCAGGCAATTGCGGTGGCCAGGGTGCAGCCGGTGCCATGGGTGTGCGGCGTGTTCTGGCGCGGTGCCTCGAACGGCACGAAGGTGCCGCCGCTCCACAGCACATCGCGTGCAACATCACTGTCGCCATGCCCGCCCTTGAACAGCACATGGTCTACGGCCAGCATCTTGAACACCATGGCGGCATTGCGCAGCCGGTGTTCGCTTGCGGGGTAGATGCCGGTCAGCACTTCGGCCTCCGGCAGGTTGGGCGTCACCAGCGCGGCCATCGGCAAAAGCTTCTTCTTCAAAACCGCAACCGCTGCCTCGTCCAGCAAGGGTGAGCCGCCCTTGGCGACCATCACCGGATCCACCACCAGGGGGATGCCGGGCGCATGCTCGGCCAGCGTTTCGGCGACCATTTCGACCATCTCGGCAGAGCCCAGCATGCCGGTCTTGATGGCGTCGGCGCCGATGTCGGAAAGACAGGCGATGATCTGGTCGCGCACAATGGTGGGCGGCACGATATGCGATCCCGTCACGCCCAGCGTATTCTGCACCGTGACAGCGGTGATTGCCGTCTGGGCATAGACGCCGAAGGCCTGGGCGGTCTTGATGTCGGCCTGAATGCCCGCGCCGCCGGAACTGTCCGATCCGGCAATCACCAGCAGGCGTTTCATTAAGCCGCGACTTCCTCGATCGCGCTGGCGATCTGGCGCACCACGGCGCGCACCAGCTTTTCGTCTTCGCCTTCGGCCATGACGCGGATCAGCGGCTCGGTGCCGGACTTGCGTACCAGGATACGGCCCGTGGCGCCCAATTTGGCATTGGCGTCTTCAATGCAGGATTTCACCTTGGCGTCATCCAGCGGCGAACCCTTTTTGAAGCGCACATTTTCCAGAACCTGCGGCAGCGGATTGTAGAGATGCGCCGCCTCGCTGGCGGGCTTGCCCTCCTGCGCCAGCACCGCCAGCATCTGCAGCCCCGCCACCAGCCCGTCGCCGGTGGTGGAGACGTCGGACAGGATGATGTGGCCGGACTGTTCGCCGCCGACATTGAAGCGGCCTTTTTTCATCTCTTCCAGCACATAGCGGTCGCCCACCGCGGCGCGCGCCAGCTTCAGGTCGAGGGAAGCAAGATAGTGATCCAGGCCCGCATTCGACATCACCGTGCCAACCACGCCGGCGCCCTTTAGCCGGCCGCTTTTCGACCAGCTCTTGGCGATCAAGGCGAGAATCTGGTCGCCGTCGATGATCTGTCCCTTTTCGTCCGCCATCACCACCCGGTCGGCGTCGCCGTCCAGGGCGATGCCGAAATCGGCGCGGGTTTCGCGCACCCGGGCGCACATCCCCTGCGGCGCGGTGGAGCCGCAATCCAGATTGATGTTGGTGCCGTCCGGCGACACGCCCAGCGCCACGATGTCGGCGCCCAGTTCCCACAGCACTTCCGGGGCGACCTTGTAGGCGGCGCCATGGGCGCAGTCGATCACGATGCGCATGCCGTCCAGCCGCAGGTTGCGCGGGAAGGTGCGCTTGGCGAATTCAATGTAGCGCGCCTGGCTGTCGTCGATGCGCTTGGCACGGCCGATCTTGGCGCTGGGGGCCAGGCCCTGTTCCAGCCCCGCCGCCATCAGCCGCTCGATTTCCATTTCGACCTCGTCCGACAGTTTCTGGCCGTCGGGGCCGAAGAACTTGATGCCATTGTCTTCATAGAGATTGTGCGAGGCGGTGATCATCACCCCGATATCGGCGCGAAGCGACCGCGTCAGCATGGCGACGGCGGGCGTCGGCAGCGGGCCGAACTGGAACACGTCCATGCCCACGGCGGTAAAGCCCGACACCAGAGCGGATTCGATCATGTAGCCCGACAGGCGCGTATCCTTGCCGATCACCACCCGGTGGCGATGCTCGCCGCGGGTGAAGATGCGGCCCGCCGCCATGCCCGCCTTCATCGCCACTTCCGGGGTGAGCTTGGCGGTGTTGGTGCGGCCGCGGATGCCGTCGGTGCCGAAATATTTGCGGGTCATGCGGGGGTCCTGATGCGAGGCGGCTGTTTTATCACAATCGGGTTTACGAGGGTTAACGCCCGGTCTTTTCTAGGCCTTTCAGGCTCTTAAGGCCATCCCGAAGGGCTGCCGGCGCATGGGTGCGGATATAGTCCGCCCCGCCCTGCTGGACCGCCCGGGCCTCGGTGGCGGCGCTCATGCTTTCCAGCCGCGCCGCATCATTGTCCACCAGGGCCCGCAGGAAGGACTTGCGCGACACCGACACCAGCAGCGGCAGGCCGTAGCGTTGTTTCAGCTCCGGCAGCCGCTCCAGCACGGTCAGCGAAGTTTGCGGGTTGGTCCCCAGGAAGAACCCCATGCCGGGGTCCAGGATCAGCCGGCTGCGCGCGATGCCCGCGCCCTCCAGCGCCGCCACCCGCGCATCGAAGAAGGCGGTGATGCGGTCCATGATCTGCTCAGGCGCCACATTTTCGCGCGTGGCGATGCCCCGCGCCTGGATGGCATGCATCACGATCAGCCGGGCCGATGAGCCCGCCAGCGCGGGATAGAGCCCCGCGTCGGGAAAGCCGTGAATGTCGTTGAGATAATCCACCCCCGCCGCCAGTGCCCAGCGCTGCACCTCAGGCGCGAAGCTGTCGACGGACAGCGACAAGCCTCTGGCCTTCAGGGTGGGAATCACCGCGGCCAGCCGAGCGATCTCGAGTTCAGACGCTACACCTCCCGCATCCGGATTGGACGACGCCGCGCCGATATCGATGATGTCGGCGCCCTCGTCCGTCAGCTTTTGCGCATGCGCCAGCGCCGCCTCGGGCGCCAGATACTTGCCGCCATCCGAAAAACTGTCGGTGGTGATGTTGAGGATGCCGAGAATTTTCATCGCGAAACCACAAAAGAAAAGGGCGGCCTAAGCCGCCCTGTCCTTTATCAGATTGCGCCTAGCGCGGCTGCGGTTCGGGCGAAATAATCGGCCCCGGACCGCTGGACGGACGGGACTTGCCCGCCACTGGCACGCTGGTGCCTTCGCCGCGCGAGGGCAGCACCGGGTCTTCATACGGTGTGCGGACCGGCGGAATGCCCTTGAGCAGGGCGATGATCTCGTCGCCCGTCAGGGTTTCATACTCGAGCAGACCGCGCGCCAGCACATTCAGATCGCTCTGGCGGCTGGTGAGAATGTCTTTCGCGCGGTTGTAGCTCTCGTCGATGATGCGGTGGATTTCATCGTCGATCTTCTGGGCCGTGGCTTCGGAGATGTTCTGGGTGCGCGAGACGCTGTGGCCCAGGAACACTTCTTCCTGGTTCTCGGCATAGGCGATCGGGCCGAGGCTGTCCGACATGCCAAAGCGGGTCACCATGGCACGCGCCATGCGGGTGGCCTGTTCGATGTCGCTCTGCGCGCCGGTCGTGACCTTCTCATGGCCGAACACGATTTCCTCGGCCAGGCGGCCGCCAAAGGCGACGGCCAGATCGGCCAGCATCTTCTGGCGGGTCAGCGACAGGGCATCGCGTTCCGGCAGGCGCATCACCATGCCCAGGGCGCGGCCGCGCGGGATGATGGTGGCCTTGTGGATCGGGTCGGAGCCTTCGACGGTGATGGCGACCAGGGCATGACCGGCCTCGTGATAGGCGGTGAGTTTCTTTTCCTCGTCGCTCATCGCCATGGAACGCCGCTCGGCGCCCATCATGACCTTGTCCTTGGCGTCTTCCAGCTCGCTCATGGTGACGACGCGCTTGCCGCGGCGGGCCGCCAGCAATGCGCCTTCATTGACCAGGTTGGCGAGATCGGCGCCGGAGAAACCCGGCGTGCCGCGCGCGATGGTGCGCGGGTCCACATCGGGGGCCAGCGGAACTTTCCGCAGATGCACCCGCAGGATCTTCTCGCGGCCGGCCAGATCGGGATTGGGCACAACCACGTGGCGGTCGAAACGGCCGGGGCGCAGCAGCGCCGGGTCCAGCACGTCGGGACGGTTGGTGGCGGCGATCAGGATCACGCTTTCATTGGCTTCAAAGCCGTCCATCTCGACCAGCAACTGGTTGAGGGTCTGTTCGCGCTCGTCATTGCCACCGCCCAGGCCGGCGCCGCGATGGCGGCCGACCGCGTCGATTTCGTCGATGAAGACGATGCAGGGCGAGTTCTTCTTGGCCTGCTCGAACATGTCGCGCACGCGGCTGGCGCCGACGCCCACGAACATTTCGACAAAGTCCGAACCCGAAATGGTGAAGAAGGGCACATTGGCCTCGCCCGCGATGGCGCGCGCCAGCAGTGTCTTGCCGGTGCCCGGCGGGCCGACCAACAGCACGCCCTTGGGAATGCGACCGCCCAGGCGCTGGAATTTCTGCGGGTCGCGCAGGAAGTCCACGATTTCCTTCAGGTCGTCCTTGGCCTCGTCCACGCCGGCCACGTCTTCAAACGTGACGCGGCCCTGGCGCTCGGTGAGCAGCTTGGCGCGCGATTTGCCGAAGCCCATCGCCTTGCCGCCGCCCGACTGCATCTGGCGCATGAAGAACAGCCACACGCCGATGATCAGCAGCATGGGGAACCAGTTGATGAAGATCGCCAGCAGCGACGGCATGCCGGTATCGGCCGGGGTCACGGCAGTATCGACATTGTTGGCCTTCAGGGTCGGCCACAGGGTGGTGTCATTGGCGGGCACAGTGGTGACGAAAGGCTGGCCGCTGACCAGCTCGCCCTTCACCTGGTCGCCCTGGAAGGTGACTTTCTTGACCTGCTTGGCCATCACCTGCTCGGTGAATTTGGAATAGGTGATCGCCGAGGCGGTGGTGTGGGTACCCGTGCCCTGGAACAGGTTGAACAGGAACACCAGCAGAAGCGCGATGACGATCCACAGCGCCAGATTTCGCAGATTATTCAAAGGCCATCCTTCCACACAGTCCTGGTGCCTTCGCGCACGGCGAAGGCTCCATGGGGCCATAAACGGGCAGCGATCCCACCCCACATTAGATAGGGCGTTTCTAGCGCATTGCCAGCCATCAAAACGTTAAGAGTTTTGGCGATGCGCCGCAACAAGCCGGACCGCACCACATCATGCGACGGATGTGGCTTTTTTGAGGGAACCGGCGGTTTTTCTTGGCTTTTCCCGGCTGACCAGCAGGCGCCGTTCGGCTCGGCCTTTGGCCGCAGGGCCGATGTGACAGCCATGCAGGGTCGCGCCCGCGCCCAGGCTCCCCGCAACGATCCGCTCGAAAAGCCGCTCCAGCGCGTCGAATCGCGGACGATAGGGCTGGCCGGACACCGCCATCAGCACCGCCGCCAGCGACCTCAGCCCCACCTCGCGGGGCGCGGCGGCCAGCACGGCGGGATCAAGCAGCAACCCGCCCTTGATACCGCCCGCGGGCGCCACCGCGCGCGCCAGCACTGCCTGGGTCACGGTTTCCAGGGCGACGCGGGCGCGGGCCAGATGGCAGGCGGCGGCGGCAATGCGCGGCGCGGTCAGGCCCAGATCGTTCAGCGCATCCCGCGCCCGGCGGATTTTCACCCGGTCGAAGGCGGTATCCTCGTTCATCGGATCATCCAGCCAGGCATGGCCCCGCGCCTTCAGCCAGGCGCGCAGGTCGGCGCGCGCGATCCCCAGCAGCGGCCGCGCAACCGACAGATGCGCAAATCCCGGCACCGGCCAGGGCGCGCGCGCGCGCATGGCAGAAAGCCCGTCCAGCCCACTGCCGCGCGCCAGCCGCAGCAGAAAGGTCTCCGCCTGGTCATCGATCGTATGGCCGACATGGAGAGTGGCGACCTTGTGCTTCACCAGCCAGTCGCCCATCAGCCGGTAGCGCGCTTCGCGCGCCGCCGCCTCGATGCCGGACTTCGGGGCAGGCCCGCGCCAGGACAGGACATGCGCGGTCAGCCCGGCGGCTCGCGCCCAGGCGGCAACCTGTTTGGCATCCCTGGAAGAATTTTTGCGCAGCCCGTGATCCACCGTCAGCACGACCGGGGCTTTGCGCTTGCGCGCTTTGGCGTAAGCGGCCAGCAGATGCATCAGCGCGAGGGAATCGCCGCCGCCCGAAACCGCGACTGCCAGTGCGCCGTCATGGTCCGCGAGTGCGGCGGCAAGCACCGCCTCCAGCTTACTTGCTGCAGGCGGTCTTGCGGAGGGTCGCGGCCTGGCTGACGGTTTGCGGCGAGGCGTTCGGATATCTGGTCCTGATGAGCCCAAGCGTGGTGCAGCCTTCCGTTTTTTGCCCCATCGCCATAAAGGACTGGGCCAGCTTGAACATAGCGTCCGGCGCGCGCGTTGACTTGGGATATTTCTTGATGGTTTCGGCAAAGGTCCGCGCCGCGCCCGCATAATCCTGCCGCAGGAAGGCTATATTACCCACCCAGTAGATGGCCTGGGGCGACAGATCGCTGTCGCCGGGATTGGCGGCGGCATAGCCGCGGAACGCCGCGGCGGCCTCGGCATATTGCGCGCGGCTCATCAGATTCATCGCCGCGTCATACTGGGCCGTGTTGCCGGGCACCGGCATCGGCCCGTTCAGCGGTCCGGGACCCGCAGGCAGGGTGCCCAGGGTTCCCGGCGAACGCCCGCGCGTGACCGGGGGTGCGGCATCGAAATTGGAGACCGCATCGATCGGCGGCAGCGGGTCCCCCGGACGCATCGCCTGCGCCGGCGGCGCATAAGACTGGGGCGCAGCGGAGGTTGTGCCGGCGGCGGCACAGTTCAGGGCGTCGCTGGCGCCCAGCTGCTGCGCCGACAGGGTGCAGAGGCGATACGCGAAATCCTTCTGCATCGCATCGATCTTGTCATTCTGCTGGCGGATCTGGTGCGCCAGTTCCTCATTGGTGCCGGTCGCCTGGGACAGGCTGCTGGTGAGACCGCGCACCCGGTCTTCCAGCTGGCGGATGCGGTCATTGGCCTGGGTGATGGCGTCATCCTGGCCATCCTCATGCGCCTTGACCGCCGCCTTCTCCTCGTCGCTGGGACCGAAGAGCTGGGCGCTGGCCGGCAACGGCCCCAAAGCGAGCGACAGTGCCAATACCGAAACCGCGAAGCGCTGGACCATGAACGGACCTCTATCAAGCCTTTAAAGCAAAAAAGGGGCGCGGGTTTTTTCCCACGCCCCTTTTATTCAGATGCGCAAATTACGAGTTCGCGCCGCCGCTGACGATGGTGACGCCGCGACGGTTCTGCGACCAGCAACCTTCGTCGGAGCTGGTGCAGATCGGGCGTTCCTTGCCGTAGGAGACGGTTTCGACACGGCCGGTGGAGACGCCCTGGCTGACCAGATATTCCTTCACCGCATTGGCGCGGCGGGCGCCCAGCGCAAGGTTGTATTCGCGGGTGCCGCGCTCGTCGGCATGGCCTTCGATGGTCACGCGCACGGCCGGATAGCGCTGCAGCCAGGCGGCCTGGCGGCCGAGCAGAGCCTTGTCGGTCTCTTCGACATTGTACTGGTCAAGAGCGAAGTGGACGGTGTCGCCGACATTGACGCGCAGATCTTCGGCGCTGCCCGGAATGATGCTGGACGTGACGGGCGCGGGGGCCGGAGCCGGAGCGGCGGCGGCCGGCGGCGGGGCCGTGGTGACCGCTTCCTGCTTATGGGTACAGGCGCCGAGCACCAGAACAGCCGACAGGCAGGCAAATTTCACGGAAGACGAAAATCGGATCATTACGGAATCTCCTGGCAGCGCAGACCACCGGTGCGGGCGCCCACGCTTAAGAATTAGAATCGCACCTCAAACCCCAAACGCACTAAAAAGCAAAAAGAGCCAAAAAAAGGCGTTCAAAATCGCCTTATCCTAGTAAAAGCGGCTTACTGGATCAAGGGCGACCAGGCGGGGTCCGACGCCGATCCGGGCGTCAGCACGCGCCGCTCGTTGCGTCCGGTCACGTCCACCGACCAGATTTGCGACCCCGCGCCGCCGCCGAGGCCCCGCGAATACATCAGCACCCGGCCATTGGGCGCCCAGGTGGGGCCCTCGTCCCGTCCGCCCGACGAGATCAGGCGTTCGCCCGAGCCGTCGGTGCGCATCACGCCGATGGTGAAACGGCTGCCCTGCTGCTTGGTGAAGGCCAGAAGATCGCCGCGCGGCGACCAGACCGGCGTGCCGTTATTGCCCGCACCGAAGCTGATGCGGCGCTGGCCGGAGCCGTCCGCATTCATCACATAGACCTGCTGGCTGCCGCCGCGATCGGACTCGAACGCGATCTGCCTTCCGTCCGGCGAAAATGACGGCGCTGTGTCGATGCCAGGATCGGTGGTCAGGCGCTGGACGGAGCGGCTGCGCAAATCCATCACATAGACGTCGGAATTGCCGCCGGTCTCCAGGGTAAGCGCCACCCGGTTGCCGTCGGGCGAGAAACGCGGGCTGAAGGTCATGTTGGGGAAGTTGCCCAGCACTTCCTGCTTGCCGGTCTCGATGTCGAACAGATACACGCGCGGCTTGGTGGCGATATAGGACATATAGGCAATCATCTGCGCCGTCGGATTGAAGCGCGGCGTCAGCACCATGTAGCTGCCGTTGGTCAGGAAGATCGGATTGGCGCCGTCCTGGTCCATGATCGCCAGCCGCTTGACGCGCCGGGTCGCCGGACCGGTCTCGGAAATGAAGACGATGCGGGTGTCGAAGTAGCCTTTTTCGCCCGTGATGCGCTCATAGATGGCGTCCGACACCATGTGGGCGATGCGCCGCCAGTTCTCGGGGGTGGTGAAGAATTGCAGGCCCAGCATCTGGCTTTCGCCGTAAACGTCCCACAGCCGGAAATCCACCCGCAGCCTGCCATCCGGCTGCTGGGTGACCTGTCCCGTCACCAACCCCTGGGCGGTGATGGCGCGCCAGCTTCCGAAATTGGGTACGGCATTGATGTTGGTGACGCGCTCGGCAAAGCCTTTCTGGTCCAGCGGGCGGAACAGGCCGGAACGCTCCAGATCAGCCCGCACCACACCGGCGATATTGGCGCCCGCCTGCGGATCGCCGACAAAATCGGGAATGGCGATGGGCAGCGGCTGGGCAACGCCCTGGGTGACGTCAACCCGCAGCTGCGCCAGGGCAGGCTGGGCGGCAAACGCAGCCAGCACCGCCAGAAGGACCAGGAATTTCTTCATGCTCATCTCCAAAACCGCAAAAGCGCTTATTGTTCCATCATCTGGCGCGGATCGAAGCGCAAGGGATTGATTTCCCGCCAGACATTATAGCGCTCGGCAGGCAACCTGTAGGGCTGGCATTGATAGATCGCCCGGCTGGCGGCCTCCGCCGCGGCGCGGGTATAGGCGTTGGACGCCGCCGCCATCTGGGTGCCGGGCGTCAATTGCAGGCTGGCCACCGTGCCGTCGGGATTGAGACGCAGGGCATAATCCACCACCAGATCGCGGGCATCCGGCGCGCCCGTGGGCGGCGACCAGCAACGGTAGATCTGGCTTTTCAGCGCATCGGCGATATTGGCGGTCATGGCATTGCCCGACCCGATGCCCGCAATGGCGCGCTCGGCGGGCCTGGCATTCTTCACCGGCTTTTCCGGCGTGGTCAGCTTGTTGAGAAGCGCGTCGAAATTCACCGAGGCCGTCTTTTTGGGTTCGGCCGGCTTTTCGACCCGCTTGACCTCTTTCTTCACGTCGAACTTCGGCATCGGCGGCTCGGGCGCGGGTTCCACTTCCTGCAGTTGCGGCTCGGGCGGCGCTTCCAGGGCAGGCATGGGGATATCGAGCTTTTCCGGCTCCGGCGCTGGTGGCGCCTGGGCGGCGACATTGGTGACATCGGCGATAGTGACCAGGTCCACCGGCACGACATTGCTGTCCTGGGGCGTCTCGAAGTTGCGTGAGAAGGTGAAAAACGCGGCGGCCACCACCAGGCCGTGAAACGCAACGGAAACCAGCACGCCATAGCGCGGCCCACGCGACGTGGTCGGACGGGTACGCCGGTAGGTGGCCGCCGCCCTAGCGCGCGTCGGGTTGTGGTTTGACGACATCCGTCACCAGTCCGATATGGGTGAAGCCGCTGGAGGCAAGCACGCCCATCACTTCCATCACCTTGCCGTAGTTGGCCCTTGTGTCACCGCGCACGAAGATGCGCTGGTCATAGCCGTTGGCGGCAATGGCCTTGAGCTTGTCCACCAAAGCGGCCTGGGGGATCTGTTCCTTCTGCAGGAAGATGGCACCGTCACGCCGCACCGTGATGGAGAGCGGCTCGCGGTCCTGCCCCAGAGCCGGGGCCCTCGTCTTGGGAAGGTCCACCGGCACGCCGACGGTGAGCAGGGGCGCGGTCACCATGAAGACGATCAGCAGCACCAGCATCACGTCGACGAAAGGCGTGACATTGATTTCCGCCATGGCGCGGCGGCGCATCCGGCCACGGCCGCGGGCGGAAGTGTGCTGGATGCCAGCCGCCATCAGCGGCCCGCCTTTTCATCAAGCTGGCGCGACAGGATGGCCGAAAACTCATCCGCGAAAGCGTCCAGCTGGTTCACATAGCGGCCGATATCGGCGACGAACCGGTTGTAGAAGATGACGGCGGGAATGGCGGCCAGAAGTCCCATGGCGGTGGCGAACAGCGCCTCGGCGATGCCCGGCGCCACCACCGCCAGGGTCGTGTCATGGCGCGCCGCGATGGCCGCGAAGGAATTCATGATGCCCCACACCGTGCCGAACAGGCCAACAAAGGGCGAAACCGAGCCGATGGTGGCCAGCACGCCCAGTTGCCGCTCGATGCCGTCGGTCTCGCGCAGGATGGTGACGCTCATCGCCTTGTCGATCCGCTCCTTGATGCCGGGCAAGGCGGATTCGCGCGGGTTTCCGCCTTCAAAGGCACGGCGCCATTCGCGCAAGCCGGCGATGAACATCGCCGCCAGCGGATGGTCGTTATGGGATGCGAACTGCTGATAGAGCTCGTCCAGCGACTGGCCCGACCAGAACAGCTTGTCGAAGCGGCGCGCCTTGCGCTTGAGGTTCGACAGCACCATCAGCTTGTTGAAAATGATGGTCCAGGACCACAGCGATGCGGCCAGCAGCAGGATCATCACCGCCTTCACGATGATGTCGGCGCGCAGGAACATCGGAATGATCGAGAAGCTGGCGGAGACGTCGCTGGCCGGTGCGCTGGTGGCGCCGGGCGGCGCATCCAGGGCTTGTGACTGGGCGGGAGCGCCGACCGGGGCGGCGATGGGGGCCTGGGCAAAGACCGGGGCGGTGAAAGCCAATGTCAGAATCGCGACGGCCGCGGCGGCAACTTGTCTGAGGGTCATCTGAAAACCTTTTGGCGCCGTGAACGGAGGGCTATTGCCCCCCGATCTTGGCCGAAATTTGACGAATAACTTCAAGTCTCTTCTGTGGTGAGGAAAGGCGCAAGAGTCTCCACCACGTTTTTGGGCAAACGGCGAGCCTTGCCCGTTAACGTGGTGATGCAGGCTTCGATCCGCGCCTGGACCAGCAGCACATCGCCACACATCACCCGCTGGGTGGCGCGCATACGTGCGCCCGACAGGCCCGCCAGGATGGTGTGAACCGTCACATTGTCGTCCAGCCGGGCCGGGCGGTGATAGTCGATGGTGACGGAACGGATGGCCCAGGCGGTCGGCTCGTCTTCCTCCAGCCCGTCCATCTTGGAAATGCCGGCCAGGCGGAAGAATTCGGTGCGGCCCCGCTCCATGTAGCGCAGGTAATTGGCATGATAGACAACGCCCGACAGGTCGGTGTCCTCGTAATAGATGCTGATAGGCAGGATATGGGTCTTGCCGTCGAAATGACCGAGGCCGTTCAGCCGCTTATTCATCGGCATCGCTCGCGAACAGGCCGGGCTGGCCTTGCGCCGGCGCCGGCAAGCCCAGATGGCCATAGGCGGCCCCGGCCAGAGTGCGGCCGCGCGGGGTACGCTGCACAAATCCCTGCTGCATCAGATACGGCTCCACAATTTCCTCGATCGCGTCGCGCGCCTCGCCCAGGGCGGCGGCGATGGTTTCAATGCCTACCGGACCGCCGCCGAAATTCTCGGCGATCAAAGTCAGGTAGCGCCGATCAAAGGCGTCCAGCCCCCGTGCATCCACCTCGAGGCGCGTCAGGGCGGCGTCGGCGATCCTGGCATCCACCTTTGCCTGCCCCGCGACGGCGGCGAAGTCGCGCACGCGCTTGAGCAGACGTCCGGCGATGCGCGGCGTGCCGCGCGCGCGGCCTGCGATTTCGCGCGCGCCGTCCCGGGTCAGGTCAAAGCCCAGCACGCGGGCACCGCGCTCGACGATCGAAAGCAGTTCATCGGGGGTATAGAAATTGAGCCGCACCGGGATGCCGAAGCGGTCGCGCAGCGGCGTGGTGATCAGGCCGGAGCGGGTGGTGGCGCCCACCAGGGTGAACGGCGCCAGTTGAATCTTCACCGAGCGCGCCGACGGCCCCTCGCCGATGACAAGATCGAGTTCATAATCCTCCATCGCGGGATAAAGTATTTCCTCCACCGCCGGATTGAGGCGATGGATTTCGTCGATGAACAACACATCGCGCGGCTCGAGATTGGTGAGAATGGCGGCGAGATCGCCCGCCTTGGCCAGCACCGGGCCGCTGGTTGAGCGGAAATTCACCCCCAGCTCGCGGGCCACGATCTGGGCCAGAGTTGTCTTGCCCAAGCCCGGCGGGCCGTAGAACAGCACATGGTCCAGCGCCTCGCTGCGGGCCTTGGCTGCGTCGATAAAGACCGAAAGATTTTCGCGCGCCTGTTGCTGGCCGACAAAATCAGCCAGCCGCTTGGGGCGCAGCGAAGCCTCGAGATTGTCGTCCTCGCTGCGTTCCGGGGTGACGAATCTTTCCTTCGTCATCGTCCCAAACCCTTCAGCGCTTCGCGGATCAGCGCGCCCGCTTCGGTGTGTTCGCCCAGCGCCTGAGACGCGCGGGCCACCGCCTCGGCGGCGCGGGCATCGCTATAGCCCAGATGCACCAGCGCCGAAACCGCATCGGCTTCCGGGCCGCGGGGCGCGGCGGCAACAGCAACTGCCTCGTCACCGCCCATCATCATCGACGACACCTTGTCCTTGAGTTCGGTGGCGATGCGCAGCGCCAATTTGGGTCCCACGCCGGGGGCGCGGCCGATCATCGCCTTGTCGCCCAGCGCCAGCGCGCGGGAGAGATCGCGCGGGCTGAGCGTGGACAGCACCGCCAGCGCCACTTTGCTGCCGACATTCTGCACCGTCTGAAGGAGGCGGAACCATTCGCGTTCCTCGGCGCTGGCAAAACCATAAAGCCTGATGGCGTCCTGGCTGACTTTCATCTCGACCATCAATGAAGCATGCGCGCCCACCGCCAGCCGCGACAGGGTCGAAGACGGACAACCCACCAGATAGCCGACGCCATTCACGTCCAGGATCACGCCTTCGTCGGTGATGGAATCCACGGTGCCGGTGAGCTTGCCGATCATTGGTTCACCACCATGCGCGCGCGGGTCGTCGACAGATGCGCGTGCGCGATGGCGCAGGCCAGCGCGTCCGCGGCATCGGCCTGGGTCACGCCGCAGGCCGGCAGCAGCCGCTTGACCATGAACGCCACCTGCTCCTTGCCGGCATGGCCCGCGCCCACCACCGATTTCTTGATGTGGTTGGGAGCGTATTCGGCAATCTCGAGCCCGGCCTGGGCGGCGGCCAGCAGCGCCACGGCGCGGGCGTGTCCGATCTTCAAGGCCGCCTGCGGGTCGCGGGCGACAAAGGCCTGCTCGACGGCGATGGATGCCGGCGTGTGGAGCGCGATCACGGCGGCCAGTTCGCGGTGCAATTGCATCAGGCGCAGTCCCAACCCGAGGGCGGGCTTGGTGGCGATGACCCCATGGGCGACATGGGCCAGGCGCGAGCCCGTGACATCGATCACCCCCCAGCCCATGGCCGAAAGGCCCGGATCCAGGCCAAGGATGCGAATCGTCACGCCCATGGCCCGTTTGTACTCTTTATGTTCGGGATTTTCCTACTGCCCGCTAGTGGTTCCTGGCGAAATCCAGCATCGCCTGGGCGATTTCCCGCTCGCCCATGATCACCAGGCTGGCGCCATGCGACAGCAGATGCTCGACCTCGGCGTCGAAATGGGCCCGCGCCACGATGGGCAGGCCGGGATTGGCCCGCCGCGCCTGCTGCACGATCTGGCCGGCCTCGAAGGCCTCGGGAATGGCGACGAACAGCAGCTTGGCCACGGGAAGATTGGCTGCCGCCAGCACATCATCCTTGGCGGCATTGCCCCGGATATGGGCGATGCCGGGATCACCCACCGCGCCTTCTTCGATCACCAGCAGCGGCATCGACCCCTTGATGCCGTCGGCGATCAACCGCCCCACCCGGCCATAGCCCACCAGCACGGCATGACCGGTGAGCGTGGTCCGTTCGGGCGCGGGACGGGGCAGATCGGGGGCCGGCGGCACGTTGGGCGAGGCTTCGCGCTTGGCGGCCAGCGCGAACAGCAGCGGATTGAGCAGGATGGAGAGAATGGACGCGCCCAGGATCAGGTCACGCGCACTTTCCGACATCAGGCCCAGCCCGATGCCCAGATCGGCCAGGATGAAGGAGAATTCGCCGATCTGCGCCAGGGAGATGGCGATGGTGACGGCGCTGGTGCTCTTGATGCCGAACAGCCGCAGCAGCAGGTAACAGGCCCCGCCGCCTGCCAGCACGATGCCGAAGGTGAAGGCCAGCGCCAGCGGTTCCCTCAGCACCACGCTGGGATTGAACAGCATGCCCACCGAGACGAAGAACAGCACCGCAAAGGCGTCGCGCAGCGGCAGGGATTCTTCCGCCGCGCGCTGCGACAGCGCCGACCCCGCCAGGATCATGCCGGCAAAGAAGGCGCCCAGTGCGATGGAGACGCCGAACAGCACCGCCGCCCCGAACGCCACGCCCAGCGCCACAGACAGCACGGCCAGGCGGAACAGCTCGCGGCTGCCGGTATGGGCGATGTAATGCAGCATGGCGGGGATGACGCGCCGGCCGATGATCAGCATCAGGCCGGCGAAAATCGCCAGCTTGCCGAAAGTGAGGCCAAGGCTTTTGGCCAGGACGATCATGTTGATGTCGCCGCCTTTCAGCACCCCTGCGATGGGCGGCAGCAGCACCAGCACCAGCACCAGCAGCAGGTCCTGCACCACCAGCCAGCCGATCGCGACCTTGCCGCGCCCTGTCTCCATCAGGCGGCGGTCCTGCAGCGCCCGCATCACCACCACCGTCGAAGCCACCGACAGACACAGGCCGAACACCAGGCCCTGCGACAGCGGCCATCCCAGCAGGAAGCTGGCCCCGACGCCCAATGCAGTGACGGCCGCCATTTGCAGCGTGGCGCCGGGCACCACCGTGCCTTTGACTTCCAGCAGGTCGCTCGGCTTGAAATGCAGACCAACGCCGAACATCAGCAGGATCACGCCGACATCGGCCAGTTGCAGCGTCAGTTGGGTGTCGGCGATGAAGCCGGGCGTGAAGGGGCCGATCATGACGCCCGCCAGCAGATAACCCACCAGAGGCGGCAGCTTGAGGCGCTGCGCGATGGTGCCCATGATAAAGGCCAGGCCGAGCCCCACGACGAGAATGGCGATCAGCGGCGACATTTCATGCATGTCGCACTATAGGAAGATAACTTGCGCGTGCGGAACGTTTATTTGCGCGGCATGGGCCTTTTATGCGCCCAATTTGGCCATCAGCGCGTCCGACAGCTCATAATTGCCATAAACGTTCTGGACGTCGTCATGGTCGTCCAGCACTTCGACCAGCTTCATCAGCGTCTCGCCGGCATCGTCGGCAACCGCCACCATGGTCTGTGGCCGCCAGATGATCGCGGCCGACTGGGACGCGCCCAGTTTGGCTTCCAGCGCATCGCGCACGGTTGCGAAACTTTCGATGGAGGTCAGAAACTCGTGGCTGTCGGGCGTGGAGACGCATTCGTCGGCGCCCGCTTCCAGCGCGGCTTCCAGCATGGCGTCTTCGCTGCCCTTGTCGGCCGCATAGGCAATGACGCCGACATGGTCGAAGATGAAGCTGACCGAGCCGGTTTCCCCCATCGCCCCGCCATATTTGGAAAAGGCGGCGCGCACGTCCGCACTGGTGCGGTTGCGGTTGTCGGTCATGGTTTCCACGATCAGCGCCACGCCGCCGGGCCCGCGGCCCTCATAACGGATTTCGTCGTAATTCTCCGCATCGCCGCCCACCGCCTTGTTGATGGCGCGCTGGATATTGTCCTTGGGCATGGACTCCGCCTTGGCGGCGATGATGGCGGTGCGCAGGCGCGGATTGTGCGCCGGGTCGGGCATGCCCAGCTTGGCGGCGACAGTGATTTCGCGGCTCAGCTTGGCAAAGAGCTTGGAGCGCTCCTTGTCCTGCTTTCCCTTGCGGAACATGATGTTCTTGAACTGACTGTGGCCGGCCATGTCGCTCTTCCCTGTTGGGGGGTGAGATACCGTCCCCGCCCCCCTCTTTTCAAGTCCGCCCGCTGGGGGGCAGAATAGTGGCGATTTCAGCGCCTGTTTGAACGTCCATATTGACGGAGAGTGCCGTGACCAGCCTGAGCACCGATGTCCTGACCCTGACCCATGTCGCCATCACCCTGATCGCCATTGCCAGCGGCCTTGTGATCCTTGCCCAGATGCTGAAGAGCGGCATGTCCAGCGGCTGGACCGGGATATTCCTCGCCACCACGCTTTTGACCAGCGTCACCGGCTTTGTCTTCTTCCAGCCGCCGGGTCCGCCGACCCCGGCGCAATTGACCGGTGTGGTGGCGCTGCTGGCCCTGGTGCCGACGCTGTATGGGCTTTACGTGAAGCATCTCGCGGGGGCCTGGCGGATGACCTATGTGATCGGCGCGGTGTTCTCGCTCTATCTCAATGTCTTTGTTCTGGTGGTGCAGCTGTTCCAGAAGGTGCCCGCGCTGCAGCCCCTGGCGGGCAATCCGCCCGGCGGTCCGGTGTTCGGCGCGGCACAGGGCCTGGTGCTGATCGCCTTCATCTGCGCAGGCTGGCTTGCGGCCAAGCGCTTTCGCCCCCTGATCGCCGTACCGGTGACGCCATGAAGCGCTTTGCTCTCGCCATCGCCTTCACGCTGGCCTGCGGCGGCGCCGAGGCCGCCGATCCTTTCGCCCAGACCCGCCTGGAATGGAACAGGCCGCAAAAGCCGTTTCAAGTCGTCGGCAACATCTATTATGTCGGCGCCGCCGGCGTCAGCGCCTTCCTGATCACCACGCCCCAGGGCCATATCGTCACCGACGGCGCCTTGCCGGAATCGGCGGCAATGATCGAAGCCAATATCAAGGCGCTGGGCTTCAAGCTGTCGGACGTGAAAATCCTGCTCAACAGCCACGCCCATTTCGACCATTCCGGCAGCCTGGCGCGGCTCAAAAAGGACACCGGCGCCAAGCTCCATGCCAGCGCGGCGGATACGCCGATCCTGGAAAGCGGCCATATCAGTTTCGGCCCGGCGGCCAATGCCGATTCCGTGCCGGTGAAAGTGGACCATGTGGTGGCGGATGGGGGAACGGTGTCGCTGGGCGGCGTCACCCTCACCGCCCATGTCACCTCCGGCCATACCCCTGGCTGCACCACCTGGACGATGAACCTGCGCGACGGCAATGCCGCGCGCAAAGTGATGTTCTTCTGTTCCATCAGCGTGGCGGGCAATCCGCTGGTCGGCAACAAGCAGTTTCCCGGCATCGTCCAGGCCTATCGCGCCAGCTTCGCGCGGCTGAAGAAAATGCAGGCCGACATCTTCCTGGCGCCCCACGGCGCCCAGTTCGGGATGGCGGAAAAACTCGCCAAGGTGAAAGCGGGCGCCCCCAATCCCTTTATCGATCCCGGCGAACTGCCCCGCTTTGTCGCCACGGCCGAAAAGGACTTCGACGCCGAGCTGGCCAGGCAGAAGGCCGGCGCCCCGCCCAAAATTTAAAGCCGCCTGCGACGCAATGGACGCGATTGTGCCTTGACATTACTTTGGAACGTTTCTAAGTATCGTTCGCAACAAAGAAATGGCTCTGGAGTACTGAAAATGCTGACGATTGGCGACAAATTCCCCGACTTCGCGGTGACCGGCGTGGTCTCCACCGACCCCCGCACCGCCTTCCAGGATTTCAACCAGGACAGCGACAAGGGCAAGTGGAAGCTGGTCTTCTTCTGGCCCAAGGACTTCACTTTTGTCTGTCCCACCGAGATCGCCGGCTTCGGCAAGCTCAAGGGCGACTTCGCGGACCGCGACACCGTCATCTATGGGGTCTCGACAGACAGCGAGTTCGTCCACCTGGCCTGGCGGCAGAACCATGCCGACCTGAAGGACCTGCCCTTCGCCATGCTGGCGGACACCAACCGCCGCCTGTCCAAGGCGCTGGGCATCCTTGACGACGAGGCCGGTGTCGCCAAGCGCGCCACCTTCCTGGTCGATCCCGACGGCATCATCCGCTTCGTCTATGTCACCGACATGAGCGTCGGCCGCAATCCGGCCGAAGTGCTGCGGGTGCTGGACGCGCTGCAGACCGACGAGCTCTGCCCCTGCAACTGGCAGAAGGGCGAAGAGGTCATCAAGACCGCGGCCTGATCATCTGACGAAACGACGCTCCGCCTCCCCTCCCCAACCTGCGGCGGAGCATGCTTGCCCTCATCCTCAAAAAGGATGAGGGCCCTTTTTGAAGGAATTTGCGATGTCGATCGAAGCCCTGAAAGACGCCCTGCCCGAATACGCCAAGGACCTGAAGCTCAACCTCTCGTCGCTGGCCAATGAGACCTTGCTGACAGAGCAGCAGCGCGCCGGCACCTTCATCGCCTGCGCCCTGGCCTCGCGCGAGCGCAGCGTCACCAGCGCGATTCTGAGCGAGTTCGCGCCAAAGCTGTCGCCTGAGGCGCTGACTGCGGCCCGCGCCGCCGCCAGCATCATGGCGATGAACAATATCTATTACCGCTTCACCCACCTGGCTTCGGCCCCGGACTACAAGACCCTGCCGGCGCGGCTGCGCATGAACGTGATCGGCAAGCCCGGCGTGGACAAGGTGGATTTCGAACTGTGGTGCCTGGCGGTGTCGGCCATCAATGGCTGCGGCGTCTGCATCGACAGCCATGAGAAGATCCTGCGCGATGCAGGGCTTTCCGCCGAGCAGATCCAGGCGGCGGTGCGCATTGCCGCCACCGTCCATGGCGTCGCCGCCACCCTGGACGGCGAAGCCCATAGCGCCGATCTCGCGATCAACGCGGTTGCGGCCTAGGAGAAACTGTAAGCATCCATCCGCAAGGACCCGAAGGTCGCGCTGCTGTGAAGGCGCGCGGCCTTTGCCTTTTCTCCGCCGGCGCCAAGAGCAGCGAACAGCGGCATGAAATGGTCTTCCGTAGGCTGTGCCAGCGCGGCATGGGGCGCCAGCTTGCGATAAGCCGTCAGTGCGGCTTCATCCCCCGCCATCAGCTTCTCATGCATCCAGCCGGAAAATTCTTTGCTCCAGCCCGGCTCAGGCGATCCCTCAGCCGCGATTTGCCGCAAATTATGGACAAAGCCGCCGGTGCCGATCACCAGCACGTTGTGCTCGCGCAAGGAGGCGATGCTGCGGCCCAGCGCAACGTGATGCGCCGCGCCCAAATGGCTTTGCACCGACAATTGCACAACCGGGACGTCCGCATCCGGATACATCAGCAGCAGCGGCACCCAGGCGCCGTGATCCAGCCCGCGCTGAGTATCCAGCGTGCCGCCGGTCAGAGCCGCCACCTGCTGCGCCAACATCGCATCGCCCGGCGCGGGATAGCGGACGGCATGCAGCGCTGGTGAAAAACCGCGGAAGTCATGGATCGTGTCGTTGATGACTACGCTGTTGGCCTGGGGAGCAGGCGTATCCCAATGCGCCGATATCACCAGAATGGCGCGGGGTTTGCCGATTTCATGTCCGAGATCGCGCAGGAAGGCACGTGCCGGCACGTCATCAAACGGCAGGCTGGGGGCACCGTGCGACACGAAAAAGGCAGGCAACATCGCAAATCACCGGAAAATCCCTGCGCCAGAGATGGGCATGACCGTGCACCGGTTCAACCGCTACCGCGATTTCCGTTCGGGCAAGGCCTGCTTCAGCCGCCCGCCGACACGCACCGGCTCGATGCAAGTGGCAAGCCCGTTGGCGCCGGTCTGCACGAACACGCCGCACAAGGTGGCGGGTCCGGTGGCGGGGGAAAAACGCTGGCTGGACATCTTGCGGGTGAAGCGCTGAAGCGGCTCGGCCTTGTCCATGCCGATCACGGAATCGTAATCGGCGCAGGCCCCGGCATCGGTCTGATAGGCGGTGCCGCCCGGAAAAATCTGCGCGTCACCAGTCGGCACATGCTGGTGGGTGCCGACCACCAGGCTGGCGCGGCCGTCACAGAAATGACCCATCGCCATTTTCTCGGATGTGGCCTCGGCATGGACATCCACCACAATGGCATCGGCGCCTTCACCCAGCGGACAGGCGGAGAGTTCGCGTTCGACCGCCGCGAAGGGATCGTCCAGCGCATCCATGAAGACGCGGCCCATCACATTCACCACCAGGATACTGCCGGCGGGTGTCTGGTACAGGTTGGACCCGCGCCCCGGCGTGCCTTTGGGATAATTGGCGGGACGCAGGATGCGGTCTTCACCTTCGATATAGGTGAGGATTTCCTTCTGGTCGGCCCAGTGATTGCCGGTGGAGATCACGTCGATGCCAATGCCGAAGAATTCTTCCGCGATGGCGCGGGTGAGGCCGAAGCCGCCCGCCGCATTTTCACCATTGGCGATGACGAAATCGAGCTTCAGGGCATCGCGCAGGTGGGGCAGCTGCGCATGCGCCACATCGCGCCCCGGCTTGCCGATAATGTCGCCCAGAAAAAGAATGTTCATCGAAAACGCCGGATACCCTGTTCGGTGAGGACCATGTCGAGGGTCCTATCATGCGCCTCGTGCGGAATCGAGGCGGCTTCCTGTCCGGCATAGGCGATGCCGATGGCCGGAACATTCAGCTTTTCCAGGGTGCGGTCGTAAAAGCCGCCGCCATAGCCCAGCCGGTGCCCTTGCGCGTCGAATGCGAGCAGCGGCACCAGCAGCAGGTCAGGCGTCACGCGCGGCCAATGCTCCAGCGGCTCGTGAATGCCATAGGAACCGGGCGCCAGCACTTCGCCGTCCGGCACGCGGTGGAATTCCAGTGGCCGGCCCTTGGCAGTGATACGCGGGAACGCAATGTGACAGCCCAGATCCACCAAACCTTCGAGCAGCGCTGCAGGATCGGCCTCTTCCGGCAGCGCATGATAGGCACCGACAATCATGCCTTTGCTGATCGACAGGGCTTCGGCATGGCGCGCGATCTCAGCCGCGAAACCGGGATGCGCCAGCGCCTTGCGCCTTGCGCGGGCCGCCTGCCGAAGTTCGGATTTGGAGAAGGTGGACGGTACCATACTTGCCGTTGGTATTGGATCTCATGGGCCTGCAAGTGCAGGTGGGCGTCGTATGTCCGGAACCACGGCTCCAGCCAGGAACAACTCCCGATGAGTACAATTAAGGCCCCTGGGCATCGCAACCTGACGCGCGAGACAGTGACCGTCCGCCTCTAACTTAGGCGTGCGCCAGCCTTGCTGCAATGTCCTCTAAACGTTTAGCAGCGCTTTCCAGCACATCGGCGGCAGCGCTTTCGGCGGCTTCCGCCCGCAAATGCAGGCTTTTTTTCTCGTCATCGCTGGCGGAACTTGTTCCCAGCTTGCCGCTCATCTCGTGATGTTCGTCGGCAATCAGCAGCGCCGCCATCAGCATCATGCGGGCATCGCCCACCTGCCCGACGGAACCCAGCACTTCGCGCGCCTTGGCATCCACCTGGGCGGCGAGGCCCTTGAGATGCTCCTCTTCGCCCGTATCACAGGCGATGGTGTAAGCACGACCGTTCACCATGACATTGACCAGGGGCATCGCGTCTACCTCGCCAGCGCGGCGCGGATTTCGCCGATCGCGCCGTCCAGCCGGCCTTCCACTTCTTCGGTGAGGCCCGACAAGGCGGAGAGTTCGTCTTCCAGTTCGGCGATGCGCGCCAACAGCCGCTCGCGTTCGGCTTCCAGTTCGGCGACGCGCTCGGGCAGCTTGGCGGCCTGGTCGAGATTCTCGCCCACCGCGCCGGCGGCGTTTTCGATGCTTTCCAAGGCTGTCCGGAAGCGTGCTTCCGCCAATTTCAGCCGGCTCATCGGGGCCTCATCGCTCAATTCCCGCAAGACCTTAGGCCTTGGGTGGAAATCGGGTCAACCGCGTTGCGTTTCCGGCATGTCCGCGGCCCTTGACGGGGGTGGCGCCCCCTCGCTAAGGCACCCCACCTTTCCGCTGAAAGACCCCATTATGACAGCGCCCGATCAGGCCCAAACCCGCCGCCTCGCCAATGCCATCCGGATCCTGTCCCTGGATGCGGTCGAGACCGCAAAATCGGGCCATCCCGGCCTGCCGCTGGGCATGGCCGACGTGGCCACGGTGCTGTTTTCCCGCTTTTTGAAATTCGACGCCGCCGAGCCCGGCTGGGCCGACCGCGACCGCTTTGTCCTGTCGGGCGGGCACGGCTCAATGCTGCTCTATTCCCTGCTCTGGCTGACCGGCTATCCCAAGGTCACCATCGATGACCTCAAGCATTTCCGCAAAGTCGGCAGCCCCACCGCCGGCCATCCCGAGCATGGCGACCTGCCGGGCATCGAAACCACCACCGGTCCCCTGGGCCAGGGCATCGCCAATGCCGTGGGCATGGCGCTGGCCGAACGGCTGCTCAACGCCCGCTTCGGCGACGAACTGGTCAATCACAAGACCTATGTCATCGCCTCCGACGGCGACCTGATGGAAGGCATCAGCCACGAGGCCATCGGCCTGGCCGGGCATCTCAAGCTCTCCAACCTGATCGTCCTGTGGGACCACAACAACATCACCATCGACGGCGCCATATCGCTGTCGGATTCCACCGACCAGGCGATGCGCTTCAAGGCCGCCGGCTGGATCGTGGATTCCTGCGATGGCCATGACGCCGCCGACATCGCCCGGGCGCTCGAGAAGGCGCAAGTGGCGGATGCACCCGTCATGATCGCCTGCCGCACCGTCATCGGCTTCGGCATGCCGGGCCGCCAAGGTACCCAGAAGGCGCATAGCGATGCACCGGGCGCGGAGATCGTGGCGGGCGCGCGCAAGGAGCTGGGCTGGGACCATGAACCCTTCATCGTGCCGGATGGTGTGCTGAACCAGTGGCGCGCCATCGGCAAAAATGGAATCACCGAACACAAGGCGTGGGCAGCGCGCAAAGCCGCCAGCAAGCATGCCAGGGACTTCGACGAGGCCATCAGCGGCGTGATCCCGGCATCGGTCGGCGCGGCGCTGACGGCACTGAAGGAAAAGCTGTCGGCCGAAAAGCCCGCCGCCGGTACCCGCAAGATGTCGGAAAAGGCGCTGGACGTCATCAATGCCGAGCTTCAGACCACCATCGGCGGCTCGGCCGACCTGACCCCGTCCAACAACACCAAGACCAAGAACATTGACGGCGTGACGCCGGGCAATTTCGCCGGCCGCTACATCCATTACGGCATCCGCGAACATGGCATGGCGGCGGCGATGAATGGAATCGCGCTGCATGGCGGGCTGATCCCCTATGGCGGCACCTTCATGGTGTTCAGCGATTACTGCCGCCCGTCCATCCGGCTGGCCGCCCTGATGGGCATTCGCGTGGTGTTCGTGATGACCCACGATTCCATCGGCGTGGGCGAAGATGGCCCCACCCATCAGCCGGTCGAACATCTGGCGGCACTGCGGGCCATTCCCACCTTGCTGGTGATGCGTCCCGCCGACGGCGTGGAGACCGCGGAATGCTGGGACCTCGCCTTGCAGAATGATCGCCGCCCCAGCCTGATCGCTTTCTCGCGCCAGGACGTGCCGACTTTGCGCGTCACGCACACCGCCGAAAACCTGTCCGCCAGGGGCGCCTATGAACTGGCGGGGGATGCGGGCGCCAAGGTGACCTTCCTGGCCACCGGCACCGAAGTCAGCCTGGCCATGGAAGCCAAAGCGAAACTCGCCGCCGAAGGCATTGCCTCGCGCGTGGTGTCCATGCCCTGCTGGGCGCTGTTCGAGGAACAGCCGGAAAGCTATCGCAAGCAGATACTGGGTCCAGGCACCGTCAAGGTCGCCATCGAAGCGGGCGCGCGCCAGGGCTGGGACCGCTATATCGGTTCCGAGCTTCTCGAAGGCGGCGGCGCCTTTGTCGGCATGAACAGCTTCGGCGCCAGCGGCCCCTACAAGGATGTCTATGCCAAGTTCGGCATTACCGCCGACGCCGCCGTCACCGCGGCGAAGAAACTGCTCAAGATTTAGTTCAGGAGATAGAAATGGCGCTGCGTGTTGCAATCAACGGCTTCGGCCGCATCGGCCGGCTGGTTCTGCGGGCCATCGTGGAGTCGGGTCGCCGCGACATCGAAGTCGTGGCCGTCAACGATCTGGGTCCGGTGGACACCAATGCCCACCTGCTGCGCTATGACAGCGTGCATGGCCGCTTCCCGGCGCAGGTGAGCGTGGACGGGGAATACATGATCGCCGCCGGTCACAAGATCAAAGTCACCGCCATCAAGAATCCCGCCGAGCTGCCGCACAAGGAACTGGGCGTGGACATCGCCCTGGAATGCACCGGCATCTTTACCTCCAAGGACAAGGCCGTGGCGCATCTGACGGCGGGCGCCAAGCGCGTGCTGGTGTCGGCGCCGTGCGACAGCGCCGATCTGACCGTGGTCTATGGCGTCAATCACGACAAGCTGACCAAAGACCATCTGGTTGTTTCCAACGCCTCCTGCACCACCAACTGCCTGGTGCCGGTGGCCAAGGTGCTGAATGACACGGTCGGTATCGAGCGCGGCATGATGACCACCATCCACAGCTACACCAACGACCAGCCCTCGCTGGACCAGATGCACAAGGACCTGTACCGCGCCCGCGCCGCGGCGCTGTCGATGATCCCGACCTCGACCGGCGCCGCCAAGGCCGTCGGCCTGGTGCTTCCCGAGTTGAAGGGCAAGCTGGACGGCATGTCGGTGCGGGTGCCGACCCCCAACGTCTCGCTGGTGGACCTGAAGTTCATCGCCAAGCGCGCCACCAGCGTGTCGGAGATCAACGACGCCATCAAGGGCGCCGCGATGGGCTCGCTGAAAGGCATCCTGGAAGTGGTGCATGAGAAGCTGGTGTCGGTGGACTTCAACCACAATCCCGCCTCCTCCAGCTTCGCGCTGGACCAGACCAAGGTGATGGACGGCACCTTCGTGTCGATCATGACCTGGTATGACAATGAATGGGGCTTCTCCAACCGCATGGCCGACACCGCCGTGGCGATGGGCAAGCTGATCTAGATGGCCTTCCGTACCCTCGACGATCTGCAGGTGAAGGGCAAGCGCGTGCTGGTGCGCGCCGACCTCAACGTGCCGGTCGCGGACGGCAAGGTCACCGACGCCACGCGCATTGAGCGGCAAGCGCCCACCATCAAGGAACTGGCCGAGGCCGGGGCGCGCGTGATCGTGCTCAGCCATTTCGACCGGCCCAAGGGCAAGGTGGTGCCCTCCATGTCGCTCAAGGTGCTGGTGGAGCCGCTGGCGAAAGCGGTGGGCCGCAAGGTCGCCTTCGCCGAAGATTGCATCGGCCCCAGGGCCGAAGCCGCCGTCGCCGCACTGAAGGATGGCGAGGTGCTGCTGCTGGAAAACACCCGCTTCCACAAGGGCGAGGAAGAAAACGACGCCAGCATGGCCAAGCAGCTGGCGGCGCTGGGCGACATCTTCGTCAATGACGCCTTTAGTGCCGCGCACCGCGCCCATGCGTCAACCGATGGCGTGGCGCGGCTGCTGCCCAACGCGGCGGGCCGCTCCATGCAGGCCGAACTGAGCCATCTGCAGAAGGCGCTGGGAAATCCGGAACGACCGGTCATGGCGGTGGTGGGTGGGGCGAAGGTTTCGACCAAGATCGCGCTGCTGGAAAATCTGGTTGGCCGCGTCGAAGTGCTGGTGATCGGCGGCGCCATGGCCAACACCTTTCTGGCCGCCGAAGGCATCAATGTCGGCAAGTCGCTTTACGAGCCGGACCATCTGGAAACCGCGCGCAAGATCATCCATGCCGCCAATGAGAGCGGCGCGGTGATCCTCTTGCCCAGCGACGTGGTGGTGGCGAAGGAGTTCAAGGCCGGCGCGGCGCATCGCATTGTGAATGCGCGCGAGATCGCCGATGACGAGATGGTGCTGGATGTCGGCCCTGCCAGCATCCGGGAATTCGAGACCCGCCTGATCGGCACCCGCACGCTGGTGTGGAACGGCCCGTTTGGCGCCTTTGAAACCGCCCCTTTTGATGCGGGCACGGTTGCGGCGGCCAAGGCCGTGGCCAAGGCGACCAGGGCGGGCGATCTGCTCTCGGTGGCGGGCGGCGGCGACACCGTGGCGGCGCTGGCCCATGCCGGTGTCGAACAGGATTTTACCTATGTCTCCACAGCCGGTGGGGCATTTCTGGAATGGCTGGAAGGCAAGCAATTGCCGGGCGTGGAAGCCCTGACTTCGAAGTGAGGACGTGATGAATCTGGACGAATTGAATTCGATCGCCAAAAAGATGGTGGCGCCCGGCAAGGGCATCCTGGCCGCCGATGAATCCACCGGCACCATCCAGAAGCGCTTCGACAAGATCGGCGTCGCCAACACCGAAGACAATCGCCGCGACTATCGCGAGCTGCTGTTCCGCACCGACACGGCCATGAAGAGCCATATCGGCGGCGTCATCCTGTTCGACGAGACCATCCGCCAGAAGGCCAAGGACGGCACGCCGCTGGTCAAGCTGATTGAAGGTGCCGGCAGCATTCCCGGCATCAAGGTGGACGCCGGCGCCAAGCCGCTGGCCGGATCGCCGGGCGAGACCGTCACCGAAGGCCTGGATGGTCTGCGCGAACGCTTGAAAGAATACCACAAGCTTGGCGCGCGCTTCGCCAAGTGGCGGGCGGTGATCGATATCGGCAAGGATATCCCGTCCTACAACTGCATCAACGCCAACGCCCATGCCCTGGCCCGCTATGCCGCGCTGTGCCAGGAGAACGGCATCGTCCCCATCGTCGAGCCGGAAGTGCTGATGGACGGCGACCATGACATCGCCCGCTGCGAGGAAGTCACGGTCTGGACCTTGAAGGAAGTGTTCCAGGAACTGTTCTACGCCAATGTGACGCTGGAAGGCATGATCCTGAAGCCCAACATGATCGTGCCAGGCATGAAATGCGCCAAGCAGAACAGCGCCGACGACGTGGCCCGCGCCACCATCCGCGTTCTGAAACAGTGCGTGCCTTCGGCGGTGCCCGGCATCGCCTTCCTGTCGGGTGGCCAGCCGGATGAAGACGCCACCGCGCATCTGTCCGCCATGAACGCCATGGGCGGGCTGCCCTGGGCGCTGACCTTCAGTTACGGCCGCGCCCTGCAGGCCGCGCCGCAGAAGGCATGGTCCGGCAAGGCGGAAAATGTCGCCGCCGGACAGAAGGCCTTTGCCCACCGCGCCCTGATGAACAGTCTTGCCGCCACCGGCAAATGGACCAAGACGGCCGAAACCGCGTGAGCGACTGCCGGCTGTACCTGATTTCGCCGCCGCGCATCGCGCCGAATGACTTTGCGCAAGTTCTGAAGGGCGCGTTGACGGGCGGCGATGTCGCCAGCTTCCAGTTGCGCCTGAAGAATGTCAGCGACGACGAAATCCGCCGCGCCACAGGCATTCTGCGCCCCATAGTGCAGGCGCATGGCGCCGCCTTCATCCTCAACGACCGGCCCGATCTGGCCGCCGAACTGGGCTGCGACGGTGTTCATGTCGGGCAGGAGGACGCCTCCTATGCCGAGGCCCGCAAGCTGTTGCCCAATGGCATTGTCGGCGTGACCTGTCATGACAGCCGCCATCTCGCCATGGATGCGGGCGAAGCGGGCGCCGATTACGTCGCCTTCGGCGCCTTCTTTCCCACCCAGACCAAGGAGCCCAAGACCCAGGCGGACATTGAGCTGCTGCGCTGGTGGGGCGAGATGATGGTGGTGCCCTGCGTCGCCATCGGCGGCATCACGGTCGAGAATGCGCCGGCGCTGGTGGAAGCGGGCGCCGATTTCCTCGCCGTCTCGGCGGGGGTCTGGGACCATGCGCAAGGCCCGGAAACCGCCGTGCGCGAATTCAACGCACTGTTTGAACAGGTCCGGCTGGCCGAAAAGGCCAAAAAGGCCTGAGGCTGGAAATACCCCGTCCGGCCTGCTATCACCCGCCCGCTCTTTGAACCTGTAACCCGTCTCCACCGCGCCCGAAGGACGCGAAGCATTATGGCCAAGATTTCCGGCAATGAAGTGCGTCCCGGCACCATGATCGAGCATCAGGGCCGCTTGTGGATGGCGGTGAAGAGCCAGTCGGTGAAGCCCGGCAAGGGCGGCGCCTACAACCAGGTCGAACTCAAGGACATCGAATCCGGCACCAAGCTGAACGAGCGCTTCCGCTCTTCGGAAATGGTGGAGGAAATCCATCTCGACAAGAAGGATTTCCAGTTCCTTTACGCCAGCGGCGACATGCTCACCTTCATGGACATGGAGAATTACGAGCAGATCGAGCTGGCGCGCGATTTCGTCGGCGACCAGGCCGACTTCCTGCAGGACGGGATGAAGACCCTGGTGCAGATGTATGAAAGCAAGCCTATCGGCATCAAGCTGCCGCCGCAGGTGACCTTGACGATTGCCGAAGCCGACCCCGTGCTGAAAGGCGGCACCGCCGCGCCGTCCTTCAAGACGGCGGTGCTGGAGAACGGACTGAAGATCCAGGTGCCGCCCTTCATCTCGGCGGGCGAGAAGATCATCGTCTCCACCGAAGACGGCACTTATGTTCGCAGGGCTGATTAAATCATGGCATTTTCCTCCCCTGCCCTGAATGTGATGGTGGCGGCGGCCCGCAAGGCCGGACGCCCCCTGATCCGCGACTTCAATGAACTGGAAAACCTGCAGATCTCGATGAAGGGTCCGGCCGATTTCGTCACCAGCGCCGACAAGCGCACCGAGAAAATCCTGATCGACGAACTGACCAAGGCCCGTCCCGGCTATGGCTTCCTGGGCGAGGAAGGTGGCGTGCTGAAAGGCGCCGACGCCACCCATCGCTTCATCATCGATCCCATCGACGGCACCACCAACTTCATGCACGGCATTCCGCACTTCGCCATCTCCATCGCGCTGGAACGCGAAGGCCAGCTGGTGGCGGGCCTGGTCTACAATCCGGTCACCGATGACATGTTCACCGCCGAAAAAGGCCATGGCGCCTATCTCAACAACAAGCGGTTGCGCGTCGCCGCCCGCAAGGAGCTGGCCCCAAGCGTGATCGCCACCGGCCTGCCCTTCTTAGGAAAAGACGGCCATGCCCGCGCCGCCGCCGAAATGGCCGAAGTGATGAATGTGACGGCGGGCATCCGCCGCTTCGGCGCCGCCTCGCTCGATCTGGCCTGGGTCGCGGCCGGCCGCTTCGACGGCTTCTGGGAGCACTCCCTTCAGGCATGGGACATCGCGGCGGGCATCGTGCTGGTGCGCGAGGCCGGGGGCATGGTCACCGACCTGCGCGGCGGGGCCGAGATGCTGGCCCAGGGCACGGTGCTGGCTGCCAACGAGAACCTGCACCCGCAATTGCTCAAGCTGTTCAAAACAATCAAAAGCTAGCGGATTTTTCCCGGAGCATTTTCCAGCACCACATCCGTGACCTTGGCGGTCAGCGGCGTGGCAGGAAGGTGCGAGGTAAAGCTGATCCCGACATAAAAGGGTCCGCTGGTCTTGAACGGCACCGGGGCGCCTTCAGGATGAATGGGCTCGCCCTGCCAGCTGACCCAGAGCTGGAAGGCATCGCCTTTTTTCTCGATGCCGAAACGGGTGGGATGGATGGCCTGCTGTCCCTTTTCCATCGTGCCGGGCGCGGGCTGGCGCGCTGAACGGTGGGAGATATCGGTCATCAGGCCGGTCTTCTCGCCCCGCCAGGCGATATGGACCATGCCGTTGCCATGCTGGGCCGCCACGATCTCACGGGAATCGTCGTCCAGGCTGTCGCGGATCACCAGCGCCACCTTGCGGTCATGGAAGTCGTCCATGCTGGACCACTGCACGCTGGCGGCCAGCGAGACATCGCCGCTCATCTTCTTCCAGAGATAATGAAACTCGTCGCGCTGGTACCAGATGTTATAGCCGGCGGCGCTGATGGTGTAGGTCTTGCTGGCGGGGTCATAGCTGGCGGTGCTGGGCACCAGCGGCCCGCCGACATCGCTGCTGTTCTCAAATTGACCCACCGGCTTGCCGAAGGTGACGGAGGCGCGGTGGAAGTCCGCGGGCGGCGCGACCTGGCGGTGGGTGGGCGATTGCGGCAGGGCCCAGTCCGGCACCTCGATGCCGGGCGGCGACGGCGGCGGGATCAGGGACGACTGGCCCAACGCCGGTGAAACTGACAACACGGCCAAAGCAGCCAAGAGACACGTGCGCATAAAGCCCTCCCATTTTTTGTCAGCGTGACGCCAAAAACGGGCAAGCGCAAACAGACAAAAAATCAGAACTCGATAACCGTGCGGATGCTTTCGCCCGAATGCATCAGGTCGAAAGCCTCGTTGATGCGCTCCAGCGGCAGCTTGTGCGTGATCAGCGGATCGATGCTGATCTTGCCGTCCATGTACCAGTCCACGATCTGCGGCACCTGGGTGCGGCCGCGCACGCCGCCAAAGGCGGTGCCCTTCCACACCCGGCCGGTCACCAGCTGGAAGGGCCGGGTCTTGATCTCCTGCCCCGAACCGGCGACGCCGATGATGATGCTTTCGCCCCAGCCGCGATGGGTGCATTCCAGCGCCTGGCGCATCAGATCGACATTGCCGACGCATTCGAAGGAATAGTCGGCGCCGCCCTTGGTCAGTTCGACCAGATGAGGCACCAGATCGCCCTTCACGTCCTTGGGATTGACGAAATGCGTCATGCCGAACTGGCGGGCCAGCGCCTCGCGCGCCGGATTGATGTCCACGCCCACGATCATGTCGGCGCCCGCCATGCGCGCGCCTTGCAGCACGTTGAGCCCGATGCCGCCCAGCCCGAACACCACCACGTTCGAGCCCGGCTCGACCTTGGCGGTGTTGATCACCGCCCCGATGCCGGTGGTGACGCCGCAGCCGATGTAGCAGACCTTGTCGAAGGGGGCGTCGGAGCGGATTTTCGCCAGCGCGATTTCCGGCAGCACGGTATGATTGGCGAAGGTGGAGCAGCCCATATAGTGATGGATCTTCTGCCCGCCGATCGAGAAACGCGAGGTGCCGTCCGGCATCACGCCCTGGCCCTGGGTGGCGCGGATCGAGGTGCAGAGGTTGGTCTTGTGCGAGGTGCAGCTTTTGCACTGGCGGCATTCGGGTGTGTAGAGCGGAATGACATGGTCGCCCTTTTTCAGGCTGGTCACGCCAGGGCCGATATCGACCACCACCCCCGCCCCCTCATGGCCGAAGATCGCCGGGAACAGGCCTTCGGGGTCCGCCCCGGAGCGGGTGAATTCGTCTGTGTGGCAGACGCCGGTGGCCTTGATCTCGACCAGCACCTCCCCGGCCTTGGGGCCTTCCAGGTCCACGGTTTCGATCACCAGGGGCTTTCCGGCTCCATAGGCGACGGCGGCTCTTGTTTTCATTGCGGAAAGCTCCGGTGGAATCGTCCGGAATGTGCGGCATTTTGGTAATGGTTGCAAAGTGTTAGATTACAGCTAGGCTGCGTTTGGGCACCTTTCCTGAGCTGTCGACGTCATGCGTTCCTTGTCCCTTCTGGGCCTCTCGGCTGGTCTTTGGCTTGCGTCCCTTGGCGCGGGCGCGGCGCAGGGCGTCGACACCGGCCTGGAAGTGCGGGTCAATCCCATCGCCACCGGACGCAGCACCGTCCTTCTGTATCCCGGCGGGCAATATTCCCGCGTCGTGCCCCAGCTTCTGGTTCCCGGCACGCGCGGCCGCTTCTCGGTCAATCCGCCGGCCACCCCCCGCGCCCCGCGCGCCGCGCCCCCGGTCCGCATGGCCAGCGCCGCCCCACCGCCTCCGCCGCCACCCCGGGCGCAGCCCGCCCCCGCGCCCACCGGCGTCAATCCCTTCGTGGCCCAGCCCAACCTCTCCAATGTATTCACCCAGCCGGCGCGTCCCGCGCCCGCGCCCAAGGCGGCGCCGCCGCCTTCCGATAATGCCGGCCTGACCAAGCGCAGCGTGATCCTGTTCGCCAAGGAAGCGTCGGAACCGGCGGAAGGCGCGCTGGGCGCCATCAAATTCCTGGCCGTCGATCTCAACAGCGCCATGACCCGGCCCTCCAGCCGGGTCGAGCTGCAGGCCTTTGGCGGCGGCAAGGGCGACAAGGGCTCGGACGCACGCCGCCTGTCGCTCAAGCGGGCGCTCGCCATCCGCCAGGTCCTGATCAATGACGGCGTCTCGCCCGACCGCATCGATGTGCGGGCGATGGGCGGCGCCGATGATTCCGGGCCGGCCGATCGTGTCGACGTCTACGTCCGGGCCTGATCGATTTTTCCCGAAATCTGTCCGATTTGTTACTGCGGCAATGCAATCGGGCGTGCGAGTCGTTCGCGCTTTGGATATGGGCGCCAGGCCGGTTAGAAGAACCCATGATGCGAACTTCGCCAATGCGCTTTGCTTTTCTTGCCGCACTCCTCGTCTGCTTCAGCGTCCAAAGCGCGGCGGCGAAGGAGAACAAGACCATCACCACCGCAGGCACCGGCATCGCCATCGCCCTGCCGGTGGTCGCGGCCGGCATCACCGCCTATAAAAGGGACTGGACCGGTACGGCGGAACTGCTGGCCACCACGGTCGCCACCGTGGGCACCGCCTACGCCCTCAAGCAGATCATCCGCGAACGGCGCCCCGACGGCAGCGATTATCAATCCTTCCCCTCGGACACCACGGCCCTGGGAGCCTCCGGATCGTCATTCCTGTTCCGGCGCTATGGCTGGGAGTATGGCCTGCCGGCCTTCGCCGCCAGCCAGTTCGTCTCCTACAGCCGCGTCCAGGCCGACAAGCATCACTGGTACGATACGCTGGCCAGTTCGGCGATCGCCTTCGGCTATGCCTCGCTTCTGACCACGCGTTTCCAGAAGCGCTACAATGTCTATTCCGAGATCCAGCCCGGCCCCGATGGCGCCGTGTTCCGCCTGGCTTACAAATTCTAGCTTGAGACCGGCACCGTTACGTCCGTGAACTTGTTCACCTGACGCAGCGGCGGAAACAGCTTCATCCACAATCCCACCACCAGCAGGGTGCCGACGCCGCCCGCCACCACGGCGGGCACGGTGCCCAGCAGCGCGGCGGTGGTGCCGGATTCAAAATCGCCCAGCTCGTTCGAAGCACCGATGAACAGCATCGAAACGCTGGAGACGCGCCCGCGCATGGTGTCGGGGGTGGAAAGCTGGATCAGCGAGGAACGGATATTGACGCTGACCATGTCGGACGCCCCCAGCACAAACAGCGCCCCCAAAGACAACCAGAACCAGCTGGAAAGTCCGAACACGATGGTGGCGATGCCGAACACCGCCACCGAGGCGAACATCTTGGGGCCGACGCGGTTCCTGATCGGCCAGTGGGTGAGATAGAAGGCCATGGAGAAAGCACCGACCGCGGGCGCGCTGCGCAGGAAACCCAGTCCCACCGGCCCGACATGCAGGATATCGCGGGCATAGACCGGCAGCAGCGCAGTGGCGCCGCCCAGCAGCACCGCGAACAGGTCCAGGCTGATGGCACCCAGCACCACGGGGCGCGAGCGCACAAAGCGCACGCCCTCGGCCACGCGCTCATAACGGCTGGCGTCGGTCTGTTCCGGCGTGAAACGGCGTCCGCCCAGCCGCGCCACGATCAGGCCCGCGCCCAGAAATCCGGCGATGCACAGCGCATAGACCGGCACCGGCCCAAGCGCATAGAGAAAGCCGCCCAGGGCGGGGCCCGAAATCACCGCCGCGGTGAAGAAGGACGAACTGAAGGCCATGGATTTGGCCAGCCGCTCCGGCGGCACCAGGAAGGGGAGCAGCGAGGAGCCGGACGGGCCGGCAAAACCGCGCGCCGCGCCGAACAGGACCAGCACGATATAAAAGGGCCAGGCGGTGTGCGGCGCCAGCAGCGACAGGCCCAGGAACAGCGCGCTGCAGACCGCCTGCAGCGAGGCCGCAAGGCTGTAGACGCGGCGCTGGTTGAAGCGGTCTGTGATGTCGCCCGCCGGCAGGGTGAGGAGGAACATGGGCAGGAACTGGCACAGTCCCACCATCCCCAGCGCCAGGGGTGTGCGCTCCATTTCGTAGATCTGCCAGCCGATGGCGACGGACTGAACCTGGATCGCGACGGTGGAAAGGAAGCGCGCGCCCACAAACAGGTTGAGGTCGCGGTCGCGATAGGGGCTGGCGGAATGATCGCTCATGAGGCCCGTTTGCCTTAGCACGCAAGGGCGCAAAGGAAAGACGCACCTTCGTCGCGGGTCAGCTGGCGTTCTGCAGATTCAGGGTCTGCACATTCATGCCGTCGGCGACCTCGAACTTGGTCTTGCCGAAGCCCGGCTTGGAGAACAGCGGACGGGCGTTGCGGGAAAACCCATACGGCTCCAGCGGCAGGCCGATCCAGCTGGTGTCCATTTTTTCGTTGCCGTTGACGTCCTGAAAGGCCTGGATGGCATAGGTTCCCGGCGCGATGTTGGTGAGGGTGATGGTGGTCTTGCCGGCTTCCGCCTTCACATCGGCGCTGGCCACCGGCTTGGACTCGTCATCGGGATAGTTGGCCTCGTCATACAGGCCCAGCCGCAGGATGCCGCCCTTGGGGGAGACGGACTGCACATGGATTACCAGGGTGGCGCCGGGCTGGGCGTTGGCTGGGGCAACCAGGCCGACCGCCAATATCATCAGGCTGACCGTCAGCAGGGCGACGGCCGTCCAGACCAGCGCAAGCCGCTGAAAACCCAACATAATTCTGGCCTTACCAAGTCCCTGGATCGTCATTTTTTATCAACATGTCGCAAGGGCCCCGGCAAAAGACAAGCCACGGACCCTCCCGGCCATGCCCAAAGGTCTCATATCCCGATGAATTGGGGTTTAAAGGGCGAAGATCAAGCCAGCCTGGGTTCGAGCTTCTTGCAGGCGTCGATCAGGCCCTTCACCGCGTCAGAGGAGCTGGTCAGCCCCGCCTTCTCGGTCTCGGTCAGGTCCAGCTCCACGATCCGCTCCACACCCTTCTCGCCGATCACCACCGGCAGGCCGACATAAAGGTCCTTGATCCCGTAGGCGCCGTTGACGTGAACGGCGCAGGGGAGCACGCGCTTCTGGTCCTTGAGATAGCTTTCCGCCATGGCGATGGCGGAGGTGGCGGGCGCGTAATAGGCCGAACCGGTCTTGAGCAGGCCGACGATTTCGGCGCCGCCATTGCGGGTGCGGTCCACGATCTGGTCCAGGCGATCCTGCTTGATCCAGCCCATCTTCACCAGTTCGGGCAGCGCGATGCCGGCCACGGTCGAGAAGCGGGGCATCGGCACCATGGTGTCGCCATGGCCGCCCAGCACGAAAGCCGAAACGTCTTCGACGCTGACACCCAGCTCGTCGGCGATGAAGTGGCGGAAGCGCGCACTGTCCAGCACGCCGGCCATGCCGACGATCTTGGCATGCGGCACGCCGGAGAATTTCTGCAGCGCCCACACCATCGCATCCAGCGGATTGGTGATGCAGATCACGAAGGCGTTCGGGCAGTTGGCCTTGATGCCTTCGCCCACCGCCGCCATCACCTTCAGATTGATGCCCAGAAGGTCGTCGCGGCTCATGCCGGGCTTGCGCGGCACGCCGGCGGTGACGATCACCACATCCGCGCCCGCAATGTCGGCGTAACTGTTGGTGCCGCTGAGCTTGGCGTTGAAGCCGTCCACCGGACCCGACTGGGACAGATCCAGTGCCTTGCCCTGGGGCAGGCCTTCGGCGATGTCGAAGATCACCACATCGCCCAGTTCTTTCAGGGCTGCCAGGTGGGCCAGTGTGCCGCCGATCTGTCCGCCGCCGATGAGAGCGATTTTCTTGCGCGCCATGGGAAATCCTCAGTCAAAATCCGGGCGCTACCTAGCCGCTTTGGGGGCCCGCGGGCAAGCTGACAGATCGCCCTAGCCGCTGCGCTGGCGGCGCAAACACCGACGGGGCAAGCGGCAAAAAGAAAAGGCCGGGTGCGAACACCCGGCCTTTCTTTCTTCGCAGGCGAAGAGAAAGCGGTTTTAGACCGCTTCCTTCAGTTCCTTGGAGGCGCGGAACGCGACCTTTTTGGACGCCTTGATCTTGATGGCCTCGCCGGTGGCGGGGTTGCGGCCCATGCGCGGACCGCGCTTGCGCACGACCAGGATGCCAAGGCCATTCAGGCGGATACGCGCGCCCTTCTTCAGGTGCTTGGTGATCAGGGCAATAATGTCTTCCAGCATCGCATTGGCGCTCTTCTGGGAGAGTTCATGCTTCTCGGCGAGCTGGCCGGCGAGCTGGCGGGTGGAAACGGTTTCGACTTTTGCGGCTTTGGTGGCGGTTGCCATTGGGATTCTCCCTCTAACGAATCAACAGATGAGCCCGATTTTACGGCATTTCCCGCAAGATGAAGCGGTCTCATGCCAAAAAAACACAATAAATTGTGCCTTTTTCGATATATGGGCAGAAAAGCCCGAAAAATAGGGGTTTTTTGATGTGCCCAGGAGCCAAAAACAAACGGGCCGCGCCGGAAAACCGGCGCGGCCCGTCAAAATAAGGCTTAAACGACTCAGGCGGCGGTGTCGGAGGCTTCCGTCGCGTTGTCGGTGCGCTCGGTGATGCGGGCCGACTTGCCGGTGCGTCCGCGCAGGTAATAGAGCTTGGCGCGGCGGACCTTGCCCTTGCGCACCACGGTCACCGAATCCACCAGCGGCGAGTAGACCGGGAAGACGCGCTCGACGCCTTCGCCATAGGAAATCTTGCGGACCGTGAAGCTTTCGTTCAGGCCGGCGCCCTGGCGGGCGATGCAGACGCCTTCAAAATTCTGCAGGCGCTCGCGCGTCTTGTTGGCCTTGGCTTTTTCGTCATAGGTCACGTCGACCACCTTGACGCTCACCTTCAGGGTGTCGCCGGGACGAAATTCGGGATGCGGCTTGGCCCGCACGGAGGCCATCTGCTCGGCTTCGAGCTGCTGCAAAAGGTTCATTTTACCAGTCTCCGGGCGCAAAAAAGCGGGTCGTGAGCCGGGGCGTATAGCCTAGGACTTCTGCTTTTCATAGAGGGTCCAGAGGTCGGGACGCCGCGCCCTGGTCAGGCATTCCGCCTCCCGGCTCCGGAATTTGGAAATTTCTGAATGATTTCCGCCATTTAACACATCCGGAATGGCCCGGTCCTCGAACAGCTGTGGTCGTGTGTATTGGGGGTATTCGAGCAGGCCGGAACTGAAGCTTTCCTCGGTCGTGGAGGCAGGAGCGCCAAGGACCCCGGGGATCAGCCGGACCGTGGCTTCGATCAGCGCCATGGCCGCGATCTCGCCGCCCGCGAGCACGAAATCGCCCAGACTGATTTCCTCGATTTGCCGCGCTTCGATCACCCGCTGGTCCAGGCCTTCAAACCGCCCGCACAGCAGGATCGCGCCGGGGCCTGCCGCCAGGTCGCGCACCCGCGCCTGGTCGAGGCGCAGCCCCCGCGGCGACAGATAGATCAGCGGACGGCCCGCCCGCTCCACCGCATCGATGGCGGCGGCGGCGACATCCGCGCGCATCACCATGCCCGGACCGCCGCCCGAGGGCGTGTCGTCGACGCTGCGATGCTTGCCGATGCCATGGTCGCGGATGTCGCGCACCTCCAGCGACCAGAGATTTTTTTCCAGCCCCTTGCCCAGCAGCGAGATACCCAGGGGCCCCGGAAACATGTCCGGGAAAAGCGTGAGTACCGTTGCCGACCAGCTATTCGACATGATCGCCCGCCTCATCGTCCTCGGGCACCGCGACGATGAGATAACCCTCCGCGATATGGATGTGCGGCACGGTCTCTTTTGTGAAGGCCAGATGCACCTGGTCGCCATCGTCGCGGACCAGTTCGATCACATCGCTGGCACCGAAATTATGAACGGCGGCAACCTTGCCCAGCACGCGGCCTTCGCCGTCGCGCGCTTCCAGCCCCACCAGATCGGCGTGATAGAATTCGTCCTCGTCCGGCGCGGGCAAGGCATCGCGCGTCACAAAAAGCTCGGTGCCCTTCAACGCCTCGGCTGCGTTGCGGTCACGAACCTCCACAAACGCAATCACCGCCTCGCCCGGTTTGGTCGGGCGAAAGGCGGTGATGGTGAAAATGCGTCCGTCCCGGCCATGCAGTTTGCCATAGCGCGGCAGGGCGTCGGGGGTGGCGGTGAAGACCTTCGCCTTCACCTCGCCCTTCAGGCCCTGCGCGCCCATGACGGCGGCCAGGAGAATGTCAGGCGGCAATTACGCCGCCGGCGCTTCGGCCGTCTCGGCGGCCTTGGCGGCGGCCGCGGCGCGTTCCTGCGCCTTCTTCTTGGGCTGGGCCTTTTGCGGATTGTTGTGCACGCGCGCCTTCACCAGGCCGGCATTGGCCAGGAACTTGTGGACGCGGTCGGACGCCACGGCGCCCTTGCCGATCCAGGCCTTGGCGGAGTCCAGGTCCAGCTTCAGGCGGTCGGCATGATCGGACGGCAGCAGCGGATTGTAGAAGCCGATCTTCTCGATGAAGCGGCCGTCGCGCGGATTGCGGCTGTCGGCAATGACGATGTTGTAGTGCGGGCGTTTCTTGGTGCCGCCGCGGGCAAGACGAATGCGAAGAGCCATGTTCAGTTTTCCTTACAGTTAAAAGCCAAAATCAACGCCGACCTGGAAACATTCCGGGCGGTAATCCACCGGGCATTCCGCCCATGCCGGGCATCATCGGCATGCGGCCGCCTTTGCCCATTTTCTTCATCATGTCCGCCATCTGGCGGTGCATTTTCAAAAGCTTGTTTACTTCCGAAACTTCCACGCCGGCGCCCGCGGCGATGCGCTTCCTGCGCGAGCCGTTGATCAGGTCGGGGTCCACGCGTTCGGTCTTGGTCATCGACTGGATGATGGCTTCCTGGCGGGTGAGTATCTTGTCGTCGAGGCCCGCCGCATCCAGCTGGCCCTTGATCTTGCCCACGCCGGGCAGCATGCCCAGAACGCCCTTCATGCCGCCCAGCTTCTTCATCTGGTTCAGCTGCGCCTTCAGGTCGTTCATGTCGAACGACCCCTTCTTCATCTTGGCGGCGAGTTTTTCCGCTTCTTCCTTGTCCAGCGTCTCGGACGCGCGTTCGACCAGCGACACCACATCGCCCATGTCGAGGATGCGCGAAGCCACGCGCTCGGGATGGAAGGCTTCGAGGGCATCAAGCTTTTCGCCCGCGCCCAGGAATTTGATCGGCGCGCCGGTGACAAAGCGCATCGACAGTGCCGCGCCGCCGCGGCCATCGCCATCGACGCGGGTGAGGATGATGCCGGTAACGGAAACGCGGTCGTGGAAGGACTTGGCGATATTGACCGCGTCCTGGCCGGTCAGGCTGTCTGCGACCAGCAGGGTTTCGTGGGGGTTCACCAGCGCCTTGATGCTGGCAATCTCGCTCATCAATTGTTCGTCGACATGCTGGCGGCCCGCGGTGTCGAGAATGACGGCGTCATAGCCGCCGACCTTGGCGCTCGCCATGGCGCGCTTGGCGATATCCAGCGGGCCCTGGCCGGGCATGATGGGAAGGGTGGCGATGCCGGCCTGCTCGCCCAGCACGCGCAGCTGCTCCATGGCGGCCGGACGGGTGGTGTCCAGCGAGGCCATCAGCACGCGCTTCTTGTCCTTGGTCTGCAGCAGCAGGCCCAATTTCGCGGATGTCGTGGTCTTGCCCGAACCCTGCAGGCCGACCATCAGGATGGGGGCCGGGGGCGAGCCGATATTCAGGGCGGCATTTTCCTGGCCCAGGGTCTCAACCAGAACGTCATGGACGATCTTGATGACCTGCTGGCCGGGCGTCACCGAACGGATGACGTTTTCGCCGATGGCGCGCGGGCGCACCTTTTCGATGAAGTCCTTCACCACCGGCAAGGCGACGTCCGCCTCGATCAGGGCGGTGCGCACTTCAGCCAAGGCGGCATCGACATCGGCTTCGCTGAGGGCGCCGCGCCCGCGAAGCTTGTCAAAGACGCCACTGAGGCGGGACTGTAAGGACTCAAACAAGCCAACAACTCCAAGCAGTTACGCACTTCATTCCAACGGGCTACGCCCCAGGGGGCGCACCTGCGCTGCCTGGGGTCGATCCCCCGCGCCGGGCGGGGGACCGGAAAGGCCTGTGGTCTTTCCGGAAGAGGGGCGGTTTTTAGGCTTTTGGGGGCGGAAAAGTCAAATATCAGGCGAATTGACAGGTTCCGGGGCCCCTTCGATGCTCCGGCCATAACAAGAAGACCGGGAGAACGAGATGACCCATCTGAACCGCCGCCTGATGCTGGCGGGCGCCGCCGCCACGATACCGGGCCTGGCCCTTGGCCAGGCCGCCAAGCCGCAACTGGGCACCCCGCTGTCGGTGATCACCTCGCCGGCGCGCGACTTCGGACCCAATGCGCCGCCGCCCGGCTCGCCCGACCCCGACATCATCCGCACCGATCCCAGCTTCGGCGGCCTGCTGATCGGGCAGGAAACCATCCGGCGCGTCTCCACCGGCTATCACTTCCTGGAAGGCCCGGCCTGGTCGTCGGTCGGCCTCTACGCCATCTTCAGCGACGTCAAGAACGACACGCTCTACCGCTATCTGTGGGAGACCGGCCAGGTCTCGGTGATGCGCCGCCCGTCCTTCTCGACCAACGGCAACAGTTTCGATTTCCAGGGCCGCCAGCTTTCCACCCAGGATTATTTCCGGCGCGTGGTGCGCTGGGAGCTGGACGGCTCGATGAGCATCGTGGCCGACAGCTATGACGGCAAGCCGCTCAACTCGCCCAACGATCTTTGCCCCCACAGGGACGGCAGCGTCTGGTTCACCGATCCGCAATTCGGCGGCAACCTGGCCGAAGGCCATCCCGATGACGGCGACGGGCCGACCAATCCCGGCGGCCTGCGCGATCCGCGCATCGGCCATAGCGGCGTCGGGCTGATCGGCGGGATGCATCAGGTGCTGCCCGCCAATGTCTATCGCGTCGATCCCGGCGGGCGCGTCGATCTGGTGCTGCCCTTCGAGCAGGGCCTGGGACCCAACGGCCTGTGCTTCTCGCCCGATTACAGCAAGCTCTACATCATTCGCGCCGGGCGCATTCATGTCGGCGACGTGTCGGGGGGCAAGCTGAGCAATGTGCGCGAGTTCACCGACTGCATGGTGGACGGGATCCGCTGCGGCGCCGACGGCATGCGCGCCGACAGGGCCGGCAACATCTGGGCCAGCGCCTGCGGCCCCTTGGGCTATTGCGGCGTGACGGTGTGGAATCCGGCCGGCAAGCTGATGGGGCGCATCCGCCTGCCGGAGGGTTGCGCCAATGTCTGTTTCGGCGGACCCAAGCGAGACCATCTGTTCATGACCGCGACCCAGTCGCTGTATCTGCTGCGCTTGAACATACAGGGTGCCGCTCCCGGCTGACGCGCTGCAAGATTGACAGCCGGTTTTCGGCGGGTTCCAGTCCTTCCAGCCAAAAACACTGCTGGGAGGACTTCATGCCTTTTGATCTGTCACGCCGCGCCCTGGTCGCCGGTGCCGCCACGCTGCTGCCGACCCTGGCTTTCGCGCAAGGAAAGCCGCCGGCGCCGGGCACCTCCGTGCTCACAGGCCGCGTCTATGGCCCCGATGCGCCGCCGATCAACTACCCCGATCCCGATGTGCTGATCACTGCGCCGGAAGGCGCCAAGTGCTTCATCGGCCATTCCAACGTCGTGCGCCTGGGCACCGGCATGATCTGGGCGGAAGGCCCGGCCTGGAGCAACCAGGGCCAGTATGTGGTGTGGAGCGACGTCACCGCCGACGTGCAGTACCGCTACATCTGGGAAACCGGCCAGATCACGCCGTTCCGCCGCCCGTCCTACAATTCCAACGGCAACACTTTCGACTTCCAGGGCCGCCAGATTTCGGCGCAGCATGGCCTGCGCCGCGTGGTGCGCTTCGAGCATGACGGCACGCTGACCGTCATCGCCGACAGCTATCAGGGCCAGCCGCTCAACTCGCCCAACGACATCGCCGTGCACAAGGACGGCAGCATCTGGTTCACCGACCCCTATTACGGCGGCCAGTTGTCCGAAGGCCATCCGGATGAAACCGCCGGTCCGTTCACCGACGGCGTCGCCAACGGCAATATCGGCATGGGCATGCTGGGCGTGATCGGTTCGAAGAAGCAGGTGCGCCCGCCGGCGGTCTATCGCGTGGATCCGTCGGGCCGCATCGATGCGGTGCTGGAAGGCAAGGCCGACCTGGTGGCCAACGGCATCGCCTTCTCGCCGGACTACAGCAAGGTCTATCTGTGCTGGGGCCGCAGCCTGTCGGTGGCCGATGTGCAGGGCGGCAAGATCGCCAACCTCAGGACCTTCACCGACTGCGTGGTGGACGGCGTGAAGTGCGGCCCCGACGGCCACCGTGTCGACATGTATGGCAATGTCTGGTCCGGCTCGACCGCGCCCCTGGGCTATGCCGGCGTCACCGTCTGGAGCCCGGCCGGCAAGCTGATCGGCCGCATCCGCACCCCGGAAACCATCGCCAATGTCTGCTTCTGCGGGCCAAAACGCGACTATCTGTTCATGGCCGGCTCCCAGTCCGCCTATCTGTTGCGGGTTGGGGTGCAGGGCGCTGCTATAGGCTAGCAGACCCGCAAAATCGTCCGTTTACGGAAAGGCATGGGGGACTTAAGGTGGGGCCAGAAGTTCCCTCCCGAAAGTTCCCCATGCCCAAACTGCCCGATTCCTCCGCCTCCGCCATCAAGGCCCGCGAGGCCCTGACCAAGATCTACAAGGCCTCCAAGCCCAAGGAAGCCCCTGCAGCCCCGCCCAAGCCGCGGATCGCAAAGGGCCGGTAGGCCCCATCGAACATGGGGGCGCCAGGTTCGCGCCAAAGAAAAACGGCCCGCCAGGAAACCGGCGGGCCGTTTTCTTTTGGCTTCACGGGAAGCCGAAAGGACTACTTCAAATTGCTGGAGACGGTTTCAAACGCGGTCGACAGCTTGGTGCCCACCGCGGTGACGCCGCCGATGATGGCGACCGCGATCAGGGCGGCGATCAGGCCATATTCAATGGCGGTGGCACCGTTTTCGTCGGTGATGAAATTCTGGAACAGCTTCTGCATTGCGATTGCCTCAAAATGGGACAGTCGCGGGTGTAGCGCACCGATGAGTAGCTGCCGACAGCTACATCGAAACGCACTTAACAGGCATCGTTAAAGTAACACCTGTTAATTCGCACAGGTTAATTCTTGAGGCCAAGTTTTTCCGCCAGATAGACGAAGGACAGCGCCCACATTTCCGCGGCCTGGCGATGATCGGCGGCGGCGCTATGGCCGCCATCGGTGTTTTCGTAGAACCAGACTTCGTGGCCCTGTTCCATCATCCGCGCCGCCATCTTGCGGGCATGCACCGGGGTGACGCGGTCGTCGCTGGTGGCGGTGACGAAAAACACCGGCGGATATTTCACGCCCTTCTTCACATTCTGGTACGGCGAGTAAGTGAGGATGTAGTCGCGTTCGGCCGGGATCGCCGGATCGCCATACTCGCCCACCCAGCTCGCGCCGGCGCCGATATGGGTATAGGCGATCATGTCGATCAGCGGCACCTGGCAGACCACGGCGCCCAGCAGGTCGGGGCGCTGCACCATCACGGTGGACACCAGAAGGCCCCCATTGGAGCCGCCCAGGATGCCGAGCTGTTTGGGGGTGGTGAGCCCCCGCCGCTGCAGGTCTTCGGCCACGGCCGCGAAATCGTCATAGGCGCGCTGGCGCTGGGTCTTGAGCGCCGCATTGTGCCAGCCCGGACCGAATTCGCCGCCACCCCGGATATTGGCCACCACATAGATGCCGCCATGGGTCAGCCACAGCCGCCCGAAATTGGCGCTGTAGCTGGGGGTCAGGGAAATCTCGAAGCCGCCATAGCCGTAAAGGACGGCGGGGGCCGGTCCGGCGAGGTTTCTGGGCCGGGTGACGAAATAGGGAATCTTGGTGCCATCCTTTGAGGCCGCCTCGAACTGTTCGGTGACCATGCCGGAGGCATCGAACCGTGCCGGCAGCGACTTGATCGCCAGGGGCGCGTCATTGCCGGCATCGAAATAGAGCGTGGTGGGCGTCAGGTAATTCTGGAAGCTGAACATCGCCTGCGGGCCATCGTCATTGGTTGAGACGATGTCCGCCGAACCCGCGCCCGGCAGCGCCAGCACCTTGTCGCTCCAGCCTTTGCCATTGCTGGTGAAGGCATGCACCGCGCCGGTGACATTGTTGGTGATGGCGGCATAAAGCTTGTCGCGGCCCGCGGCCACGCTTTCCACGCTCTGGCGCGGGTTCGGGGCGAAAATCACCTGTGGCCGCTGCCCATCGCGGAACGCCACCAGGGCGCCTTTGGGGAACTTCGTGCCGTCTTTCTCGTAATCCTGTCGCAGCACCGCGATCAGCGCCCCGTCGATCATCGCCTTGACGTCGGCCGACAGCGGCATGTCGAGCTTGCGGGTGGATATCTTGTTTCCTGGGCCGTTCTCAACCGCAAAATATTCGCTTTCGAAAAAGCTCACCGCCCGCACCACAAAGGGGAAATTCCCCTCCTTGGTGTGGAACACCATGGGCGCCACCAGCACGTCTTCCTTGGTGCCTTCGTACAGCAAGGTCGCCGAGGCGATGGGCGTGCCGCGCTTCCACACTTTCACGGTGCGGGCATAGCCGGAATTGGTTTCACCGTCCCTGGCGGTGCCGAACAGGATGGTGTCGCCATCCAGATATTCGAGTTCGACCTTGGCTTCGGGAAGCGAGAAGCCGCCCTCCATCAGTTTCATGGTGGCAAGGTCGTATTCACGCGTCACCACCGCATCGCCGCCGCCGCGCGACAGCCGGACCAGGCAGCGTGTCTCGCCCGGAGCGCAGCCAGCGCCCTTGAACACCCAGTTTTCGCTTTCGGCCTTGGCCAGCGCATCGACATCCAGCAGCACCTGCCAGCGCGGGCTGGCGGTCTGATAGCCGGCGATGCTGGTGCGCCGCCAGATTCCTTTGGGGTTCTGCGCGTCCTGCCAGAAATTATAGACATTGGAGCCGCGCAAGGCCCCCATCGGGATGCGGTCGGTGGCATCCAGCACCGACAGGACGGAATCGTAGTTCTTCTGGTAGCGCGGATCGGCCTTGAGGGGCGCAAGAGACTTGGCGTTCTGTTCCCTGGCCCAGGCCAGCGGCTTTGCGCCGTGGACGTCTTCCAGCCAGACATAGGGATCATCCAAGGCAAAGGCTCCTGAGGCGAGGACGCAGCCGAGCAACAGGGCAAACAGGCTCAATCGCGTGCGCATGACGGGTCCGGGTTTTTCGCAAGGCAGGATGTGAAGTTTGCGCGCCTGAGTCCATGGAAAAAGCCGCCCGTCCCGGCCTCGTGCCGCGCTTGGCCGCGCGCCACTGCGGCGTTCGGGTGGGCGAAAGGTCCACTGGACCTTTCGCTTTTCCCCCCTCACCCATATAAGGCCTGTCATGACCGCATTCCTGAAAATGCACGGCCTGGGCAATGATTTCGTCGCCTTCGATGCGCGCGACAGCTCTTTCGCGCTGACGGCGGATCAGGCGCGCAAGGTCGCCGACCGCCATTTCGGCATCGGCTGCGACACGGTGGTGGTGATGCGCCCCGGCGGGGCGGCGGCCGATGTCAGCCTGCTGTTCTACAATGCCGATGGCGCAGAATCGGAAAGCTGCGGCAATGCCACACGCTGCATCGCGCGCCTGCTGATGGACGAGCGCGGCCTGGCGCGGGTCAGGATCTCCACCAAGGGCGGCATGATCGCGTGCAGTGATGCCGGCAAGGGCCTGGTGACGCTGGACATGGGCGAGCCCAGGCTGGACTGGAGCGCCTTGCCCATGTCGGCGCCGGTGGACACCACCAACTTCCCGCTGGATATCGGCGGCACGTCCCTTTCCGCCAGCGCCGTCTCGATGGGCAATCCCCATTGCGTGCTGTTCGTACCCGACGCCGCCAAGGCGCCGGTTGCCAGCCTGGGCCCCAAGATCGAAACCCTGCCGCTGTTCCCCAACCGGGTGAATGTTGAATTCGCGCAGGTGCTGGACCGGGGGCGCATCCGCATGCGGGTGTGGGAACGCGGCGCCGGCATCACGCTGGCCTGCGGCACCGGCGCCTGCGCCACAGCGGTCGCCGCCGTGCGGCGCGGCCTGACGGACCGCAAGGTCGAACTGGTGCTGGACGGCGGCTCGCTGTTCATCGAATGGCGCGAAGAAGACAATCATGTGCTGATGACCGGCCCTGCCGCCTTCCCCTATCGCGGCCGCGTTGATCTGGACAAATTATGACGCTGGACGTCGTCACCTTCGGCTGCCGCCTCAATGCCTATGAGAGCGAAGCCATCCGGCTGCGCGCGGGCGAAGCCCAGTTGCGCAATGCCGTGGTGATCAATACCTGCGCGGTGACGGCTGAAGCGGTGCGCCAGTCGCGCCAGGCCATCCGCCGGCTGAAGCGCGAGAACCCCGCCCGGCGCATCCTGGTCACCGGCTGCGCCGCGCAGACCCAGCCCCAGACCTATGCCGCCATGGCGGAAGTGGATGGGGTACTTGGCAATGCTGAAAAATTGACGGCTCAGGCCTATGCCGATTTCGGGACCGGACGGTCCGAGAAGATCAGCGTCAACGACATCATGAGCATCCGCGAAACCGCCGGCCAGATGGTGGATCATTTCGAAGGCCATACCCGCGCCTTCCTGCAGGTGCAGAACGGCTGCGACCATCGCTGCACCTTCTGCGTCATCCCCTATGGCCGGGGCAATTCGCGCAGCGTGCCGATGGGCGCGGTGGTGCAGGAAGCCCGCCGCCTGGTGGAAAAAGGCTTTGCCGAGATCGTGCTGACCGGGGTTGACCTCACCTCATACGGCGCCGATTTGCCCGGATCACCGGGCTTGGGCGCGCTGGTCCAAAAAATCCTCAAGCTGCTTCCCGAGCTGAAGCGCCTCAGGCTGTCCTCCATCGATTCCATCGAGGCCGATGCGCTGTTGATGCGGATGATCGCGGACGAAGAACGGCTGATGCCGCATTTCCATCTGTCGGTCCAATCGGGCGACGATCTGATCCTCAAGCGGATGAAGCGCCGCCACAGCCGCGCCGACACAATTGCTTTCTGTGACGCCGTCCGCCGCGTCCGTCCCGACGCCGCCTTCGGCGCGGACTTCATCGCCGGCTTTCCCACCGAGAGCGAGGCGATGTTCGCCGGCAGCCTGGCGCTGGTGGACGATGCCGGACTCTCGTCGCCGCACGTTTTTCCCTACTCCGCCCGCCCCGGCACGCCCGCCGCCAGAATGCCCCAGCAATCGCGAACCACCGTCAAGGAACGCGCCGCGCGCCTGCGGGCGAAGGGCGAGGCAGCGCAGACGGCACGGCTGGACGCGATGGCGGGCAGCCTGCACACCGTGCTGGTGGAACGGGGCGACATCGGCCGCACCCCCTGCTTCACGCCCGTGGCGCTGCCCAAGGGCCTGACGCCCGGCAGCCTGGCGCGGATTGCCGTCACCGGCCGCAGCCGCAGCCACCTGACCGGCGTCCCACAATGAGAAGCTTCGGCGAAGCCCCGCCGCCGCCCGGATTTCTCGAGCGGCTCAAGACCAGCCTGTCCAAGACCGGGCTGGGCGAGATTCTCACCAAGAAGAAACTGGATGCTGCGGCAATCGCCGATCTGGAGGAGGCGCTGATCCGCGCCGACATGGGCGCGGGTCCCGCCAAAAAGCTGGCCGCCGCCGTCGCCAGGAACCGCTATGACGCGGAAATATCGGAAAGCGAATTGCGCGCCGTGCTGGGGCGCGAGATCGCCCTGCTGCTGGCGCCCATCCAGAAGCCCTTGACGATGGATGAAACCAAAAAGCCGTTCGTGATCCTGGTGGCCGGGGTCAACGGCACCGGCAAGACGACCACCATCGGCAAGATGGCCAAGCGGCTGGCCGAGGAAGGCGCGAAGGTGACCGTGGCGGCGGGCGACACCTTCCGCGCCGCCGCCATCGAACAGCTCAAGGTCTGGGCCGACCGCGCCAAGGCGCAGTTCGTCGCCACCAAACCGGGCGGCGATGCAGCTAGCCTGGCGTATGAGGCGCTGGAAAAAGCACGCGCCGATGGCAGCGATATTCTTCTGATCGACACCGCGGGCCGGTTGCAGAACAAGGCCGGGCTGATGGCGGAACTGGAAAAGATCGCCCGGGTCATCAAGAAGCTCGATGCTTCCGCCCCCCACGCCGTGCTGCTGGTGCTGGACGCCACCACCGGCCAGAACGCCCTCAGCCAGGTCGAGGCCTTCGGCGCCGCCGTGCCCCTGACCGGGCTGGTCATGACCAAGCTGGATGGCACCGCCCGTGGCGGCATCCTGGTGGCCCTGGCGGCCCGCTTTGCCCTGCCGGTGCATTATATCGGGGTGGGCGAAGGCGAAGACGATCTGCAACCTTTCGTGGCCGCTGATTTTGCCCGTGCGCTGGTCGGCGCATCGGGCGCAGGAGAACAAAAATGAACCCGCAGCTACGCCGGCTGGCCCTGGACCTGGGGCCCCTGCTCATTTTTTTTGCAGCCTTCAAATATCTGGGAATTTTCGCCGCCACGGCCGCCTTCATGGCGGCGGTGCTGGCGGCACTAGTGATCGGCTATGTGCTGGAAAAAAAGCTGTCACCCATGCCGATCTTCACTGCCGTACTGGTGGTGATCTTCGGCGGGCTGACCCTCTATCTGAAGAACGATCTGTTCATCAAGATGAAGCCCAGCGTCCTCTATGCCTTCTTCGGCGTGTTGCTGCTGGGTGGTCTGCGCTCCAACCGATTGTTCATCAAATATGTTTTCGGCCAGGCCTTTGAACTGAGCGAGACGGGCTGGATAAAGCTGACCGTCCGCTGGGGGATTTTCTTCCTTCTATTGGCCGCGCTCAACGAAGCGGTATGGCGCCTGACCACCACCGAGACCTGGGTGGCGTTCAAGGTCTGGGGCATCATCCCCCTGCTGTTCCTGTTCGCGCTCGCACAGACCCCGCTGGTGATGAAACATCAGCACGGCGACAAAAACGCGCAACAATAGTGCGCCCCTCGCGCATCGGCTGTGGCCGCGCGGACTATCTTGTTGGCATATCCCGCAAATTTGATGTGGCCCTGTGTGGTCCGACTACCACGCATTGTGTGCCACGCGGACCAAACCACGCATGGCTTTCGTCAAATGGCACGCGCGCGTGCGTTGCGGACCGGAACCGCACACACTTTGCAATATGAGATTTGAAAAATTTTGCGCATGGACATCGGAGCGCAAAACCGTTTTAACTGCCCGTCCGGAGCGCAGCTCGCCGCTCATGTAACCCGAATACGGGACATGGCACCGAGCGCACCGCCAGAGCGCGACAAGTATCAGGGGTCATGGGATGATGAAGGGGCAGCGCAGAACGGGAAATGGTTTCGACCTTTCCGAAGCGCCGTCTCATCTCATCCGCCGTTGCCAGCAATTCTACGGCGACCTTTATGCGCGCGAAGCCGGCGGCAAGGAATTGACCAAGCAGCAGTTCACGCTTCTGTGCGCCCTCGAACAGAATGACGGCACCAGCCAGACCGCTTTGGTGGAGATCACCGGCATCGACCGCTCGACACTTGCGGAAATGGTGCGCCGGATGCTGGAAAAAGGCCTGCTGTCGCGCGAGCGCACCGAGGAAGACCAGCGCGCCAATGCCGTGGCCATCAGCCCGGCGGGCCGCAAGGCCCTCAGGGGCGCCCGCAACGCCGCCGACCGCGCCGAACGGGCGCTGCTGGAGGCCCTGCCCATCCCGGACCGCCAGAAATTCGTCAAGGCGCTGTCCCAGATTGCCCAGGCTGCCGAACAGCTCGACGGCGATGGCGGCCCCCGTCCTCGCCGCAATCTGCGTCGCCGCAAGTTGGGCGGCTGAGCCCGGCGAAAGCCGGAGCTGCCAGTTCTCAGATCACGATATTGATGTGCTGACCCAAACGCGCAGGCGCGTTCTGGATCGATGGCTGCACGGGAGCAGCCTGGACCGGGGCGACGGCCTGCTTCAGCGGCAAAGCCGAAAAACCGCCAGCGGCGTCAGATGTCTTGTTCATGGCGGCGGCAAAGCTCGCCTGCGGCGCCTGCTGCTGCGGTACAGCCAGGCGCGCACGCGCCTCGCGGGCGGCTTGCTGGGCGGCGATCAGGGTGGCGCTGACTTGCATCGCCCGACCCTCGCAAAACAGGGTTAGGAAAGTCCTAATGCCCCAGGGTCATCAGGGGGCGGCCCTATGGATTGGCCTGTGCCTGGCGGATGGCCGGCATCAGCTGCTGCTCGAGCACCGCATCGGTGATCTCGCCGACATACTTGAAACGCAGGATGCCTTTGCCGTCCACGACATAGGTTTCCGGCACGCCATAGACGCCCCATTCGATGGAGGCGCGGCCGTCCTGGTCCTGGGCGATCTTGTGGAAGGGATTCCCGACTTCGTCCAGGAAGGCGCGGGTGGCCTCGGGCTTGTCCTTCTGCACCAACCCATACAGGGCCACCCCCGGCACCTTGGACAATATCATCAGCTGGGGCGCCTCGATGCGACAGGGTGCACACCAGGAGGCGAAGACATTGACCACGCTGACATGGCCCGCCACCAGGTCGGCGGGGGTGAAGGCGGCACTGCGCGAGTCCAGCGGCGGCAGGACCAGGCGGGGCACCGGCTTGTTGAGCAGGGCCGAAGGGATCAGGCTGGGCGGCGGCGACCACAGGCTGCGAAAGAGAAAGAAGGCCAGCAGCCCGAAGGCCAAAACCGGCAGGATGAAGATCCAGCGCCTCATTTCTTCTCCAACGCCGCCAGCTTCGCCCTGGCGCGGCGATACGCCCACACCGTCCAGACCGTCGCCGCGACCAGGGCGATCACCGACACGCCATAGGCGGGCCAGATGAAGGCGCCATAGGGGCTCATGTCGAAATTCATGATGCGGCTCCCTGCATCAGATTGCGCGCGCGGCGCTCGAGGATGGCGGTGCGGATGCGCATCATCCAGAGGGTGGCGAACAACAGGGCATAGCCCAGCATCATGGTCAGCAACGGCGCGACATAGACCGAAGCCAGCTTGCCGGTGGTGATGGTTTCGCCCTGATGCAGGGTGTTCCACCATTCCACCGAGAATTTTATGATGGGGATATTGACCGCGCCCACCAGCGCCAGGATGGCGGCGGCCCGGGCCGCGCGGACTTCATCCTCGATCGCGTTCCACAGCGCCATGTAGCCCAGATAGATGAACAGCAGCAGCAGAAAGCTGGTCAGCCGGCCATCCCATACCCAATAGGTGCCCCACATTGGCTTGCCCCACAGCGCCCCGGTGATCAGGCCCACGACCGTGAACATGGCGCCCAAAGGCGCGGCGGCGCGGGCGGCGGTATCGGAAAGCGGGTGCCGCCAGACCAGCGACAGAAAGGAACAGATTGCGATGGCGACATAGACTCCCATCGCCATGGTGGCCGCGGGAACATGGATAAAAAAGATTTTGATGGTGGTGCCCTGCTGATAGTCGGGCGGCACGCTGAAGCTCAGATACAGGCCCGTCGCCAGCGCCAGCGCCGCGCCGATGGCGGTGAACGGCAGCACCGCGCCCGACAGGCGCATGAAATTGGCGGGATTGGCGTAGCGAAACAGGAACTGCATCTAACCATCCAGATTCAGACGGACGCTGTAGGCGGCCGCGAAAGGACTTAGCAGCACCGCGGCAAAGGAAAAAGCCGCCAGCAGGCCCAGGGCGCCAAGCCCGCCGCCGCCGGCCAGTCCATCCTGGACCTGGGCCACCGCGCCCGCCCCGAAAATCACCGCCGGAGCCAGCAGCGGCAGGACGATCAAGGGCAGGATCAGGCCGCCGCGTTTCAGCGACAGGGTCAGACTGGCGCCTATGGCCCCGACCGCACTGACGGCCGGGGTGCCGATCAGCAGCGACAGGAACAAGGTCAGGGTCGATGCGGGGTCCAGGTTGAACATCAGCGCCAGCAGCGGCGACAGCAGGGTCAGCGGCAGGCCGGTGGACAGCCAGTGGGCGGCAATCTTGGCCAAGGCGGCGGCCTCCAGCGCCAGGGGCGACAGCGCAATGATCTCCAGACTGCCGTCTTCGTAATCGCCCTGGAACAGGCGGTCGAGCGACAGCAGCGCACTGAGCACCGCACCCACCCACAAGATGCCGCCCGCCACCCGCGCGAGGAGCTTGAGGTCCGCGCCCACGCCCAGCGGCACCAGGGTCGCCACCAGGGCGAAGAAGGACAGCGCCAGCGCCGCGCCGCCGCCGCTGCGGGCCGCCAAGCGCAGGTCTCGCGTCAGCAGGGTGACAAAGGGGCTCACAGCTTCAGGCTTTCATTGCCAAGGCCGAGCGGCTCATGGGTCGCGGCGATGATGATGCCGCCATGGCCGCAATGGCGCGCCATCAATTGCGCCACCAGCGCCTGTCCGGACGCGTCCAGGGCCGCAAAGGGCTCGTCCAGCAGCCACACCGGGCGATCGCTGGCCAGAAGCCGGGCCAGGGCCAGCCGCCGCCGCTGGCCCGCCGACAGATAGCGGCAGGGCAGTTCGGCCTGCCGCTCAAGGCCCACCTGCTTCAGCACGCCTGCTTCAGCCGGGGCGCCATGGAGCCGGGCGAAAAAATCCAGCTGCTCGCGCACGGTCAGCTGCGGCTTGAGGCCATCCTGGTGCCCCAGCCAGCCGATGGTCTTGCCGCGCTCTTCGGACTCGTGAATTTCCGCCTGCGCCGATTTCAGCACAATGCGCCCCGCCGCCGGCACCAGAAAACCGGCCAGCATGCGCAGCAGCGAGGTCTTGCCCGCGCCATTTGCACCTTCCACCGCCAGCGCCTGCCCCGCCGAGACGCGAAACGACAGGCCGTCAAACAGCTTCCTGTCGCCGCGCGTGCAGGCGAGCTTTTCGGCGGTGAGAGAAGAAATCATGCGTGAAAACTAGCGGCTCCGATGCCACTAGTACATGTGCTGACCACCGTTAATCGACATCGTGGAGCCGGTGATGAAACCGCCCTCGTCCGCCACCAGGAACAGCACGCCGCGCGCGATTTCCGATGCCTTGCCCAGACGGCCCACCGGAATGCGGGCGACGATCTTGGCCAGCACTTCAGGCGGCACCGCCGCCACCATGTCGGTGTCGATATAGCCGGGCGCGATGGCGTTGACGGTGATGCCCGCCTTGGCACCTTCCTGTCCCAGCGCCTTGGTGAAGCCGTGGATGCCGGACTTGGCGGCGGCGTAATTGACCTGGCCGTACTGGCCGGCCTGGCCGTTGATGGAGCCGATATTGACGATGCGGCCGAACTTGCGTTCCAGCATGCCGTCCCACGCCGCCTTGCACATGTTGTAGCAGCCGCCGAGATTGGTATCGAGAACCTCGTCCCAGGCCTGGCGGTTCATCTTTTTCATCGTCGCATCGCGGGTGATGCCGGCATTGTTGACGATCACATCCACCGGGCCAAGTTCGGCTTCCACTTTCTTGATGCCGGCGGTGCATTCGTCAAAGGACGACACGTCCCACTTGTAGGCCTTGATCCCGGTGCGGCCCTCAAACGCCCGGGCGCGCTCGTCGTTGCCGGCATAGTTCGCCGCCACCGTATAACCGGCCTCCTTCAGCGCCACCGATATCGCTTCGCCGATCCCGCGCGTTCCACCCGTCACCACCGCCACCCGAGCCATGTGCTTTCCTTTTGCTTTCAACCTTGCTGAAAGCAGTTAGGCCCGCTTTTCCGGGCGTTTCAACCTAAGAACGATGCTGCGGTGCAGTGCTAGCGCTCGACCGTCAGCGCGATGCCCATGCCGCCGCCGATGCAAAGCGTGGCAAGGCCCTTCTTGGCGTTGCGCTTGCCCATCTCGAACAGCAGGGTGGTCAGGATGCGCGCGCCCGACGCACCAATGGGATGGCCGATGGCGATGGCGCCGCCATTGACGTTCACCTTGGCCGGATCCCAGCCCATGTCCTTGTTCACGGCGCAGGCCTGGGCGGCGAAGGCCTCATTGGCTTCCACCAGATCCAGGTCGGCGGCCTTCCAGCCGGCCTTCTCAAGCGCCAGACGGCTGGCCGGGATCGGGCCGGAGCCCATCACCTTGGGATCGACGCCGGCCTGGGCCCAGCTGGCGACCCGCGCCAGCGGGATCAGTCCGCGCGCGGCCGCATCCTTGGCGCTCATCAGCACCAGGGCTGCGGCGCCGTCATTGAGGCCGGAGGCATTGCCGGCAGTGACGGTGCCTTCCTTGTTGAAGGCGGGCCTGAGGCCCGCCATGGCCTCAAGCGTGGCACCGTCACGGATATATTCGTCGGTGTCGACAATGGTGTCGCCCTTGCGGCCCTTTACGGTGACGGCGACGATCTCGTCCTTGAACTTGCCGGCCTTGCGGGCGGCTTCCGCCTTGTTCTGCGAGGCGACGGCAAAACGGTCCTGTTCCTCGCGGGTGATCTGCCATTCCTTGGCGACATTCTCGGCGGTGACACCCATGTGATAGCCGTTGAAGGCGTCCCAGAGCCCATCGCGGATCATGGTGTCGATGAACTGCATGTCGCCCATTTTCTGACCCGAGCGCAGATAAGCGGCATGTGTGGAAAGGCTCATGGATTCCTGGCCGCCCGCCACGACGATTTTGCTGTCGCCGGCGGCGATCGCCTGGGCGCCCAGCGCGACGGTGCGAAGGCCCGAGCCGCAGACCATGTTGATGCCCCAGGCGGGCGCCCCCAGCGGAATGCCGGCGGCCATGGAGGCCTGGCGGGCGGGGTTCTGGCCCTGCGCCGCGGTCAGGACCTGGCCGAGAATGACTTCGGAAACTTCATCGCCGCCGACCTTGGCCCGTTCCAGCGCGGCGCGGATGGCGACCTCACCCAGCTTGTGGGCGGGCACGCTGGCGAAGGCGCCGTTGAACGACCCCACGGGGGTACGGGCGGCCGAAACGATGACGACGTCTTCCATGGGGGAGCCTGTCTTTTTCTTATATTGCCGCGCGCAAAATGCCGCGAACGCGCCCAATGGTAAACTGCGGCTAAAACCCCTTTTCATTTCAATGGTTTAATTAATGACTGACGAATTGTCCCGTGTTGCGGCTGCTAAATGGCGCTGGACTCCCGCGTTGCGGGGTGATGTCTTACTTGCCTTATTTCCCGCGCTAAAGACGCGCGGAGGCGTCTTTTGGGGAAGGCGCATGCAACGCAGTCGGGGACAAAGTGTCAGAAGATAAAAACAAAGCCGAAGGCCCGGTCGTCATCAAGAAGTACGCCAACCGGCGTCTCTACAATACCCAGACCTCGTCCTATGTGACGCTCGACCACCTTGCCGCCATGGTGAAGGAAGGGACCGAGTTCGAAGTGCAGGACGCCCGCACCGGCGAAGACATCACTCGCTCGGTGCTGACCCAGATCATCTTCGAGGAAGAAGCCAAGGGCCAGTCGCTGCTGCCGATCAAGTTCCTGCGCCAGCTGATCCGCTTTTATGGCGACTCGCTGCAGACCTTCGTGCCCGGCTATCTGGACATGAGCATGGACAGCTTCACCAAGAACCAGGGCGCCATGCGCGACCGCATCGCCGAAGCCCTGGGCGGCGGCAACCAGATGGTCGAGAACATGACCCGCCAGAACCTGCAGCTGTTCGAGAACGCCATGGCGATGTTCACGCCCTTCGGCGCCGCAGGCAAGGCCGAAACCGGCAAGCCCACCGCCAAACCGGCGCCGCAGGCCCCCGAAGACATCGCCGATCTCAAGGAAGAGATGGAAGCGATGCGCCGCCAGCTCGCCGAGCTGAGCCAGCGCAAATAGTGCATTTCACGATCCGTTGTGCCGCCGGTATTGCCCTCGTTATTGCGCTGGGCGGCTGTTTCGCGCCGGTGACCACGCGCGAAGCCCAGACCATCGCCGGCCAGCGCATGGCCCAGTATTGCGGCAACCGCTGCGGCGCCTACACCCTGTCCGGGACCCAGAAGATCAAAAATCGCTATCTGGTGGACTTCGACGCGCCCAGGCACAAATTCACCGTCACCGTCGAAGGCAACGGCAACGCCCGCGTCGATACCTGGAATAAGTAAGGCCTGGGTCAGTCCCAATCGGGATTGAGAAGCGGCTCGCCGAAATGGAAGCCCTGGAAATAATCGACGCCGAAATTCTGCAGCAGCACCGCGTCTTCATCCGAGCCGACCCATTCGGCCACCGTCTTGATGTCGAAGCTGCGCGCCAGGCCCACCAGGGTGCGCACGAATACCTGATTTTCCGGCGAGCGGCTGAGATCCTCGACATAGGAGCCGTCGATCTTGACGGTATCGACATGCAGCATCTGCAGATTGCGGAACGAGGTATAGCCGGCGCCGAAATCGTCGATGGCGACGCGCACGCCCAGCTCGCGCAGCTGTGACACGAAGCGGGCATTCTCCTCGAAATGATGCAGGGCGGCGGTTTCGGTCAGCTCCACGATCAGGCGCTCCGCCACGGCCTTTTCGGTGCGGACATGATCCACGAAATTCTGTAGCCAGGCCGGATCGCTGGCCGCCGTACCCGAGACATTGACCGCAAGGGTGACCTTCTTGTGGGCCTTGAGCTGGGCAATGGTGGCTTCCAGCGCGAAACGGTCCACCAGATGGACGATGCCCATCTGTTCGGCGGCGGGCACGAAATTTCCCGCCGTGATGACAGTGCCATCGGGCTTGACCAGGCGCAGCAGGCATTCGTAATGCGAGACCTTGCGCGAGCGGGCCTGCACGATGGGCTGGTAGGCCAGCTTGAGGCGATTTTCCTTGAGCGCCAGCACCACCTCGTCGGCGATCTGCATCTGGCGCAGGCGGGCGGTCTCGCGCTGGTTGGAGACCTGGTAGCAGGCAAAGCCGTCGCGACCGTTGGCGCGGGCCTTGTCCAGCGCCTGTTCGGCGCGCAGCATGGCTTCCTGGCTGGTCGAGGCGGCCTGCGGCAGCCACACCGCGCCCACGCTGCAGGTGGCCGCAACCATGCCGCTGCGGGTTTCCACGACATTGGCGCGCACGCTGGCGCGCAGCCGTGAAGCCACCACCGTGATCTCGCGCTCCGAACAGTTCTTCAGCACCACGCCGAACTTGTTGCCGGCCACGCGGCCGATGATGTCGCTGCCGCGCAGGGTGCGGGAGAGGCGCTCGCCCACCCCCATGATCACTTCCTCGCCGGCGTCGAAGCCGAAACTGTCGTTGATCATCGCCAGCCGGTCGATGGAGGCGACCAGGAAGGCGCAATGGCGCGATTCCGCCTTGGCGCTGTCGATGGCGGTGGACAGTTCCTCGCGCAGCGCGTTGCGGTTGAGATGACCGGTGAGTTCGTCGCGGGTGGCGAGATATGAAAGCCGGCGCACTTCGCGCGAACGCTCGGTGGTGTCGCGCATCAGCCCGACCAGCCGCGCCGTGCGTCCGTCTTCGCCGGCCATGCGCGTGCCGGCCATGGTGAAGCCGACTGCACCCATGGCGGAGGCAAATTCGATATCAAGTTCGAAGGCGGTGGAAGCGGGACTATGCGTGTCCAGCACCGCGAGCAGCGCGGTGCGGCGCTCGGGCGCGATATTGTCGAGGAACTTTCCCGCGTCGCGCGAATCCAGATGCAGCGGCAGGATATCGGTGGCGCCGTCCCAGCCGATGGTCCCGGCGGTCACGTTCCAGTCAAAGGCCGCTGCGCCGGCCGCCTGGGCCGAAAGGCGCAGGCGCAGTTCATCCTCCAGCGTACCAAGCTGGGCGACATTGTCTCGCTTCTGCAATGCGGCGTTCGACACAATCCACCATCCAGGGCCGGTTTCTCCGGCCTTTCCTGGGGTTGAGTATGGCGATGCGGACTTAAGAAAGCGGAAATCTGGCGCGGGCGGCCAAGCGGCGCGGGCCTTGCGTTGTTCCCGGCATGCGCGTTAACGGAACCCTCGAATCCATGGCCCGCGGAGGTATCAAAACCTTCGCCGCGAGCCCGCGCGCCATCGAAAAAACCAGCGCTTCCAGCCATTTGGGCGGCAAGACCCCGGATTTTTCGCAAGCCGGCACCAAGACCCCGCCGCGCCTGCAGGTCGAACTTGTGTACCAGGACGAGACGAAGTCCTTCGATCCATTCTGGGACGGGCCGCGCCTGATACCGTCTTTTGTTACCCAGCTTCTGGGCCAGGCGTTGCCGGACCGGCGCGAAACGGTTCGCGTGGAAACCGCTTACGGCACCGCCGCGCCGCGCCAGGCCTTGCTGGTGGACCGCAAAAGCTGACGCCGCGACAGGCCCAGCAGTCCCGCCGCCAAGAACAACAGCGTACCAGCCCGCGCGCCCTGCTGCGCCGTCGCAAGTCCCGCCGCCAGCAACGCCACGCCCGCCAAGGCCGGGACAAGCGCCATGCCGTTCACGCTTGCGGCAATCACCACCAGGCTGGACGCCGCCACCGGCACCAAAGCCAATATCCATTGCCCCGACAGCATCGCCGCCAGTCCCGATGCGAGCGCTGCGACCAGCGCCAGGGTGGCGGGGAAGCTGCGCAAAGGCTGCGCGAAACGCGCGCATGCCGACAGCGCCAGCGAGACGGATGCCAGCGGCAACAGAAAGAGCACCGCGACGTCGGCGAGATGCAGGAGCGCGGCGGCCGCCAGCGCCGACAGCAGCACTGCGGCGAAGCGCAGGTCCAGACGGGAGGCGGCTTTGAAGGGCGCGGCCTGCGCCCACGCGCCGACACTGGCGGCGAACAGGGCCGCGGCGCTCACAAGGGTGAGAGAATCAAAAGCCATCCGGAGCAGGATACTCCAGATGGCTTTGCGATCAGGCGGCCAGCAGGTTGCGCAACACGTATTGCAGAATGCCGCCATTCTTGAAGTAGGCCACTTCATCGGCCGTCATGATCATCAGATAGAGCGGCAGATCAAAGGTCGTGCCGTCGGGGCGATGGACCAGGGCCTTCATCTGCTGGCGCGGCTTGAGAGCGCCGGACAGGCCCGGAATGTCGATGACTTCCCGGCCCGTGAAACCGTAATCCTTGCGCGTCTTGCCCGTCTCGAAACAGAAGGGCGCCACGCCCATGCCGATCAGGTTGGAGCGGTGGATGCGCTCGAAGCTTTCGGTGATCACGGCGCGGATGCCCAGGAGCTTGGGACCCTTGGCGGCCCAGTCGCGCGACGAGCCGGTGCCATATTCCTTGCCGCCGATCACCACCGTGCCATGACCGTCCTGCTTGTAGCGCTGGGCGGCATCGAAGATGGACATGGTTTCGCCCGGCGCGTTCGGATCGCGGTAATAGACGGTGTTGCCGCCTTCGGCCCCGCCCATCATCTCGTTGCGGATGCGGATATTGGCAAAGGTCCCGCGCTCCATCACTTCGTGGTTGCCGCGGCGCGAGCCGTAGGAGTTGAAGTCGCGCTGCGCAACATTGTGCTCGGACAGATAGACACCGCCCGGCGCCGTCGGCTTGATGTTGCCGGCGGGCGAGATGTGGTCGGTGGTGATGCTGTCGCCGAACAGCGCCAGCACGCGGGCGCCGGTGATTTCCTCGACCGCCTTGGGAGACAGCTCCATGCCTTCGAAATAGGGCGGATTCTGCACATAGGTCGAAGCCTTGTCCCACTGATAGGTCTGGCCCTTGACCAGCTTGACCTTTTTCCAGTTGGCGTCGCCATCGAACACATTGCCGTAGCGCTTCTTGAAGCTGGCGGGTTTGACCGCCTTGCGGATGGCGTCGGCGATTTCCTTCGGAGACGGCCAGATGTCCTTCAGATAGACCGGCTCATTTTCCTTGTCGTAACCCACCGGCTCCTTGGTCAGGTCCATGTTGATCGATCCGGCCAGGGCATAGGCCACCACCAGCATGGGCGAAGCCAGATAGTTGGCCCGCACCTGGGGATGCACCCGGCCCTCGAAATTGCGATTGCCGGAGATCACGGCGGCGGCGACCAGGTCGGCCTCGGTGACGGCCTTGGCCACGGCCTCGGGCAAGGGGCCGGAATTGCCGATACAGGTGGTGCAGCCGTAACCGGCGAGCGTGAAACCCAGCTTGTCCAGCGCCTTGTCGAGGCCGGCCTTCTTCAGATAGTCGGTCACGACCTGCGAGCCCGGCGCCAGGCTGGTCTTGACCCAGGGGCGCACCTGCAGACCGCGCTTGACCGCCTTCTGCGCCACCAGCCCCGCGCCGATCATCACCGACGGGTTGGACGTGTTGGTGCAGGACGTGATGGCGGCGATCACGACATCGCCGTGGCCGATGGAATGCTCGCTGCCTTCCAGGCGTGCCCGCTTGTTGGCGCTGTCTTCCTTCTTGAAGGTCGTCGTCAGATGCTCGGCGAAATTGCCGGCAATGCCGCCAAGAGAGACACGGTCCTGGGGCCGCATCGGTCCGGCCATGCAAGGTTCGACCGTGGTCATGTCCAGCGACAGCGTGTCGGTGAAGACCGGATCGGGGCTCTTCCTGGTGCGCCACAGGCCCTGCGCCTTGGCGTATTTTTCCACCAGCGCCACGCGCGGCGCCTTGCGCGCCGTGTTCTTGAGGAAGCGCACGGTCTCGGCATCGATCGGGAAGAAACCGCAGGTGGCGCCATATTCCGGCGCCATGTTGGCGAGCGTGGCGCGGTCTTCCAGGCTGAGTTCGTCCAGCCCGTCGCCGTAATATTCCACGAACTTGCCGACCACGCCCTTCTTGCGCAGCATCTGGGTGACGGTCAGGACAAGATCGGTGGCGGTGACGCCCGCGCGCAACTTGCCGGTCAGCTTGAAGCCGATGATTTCGGGAATCAGCATGGAAATAGGCTGGCCCAGCATGGCCGCCTCCGCCTCGATGCCGCCCACGCCCCAGCCCAGCACGGCCAGGCCGTTGATCATGGTGGTGTGACTGTCGGTGCCCACCACGCTGTCGGGGAAGGCGACCTCGACGGTCTTCTTGTTGATCGAATCCTTCTGCTTTCGCACCCACACGGTTTCGGCGAGATATTCCAGATTGACCTGATGGCAGATGCCGGTGCCCGGCGGCACGACGCGGAAATTGGCGAAGGCCTGCTGGCCCCAGCGCAGGAAGGTGTAACGCTCCTTGTTGCGCTCATATTCGACGGCGACGTTCTTCTTGAAGGAGTCCTTCTTGCCGAAATTGTCGATCATCACGCTGTGATCGATCACCAGGTCCACTTCGGCCAGCGGATTGATCTTTTCGGGATTGCCGCCCAGGTTTTTCATGGCATCGCGCATGGCGGCCAGGTCGACCACGGCGGGCACGCCGGTCAGGTCCTGCATCAACACGCGGGCCGGGCGGAAGGCAATCTCGCGGTCGGAGGTGCGGTTTTTCTGCCAGGCGACCACGGCGCGGATATCGTCGGCGGTGACGGTCTGGCCGTCTTCATGGCGCAGCAGATTTTCCAGCAGCACCCGCATGGAATAGGGCAGCTTCGACGCGCCTTTCAGGCCGTTCTTTTCCGCCGCGGTGAGGCTGAAATAGACATAGTTCTTGCTGCCGACCTTGAGGGTTTTGCGGCATTTGAAAGTGTCGAGGCTCTGCGTCACGGGAGCGCCCTTTTTGCTGGAGATGAAGATTCGGGTTTAGTCACATTCCCGCCCAAAAGGAAGGCGTGCCTTGGTCACGCCCCCTTGCCTTTTCGCAGGTCCGGGCCGGGTCCCAGCCCCTTCCGGCGCGTGCCCCCACCTCGCGCGCGCCAGGGGACGTCAAATGTCTGGCCAAGCGGCTTAAATTCGCCCAATTGCGATGGCATTGTGACGGCAATGAAGGGGGTCTGGTGGGGTCCACCAGCCACGGCGAAGCAACGCCGGGAAAGTATCGCGTGAGACCAGTCCTCGTCCTTTTTGCGGTTCTGCTGGCCGGTCCGGGCTTCCATCCGGCCTGGGCCCAGCCCGACGCCCCACCCGGCGTGCCGCCCTCCATGGCGTCGCGGCTGGCGGCGGACCGGCTGAGCGCCGTCCAGCCCGGCGTCTACAGCAGCGGCGACAAGGACAGCTTCATCCTGCACCGATATCCTGGCGGCAAATTCCTGCTGCGCTTTTCCGGCGCGTCCGAGAATTTCGTACTCACCATGGATCGCGGCTCGCTGGGCACCAAGCTGCTGAGATACGATACCGGCGCCACAGCGCTCAGGGTTTCGGTATGGGGCGGGCTGACGCTTTATACACTGGCCAATCCCGGCGGGCTGCCGGCCACCCGCCAGGGCGATGCGCCGCCGCTGCCGGCGCTGGCGGTGTCGCTGCCGGAATTCCAGGCGGCGCTCAGCGATGAAGCCAGTCATCTCAATTACATGCAGAAAGTGGCGCTGAAATTCTCCGCCGATCCCGCCGTGCTGTCCTCCGATCCGGAAACCCGCGGCCGCGCCTTCGAAGCGCTGACCAACGCGGCGCTGGGGATCGAGCGGTTTCTCGCCAGCGCCCCCACCGCCCGCCAGAGCCTGATCAAGCGCATCAACAGCGTGAAGGTGGCCGAAGGCGGCAAGCCCACCATCAGCATCGTCGGACAGACCCTGCTGGTGAGCTTCGTGCCCGGCGAAGGCCATGAAGGCCACGCCTCCTCGCTGGCGATCCAGCAGGAGCTGGGGCGGTTGATGGCGATGTCGGCAAAGGACGTCGCGGCCAAATAAGCACCCCTTGCAGCCTTCCCAAATGAAGGCAAAAATTCCTGAAAAGGGAGCGGGGAATGGAAAGCGCAGCAACACGCAAGCGCCCCATCGGGGTGTGGATCATCACCGTCTACTTTGCGATTACCATCCCGTTTGTGATGTTCGGCATTTACGCCGTCCTTTCCAACAGCGTCCCTATTGATCCCGCACAGGCAGCTTATTTCGCAAGCCTGCCCCCCTCGATCACATCGTGACCGCGCTAATCGGATTTTGTAACGTTCTTGCCGTCATAAACCTTTTTCGCCTCCGCAAAGCCGCGCTGACCTTCTTTGTGGCTTCTCTTGCTCTTAATCTGGCTTTGACGGTCTGGCATATCGCCAGCAAAGGCTTCCTTGCCGCGGTGGGCGGGCTCTTGCCGGTCGTCATCGGCATGACCCTGCTTCTCGCAATTATCCTCTATACGGCGCACCTTTCGAAAAAGCAGGTGTTGCAATAGAAAACGGCGCCCGTTTCTGCGGGCGCCGTTTTCACTATCGATATGGCTGACGACTACTTCGACATCATCGTGACGCGGCCGACGCTGGTGTCGCCGGCGATCAGGTTGTTGTTCTTGTCGAACACCCAATAGCTGGCTTCGATGAACTGACCGGTACCGATACCCATGCCGTTGCCGACAGCGCCCAGCACCTTGCCGTCGCGATTGAGCTTGAGGAACTGGCCGTCCTGGCCGCTAGCCATCCACGGATTGCCGGACTTGTCGAAGTTCAGGGCGCAAACCAGATTCTTGACCTGCAGCGTCTTCTTGAAGCGGCCATCCGCCGTATAGACGACGATGCGATACTGTTCGCGGTCGCCGATCCAGACATCGCCATTGGTGGGATCCACCGCCAGGCCATGCACGTCGTTGAACTTGCCCTGGCCGACTTCATTGCCGAACCACTGGCGCACGAACTTGCCATCCGAGGTGACCTGCAGGACGCGCGCCACGCCGTACTTGTTGAACGCGTCCGGGCTGTCGACGTCGTTGGGGCTTTCGTTGGCATGGCCCATGCCGATATAGACCTCGCCCTTGGGGCCGAAGGCGATCATCACCGGCTGCCACAACAGGCGCTGGCCCTTGTCTTCGATCCAGTCCCCGCGCTTGCCGCGCTCACCGATGCTGAGCAGCAGCTTGCCGTCGGGCGACAGTTTCTTGACGGTCGCCTGGCCGGCATCGGCGATCCAGACATTGTCGTCAGCATCCACGGCCATGCCGTGTGCCTTCTCCTGATAGGAGATGACGCTTTCAGGCACCTCCAGAACCAGCTTGTGATTGGTGTCAAACTTCATCAGCTGGGTAACGCCGACGGGTGAACGCTTGAAGACCCAGAGATTGCCCTTGGAATCCAGCGCCACCGACGGCACGCCGCCGATGCCCTTGGGCAGGAAGTAGGGATAGGAGAATTTGTAGCCCAGGGTCTGGTCATACTTGACGCGCGCCAGCTGGTTGCGGGCAAAGCCGTCCTGGCGGCCGCAGATGGGCGAGCCCTTGCAGTTGGGCGTGGCGACATAACCGGCAGGCAATTCGCGGCGACCGCCGCGCTGTTCGCGCGGGATCACGTTCACGGTGCCGTCGGCTTCCACCAGGGTGAAGCCGGTGGAATCCGGAAAAGACGGCGCCAGCGACCAGGCGGGCGTGCCGTTCCTTGCAGGCTCGCTCTGGATCGCCAGGCGGTCGGCCTGGGCCAGCGCAGCGGTGGTCATCAGGCTCAGCGCCAGACCCGCGACATACAGTGTTTTCATCAACGTCTTCCCTTGCATCGTTTTTGGAGATTGGGCGGACGATGCGCGGGGGCCAAGGTCGGCGTCAACGGCAAAACGAGAAATTGTCAGCGCGTGCGCTGCACCAATTACGGCGTGAATCCGTCCGGCGCCATCTCGAAATGCGCAAAATCAAAGCCCGGGGCAACCGTGCAGCCCACCAGCGTGTAGTCGCCCAGGCTCCTGGCCGCCTGCCATTCTCCAGGCGGCACCACCAGCTGCGGCACCTGAGCTTCGTCTATATCCGGACCCAGGATGTATTGGTTTTTGCCGATCATCAGTTCCAGTGGCGCACCGCGATAGAAATGCCAGACCTCGGCCGCATCCACCCGGTGCCAGCGCGAGACCTCGCCCGCCTTGAGCAGGAAATAGATCGCGGTGGAAAAAGCGCGGCCATCATTTCCATCCCGGAATGTCTCGCGGAAATAGCCGCCTTCGGGATGGGGTCTGAGATCCAGCAACTGGATCAGCCTGTCGGCCTCTGACATCTGCTATGCCGCCGGACGAATGCCGCCGCGCGCCTGCATCGCCATCATGCCGGCGGCCAGGCTGCGCGCGTCGTTCAGCGCATTGTGGGTCTGCCCGACAAAGGGCACGCCAAGCGCAGGCGCGATGTCACAGGACAGCATCCCGCGCGGATCCATGCCCTGGACCGCGAACCAGCCGCGCAGGTCGTAGAAAACCGGCAGCGGCCGCGCGTCTTCGATGCCGTAGAGACGCAGATTGTCCGTCAGCACCTGGGAATCGCGGCCGAAGGCAGCGATGGGGCCATCGCCCACGAATTCCAGGAACCGGGCATAGGCATCGGCGAAATCCATGCCGCGGGCCGTCACCGCGTCCTGGGTGATGCCGGTGAGGTTCTGGAAATAGGCGGAGAGACGGGGATTGATGCGCGGGCGCACCAGCGCATCAAACGAGTCCAGTTCGGCGAAACTGTCGGCGTTCAGCTTGACCGCCCCGATCTGCACCACTTCGCGGTATTCGCCGGGCGTCAGCCAGTGGCGCGCCATGGAGCATTCCCAGGCGGTATATTCCAGATCGAAGATGGTGATGGTGGGAGACCACACGCGCATGCCCCAACTGTCCAGAGCCTGGCGAATCATCTAATGGTTCCCATTAATACATTGTTAAGCCTGTAAGTCTTAACGCTGGCGTGAAGGTTTCACGGCAAAAGAGGCGCAGAATGGCGCTCACCGATAGCAAACCGCCTGGTCCGGCTTTCGATCCCGTGCGCGCCATCGCGCCTGCCCCCTATGACGCCCTGTCCCAATTGCCCCGCCTGCATGGTGAAGCCAGCCAGAACCTGCTGCTGACGCTATTCCTGGGACGTTCGCCCCAGGCCTGCGTCACCCTGATGCTGGCGGGAACGGCCATGCTGGTGCTGGGTGGCAGCGGCCTGAAGGCGGAATTCGCCTGGGCGGTGCTGGTGCTGATCGGGATCATCGCGATGACCCGCAACTATATCCGCGGCTTCGCCCGCTCGCTCCGCCGGGTGCCGTTGCAGGAAGCCGTGGCCTGCCGGATATTTTGTACCAGCGTGAGTGAGACTACTGCATTGCTGGCGCTCCATCCAGATGGTGTGA
>Ga0114974_10000062_pt1 | contig 82649 bp, 100 predicted proteins | sample S_130206_EF_Meta_FD_87318 | JGI IMG/M metagenome (GOLD analysis project Ga0114974, IMG submission 87318) | Freshwater microbial communities from Lake Simoncouche, Canada to study carbon cycling - S_130206_EF_MetaG | ecosystem: Environmental > Aquatic > Freshwater > Lake | place: Lake...
TCACCTTTAACCCCTTTGTCTCCGACTTCGCCTTTTTGACCCTTATCACCTACCTCACCTTTTTGACCCTTATCACCTTTTTCACCCTTATCGCCGGTGCGTGAAAATTCTACGTATAATAATTCATTAGCAGAAAATTGTGTGGCAGAGCCGCTTAAAAATGTAGCAGTAAGTCTTAATACGCCAGATGTACCGGTATTAATTCCTGTTAGAGAATATACTTGAAACTTACCTGGAGTTTGTGATGATCTAAGAGATACGTATCCCAAAGATGTTGCAGAATTAGAATCATCCCAAGTAGTAATAAGTGAGTTAATATTAACACCACTGTATTCTAATATGTCTAAACCGATTTCAGTAACTGAGGCAGGCGTTGCATTATTAAGTCTAATTGTACCTGCACCGGTATCTTGGGCAGTATTAGTATTAGTACTGAACTGGTATGTTAGTGTAGAGTATGCTTGTAGTGGAAATACGGTTGTACCGTCGTTGGTAAACTTCCACATATTATCAGATTCATCGTATATGATGCTGACGTTGGCTGCAGAACCACGATTAATTACTATTGAAGAGTTGGTTGCTGGTTCAGGGTCGCTACCAGTTAATTGACTGTTAAGAACAATCTTATTGGTACCAACTTCTAATGTCTGAGTGCCCTGGAATGATGTGACGCCAGTTACAGTAAGATTACCAGATATAACAAGGTTGTTGCTAACGGATAAGTTACCGTTAGAAATAGATATATTTCCCTTGGTTACCACCAGTCCACCATTAGCCACAGTCAATGTATTTGCTACATTGATCTTAGCATTGGCTTCAATATTACCCTCTACATTGAGGTTCTTGCCACCGGAGATGTTGACGTTACCGGTGATGGTGGTTGTGTTTCCAACTGTTAAGGTGTTAGAAACGATCAGGCCATTTTTGACTCTGAAATCTTGATTAGACATTAGTTTCCCTTTCCACTAATATCCTTTATTTATACTACTTTAACGTTGTGCGAATAAGCTTGTAAGTTAGATTATTTGCAAATGTATAATCGACAGTAGCAGAATAAAGTCTTGCGTGGGTTGTATTAGAATTAGCTGTAAAACTCACCAACTGACTGTTTGCATAAACAGTGCCATATTCTGTAGTGAACACATTACTAAAACCATACACAAGAGAAATCTCTGTCATGGACACTTCATTGGCTGTTGAAGACTGAACTTGAATCGTATACTTAGCTGTTTGATAAACCGACACATCAATTGCATCGATCAGCTGTGCATTATTATTTGCGAATGTTAATTGAACAGTATTGGCTACTAAAGATCCAATGCCGTCAAATGTAATAGAATTACCAAAATAAGATTCACCAACTACGTTTAACGAGCCACCAATATTAGCAGAACTTGTAATATTGGCTGACCCGGTTAAAGTCAGTAGTGTGGTGTTGATGTTAAATGTATTTGAATTTGCAGTGAAGTTGACCGCGGTGCTATTACCAGTAAGTGCAAGAGCATTGAATGACGTATTTACTGCGAAAGTAGCATTTCCTGTAAGTCTGGCAGATGCATAGTTGATTACAAGATTAGAAGCTGCTATAATCGTATTATCGGATGAAAGTAGAATATTATTAGATGTTACATTGGTGTAATGGCCAACTATTGTAACATTACTAGAATTAGTAGCATTTGAAAAGCCTATAGTGAGGCCTTGAAGGGTTGCTGTGTTACCGGCAGCACCACCTCTTAATAAAGGGGTAGCAAGAACGTTTGCTGAGAATATTCCAATTACAGATCCATTGCCGTTAGTATTGGCACCTGCGGTAGATCCAAGCACGGTCATTGCCTCGCTGGTCATAGCACTAGCTAGAGTATTAACTCTTTCAACTACTGTTTGAAATGTATCAGTAGCAATAACTACATTGGAAACGGCTTTTGTCATTTATCTATCCTATTTGCTAACATCATTAGCATATCTTTAATATCCTTGATATCACTTTTTAAGGTGGTTACCTCTACCTCTAGAGCTCTTTGAGATAGGATCTTTTCTTTTTCTTTTCTATACGTATTTAACGATTCCTGATCTACAGATATAACTGCATTAGATTTTGGATCTCGTGTAAACCCTTTAGCCTGTGTCATACTGTAGTACAAATAACTCTTAGGTCATCAACGGTCGGAAAATCGGTAGAACTATCAGAAACGAACACCAGCTTAACAGCGAATGATTTATATGTATCAAATGCAGAATACTTACCGTTATAGTAACGAATTACTCCACCATTAATAAAGTTCTTATAAGCTGAGTTAGGTCTTGCACATACCTCAACTACTTTACCACCACCTCTAAAGTTACTGAATACTGAATTGCTTGTATCAACAACTTGCTCAACTGTAAATGTAGTTGTATTAGCTGCTGTTACCACAGAGACAATACTATTGTTAGGAGATACTTTATCGTATATTCTCAATACTTGCCCTTGTGAAATAGAGCTGCTAACTGTTATAGCCGTATTATCTCTTACAAATACACCAGTATTAGATGTTGCTAATGCAAACGTAGTTGGAATAGCAGTAGTATTGCTAGCAGGTAGACTGGCTAATGTAAAATCATTTACAGGGTATGGTGGTAATGAATATTGTAAATCTACGTAATCTTTTCTATTATCCGGATTACTAATTAGATTAGGAGGGGCTAAGGATTGTAGTTCGGTCCAGTTCTTTAATTCCATACCCTCTGTATCTAAAGGATTAAAGAACTTAACATAAGCTTTAACATCCGTTCCAGATGGTCTGTGAGCAGTTACAAATACTTTAATATCTTCTGAATCTTGACCTTCCGCTAACGTTACACGCTTGGAGATGAACTTAGCTTGTGCACCACCCTTATTAGGTAGGTGTTCGTTTACTGTATTTGCATTACATACAAATCTCCATGCATCGAACTTTAAATACTCTTCATTTACAACCGGAGACGTATATTCATTAACTGTACTTAGTGTCAAGTTAATATTAACAGACTTACCGTTTTCTAAAGTACCTGCATTCTGTGCTTCGTTAGATCTAGAATAAATGTATGCTTCAAAATCACTAAACCCTGTCTTCTCGTTAAATAAGATAGGATAGCGCTTGGTGTTTGTAGTATGACCAGTTCCTGCAAAACTTACCGATCCTGTTACCTCAGTGCCAGATGGTAGGAATGGTAGATAGTCGGTTCGGAACGCATTAATTCTAAAGTCGTGTAAACCGGCTACTGATACATATGCTCCGGACTCAACCCCAACTACGTTGGATGAAGGTGCAAAGTAAGCGGTAGCATTAGAGCTTGATGCAATTAAAGCCAGTTGATTGGCTGAAGGGTAGTGGTGGAACACTCTTGCAATGACTGTGTCTTGATACTTTGCTGTAGTGTTAGAGAAAGATGGAGGGTCCTCTAAGGTCATAAACGTATTATTGGTAATAGCCTTAATAGCTCTTACATTATAATTTGTAGCCGATCTTAATACAATAAGATCGCTAGGGGCAAAGGTTGTAGAGAATACTGTATTGGTACCTACAATGTTAGCAGAAGATGAATTAGTAGATACTGTTTGACCGGCAGGGTCACCTACGTTAATATAAACAGGTTCACCTCCAATAAAATTACCAGATAAATTTGTAGCATTATAATAAAGCAATTCATAGTTTCTGTTAACAGCTCTATATGTTTTATTGTTGGCAGTAAACTTAGCTATGTTTACACGCATCATTAAGTCTGTGTCGTTTAACGGGGTAGTAATAGTACCGTTAGTAAGTACAAATAGCTTGCCTGACATAGCACCGGCAGAAACTGCACCCGCAACACCTACGTTATATTGTTCGTTTGATCTATTTTTAAATAATTGAAAACCTGTATCACCACCATCAAATTTAACTACAATAGAATAAAAGCGATTTGTTTTTAACGCTACTGGAGACGTAAACTTAAATATTGTACCCTTACCGCCCTGGTCTAGCCCTACTTGCCCCCCGCTAGAATATTCTGCGGTACCAGTTGCTGAATAAGGGTTTGGATTATCTTCTGGTTGTGTAGATACTATAACATCTTTCCACTCCACCCTTGATCTACCATATTTCATGTAGTCAGTAAGTACAGGTTCTTGAGTACTGTTTTGATCTCTTGTTTCACAAAGGTAAACAGTTACACCTGGCTTTGGTAAATTAGTAGTTGTTGTACCTGGGGCAGGTTTGGATCTAAAGTAAAGAACAACACTGGTTACGAAAGCATAATCAGACTGTTTTACCGCTGACGAATCAACAGAAAAGGATTGTGCTAAATCAGCTATAATAGCCATAAATTCCTCATTCCCCTAAAATAATTTGTTCTGCTTTTTCAGAACCTGCCTGCCAATAAGCAGGTGCATTAAAGTTTTGTACTTGCAAGGTATTAGTTGATCCAACTGCTGCTTCTGTAGAATCTGAATAATTAATTTCTTTAATAGTTGCAGTATATGAAATTTTAATAATAGCTTCAGCAAAACATCTGGCTACGTTTCTAAAATTAGAAGGTAGAGTTTGATAGCCTGTAAGGCTAGCTGAATCCGTTAATACTAAAGCTTTATTGCCAGCATTTAAGAGACTCCATCTAAACAACTCTTCTTCATTAGTAAAGTTTTGTCTACTTACAGTGTCCCTGTAGTAGAAAACAAACCTTACATGTCCATGATCGTCAGTCATGATATCAGTACTACCATTAGTTAATTTAACTTCATCTCCCTCTATTAATCTGACGCTATTAAACCAGACGTCAAGAGGGGTGGATGTTAAAAGACCTTTAGCAGTAACTACAAAATTTTGTTCTTGTTGCTGTTGTAAAAAAACTTTTCTTTGTTTTGGCATGGTAATCTCTTAATACTATTTATTTGAACAATCTAGCAATTTTCTTAACCACATAGTCCACACCTTGTGCAACTACCGATGTTACTAGTAATACGGTTGTAATACCCCATACAGCATAACCTCTTAGTAGTGAGCTCTTCTCAACCGGCTTAAAGCCCATTGCGCCCATTGCCCAGGAAATTGGTATACCAACTGCCATGATAATCTTACCTGCTAGATTACTTTCTTTTCTCGCACCCATTCTATAAGCCATTTCGTACGCCCATGGCTTAGCTAACCAGCACAAATATTCAATAGTAATTTTAGACGCAACTCTATCATGAGTTTCCTGATCTAACCAGAAGATACAACGTGGACCTAAGCCTTTGCCGTCCATCCAATCTACTACAGTGGGCCCATGCAAGATATCCATAGTATGTATTAGGATATTTTTCACGTAGTAATTCTCCAAACTGTTGATCAGCAGCAAAGATGTCTTCTTCTAGCAATCCGAGCTCATATAGCTTAGTACAGATGATCTTACAACCACCGCCGCCGCCACCGCCGCCACCGCTTGGAGGAGGTGGAGGAGGTGGATCTGGAGTGTTGATAACTTCAAGTGTAGCTTGTACTCTAAACTCAGATGGCTCAACGAACATATCACCTGAGTAAACAGCGTTATATCCTGCACCTGTAATAGCAGAAGTAAATTTCTCTTGTCTAATAATAGCTACCTCACTAAAAGGTAACATCAAAGTAGCTTCTTGATTAGATACTTGACCTGGCTCATATAAGTTATGAGATTTTTCATTAGCATTAATTGACACATTAGAGCTAGGTGAAACTTCTCTAGGCTTAATAATGTCAGCTTGTACGTTAGGATCAACGTAATCAAATCTCATTTGGAAGTTATAAGTTGCATCTTCAGGATCTGCAACACCAGCAAGATCATCAATATGGATAAAGAACTCAGGGTTAGAAGTATCTGCACCTTCATATCCGTTAAATTGCTCTACATAGAATCCGTTCTTATGTCTATTCAAATATGGGTCAACAGAGCTTGGAATAAACAAATCTTTAGTCTTGGCTTCTAATTGATTTAAGCTTGTATAGAATTCTATCTGTTCAATCCTTCTTTCCAATTGCCCGATATCCTTCATGGTATATCTTTTTGGCTGGAAAAACTGTGCCACAGTGTTTTCTGAATCTACTGTAAACTGAAAGTCTCTAATTCTTTTAACTGTAGGTTTATCCGTGTACACACCCCTAGACATAAATCCAAGGTTAGTATTGGACGGAATTCTAGCTACAGATGGGAATGGTGGAACTATTACTGTTGCTACAGTCATAGTATCTGATGGTTGTGGAGGTGGTATTAGAGAGCCTTCACGTTGTGGAGTACCTTCAATATTTTTAATAGCCCCGCTACTATCAATAACTATTCTATCTAGTCTTGGTAAATATCTAGTAGCAGAGAACACGTAATCTGAATCAGGTACTGGGAATAATTTATCAGTTATTCCAAATGCAACTGTATTGGAAGGATTAACACTAGCCGATGCAACTGAACCTGTAATAGTAGCAGTAGCAGTAGCGTGCGGTCTAAAATCTATAACATCGCTTAATATGTAAAAATCACCTTTGTTGTCCGTATAGTCAGGAATTTCTAACGGGTTAATTGCAGTGTTACCGAGAGTCGCTCTATTGCCAGTATTACTTGTAACGTATGAATCAACGTTATAGAATCTTCCAGTACCAGAGGTAGTGAATACATCTAGGTTAAGTAGTAGCCAAGCAGATCCGAGTGAGACATCAGCAAAGTTTTTCTTATGTAGATAAGCAAAGTCATAGTAGTCGTCTTTTTGACCCGACGTTACAAAGAAGTATTGACTTACATCAGGATCAGAAGTACTTACAGAAGAGTTAGATCCTAAGTATACTCCGTTCAATCTAAACACATCAGGTAAACCAATACACCAAGGACCAGTAGCACCTGCTGCATTATTAGCAAGACTTAACTTAACGTATACATTACGATTAATTGTCTTAGTAGTTGCCTGTGCTTGAGAGCGCTTTACATCAAAAGTTACAATAGCATTGGATTGACTTTGTAAAGTAAATGTGTTACCGGCCGTGTTTCCTATTAGCCTTACATTTAAAGTTTGACCGCCAGATGTAGTATTAGCGTATAAATTCTTTAGAGATATCGGATGGTATTTTGGATAGTGCAATCTCATAATTGCGCCGTCAGCACTATTATAAGGCCATACTCTATTTAAGATTATATTACCTGAAGATAATCTGTTAGCAACTTTTGCATAGTGAATATCTTCACCACCTGATGTGTTAAATGTACGAATCTCAACATGATCACCAATATCAAAATAAGTATTAATACCTGTAGCAAATACATTATCAGAACCAAGCTGGCAATAAACAGCATAACCTGTTGTTGCGGTTGTATTTGATGTGGGTACTATAATTAAATCGTCTCTCTGTGATGGTGATAATTCAACAGACGGTCCGTATTTAATAGTATCAGCACCACTGACTGAAACTTGTAATGCTCCATTTGTACCAATAACAGCAGATGTATCTACTTTCTTATATGTAAGAGTAGCGTTACTACCTGACTTAAGTGCTTTTGATCCAGTTCTAAAAACTAGTTTACTTTGACTTGGATTATAGAATATAGTACCAGTAGCACCGGTGGATGGAATTAGCTCCTGTATTGGATCAGCAGTACCTTTAGGTGTACCTGGATAGGTAACGTTTTTAATTAACGACGTGCTCTTAGCTGGATTCATCTTGATATCATACAGATACATTCTGTATAATGCTTCTGGAGTACCTGGTACACCTTCATGATGAACTAATGATCTTATTTTACCGGTACCAATTTGAGTACCTGGATCTTGGTCTAGTGTTACACCAATTAGCGGGGCTATGTTTGCTCCGTTAGGCAGGGCAACTAAGTTTGCAGAAATCGGTACACCTACATCTGCAATACCACTAACACCACCTATAGCTTTAAATCCGATAACAGCATCAGCTGCAGTATTAAATTGACCTACTAATGCCTTTAAAATAGCGTTTTTACCGCCAGCGGAAACCGGGGTTAGAGTAGGAGGTTTAGTATACCCTATACCGTTATTAGAGAATGCAACACCAGTAATACCGCCGTTAAAGTCTACAGATGCAACATTACACGCAGCGCCGTACCCTTTACCGTCTTGTGGAGATACAGTAATACTTTCTCCTACTTGATAACCCACACCACCTGAAGTTACTGTTACACCAGAAATACGAGAACCTATTTCTACTTTAGGTACTCCAATGTAATGGCCTGTTCTCCAGGTTGGAGTAAACGTAATACCGTTAACTTCACCTGTTGCAGTAGTAGTAAGTATTGCATTTGCATGTGAATTAGAAATTAAAGTAACAGTAGCTGTATTACCGTTAGCCCAAGCAAAAGCCGTAGCATTTGCGTTAAACGGACCTGTACAATTAACCAACAGATAGGTATTACCTGCAGCATCCCCTTTCGCAACATATGCTCTAGAGTTACCTTGAGATACACTAACACCTAGTGCCGTCGCAACAGTATGTGAAACATTAAGTGTAACATACATGCTGTTAGAAAGATTGTTACCTGTAAAGTAAACTACTCCACCTTGAGCAGCACCAGTTCCTGAGTTAGAATAATTTAATTGCTTACCTGCGGCGACATCTACTTTTGTAAGTTCAAAAGTAGGTACAGTTTTAAATGCAGTTCTAGTACTTGAAACATAACCGTTTCCTGCAGTTACAATTACTGCACCGGTGTTAGCACCAGTGGCTATAATACCAGAGGCTACGTTAGATAATTTAAGGAAAGCTGAATTAGAGGTACTATATGCTACTGCATTAATGGTTTGTGTATTAGGGTCATCTACAATAGCAACAGGGAATGAATTACTATAACCTGTACCACCAGAAGTAATATTAATAGATTTAATAGGTCCAACTGCAGTTAATGTTGGTGGGGTACTGTAAATACCAGGGTTTAAGATGTTTACACCTGGTTGAATTCTTCCTGTAGCATCTGTAGTTATTCTTATCTCAGCACTTGCATCATCCACTACAGTAATATCGGTATTTGTACCAATATAATTTGCAGTATTACAGAGACTATCATTAGCCCCTGAACCAATCGTAACACGGAATGTACCTGTTGTATTAGCAACTACTATCTTATTAACTCCACCACCACTAACAGTTGCAGTAACTAGATTAATAATTGTACCACTGGCAATCGTAGTAGAAGAATTACCTTGTGCAATAACATCACCGATGTTGAAATTAGTAGCACTACTGACAGTAAGAGTGGCGGCACCGGATAGAGAACCGCCAGTCACTCTTAAAGGAACTGTGTTAGTAAAATTAGAACCGCCGTCTACAACTCTTATACCAGTAACTCCAGAAATAACAGTTGCATTTGCAGATGAAGAGTAATTACTTCCTGGTGCTGAAATTGCAATTGAGGTTATACTACCTGTATTATTAGTGGTTAAATAAGCTTCGGCTGCAGTACCGTATACGTCGTTTAATGTAACGTATTGATTATTAGTGTAACCTTCTCCACTACCTCTAATATTAAATCCGTATATACCACCTTGATATGCAGATGGGTACGCTGATAGATATGCACGAGGAGTGTCGTAGAAGTTAACGTTGGCACCGGTGGATGTATTAAAGTATCCAGCCATCTCTTTTACATAAAGAAAGTTACCATAGTTTAAAGAAATGGTCTTTGTGTTAGAAACGTCTGTATCAGTACCTCTTCTAATATCAAGAACAGTATTTCTCTCTGATTCAATTCTCTTTCCCGAGATATATGCAACGCCTGGATCAACAATTAGTTCAGCATAGTCTGTATTAGCTGTTTGTTTATCTTGAGTAGAAGTAATAAATGTATCTAGAACGTAATCACCAGCGCTTTCAGAAGTACGTCTTTCAAATTCTTTAGCTAGAGTATTATAAACTGTAGATTTATTTTGTTTGAATGGAAACCCATCTCTAAATTCTACTAAAGGTAAGAGCGAGTTATTAGCTGCCGCTGACGACACATTCAATGTAACTAGGGTAGGTACCATTTTTAAACGATTGGCGCCTGGAGCTGCCTCGTTTGGTGTACCTAATGCATTATCCAATAGTGTACTATCTACACTACTATTAACAATACTTTCATCAGTCGTAAACGCAACTATAGCATCGTTTACATAAGAGGAATAGGAATTTACAATTAATGTCTGACTGTCAACTCTTAAGAATTGTCCCTTCTGATACACAATACCATCTGTTACACTAAAAGCATATCCATTACCTGTAGGTGTAGTGCCGCTAGCGTTAAATGTACCATCAAGTACAGTAACTTGAGACTTGTAGTTTCTAGGTAAGAGATCTAAATTAGTTAGAACTCCAGTTGCAGATCTAACCGTTACATACGGTAAGAATGAATAATTAGACCCCGACGATACCATAGAGATATCGTTAATAGTACCCTGACTATCTGTTGTAAGAACGGCAGAGGCACCTGCACCTAGGATAGCAACCACGTTAGCAGTATTAGATGCACCTTGTATAACATTATATCCTACTGATGTAGTCCATTTGGTAGATGTTACTGAGGTATTGGATAAATCTGTTTGAATTGGCTTAACAGAAAGAATTTTATAGTTAGTATCTGTATAGGTAACAGAAGAAGTATCCCCGTTAGCCTCTACGGTGGTTAGCGTAACGGAGCCAAAAGAAGAATTAACAGAGAGAACATTTAAATTAGCGGTCGCGGTTTCTATAGTTTGAGAGATATTATTACCAGCACCAATTGTGCCATTGGTAAACTCTACTAAAATTTGACTTACTATTTGAACGGTATCAGAATTAGAGAATCCTGTACCTCCATTATTAACATCTATACCAAAGATATAGTTTGCATCACTGTAGATAGTTAGGACTTCTGAATTACTAAAAGCTGAGTAGGTTCCATCGTTACCTGAGTTCATGTAACGAAGGTATAGGTAATTTACATCAGGGTCACGGGATTTAAAACCTGTCTTATAATTAATAATCTTAGCAACAAGATTTGCAGAGTTTCTAATACTATAACCGTTATAACCTGGAAGGTCAACTGGAAGACTGTCTACCTGTACATCATCAATTTTAACGTATTCATATCTCTCATTAAAGTTAAAATTGACACCGCTAATAATAGTACCGCTTTTAAATATGTGATCACCAAAACGCTCAATTTGATTCTGAAGTATTGTTTGAAGCTGGGTCAGCTCGCGGGCCTGTACGGAAACGCCAGGTCTAAAAAGAATCTTGTAGTAATCCTTATCTTGATCGTAGTCGTCAAAATAAGGGGAAATATTTAAATTTGTCTCTATAGGCATCGTGACCTCTTAAAACTCCAAAACAAGTCTGATAGTTTCTGATTGTGATATGGATCTAGATATAGGATCGCTGCTTTCTATGTATAGAAGTTTACCGCTGTTTTTTACTATATCTGGGGTATACTTAGTTGTTACATTTGCTGTCGCCTGGCTATCTAAACCTCTAACTGTATTTAGCGTGCCAGCGCCAATGTATCCAACTTCTCCTGTGTAATAAATTACTGTGGAGTTTGCTTTGTGAATAATTCCAGAGGAACTCGTAGAAGATTGAACTAATCCTTCATCCTCCACAAATGTACCTGATATGTTACTAATATAGATTCTGCTTCTAGCATCAAAGGTCTGCCAGTTATTAAAATCTTTTGTATTTTCACCTACTGTAATATTTGTAACGTTACCGATAGCCCCAGAATCCGCTCCTATGACTAAAAGCCCTTCTACAAATTTAGGTTCTGCGTTTGTTAGATATAAATCACCGCCGGAATAACCTGATCTAACACCCACGGCTGTAACAGTTGCTAATGCAAATTTAGTAGCTGTACATGAAAAAGATACATTTGAATTAACTTGTATATGAGTAGTATTGACCGCAGTTACTGTTCTAATACATTGCACACTATTAGTAGTATCGTAGAAATAAACATAATCTCCAACTCTCACACTATTACCAATGTCAAAGACTGACCCAGAGGTATTAGAGTAATTATTAGAAGAAGAGCTTACATTAAGAGTTCCAAGTAGTGTACTATATTTAAATTGATAGATATTTTCTGTACCAGAAGTTGCGCCTTGTTCACCGCTCAATGAAAGAGTGACATTATCAAAGTATGGATCTTTTAAGATACTAATTTTTCTATAGTCATTATTGACAGGAATATAGCCTGTTTCGTTAGTTTGATATTGTACAGATATACCAAGCTTGCTGCTGCCTAATTCTTTTGCAACATCATAGCCGTGTCCACCAGCTGGAGTAATAATTGGTACTAGAACAGCAGCGTTGGATGCAGCGTTTGAAGTTCCAGTATTTCCTATAACGGTTGCAGTGGCATACGTGTAGCCAATACCAGTGTTAACCATCACTACACCAGTGATAGGGTATGCTGGAGTAACTGATGTTGTATTTACTACTGCATATGCTAGAGCCCCTTCTCCATCTCCTGTAATATATACTTCCGGTCTAACAAGATAAGAAGTAGTATCGTCCGGAGTAGTATCAAAAGCTTCATCAATTGTAGCAACTCTTGCTGATGTAAAATCTATAATACGACGCATTTGACCGGCACCTACACCTTCATTCAAATAGAGAACGCACCCAGTATAAAAATCCGTGTTGCTAGAAGATGTACCAGTCAGTCTGTAAGTAGTGTTGTTAGATACTTTAACGTCGCCAGAAGTAAATGTTCCATTTACAGAAGAATAGTAGCTTGAACCGTTAGATGTAATATCAACAGTAAGAATAGAATGGTTTACAGTATTACCTTGAACAGCAGTATTACTGTATACAGGCATGTAGTTAGAAGTAGCAAACTTTTCAAATGTAGTTTCGGATACTTGATATAAGAATTTCCAAACATACCCGTCAGCAGTTTCAAAATAATCTGCCTCTGCATCGGTATCAGTAGGTGCTTGTGTTGAGGTAGAATCAAAGTTATTATTTAAACATTTGTATATGTTGTATACCGATCCATTTTTATGCACCACATAAAATTGCTTGTCATATAATGTTTCATCTAAATGAGAGTATTTGGCATACACCGTGTTAGAGGTCCAGGTATATTTGTTTACCATCAAAGCAATATCGCTGCTTGATATTTTTTTACCAAAAATTAATTCATTATAATAATCTATTTCAGTTTCTTTTACAGAATCGTAGAGGGTAGGGATATTATCGTCTCCCGAATCATATTCTGTATGACGGGATGCAGTTACGTAATACACGTTATTAGCCGGCTCAGTCAACGATTCGTATAACTGATTTGCTACGTGTCCTCTAAAATTTGAAAGTATTGTCTTTGCCATTTTTGTCTTTAAAAATGATATTTATTAACTGATTGTAATAGTGTTTGAAGTACCTACTACATTGGCTGTCAAACCAACAGTTTCTGTTTTTATTACTCTACCAAAATACTTAGTACCTGCAACGTGTAGAACTTCTTTTAATACATCTGCATACGTCTCTAAAGGTATTGCTGACTGTACCTCGTAAGAGTATTCTTGATAGTAATCACCATCAAATATTTTTTTAGAATCACTTAAGAAGCCATCAGTAGATGCGTATCTACCTTGTGCTACACCTTGTCTATTAACAGTAGCTTTAGCTGTACCAACATAACCAAGTTTGTTTGTCATACTTACAGTCTCATCTTGTATGTATCCAAGGCCAGAATCAATAACATCAGCAGCAACTAGGCTACCGGTAGCAGCAACAACATTAGCAGATATACTAGAATTGAGTCCTATTGGTAATGCCCCTTGTTCATCATATACTGATGTGGTATTTGCAATAGTACCTGAAGTAGTACCTATGATAGCGGTGCCGTCTCCTTTAAAATCATTAAACATGGATAAACGTCTAATTAAGACTCGACCTGAAATTGCACCAGTATAAAAATCTGTTATTGAAATTGCGCCTTTGACATATCCCTTATACACTAAATTATTAGAAGTAGAATTAGTACTAGCCACGTTAATTGTGGCTAAAGAAGCTCTACTATAATAATTACCTGACGTAAAACTAGCGCCGGTAGTATTTTCTAAAATAATGGAGTAGGAGTTACTAACCGCATTATACTCTGATGAATAAACATACCCATAATTTGAAGTATTGCTTTCCTTATAATATACATCCCCAACCCTAGGTAATACTGGTTTTGTATTTGCTGTTAAAATAGCGTCAATGTAAGCAGTTAGAGATTGCCCTGTACCACCTGTTACTCCTACTAAAGGTGCAGTAGTATATCCAATACCATTATTAGTAAACGTTATGCTGGTTATAGAACCAATAGTATTAGTTGTAATAGTAGCTACTGCATTAGTGGTCGCACCTCCACCAGTAAATGTAATGCTTGCACCGTTAGTATATCCAGAGCCTGGATTATTAATATTAATTGCTCTTACTTTACCTATGTCCGCCGCTGCACCTTTTACTGTTAGAGATGCAGCATTGGTTATACCAACACCGTTGTTGGCATATGTAAAACTAGTTATAGTGCCGTTGGCATTAGTATTAATAACTATATTGGCCGATTGCACAGAGCCTGGTACTGGTAGCATTATACCCCCTAACCAAGCCCCTATCTTTATATTATAGGTATGAAAGGTATTAATAGCTTGCCCGTTAGTATACCCATATCCCCCGTTAGTTACAGTAACTATATTAATTTGAGAATTACCTGATATAGTGTTAGCTGTAAGAGTGCGATATAATTTAGTTTGGGACTGCGTTACTAACTCACCTTCAGTAAACATGCCTGTTGAATTTGCATATTCAATAAAGAAATCTTTTTTATCATAGTAAGAAACAGTTTTTTCTACTGGAAGTACAAAAGGATCTACATTATAATTTTCACCTGGGTTAATATTAGTCAATGAGCTAATAGAACCAATGGTTAATAATTTTGTACCTAACAAGTTGTTAAGTGGGGTATTAAGAGTGCCTGTAACATCTTTATTAAACCCGTACGGGAAAAGCGGTACTACATTAGCACCAGAACCAGTAGGTAGGGTAATTGTAGGTAAAGATGAATATCCATTTCCAGTGTTTGCAGGATATACTGCAACAATTACTCCGCTATTGCTAGTTACAATTTGTAAGTTAGCAGCAAGGGAAGGGGAGCCACCTGTCGTAGTAGTGTAAGAATTTGTATATCCAGTACCCCCGTTTGCAACATACGTATCAAGTATGTAATTGTAACCGGAGTTAACACCAGTTAACTTTAACGTTAGATAAGGTATAGTGTATGAGCTTGGACCGTCGTTATTAGCTGCTAATCTTTCTTCACTAACAACTACAGTTTCAGAATTTTCTATTGTACCTACCGTAGCATTAGCACCGCTGCCTTAAGAAACGGTTAATACTTTGTAAGTAGTATTAGCTGTCTCTACACCATTCAAATAACAATTGTTACCTGCGTAGAAGGTATTAATTACATCAATCATGCCAATATACCCAGTATTACTTACACTAGTGGCAAATAAAACGTTAGATCCAATTAGTGTACCGACTGCAGATACGTCGGTGTTGCTTATGATAGTAAACTTACCTCCAACGTTTGCCGACCCAATAATAGTTGCGCGTTGACTGGTGTTAGAGATATTAACTACGGTATTACCTTCATACCAAGGAGTAGAGTTACTTGATTGTATGGTTATTAAGGAAGTAGTATTAACTGATGTAACTTGGGAGTTTCCAAGAAATGTGGTTGTATTAGCACTATTAGGATAAGCTGAAATTATAGAAGATGTAGTAAATGTGCCCTGCACGTTAGAGAGCATTAAGTAATTTGTGTTAGCTTGATTAAAATTTGAACGCCATGGAACCCCTGCTACAATACCATTAGCTGTACTACCCTGTCTTACAAATTGTCCAGGCGCAAAACTACCCGCAATAGAACTGACATTGAGCGCAAGTACTACAGAATTAGCAACACTTAGTACCGTGGCGGTATTGTATGAGTTACCGTACGTTGCATTAGATTGCTGTAACACTAATCCAGTAGATAGTGTGCTGTTGTTTACCGCAAGTATCTTTAAACTGCCATCATAGAAGTAAGTGTTGGAGGCTACTATATCTCCAGAAAATTTAGGTCGATTAATAGTAACGTTTGCAGTGTTTGAGCTTCCTGTTTGCTGTACTATTACTAAAGAGGCTTGTCCAGATCCCGCTGCATTATAAATTACACTCCCATTAGATAAGCTGCCAGTGACGGAGGTTACTGGTATACTTAATAAATTTTGACTAACGGTTTCAAATAATAATATAGTATTAGAAGATGCTGTGTCATATTTTTGAACGTTCAACATCTTTTGAGAAACTAATACATTGGCTGTATTAGAATATCCAAACCCTCCACCAAAATTAGTTACTGGTGTAGGAGTTGATACACTGATTATTAACCAATTAGTTAATACATATGTAAATGTAAAAAATTTAAACGTAACATTATAAGGAAGATATTCTATAATGTTACCGGTTCTAGGATCATTCCAAAGTGATGTATTACCGCTCTGACCAAGATATGTAATTTGATTTCTAGGAGCCGGAGTAGATCCTAAGTAAGCAGAGCCAGCTGGATATGTAATGTCTGTTATTGCAAAATTAACTAGACCAGTTTCAGTAGCTACCTCTGTAATTAATGCTTTACCTCTTATTCCATTATCTGAAACAATATTAACAACCTCACCAACTTCAAAGGATTGTCCTCCAGAAGTTATAGTTAGAGAGTTTAGAGAGCCAGTTATCTTAGGGGCGTCTAGAATAATACCATTATCTGTAACTAATTCACCTCGTGAAAAATTGCCTCTAACGTTGCTTAAGTATAAAACATCAACTGTTTTTCCGCTAACTTGTCTAGTAACTAAATCCTCTACAAACGCTTTTGCACCAGACTTTGTACCAGTTATTTCTTTGTTTAGTAGAGATGGGTTTCTAGTAGATTTAGTGACTTCGATATATTTCGGTAATACCCATTTACCTGAGGAGGCTTTAAATATGTCCCTGCTCGGCAAATATACTTCTGCTGAAGTACCGTAAAGCAATCTGAACAAAAGGTCTACAGATTTTTCACTACCCTTACTTTTGTATAAATCATGGGCAGCTTTAATAAGTAATTTCTTATTTGATAGAGTACTAAATTGAATATTCTTTAAATACTTTTCCTTGAAGTATACAATAAACTCATCTAAAGTTCTATCTACATCTCGGTTATCTAAAAGAGTTCTTGAGTAGTACGCTACCTTGCCGGCAACATCTACACCGTCTACTTCAGCTATTTGAGTCTCAAGCCATCTGTAATATTCTTCTGCAAAAAGAATAAACAAAGGACCTTCGTCCTGATAGAATGCAGGAAACTGAGACTTAACTAAAGGACTAATAAACTGTTCTACTTGACTCATTATGCTCTTATAGCTTCTACAGTTACATTAATATCGGCATCTCTAATTTCTAGGATGACATTTTTGGTAGAGAAGATGTCTTTGGTTAATGCATCTACAAATATTCTTACACCTTCACCCTCATAGCTGTCTACAATAAATCCATTTAAGTTAATGACTCCGGAAGTGTAATTAACTGTACCTACTTGTTTTACTATTTGATGAGAATTGTTAACCAAACTAACAATATTTAATATACCCAATCCATCATCTTCTATTAAGCACTGTCTATTGTTATAGGTAAAGTATGAGGAGGTAATAGCACTTACTTCATTAGGTAAATTAAACGGAGTAGAGTTATTAAAGTTAGATAACTGAAAACCGTAGTTTATTGTGTAATTAGCCGCTTGAGAAAGCGATGGGACTATAGTTTTAAATGGTCGTATGAAGGTGTCATTACTAATAATACTGAAGTGGGCTGCATCAATAGCTTCTACGAACCGACTAAATCGTAATGTCTTTTTAAAATCATTAAGGTAGTCAGCGTTGAATTGTGATACAGCAGACGTAACTAAGGTTTTAATATCACTTAGTTTAAGACTGGTTTGATTAATACCGTATCTAACATTAGTATCCACTTCAAGAAACAAGTATTCAGGGTCAATGAATACAGGATCAATGGAGAGCGGTGAACGTGGTTTAATGAAGTTGTACAGCTCGTCTTTTAAGCCTTGAGGAGTCCCGTCAGCGTTATTAACGTCGACAGAAATGTACACCTTACCGTATTGAGGGGGATCTAGCTCTTCACCACCAAACGCTGATACTGCTGATATGACGGGAAAATTGGATCTTAGTAAATTTTCATAGTCAGATGTTGTAACGGCACGGTCTTGGTTTTGATAGTATCTTGGAGCATTAAATTTAATAGAAGCTACAGTTTCGTTAATTGCACCGTTGTAAGCGCTCTTTGTAGTTATAATGTCCGATATATTATTCTCACCTTGTATGCTGGAGTCAATATCAAATAAGTCTGAACCGTTAGCAAGTTCTCCAGAACTGATCCTATATTCTACTACTACAGTAGCGCCATTTTTTGGTCTTCTTGATATAACATCATCTCCAAATATTAATTCATATTGCTCGTTTTCTGCACCCTGCAAAAAGTAAACTTTTGAATTAGCATTTAGTCCAAGGAAGGATGATGCTTTAGTGTATGTAATTGCATTAGCGCCATTATTCTCATAAACAGTAACTAGTAGGCTTCTTGTATCTACTGTAGGATTAGATAATACAAATCTTTGAGTGTTGTTTGAAGAAACATATACAAAGGATTCAGTCAGGTAAGTACCTTCATAAATTGTTAAATCAATATCAAACACTCCATTACTATTAATAGATACAACTTTATTTTCTTCTGTACTAAAAGTGAATGTATTACTTCCGATTCTAGAAGTAAAAGTTTGTCCTCGCGGAATAATTAATTGAGTAGTAGTAACACTAGAAGGCGTTACAGTAAAGTTAATATCTGCCTCAGATGATCTGTATGATCTAGGCACGTAGTTTAACTCTTTACTATGGGATACCACACTATCTCTTAACTGAGCGGTATCTAAGAACATCTCGCGCGAGATCATATTTAAATAGAAAGAGTTTAGATACGTGTTGTACGCCAATACATCTAACATGCTCGCCATGTTAGAGCCTTCAAAATCATAGTCCTTGAAAGGGGAATTTGATCTTCTTAAATATGTCTTTAAATTATCCTTGATCGTATTGAAATCAAGGCTAACTAAATCTGCTGTGGTGTTAGCCATTAACGTGTCCTATCTAATAGTATGTCAAGTACTATAGGGTCTTCTTTGTTATAGATTGAAAAAAGTATTCTAACAGTATATGTATTAAGCTCTGGAACCGCTGATACGATGACTTGAATTACTTGGGCTCGCTTTTCAAAATTCTCTATAGTTTTTTGTATAGCGCTTTGAATTGCACTCTCTGTACCTGGACCAATATTCTCAAACAGGTTTTTAGATATACTGCTACCAATATATGGATTGAATAATCTTTCACCTCTATTTGTTAATAAAAGATTCCTAATTGAACGTTTAACTGCTTCTTCATTAAAGAAAACAGTTAGGTCTTTCTTGCTCGGTTGAGGATTAAATTCAGTATCAAAGTCTGCATACACTACCTTCTTTAAAGATAGTGGGGAATAGAGTTCTGCTCTTCTAATAGCTGCCATTATGCTGCCTTTGGTTTAATATCGTTAACATTCACTACACAAAATTTAATTGGTAGATTAACCGCCAACCAGTCAAACCCAAGTCCAAAAAACCTTAACACAGATAAAACAGCATCAATAAATTTTTTAATTAAATTAACTACAAAATTATTTAACCATGCTACCATATCAGTCATAATTTTGTAAAAATCAATATTAGGAATTTTTACATTGCTTAGAGGCAGCTTCCAGTCTAAAGGGCTACCAAATATCGGTAGTTTAAACTTCTCAATAATTGCAACTAACTGTGCATAAGTTGCTTTAGCTACTCCGTAAATTTCTGCTGCAAGTTTTTTTACTAGTCCAACTAGATCATTTAATGTAGGAGGATTGATAAAATAATTTAATACCTCATTTAAAAATGCCTTTATAGCATTTTCCCATGTTACTAGAGTCCATAAAGTACCTTGATTGTAAGCAGTATAGATTTTTAAAGCTGCTGTAATAAGATCAATGATTTGTTTGATTTTTTTAATCACCTCTCTTACTAAACCATCTACTATAGACTTAACCAACATAGCAATTTCTTTAGCTTTATTAATCACTGAATCAAGTAAAGGAAAGGTAATACCTAAAGCATTTAGAATTTTCATTAGCGTATCTTTAGCGCTATCATATAATCTAGTGACAATTTGAGTTAAGGTTGTATAGATATCTTGTCTAAAAAGGTCTCTTACCGATAACTCTAAAACTGGTAATTTAGTGTCAAGAAAGGCGCCCCCTAAAGCTTGTAAAAGGGCTAGTAGTTTATCAAATACTATTTTAAGGATATCAATACCTCCATAGCTGAACATTCTACTAATAGTTTCTTTTATATCAATTAGCGGGTTGATAAGCCCTGATGTATTACAATACCATCCAATAAGTGGAAATTCTAATCCTACAACTCTTTGGTTTCCTTTTGGAAAATTTACAGACACGGTATCATACATGTTTTGCATGTTTAGAGTGGATGATGGATCTAATCTAAAAGAGCCGTCTATATGATCTATTTGCATGTTACGCGTCTAAAAGAATTGTTTGTCCCGACCCTGCAGTTATTACAATACTGCCCTCGGATGACATATTAATGTTGCCTTTAACAAATATGGTGTAGTCTTTAAGTGAAATCTCTATCCTATCATCTACTGATTTGTCTACTCTTCTACCTTTGTTATTAACTTCGGTATAGGTACCAGATTTGTGATAAATGTGAATTCGCTCGTTATCTGGAGTATCATCTAACTCTATAACGTGCCCACTCTTGGATCTAATAACCTTATTGTAAGGATATTTAGCGCGCGAGGCTGACGGTGGCTCTGGACCATCTTGTTTTTTAACTATCTTTGATCTACCTAATGCTTCGTCAGGAAGATCATTTGTATTGTCATCTCCAACTTTTTCCTTACCTGCAAGAGTGCCTAGAATAATAGGGTAATTGCCGTCTCGCCCATCCATAAAGAACCCCACAACCGTGGTTCCTAATTCCATACCGGTTGCAAAAGATCCAACCTTTTTCAAGCTTGCACTTGAAGTTGGTAATAAAATAGTAGCCCAGGGTAAAGCACTTGTAGGTACTTTGGTTTTTTGATCTGGGTGAATACCTTGAATACGAACCTTAACTCTACCGGTTTTTTCTGGATCTTCTAAATCCTCAACCGTTCCAATAAACCATCTAAAGCCTTCATCGCCAATATTAAGTGTTGTCATTGCAATCCATTCCCTGCTTTTAATCCAAGCTTATTACAATCAAATGCTATTCTATGTCTGAATTTTTTATCTTCTACGTAAATTAAATGTCTTAATTTAGTAATCATATAGTTGCCAGAAAACCTTGCATCCATCTTTCCTTCATCACCGCTAAGACCGGATGTAGTAGGCATGTCTAGATATATTACGTCTGATACTTTTAATGCACTGTCACCTTGAACTAAACATCTCATTACATTTTCAGAAAATAAAGCATCATAAGCATTAGTATGTCCAACTAATTTACCTAATTGATCATCTGGCCTTGCTGAGTCTTTAGGTAATAAAAATTTTCTTGAACCTGCTTCATACTGATTAACAAATTCTAAACTGTTAGGTAGTTTTGCATCAGGGTCGGTTGTTTTAAATTTTTGAAATTGTTCAGATAATTTAAACTGAACATCCACGGTTTTTTTAGTAAAGATATCAAACGTACGTATTGTACTGGATACTGCTCCTGATTGTAACTTGGTATAAGTATCAAACGTAGCGAGTCTTTCCATTTTTATAATATTTCTGTATTCAGCTACTTGTCTGGCTTCATCAGATCTATCACCAGCTGCTACGTTTGGTCCATGAGTGAATCTAAGCTTTAGACCGCTTGTAGGGCTGTCTATTTTTGCTATACCTTCTCTTAGGATATATTCAATACTCTTGAAATTAAACCCGTCTTGATTCTCATAGAACAAATATGGTCCGCCTCCTGTAGCAGATAAACTTATAGACTTTTGTCTTAAAAAATCAATAGCGGCTAAAGGGCTTAATCTGGGTACCACTATTTCATTGATACCTCTGGTAGGTTCAACCACAACATTTTTTTTAGTTTTAATTTCACTAGTAAGAATATTTTTAACAATTTCACTAATGGTAAGTTTATAACTGTTTTCTATTCTAATATTTGAATTAATAAAATGCTCATTAGATATACATTTCAATAAGTAAGTAGATGACTTTACATTATCATCTACTATAATACTATCCATTTTATTTATTCTAAAATTATAAGTAGCAGCCTTTGGATGGGCAGGTGAAATAAAAGTCACTTTGATAAACTCTTCACCTATTATAGGAAATGATGTTTGAAGACCTATAGCATCTTTTAACACAATCTCAGCGTACACTGTAGGCTGATCAATCTCTTCAAAGATTGACATAGTGAGTAACAAATTAGTAATATCTACTTTGCTTTTGCCATTTGAACTGGTCAGCTCAAGGGCTTGAATCTTTATATCACCATTTTCAAACTTATTACCTGCGGCTGTCATAGAAGAGATACCATTTCTTTTTCAATCTCATCCACATAGCTTCTATCAATAACTCTTATATGTTTTCTCGATTCATTTATTTCTGACTCGTAATCAAAAGCACTAACCGCCGACCAGTATATTAATTCATCTGATGGTATATCTGTACTTAACGTATTTACTTCGCTTACTGTTAACGTTAGAGTGGTGTTATAGCTCTTGGTTAAAGTAGCAGTGGTGGTAAATTCTCCATCAATAGCATACAAAATAACCGTGGTGTCATCTAGAATAGTTTTTATATAACCAGAGGCAGTAATATTTAATGCACCATCAAATTGTCGTACTCTTTCACCCTCTAAAAGCCCAGTTGATGAATCAACAGTTAGAGATAAAATCTTATTTGTTTCTACCACGTAATCAATTGGCTTGCGTACATAATGAATAACTCTATTATTATTACCCACTACCGGTTGCCAGTATTTTTTACGTGAAGATGGAGTAATGCTGTCAAAGGCTTCCGGAGATAGCATTTGATCATCACCATACCAATTGACCCTATAAAATAAAATTTGCTCAGTTGCTTTTTCTATAGTGCCGTATTTCTTTACTATGAATTTTTTAAAGTCTCCGGTGGGCATAGGCCATTGATAGTACGGATCAATAATATCATTTGCCAAATATATTAGCCAGGAATATCTGGCATCACCATAATAGTCTGCAGCAATATGATCTGGACGCTCACCATCCTTTACAACATAAGGATAGAATACGTTAACGTTATTTTTAACAACATCTCTAATCTTAACACTTGCTAATAAATTGATAGCAGGATTATCAAGATAATTAATAACAGGAAAATTTGTAAAATATGTATACATGTCTTATGAGGTATTAAGCAACGTTATTTGGTAGTACTGCGTCACCAGTTGAGAGAGTTGGTTGCTCTGAATCTCCAGTATCGGCCTGAGCAGAAGCTGATTCACCTGACTCCGTAACTTTGTATTGCTCTAGAATATCTTCTCTTAGTATTGGAGCAATTTCACCAAACTGCAATGCTACTTCTATTTCAACCGGCTCATTAGTACCGGCAAAGAATGCTGGTGTCCCTTGAGGTGCGTAATTAACAGTCATATTTTTAAGGAAACATCTCTTTATATAATAGAGGTTATCCAATGCAGGACCAAAAGATATATCACAAGTATCAGGAAAGTTAAATAACGGTATTGCACCTCCAGCTGTTCTAGGTGCATCTGGGTGCATTCTAATTTTAAATGTTCTAATAATCTTTTTAAGTAATAAACTCTCACTGGCACTGTTTGGTGAAAATCTATAAGTAAAACTATGTTCTCTTAGATTAACTCCAGTAAATTGTAGTGCTTGGAATGGATTTAAGACTGTACCTGATACTCTATCCACTGCATTACCTGCACTATCTGAAATACTACCTATAGCACCGCGTCCAAGGTACATAAGGTTTTGAGGTGCACCCATGTTTAATCCAAAATTCTTACCTATTCGCTCCCAGTCTTCTGGTTTCATATCAGCAGCACGACCATCAAATACGGAACCTAATACATTATTATTGAGTAGGTCTTTTTCTAACAGTCCGAGTATACCCAATGTCTTCTCAGAATATCCCATACTATGAGATTCTTGTAAGTTATTAGGTACAGGTAGAATAATAACAGCTTTTTCTAAGATGGTTCTAGGTGTTAAAGGAGTAGATTGAATGAAATCTTCAAAAACAAACTTAACAAAATAATTACCTAAAGTGTGTGTACTAGGGTAGATTAATGCATCTGGCTCACTAGTAGACATGCCATTTGTCTGTTCTGGAGTAAGCCCCTTTTTAGCACCAATAGCGGACTGGCTGCTTCCTTCTGGAATAGTAAAGAAGCCACCTCCTTCTTGTCTTCCAAATGTAGGGGAAGCCTGGGAATTTATTGTTTGCTCGTAAAGAGGCATAAATACTTTCTATGAGTTATAAAGGCGCTTTTAAACCAAGGAACCCATCTAAATATAGAGGTGATCCTACAAAAATTATTTATCGTAGTTCTTGGGAACTACGACTGATGTCTTATTTAGATAGCCATCCAGATGTGATTGAATGGGCTAGCGAAGAGTTCTGCATACCTTATAGATCTCCAATAGATGGAAAAGTGCATCGCTATTTTCCAGACTTCTATATTAAAAAGCGTAATCCTAATGGTATAATTGAGTCTCTTGTGGTAGAAGTAAAGCCAGAATCTCAAACAAAGGCACCTATGGTTCAGAAGAAAGCTAATAAACGTTATGTTCGAGAAGTAATAACTTATGGTATTAATCAAGCGAAATGGAAAGCAGCCGATGTGTTCTGCGAAAATAGAAACTGGAAATTTAAAATAATGACCGAACGAGATCTAGGAATTAAATAATGGCTGATGCATTTCTCAAAATATTAGAAAAGGGTGCTGCTAAAGGTATCCTACCATCCCGCTCTCAGGAGTCGGTATCGTGGTTTAGAAAGACTGCCGGTAAGGTGTCTTCTATTAGTACAGATCAACAGATAAGAAAATTAGTACCTAATCACGCCGTTAATAAGGTAATGGTTGGTAAGATGTATTTATTTGGGTATGATCCTAAGCTAAAAGCATCCTTGCCGTATTATGATAATTTTCCTTTAATATTCCCTTTCAGTAGAACTAAGAATGGGTTTATGGGTATTAATATGCACTACCTACCATTGAGACATCGAGCTATCCTAATGGATAACCTCTATATGCTTATAAACAACGACAAGTACGATGAGACTACTAAGCTAAGGTTGAGTTACAGTGTATTGGAGAGCACGTCTAAATTTAGATACTTTAAGCCATGTGTTAAGCACTATCTAAATAGTCATATACGTACACGCTTCATAGAAGTAAATCCAAACGAATGGGATATAGCGCTATTCTTACCTCTACAAAGGTTCTCAAAAGCTATGCCAGAGAAAGTTTGGGCTGACAGTGTTAATCAAATCAAAAGGTAAAGCTAATGGCACAGAATCTAGCCGATGGCATTAATAAGTTTACAGCACGAACTACACAAGTAGCTGGTGTACTCAATGCATTAGGCATATTAGGCAAGCATAAAAAGAATAAACCCACCGAAAGAGGTATGGATGGGGTTCGAGCCCAGCTTGCAAAAGTATCTGGACCTCAACGTACCAATCTATTTGTTGTAGAATTTACTCCTCCACGCATGATGAGTAATTTTACTGATACAGCAAAGACACTTACCTTTTTAACCGAGAGTTGCAACTTACCCGGAGTGTCACTTGCTACTACCGAAATTAAAAGATACGGATACGGAGTTACAGAAAAGAAACCATACGCACCCATCTTTACTGATCAATCATTCTCTATTATAGCAGATAACAAAGGTGTTGCTCATAGATTTTTTTACAAATGGATGAACGGAATTATTCGATACGATTCCCCTTTTGGAAATGATTCTAATTTTGCTGGTCTACAGCCGTTCCAGGTTAACTATAAAGAACAATATAGATCAAACGTCACTATTACATCTTATGATGAATTTGAAAGAAAAGTAATTATAGTTAAGTTAAATGAAGCCTATCCTATATTTGTAGGTGATATGGCTTTAAGTTGGGGCGATATCGATGGTATTGCTAGAATGCCTATAACGTTTACTTACTTGAATTGGGAACGTACCAACATTGATGTAGAGACAAAAGATGTACCGGGCAATAATGATCTATCGTTATTACAGAAATTACAGAAAGCAGGCAATGCAATTCAGACGCTTGCTGCATTAAGAAAACCACGTAACGTAGCTGATATTGTTAACGTTACTAACAACGCGAAAATAGCATTACCATCATTCTAAGGAGTTATTATGCCATTACCAAAAATAAGTCATCCGACTTTTGAATTGAAATTACCATCCACTCAAGAGGTTATTAAGTATAGACCTTTTCTAGTTAAGGAAGAAAAGCTTCTCCTTATTGCACAAGCCAGCAGTGAACCAGTTGACATTGTTAATGCTATCAGGCAAGTCATTCATAATTGTATTCTTACTAAAGAAGTGGATGTAAATAATTTTACTACTTTTGATCTTGAGTATTTGTTCTTAAAGATTAGATCCAAATCAGTAAATAACATCATTACTCTCACTTATAAAGATCTTGAAGATGAACAAAGATATGAGGTAGAAATAAATCTTGATGATATAGAGATTAAAGAGACTGAAGGTCATACTAACAGAATTCCTATTACTGTAGATACTGGTATGATCATGCGATATCCAAAAGCAGATCTAAACAATATGTTGACAGAAGCAGATGAAGAGATGGATGTATTCTTTACTATCTTAGAATATTGCATTGAGAAGGTTTATGATAATCAGGATGTTTACATCTTTTCAGAAACAAGTGAAGAAGAAAGAGATGAATTTATTGCTTCATTAGATGTAGAGACGTTCAAAAAAATACAAGATTTTTTTGCCACTATGCCAAAGCTGTTTTACGAAGCCAAGTACACCAATAGTTTAGGTAAGGAGAAGGTCATACAATTGACGACACTCAACGATTTTTTTACGTTGGGCTGAGTCATAATACATTAGCTAACTATTATCAATTAATTTTTAGCTTGGCTCAGCACCACAAATGGTCTGTATCTGAAATTGAAAATATGATGCCTTATGAAAGAGATTTATACGTAGATATGCTCCGCGACTTCCTTGAAAAAGAAAGAGAACGAATAGAAAAGCAACATGCCTAGAAAAAGAAAAAAGCAAAAGCCGGGTTTTAAGCAACGTCAGACGCAACAAGCCCGCAAACGCAACATTAACTTAAAGCAATCTGAAACTATCAGAGGTGCAGTTGCGTCTGCTATTTCTAAAGTAAAAATGACTCGTTATGACAACGACCAGGCAAGATTAGATGAGATACGAGGGTATTCTTTGGAGATCAAAGGGACCTTAACGGAGATGGAGGACACACTTAAAAAGTTTACACCTCCACCTGCTGTAGCTGAACTACAAAGTAAGCCTGGTCTATCAATGACGGAAGCCGTTCAGGATGCTAAAAAATCGACATCTGATTTGTTATTAAATTTAATACAGCTATTTGGATTTATTGGTATACTAATATCAGACAAGGCTAGAGCTTTTATTAGAGGCTTCTTCGATGGTATATTAGAGAGCATGGGCTTTACAAAAGAAAAAATAGAAAAGATAAAAAATATTGCAATTGTAGCAGTAGGCCTACTAGGTGCTTATCTGGCTGTAAGTACACTTAAATCAGTAGCTGATCTTTTCAACGCTGTTATTAACCTCTCCAAAGTTACTATGGGGCTATTAATTGCTTCAGATTCAGAAGTAGACCGGTCTATGTCAGAGGCTCGTAAACGTAAAAAAGAAAGAGATAAAGTTTTAGAAGAGGCTAGAAAAGCAAAAGCAAAAGCTCGTCTTGAAAGAATGAAGTATAGAAGAAAAGGAATAAAAGCATTTGCTGCTAGAATATTTGGTAAGATAGGTAGAGGAGTACTTACAGCTATACCATTTGTCGGTACTGCTGCGGCTATTGCGTTTACAGTATGGGATATAGCAGAGGAATTAAACAACTACTATACAGAAGAATTTGAAGACTATGAACTGCTTACTGACGAAGATGTAGTGGCCCTTAAAGCAGGTGCAGATGGAGAGAAGGGTTGGACTGATGAAGAGATAGTAGAGCATCAGCAGAAAGTAATAAGAAATCGCGCTGCTCTAGCTAAAGAAGCAGAGTATGCTAAGAAAAGAATAGCAGCGGGTCCAATGGATGAACAAACCGCTATGATAATATCTGCAAGCTCAATGGGCGCAGAAAGCACGGCCGCAATAGTAGAAGCTGATCTTACTCCTTTTGTTTCTACACTTGAAAAAGCAAATAGACTTGGTATCAAACCAGAAGAAGCTAAAAATGTTAATGTTAAGAAATCGGATATTAAAATAGGTACAGGCGGTCAGTTACAACAAGTACAGCAGCGTTATAATGCTGCTAAAGAAAAAGAACGAGCAGAAAATCAGGAAATAATTAATCATTATTTCATGAACAACACTAATATCCTTTACGGTCCATAATAATGAGTTATACTAACGGATTCACATCACTATTAGACAGACTTAAAGGTAAGTCTGGTACCAGCATGCCTTCTCGTATTCAAAGTCTAAACGAAGGTACTCGAGGTGCATCTGATGAGACACTTAAAGCTCTAAAGACCTTTACCTCTGATGTTTCTGAAAAAGCAAAACGTAAGAGAGATGCACAAGAAGGAGATCCAGGGCTATCTATTGTATCAGAAGAAGAACAAAAACCTCAATCTGAAAAAGTAAACGGTGACCCATTATCACTTGTTGCTAAGAGTATGGGCGATATATCTGGGTCTCTCAAATCTATGTCTAGTATATTACAGACTATAGCAAAAGATATGCAGCCGGATAAAAAAGCTGCCTATGATATACAAGAGGCTGCGTTAGAGAATAAACCTGGTGCATCGATGACTATAAAAAGAGTTAAAGGGGACGATGCAGGACCTGGCTTCTTTAGTGTTTTAAAATCTCTCATGTTTAACCCTGCTGTTATTGCAGCCGTAGCAGCATTGGTATATGCTTTTCTCCCTGATGAGATGAAGTTAAAAATAAATTCTTTCTTTAAAGGTTTTACAGAAGGGGTAGGGGAAGCAACAGATGAAATGGGTAACTTTGGTACCGCAGTCAAGGTAGCAGGTGGTGCTATTGCGCTGTATCTAGGATCTAAGCTCCTTAGTGCTGTAACAACAGCTATTACTACTTTAGTAGCTGCGATTAAGTTAATGAGAACCGGATTTGGTAAATTAAGGAAAGCTAGTAATTTTACTAAGTTTGCAGTAGCATCAGTTGCAGGCGCAGGAGCATATGTACTTACAAAAGAACTAATAGCAGGTAATGAACAAGACAATGATAGAGAAGAGAGAGCGGAGCATGAAGATGCAGCAACTCCCCCTCCTCCATCACCTACTGATCAAAGTGCTCCATCTCAACCAAACGCTACCGCTGGTTCAGGTGCAGGAGGGGGACGTGGGTTTATAAATCCAGCAAATGTTACTCCTTCAGAGGAATCAACACCCCCAGCTGCACCCCAAATGCCATCTCGTACACCAGGTGGAGAAGGAAGACATAAAGGATGGCAAAATACAGAGCCAGTAAAATCTAGATCTGGTTATCATGACCCAGTATACGATGCCCCGAGTGGTGGTTCAGGTGCAGGAGGGGGACGTGGGTTTATAAATCCAGCGCAAGGTGGTGGAAACGTAACTGAATATACTCCTGGAGGAGTAAAAAAACGTAAGGGTGAAGGTGCTACAAAACTTGCTAAGGGCAATAACAAGGCTTTAAAGAAAGATATAGTAAGTGGAGAAGAACCAGCATTACAAGAGCCTAATTTTTTATCTACATTACAGGGTGTGGCAAGCCGATTAGGTATAAGTCCAGAAGACTTACTATCTGTTATGAAGCATGAGTCCGGTCTAGATCCTAAAGCTGTTAATCCGTATAGCGACGCAACAGGTCTAATACAGTTTATGCCAGACACCGCTAAAGGGTATGGTACTAATGTTCAGGATTTGTATAAAATGTCAGCTACAGACCAATTAAAGTTTGTAGAGATGCATTATAAAACCCAGAAGCTAGCTGGCAGAAGTAGAGGCGATTTATACATGGCTACCTTTATGCCAGCCGCCCTGAATAAACCAGATAACTTTGTATTAGGTGAGGATAGAGAAAATGCTGGGAGTGTATTTGGATTAAGCAAATATAAGATATACCAGCAAAATAAAATTAACGATTATAATAAAGATGGTATACTTACTGTTGGTGATGTTAGAAGGTCTTTAGATTATGTTAAATTAACACCTCAACTATCAGCTCAACTAACAGGCTCAAGTCCTATTCTAGCTTCAAATCAAACTAATCAAGCTTTAATAGCTGCTATGGAAAGAGCTCGAGATGCATCCAGAAAACCTGCAGGAGGTACTACTGTTATAAGCAACGGTGGGGGTGTGGTTGATATGGGAAGAAAAAAGCAACCGGACACGAGTTCAATACCCAGTCCGATTGCTAGTAGAGGCTCTTTAATTAGCGGAGCAACTCACTACTCCGCTGCTTAATTAATTTTCTTCTTCAGCTAACTTCTTGAAGAAGTCCATACTCATCCTCTTCATGAGTCTCAGGTGCTGCACTAGCAGCCTTAGAACGCTGAGGACGAGCATCCATTGCATCATCCATATCGATCGCACGAGTTTGAGGTTTAGCCTCTCCCGTTAGACCTAATACTTTATTGAGCTTGGATTTCAACTCATCGAAAGATTTAAAGTTAGATGGGTCCAGGAATGCTTGCAACTTGTGCTCACTCTTCCAAACTTTCTCCAGCTTCTCATCATCATCGAATAGAGGGCCTGATTTATCGAACTCAGACTTATCATAGTTACGATAACCTTCATAATTACGAATCTTCAATTTGAAGTCTGCACCTGACCAAAGGTCAAATGGGTTCATTGGCTTCTCATCTTCGAACTCAGGGTTCATTGCAGCGTTCAACTTTTCGAAAATCTTCTTGCCGTATTTAAACAAGAATACTTTACCTTCATTCTCTGGATGTGCAGAGTCTTTTACTACGTAAATATTAGAGATGAAAGAAAGACGACGCTTCTGCTTACGTACTACTTCTTTGTTAGACTCAATACCTGAGTTCCACAATTGAGCATTGTATTCAGAGACCGGATCTTTCTCACCGAGTGTAGTAAGAGATTTTTCGATATACCAACCACCAGGGCCTTGAAAGCCATGATCCCAAATACGAATGAATGGGGTATCTTCACCACCAGGGGCAGGAAGGAATCGAACTACTGCGTAACCGTTACCAGCTTTGTCTACCTCAGGCTTCCAAAAGCGATCATCATCTGATGAGCCTTGTTGCTGAGTTCCACTTTGTAGTTTAGTTACTTCTGACGACAGCTTCTCGAGCTGCGATTGACGGGATTTTTTTAGTGCTTGAAAATCTGACATATATTACTCCTTGTATGCGATGTATGCGTTGTATAACGTTTTGTCCACTTTGTACATAACGATATGGTATTTATATTAGCTTCTTTCTTGAAATAAATCAACTGCTACCTTCCTCAATTTACACCTGTCGTATTGTAAGAAGGGTCTATACTTCTTACACTTCAGGTGTACAGATGGCCAAAGCACATTCTCATGAATCTGCTTATTCCATTTCTTAAAAAAGCCTGCGAGATCATCTAATATAATAAGTGTTTCAATGTGTATCTCATTTCTCAGGTACTTCTTTAATGCAATGGGATGCTGGCCATCTGTAACTGTGAAATTGCTGTTAAAGTCTGGATCTAATTTACGTAGATCTGTCTCAAAAATATAAGACATTGACTCTCTTACCCTCAGCAACTCTCTGTACCGTTTATCTGACTCAGTATTATTAACTAAGTCACCTACCCACTGGTCGCCACAATATACAAAATTGGCAACCAAATAATCTTGAACATTTTTCTGCTTTGAGAGTTTATGAAAGAAGTACTTGTCAGCTCTTCGATCAAATGTACCTCTCCCTGCTCTTACTCTACCACCATATTTAAAGTAATCGTAATGCTTAGTATAAAAATGGCTCTTTAACGCGCAGTACTGCTTGTAAGCCTCAAATGCATCCATAATACCTCATTCAAATTTTAACTTGTATGTCCTCTGGAATGTAGACGTTCTTCCGTATGTTGATATTAGGTCATCTACCTTCATCATACCATGATTAAAGAATAGTTCATCCCACCAGTCTTCGGGCTTCAATGTTACATGATAACCCTCGTCCTCAAAGGTTGCAATGGAGCAAACAAAGTGTCCTCCCTCTTGTAGATGAAGCTTAATGTTGTTTAGTAGCTGTGGTAGATCCTGTTCTTTGATATGTTCAAGCACATCAAATGCTGAGATAACATCAAACTTGATAGGTACATTATTATGTTCCCACCTTACATAGAAAGGCTTTGTAATGTCACATGTAAATAAGTTCCCGGGAATATTAGGCCACTCTTGACGCTTTTCTTTTAGGTTGTAATCACATCCTTCAAGACCTACGGCTATTTGTCCTCTTTCAACCATCTGTGAAACAAAACCACCTCCTGCACACCCCAAGTCCATATATGCAATACGTCCATGATGTAGGTTAACAAGCTGGTCAATGTATGCATCATTTTTAGAATTGTCGTGTTGCGCACCTCTGGGATCTGTGGTATCCTTTGTATCGAGTGCAACAGGGTTCTCAGTAATAACTACAATTTTTTTCATATGGGTAACTTTCTAGATTTAGGTATATAATTAAGCTCTTCGGCCTCGTTTTGTATTTTGGCTTTCATCTTAGCGCTACCCTTAATCAGCGAGGCTGCAGTCTCAATTTCAATATCGTTCTCCTTACAATACAGTACTACAGCGTCGATGTATTCCATCTTTTTCTGAGCTACTAGTTTTTCAATCTCTTGCATAAACGTAGTAGGGGAACGGTTAAATTCTATATCTTCCATTATTTAAAAACAACCATAGCGAGTAATATAGCGTGAATAAAGAAGCCAACTCCAATCGTAATGGTATTTAGTACGTCTCTACGAATAAGTGATCTTAAAAATAACAAGAACAACCCACCCCATACAAATAGAATTATGTCTAGTGATGGCATTTTATCGGAGTAACTTAACAGTAATGCAAGTACTGAAGGAATAGTAGCACAATGAATCATAACAATGCCAAACCATTCCACAGCAGTAGCAGATAGATGGGACATCTTATCTACCATGAACTTCTGAATACTGTCAGCATACTTAGGTATGTCAAATTTCATTTGTCTTTCCTTTATAGAAGATGTGTGCACCTATCTTACCGATCTTTTCTAGCTTCCATTTTGGATTAACATAGTCAGCGTGATAGAATAGAGCGTCCTTCATACTATCTAATCTGTATCCCTCTAGGAGAACCTTTTTAGCTACTTCTTCACTCTCCTCATATAGCTTTGGATGTACCATCTTTCGTTTGTGATCTATCTCACAGTACCAGGAGAACTGGCAAATGATCTTATTATAGATTACATTCTTCTGATAAACCACACCACAGATGTTGTCAGCAAACTTACCAGATTTAACTCTGTTAATTGTTACTTGTGCGACTGCAACCTTGCCTTCAAAAGGTTCGTTGGCAGCTTCCCAATAAATGTTCTTAGACAGACAATCTATCTGAGTCATTCTTTCTTTGACCGATGTACCTACCGGCATACCTGTCGTTGAATAATACTTCTGTACTTTGTGTTGGTATACTTCCGTCACCATTGTGATGGCAAGAAGAATCCCAACCAATATTATCATACCTTTAGCGAGATGCTGATAAATGCTATCTCTAGGCATAGCTTTAGCCTTAAGCATAGACTACCTCCTTAAACTTTATTATAACAGCTTTTGTAAATTAAAGCTAGCGCTTTAGCTGTATTTTGATACGTAGTGTATTGTGAATGGTATTGCATATACCATTATTAAAGTTACGTACACGAATAGGTCCATGAATAGATCCATGTTACCTCCTTAAATATTTTCCTTTGTATCCTTCAAGTCGTAGAAAAAATCATCTGTGTCATTAACTGACCATTTAGAATTTTTCTCAACACTGTACTCGACTGTTGCCACTTTGAAGTCTGGGTGCTTCATATTAGCGGAAACTAATGAAGGGTCGTAAAATAGGACTCTGTTGTTGGGCTGTGTTGCAAATTGCCCGTTATTAAGTTTAATAAAATTAAACGACTTATGTTCCTCAGCATACTCTGAGAATGTAATGTCAATATTGTTCGTAGATTCCCAGCAATGATCGACTGTGAACATATAGGTGCCATGATGCCACTTTCTATCTCTCCCAAAGAATTTGCACCCTAAGTTCTTCAGGTTTGACTTCTGTACAATAGTGAAGTAATAAGAAAGACAGTCCCATATTTGTAGAGTTTCTAATGGCAAGAGGTCCTCTTCCTTGCAATCTTCTTTCCACAAATATGCAGATATGGGCAGCTTATCGTAAAGCGCTCCGTATCCTGGTAGCAAAGATTCAATTCTGAATGCTTGCCCTTTAATTGATTTTAATGACATCCATACTGCAGGTTCTAGCTCTCCAAAACCTTTTTGGAAATCGTAAAGATACTCTCTACGAACAAAGCACTTAACCGGGGGTACAGATGATGTTAAGAAAGCCATACAATTATGTATGAAGAAAGGGGCCGCGGCCCCTTTCTATTAGGTTAAACCCTATTAGAACTTAAATCCAACAACAAAATTAGTAGCGTTATAGTCGCTGTCACCACGTACACGATCATAACCAACACCTACAAAATAGTTCTTTGTAAGTGCATATTCAGCACCGATACGATATGCACGAGTAGTGTCAGCATTAACACTATCAGTAGCTGCACGATAACGGTAACCTGCTTTTACAGATAGTTCAGGTGTAACGGCGTACTTGACACCTGGCTCAACACTGTAATAGGTATAATTGGTAGATGTTTTAAATTTTTCTCCCAATCCTACACGACCATAAGCACTAAGATTACCAACAACAGGTACTGTACCTGTTAAGCCACCTTCCAGTCGAGTATCGCTAAGATTGTTGTTTGTGTCAGTCTTTTGACGTAGGCTAAAATCAGCTTTTAAATTCTGATTTAAATCTGTACCCATAGTAACTTTGGTTGCACGAGCATCAGCTGTACCCTCAACACCATCACGGCTACTATATTCTACTGCACCAAACCCACCAGCAAAAGCTGAACTCGTGGCCATAAAAAAGGCCAATAAAAGATATTTTTTCAAATTTAACTCCTAATTGTTATATGAAATGATAGGGTATTCTGTTACGAGGAACCCTATCGAAACCCTAAGCAGTGTTTAGGCTGCTAATGCGAACTTTTCATCGTTTGCGTTTACTTTTTTTGCTTGATTAACGGTCATCGCCTACCGTGTTGCCGTCTCTACTATCTCATCCTGTCGAAACCAGGTCATCCCCATCAGAAGCACACAATCCCCGCTAGAGCCCTAAGAGGTTTCTTTCATCTAAGACAACTATGTACTTCTGGTGGAGATGGAGGGAATCGAACCCTCGTCCAGAATGCCTTCGCTTTGAAGGGATTACAACAATTCTTACTTCTTACCCGCCTTGTCACCAGGCTTACCAGTTGGTTCTGCCTTAGCATGCTTCTTTACTTCTTTTTTCTTAGCAGGTTCTTTTTTATCCGCCTTCTTATCAGCTTTCTTTTCTGCCTTAACCGGCTCAGCCTTCTTGACTGGTTCTGCTGCAAAGGCTGTACTTAGTCCTAATGCTACTAGTAATGTTAGAATATATTTCACAGAAGATCTCCTTTAAAACCCATATTGGGTTTAATATTTATCTTATGCTTCTTCATTATATTCTTCTATTTCCTCTGCACTATATTCTTCCATAGCATGCTCTGGACATAAGGCTTTATGCCAACCCATCCGATAGGTCTTACCGGGCGCGCCACATTTTTCACATGTACGATAACTCATTGACTCTGCAAATGTAATATAATGGTAGTGCTTGTCTGTAGCTGCGTTAACATAGAATCGTAGCCCACCAAGCTTTTCTTTTACCTGAGCAGCAACTGGAACTTTTAATTTTTCTTCCTCTAGTTTTGCTTTTGCTTCATCAATTGCTTCTTGTGTTAATGTTTTTGTACCATAAAGAACATTACCAACACCAACTTCCATAAGAAATTCATAATGACTTTTAGCTGATCGGTATTCTGAAGATAGAAGCCCACAAAGTGTATCAATGATGTTATACCAACCGTCTCCACAATCAAATCCCCAGCACATGGCTGTCTGGTTCATTGGTGCGTATCTGTCCTTGAAGATCTCTGGATACTTCTTACATAATAGCTCATCAAGTTCTTTTTTCATATTAGCCTTTTAGCAGGGGAGGTTTCCCTCCCCTGTCATGTTAAGCTGCCTCAGCAAACTCTACTGCTTTCTCCAAAGCTTTCAGCTTCAGAGACTTGTTAGGTCCGTACCATGCAGATGCAAGACGAGACTCAGCTGAGCGACCAGCAAGGTGATCAGTCAAGTACGTTACTGCATTGAACGGCTGCCACCAAGTACCCTCAGCAAATTTAGCTCCAGGTTGCTTCTCAATCAAGTCAATAGCCTTGAGTGCATTACGAGACAGTATCCGATCTTCTTTACCTGAAAGAGAAGGGAACACGTCAATGAAGTACTCTTTGACTTTATCCATCTTGTATTTCTTGCTACCCAAGAACTGAGCCATCTCTTTATACTTGGCCAGCTTGTGGGTTGCAATACCCAATTGCTCTTTGACCTTGGAAGGATCGAATGCATTACGGTGACTAACTTTCACCATGTTGTCATTACGACTAGCAAGACTCAACGTAAGAGTGTTATTACATACAACACGAATGGGAGTAAAGCGGACGTCGATAGACTGACCAAACTTATGAGGATTGGTGAATAGAAGATATGAATCAACCTGATCTCCTTTAAACAACTCGAAAGACTCTTTGACCTTAGCCAAAGCCCACACTACCTGTCCACCCTTAAGCGAACCTGCAGTATGCATCTCTAAGTCACCAGCCATACAGTACTCATCAAAGAACTCAAATGCTTCTGAGTTCTGAACAGGATTCCAATCGTTGGAAACAACATCCAGAATCTTGCTGTCAGTATCACGTACCAACGCAGACCATCCCACATTAACACGCTTACCGTCTACGTTTGCAAAAGCAGGCTCTTTTCGAACTTGCCAATCCAAATCTGCTTTACGTAGCATTTGTTCGGGAGATAGATCAGCAGGTACTTTTACTCCAAGTCCATGCCAAGGTACTTCACCTGCATATGCCATAGTTTCAATTAAATGCGCCATTTTAGCTTCCTTTCACGTTAAACATACTTATATTATATTCGCGGGGCGAAAATAAATCAACTTTCTTCTTCCTCTTCTTCGTCATACCAAGCGTCACCATCGGTGTCGATCTCGACATGTCCAAATTTAATGATACCATCCCAGTTACGACCCTCAGTACTACGTCCACCGGAGACTTGAAATGGTTCATGAAATTCTACTACTGCACCTAATTCGGTAAGATTGTCGTAGGTTTTGTCACGAATATCTTCTACACGAATACATCCAATCAGGCCTGCATCAACTGCATGCTTGGTGGAAATGTTGGAGCGATATTCACCGTCACCCCACTTGGTACTGAATGTAGCAAATCGACGTCCATCTTTGAGATTAAACTCGCCTTCTAAGCAGTCATGACCACTGATGGTCAAACCACAAAACTCATCCCATTCATCGTGCATGACGTAACACAAATCACCGATATAGTACTTTCCAGCTGGCATCATAACGAACTCCTTTATCAATTTATATAACAATTATAGAGTATTCGCGTAATTAAATCAACTGTTTTTTCCCTGTCGGATCCACACTGTCGCTATGTATTTTGTACCTTTTTCTATGATATCCCCGGAATGAGAGGTGCTCTCATTGGTTCTGGAGTTGTAATTATACCAGAATGACAGGATATTTCCTGTCGTGGGAGGTACGGAGATTCCAAGTTTTGGAAAAGATGTGTGCCCACCTTCTTCGCAGGCTTGTAGATAGATGATAGCAGTAGCTATGCGATTTCCAATAAGCTGTATATTTGGATTCTCATCTATGATTTTTTGAGTAAAATAGTCACAATGTTTTTTGTATTGCTGACCAGTTTCGTATTTGGTTAATGTAATGAGCTCACATTGTTGAGCTTCTACATCCATAAGCTTGCAAACTTTGTGAATCATCAGGCGAGATAATGGATGGGTCCATTTCATAATACATGAGGAACTAGTTCTGTAATCCTCATCTACTTCTGTTCGACCAGTAGTGGTGTTCATCACCTGCGAGCGTTCAAATTTGTTCTTGTATGCTTGTACTACAAGTTTACAAAAGTACTTGCTCATAGCATTCTCATACACTACAACTTTAGGACGATGACTCAGTATATTCACATTCATAGTATTTGGTGGTGGGCTTAGAGAGAATTGAACTCCCACTCAATCGATTATGAGTCGACTGCTTTACCATTAAGCTACCAGCCCTATCTTTTTAAAAGTTGATCAGTAAATTCCAATAATAGTTTATGCTGTTTACCTTCATGATACTTACCCTTCATCCAGCTGTGAAGTGTATACCAGTAGGGTTGACTTTCTGGATGACATCCAATTAGCCCGATATTGTTCTGAATGATTGCCATTGGATCACCATTATTGTAAGTAGCAACAGTATCAAATGATTTATTGTTACCTACTATAGCACACCCATCGAAAAAGAACATTCTCTCTTTCTTACCATTCCACTCAACCTCTATATTCTTAGCGTGAGGTCGTCTTGTATCTGTCTCAGGCCTTGTGATGTACTGAACCGCATCAGCATCCTTTAAGATGTTGAAGTAATAACTACCTGCCCAATATGCACCCATACAAATGCCAAGATACTTACCACCATTGTTAACAAACTTGATTATATGATCATGATTTTCTCTCATCAAGTAATCATATGAATCTGATGAGCCTACCCCTCCCGGGAATACAACTACATCAACGTCATTAAAAAAATCATCTTCAACCAAATGCTTGGTGAAGATTTTAAATTTGTAATGTGGAGTCAGTGCCTCTATAGCGCCATTAACACTTTGTATAGAACATTTTGGGTGGTGTACAAATATTGCCGCAGTTGCATGCTTAGCTGTCACCTGGATAATTCCCTAAAAGATCTTCCTCTGTTAAACCATAAAACTCATCATCCCAATCTTGCGATTCCTGCCTCTTGTTTTGCTCATAGAGTTTATTCTCTACAGGAATAAGTGAGAACCATCTGACGTTGTCTTTAACCCAGGTAATGTATTCTGGATCTTTAGTACAAATACTAGTGATAGTCTTTCCCTTATATTTACCGAAAGAAAATCTACGCTTTTTCATCAGATAGCCCTCTAAATGGTATCCCGAACCGGACTCGAACCGGTACGCCGAAGCGAGAGATTTTAAGTCTCTTGTGTCTACCTATTCCACCACCGGGACTAAATTATTGGTTTGCTTTAATCCAGGTAACTAACTTACCAGCTTCCTCTAGGATAGCTTCAGTAGTAGGGAAAACATAATCACCCTCACTTAACTGACCGGTTTGGGGGTTACGGTATTTTTCTGTTGAAAGAAAAAACTTTTGTTTAACATGCTCACTAGCCATTTCTAAGGCACGAACTGCAATATTAATCTCAGACATATTATCTAACTCCATGGTTTATTGTAATGTGGTTCTTCCGTAGACTGCACCAGGCAACTGCAGTGCAGCATCTCTACGTTTTCTATACTCTTCGTTATCAACTTCAAGTACATTCAATTGACTGATAGGTGTAGGACCGGTTTGGTTTGCACCAGTTTCGCGTTCCATTTCTTTCAGTCTTTCTTCTCGAGTAGCTCGTGTGTTAGATTGAATCAAACGACGACCTTCCTCGATAGGTATACTTAGCATCACAAAAGCTCTATATCCATCCCCATCTTTCAGGATGAGTAATTTATCACGCTTGTACAGTGAGAGGGTTTGCTTGGTAACAATTTTAGAAACACGATCAACTTCTCGGTCAATATCCTTCATTGACGAGGTACCCTTCTCACTCAATGTTTCTCGGTAGACAGAGTTTACCTGAATACTTACTCGGTTAGCCAACTCTACTCGAGCATTCATCATTGCCTTATCAATAGCAAACTGCATATCCTTTGATGTGTCGGTTGCTGTTACAATAATATTCTTTTCATCAACTAAAGAATCAGCTTTATACCATTCTGGAATGTCCAGCTTGTATTCAGCCACGGATTGGGTTTTAACTCCATCAGTAGTCTTAGACCCGAAGCCCATACTTGAGCAACCGGCTGTTATGATACTGAAATAGCATAACACAAAGTAAGTAATCATTTTGTTCATCTCTTCACCTGTAAATTGAAACCTCATTATAAAATACCTTTCTTGAATAGACCGGAATAGACTTAATCATTTCATCAATCTGTTCCTTATTCAGCCTGTGTAAGTTAAGATCAACTTTATACTTTGCAAAAATAAACACTATAGTATTCTTTTCGACATTACTATCAAGCTCAAATACTTTAGCATAGTCTCTTTTTTGCGTCACAAGACTAAAGTTGCCCTTCACTCTATTCACACTTGTATTATAGTCGAACGGATAAATTAACTCAACATTTTTTTCTCTGACTACAAAGACATACATGAATAGCGGTTCGTCAGTTTGAATTCTATACCGGTAAGGCTCTCCCATTGTATACACAAGGTCCCCCTCCACAGCTGCTTTGACTGTCTGAGAAGGGCTCACTCTGACATAAACAGTTACTCTACATCCGTCAATGTCTTGGGAGATATTTTTATCAAGCACTTCGGTAATTTGACCCGCTGCATATAGTTCAGATTCTTTTTCAAACTTACAGGACTCATTCTTACATGTTTGTCTATGAATGGATGATACATTAAGTCCTTTAGCTTTCATTAAAGCATCAGACATAGCATAGTTTTCAGCAATGGCACACGTAGGGTGTATGCTTGTACCAGTAACTACTTGTCCTAACGCTAGCGTAGGGAATAACAAGAGAGAAGCAAGAGTTTTCATGATATAGTCAAAGTAGTTGGCCCGGCGTGAGGGAATCGAACCCCCATTCTGGGTTTAGAAGACCCATGTCCTATCCGTTGAACGAACGCCAGATGTACTTCATTATACATTACTTGCATAATTAAAGCAACAGAAAATGGAGCAGGCGAAGGGATTCGAACCCTCTCCGACAGCTTGGAAGGCTGTGTCCTCTCCCAGGAGAACGCCTGCTTATGCTACTTTTTGTGACATAACAGATTTAAATCTGTCTGCAGCATAGGATGCAGCAAAAGCTTGAGGTTTAACTAAAGGTATAACGTTGCACGTACCTCTAATATAACCTATCGCTTCATTAATGACACAAGATGATCCATGCATTTCATCTGGATTGATGTCAAGGTGTACCTCTACATCTCTACCTTCTAGTACATCGGCAAGTTTAAGATACAGCTCACTTACTTTGTATACTTCTTGCATTAACCGGTAACGTGGGCGGTTTCTTTTTTGGTCATAGTCTTTTTCTTTTTGAACTTCACCAAACAGTTTACAACCATTGTTACCATTTATGTGTACTACAATAGCAAGAATAAAATCCGCAAAATTTTCTTTGCCTACTTTATAACACTCAGAATCACAACCGATGTAAATTTTAGTTTCGGGTGTTTGTTGGGAAATAAAATTTCTCACCTCTTCTAGATCTAGTTTTTTCATCGTACATCTTTCTTTGGCACCCCGATAGGGACTCGAACCCCAACCAACAGTTTTGGAGACTGCTATGCTGCCATTACACCATCGAGATATTATTTGGGTGAGGATATGAGTTTGATCCAGCAACAAAGCCGCTTGGCAAAATGCATACAATGCAAATTACAAAAGGCAAGACTGAAAGGCTAATAGGTTCCGTTGATCAACAAGCAGCGACTTTACGTCTGTATTCAACGGAGCAAGTAGCACGAGTAGTCATAGTTTGGAGAAAGGTTTCAAGGCCTTCCAAGCTTTGTAGCGTTAGTAACGCTAACGTGCGTCTATGCAACTTTCACTCTCTCATACCCTCGAAACTTTACAAAATACCTTCGCTCTTTAGCGTTGTCTCAGCCTCCTCGGACAACTCAATAAGAGTATTAACGTTGATCCTAAGTAGATCTTCTTGCAAACTTTGAAGCTTGCGTTTCAAAAACTTTACATTCTCTTTAGCACCATCAATAAAGGGTTGCTCTAGAACAGAAGTCTCAACTGTTGCGAAGCGGTCGGAGTTGTAGATCAACGTGCGAGAATCATTTGGCATGCTCTTGATTTTATCAAGACGGGCTTGAATCTCTTTAAGTTCCATACGAGGCTTTAGATTAGCAATTGTAGTATGCATTTGAATTTCTGCCGTAATGGCCTCGATATCGGCAAGGATACTATTGATATTAGAGCTAACATTTTTTATACCTACTTGTTTGCGAATTTCAAACAAAGCATGAGTCAATGCGCTTTTACGGGCCATGCTCTTGTGTAACTCTTGAAATTGACTACCGATAGTAACTTCAATACTATCCACGTACTCATTAATAGTAGCGTTAGTGATTAGGGTAATGCTGTTAAGCATTTTGCGAATTTCTGCTTGCACTGCGTTAGCTTTACGAAGGTTCATACTTTACTCCTTAAATAATGAACGAATTATAGATTAACAAAAAAAATAAATCAACTGGTAGCCAATGATGGGAACGATCCATCGACCCCCGCCTTATCAAGACGGTGCTCTACCACTGAGCTAATTGGCCATAATTTGGTGCTGCCTCGTGGGATCGAACCACGTTCCTCGGTTCTTCAAACCGGTGCTATGACCACATCAGCTAAAGCAGCAAAATTGGTGCATCGTGAGAGGATCGAACTCCCGGCCTTCGTCTTGTAAGGGCGCTGCTCTACCGCTGAGCTAACGATGCGTTGGGTTGAGGTACGAGGATCGAACTCGTGATAGCGGAATCACAACCCGCGGTTTTACCACTAAACTAACCTCAACATAATATGGCGGGGGTACCAGGGCTCGAACCTAGAATAGCAGAGTCAAAGTCTGCGGTGTTACCATTACACTATACCCCTACTAATTGAATTTGAGCTCAAAACTGGTCGGAGTGGAGAGATTCGAACTCCCGACATCTTGGTCCCAAACCAAGCGGTCTACCAGGCTGACCTACACTCCGTTATTCTTTTTCAAAATCATTCCTACATACGTCCCACAAAATGCTCCTGCTATTGCTGGCAACAACAACCAATGATTAGATGTATAATTAATTACCGCCAGACTTCCTAGCAAGTAGCATGCTATAGACCAAAAACTTGCACCTAATGCATTGTTAGTAGATACACATCTTAGATAGTATGTGTACACTACATCCAGAGCAAAGATAGCTAAAAATGTAACTATGTAATCTAACATAAATTCCTTGTGGTGGTGATGAGTGGATTCGAGCCACTGACCTGCTCCGTATGAAGGAGATGCACTACCGCTGTGCTACATCACCATATAGAAGCACACCAGCCTGGCCAGCTTTCGTATCGAATACTTTACGATGTGCTTTTATATGGTAGGGGCACAGAGAATCGAACTCTGATTAATAGGTTAAAAGCCTACTACTTTAGCCGTTAAGTTATACCCCCGTCATCTTATCACTCTTATCACTTTCCATGACAGTTCTCCTTTTAAAAAACTTGGTGCCCCAGGAAGGAATCGAACCTCCGAACCCTGCTTACAAGGCAGGACCTTTGCCACTAAGGATACAAGGGCTTGTTGGTAGCGGGAGGTGGTAACGCTCCACCCTCGATATGGCTTATGAGACCATTCGGGTCACTTGACCTTCCCGCAACAAATGGCTCCAGAGGCAGGGATCGAACCTACGACCAATTGATTAACAGTCAACTGCACTACCGCTGTGCTACTCTGGAATAAAACTTGGCGACTCGTGGGAGAATCGAACTCCCATAATCGGATAGACAATCCGAAGTAATGACCATTATACGAACGAGCCAAAAAACTGGTGGAGGCGGATGGATTTGAACCACCGCGCTTTTTAGGGGCCAGATTTACAGTCTGGTGCAATCAACCACTCTGCCACGCCTCCATTTAACTTGGTGCCCCAGGAGAGACTCGAACTCTCAAAATTTGGCTTCTAAGACCAACACGTATACCAATTCCGTCACCGGGGCATTACCATTTGTTTAGTGCTATCGTGCCAATTTGTCAACAATGTAGCTAGCACTGACAAGCGAGTAGCAGTTATATCAGACAGTTTCGGTCGCACCCTTACTGTCGCGTAGTCTATGCGTCCATAGACGATACCTTGATAGCACTAAACAAATGGTGTAGGCTACGTTTTTCATGTCGCCCCTACTTGAGTTTACAACCCTGTCGCCACCTTTACATAATTCCTATGCGTGGATCATCATACCAGATTCTGCTTACGTCTGCGCTATCGGTCTTCTGGACACCGGATCTCTATCGTATAATCAAACGCTTACTTCACGTAGTAAGAACGGAAATTGGTACACGGTAGGAGAATCGAACTCCTCTTATGCGGATGAAAACCGCATGTCCTAACCGATAGACGAACCGTGCATTAATCTTAAATCATGATGCATTATATCCTTGCTTCGAAAATAAATCTACTACTTTTTATGTCGTGGAGCACGTAGTAGGAATCGAACCTACGAACATCAGTTTTGCAGACTGCTACCTTACCATTCAGTCATACGTGCATGGTACCCCTCCCCCGACTCGAACGGGGAACACACTCCTTTTGAGAGAGCCGCGTCTACCAATTGCGCCAGAGGGGCATTAATGGTCTGTGTGGTTGGATTCGAACCAACGGCCTCCTCGTTCCAAACAAGGGAGTCTGACCAGACTGACTTACACACAGTTAAATTTGGTGGACCGACGGGGGATCGAACCCCGACTAAAGGCTTGCAAAGCCCCTGTGCTCCCATTATCACTATCAGCCCAAATTTGTGACTTACTACTTTTCCTATTATACGCCATAAGTCAAGGCGAGGTTTGGCGGAGAGTATTGGATTCGAACCAATGCGACCTTTTCAGGACGACAGTTTAGCAAACTGTTGCAATAACCACTCTGCCAACTCTCCAATATGGCGGAAGCGGTGAGATTCGAACTCACGGACCCTTTCAGATCGCTGGTTTTCAAGACCAGAGCCATAGACCACTCGACCACACTTCCTTAATTCTGGAGCAGGATATCGGGTTCGAACCGATGACATTCTCGTTGGCAACGAGACATTCTACCACTGAATTAATCCTGCAATACTTTGGCCGGCCCTGAGAGACTCGAACTCCCAACCTTATGGTCCGTAGCCATACGCTCTAATCCATTGAGCTAAGGGCCGACTTTATCGTGTTTCTAAATTGTTAAAGAGCGTTATTACTTTGCTAAAGAGCAAACAAAAACCCCAGGTTTTTTAGGCCTGGGGTTTGCGTTTGGTCTCGAGAACTGACTACATGCAAACCCCATTTGGTGGATACTCATTAATACTTGTGGCATCAAATGAGCGACCACACTGTCCCCATGATGTACCTAGTACGTCTGTGGAATGTTTTAGCGGTGTGGGTTTGAGTATTTGTCTCATAATTGTATATAGCTCATTTGTTGTGGGAGGCCGAAGCCTCCCGTTCTTTTTTTACTTAGTCAAATCTTTCTTAACCAAGTACACGTAGGTGTAAGCGTTCTGAACAGTAACATCCAGAGCCTTAGCAATCAAATCAATGATTACTTTATCACCCTTGTCTTTGTTCTCCAGGTACAGTTGCTTAGCGACTTCTCGCTTAGAACCTTTCTTGCTTCTAGGCTTACCGTTCGGAGTAACTTGTACTTCGACAGGCATTTCTAGAGCACCTGGGCCCATAGATGCGGTGATACGCTCCATAGAAACGTTTGCACGGTCCATGATTGCTTTCGGATCAAGACTCTCTTGCTTTACAGCTCGTTCAATTGCAGCCATAGCAAACACATATGCTTTACGCTTATTGGTCTCAGGTTTGAGATCAAAAGCGGACATAATGCGATTGGCAGCTTGCAAAGAATCTGGCTGGTTATCAAGAAACTCTCGAACAGACTGCACCGCACGAGTAGGGGACATGCCCGGAACCAATTGCAGCTTTGACATAACAGCGCTTTGCGTCTTCATATAAACCTCACTTTATTCATGTTGAAATACAATTATATGGTATTTGAGAAATTAAATCAACTGTTTTTTTTCACAGTGGAAATAGCTTCCCTCACATAACGACATCATTATAGTATGTCTAAGAAATTAAATCAACTGTTATTGACATGGTATTGATTGAAGATTTCTATGACTTTATCGCGATAGAAGCTGGTTTTTTTATTGAAGTATTGCAAGCCCTCGTGCTCAACAGCAATTAAAATACAAATCTCAGGAACTGTTACTTTGTAGCGCTCTTCTATCATCATTGCATAAGCAGTTGATTGTAGGAAGTAACCCTCAATCCATGCTTCGGTTTTAGGCTTGGAGGCAGACTTAAAGTCAGCAATGGTATTAGTACCATGCATACGACAAAACAAATCAGTAGCACCTGCTGTCTTTAACTTATCTGAGTATAGGAAAAGCTCAATGCCGTAGATGTTGTCTACATATTTGTCTAGGTATGGTTGAATTTGCTTGAATAGATCAATGTTAGATGGCATGTGACCAATTAGGTAACCATCTTCATTCTTTACGTAGCTTTCACAAATAGCATGCATCTTAGTGCCGCGTGTAGCAGCTTGTTGACGTATCTTTTGTGCTACTTCTTTACCAATCCTATCTTCCCATTCCTGTATGCCGGCCTTAGACAGGCTAGAAAGAATGGTAGTTACTGAGGGATATTTCTCCCCTGTTTCAGTAACATAGAATCGTTTACCATTCTCCGATATTCTTTCAAGTCTAATTTCTGGTAAGAGTTTATGATTGAAGTATTTTTCACGAGGATGGTTTGTATCAAATTTTAACATTAAATTTTTATATGTTTGTTAACTACAGCCGCCGTCTGTACTTCTTTAATAGAGCGCGATACTGTTTTATTAGCTAATGTGCTATTAGGATGAGCTTCAGATACTTTAGAAAGTACTTCTTTCCATCCTTGATCGTTTTTAATACCCCCTACACCACCAACAATATTAAGTGCACTACCAGGGGTATAGTATCTTTCTAGATTAGGATTATCTTTAGCAAACTGGTCGTAGTCAACCATCTTAATAGAGTGTTCAACTATTTCATCAGTTTCTTTATTACGAAATGTATAAGTCGCCATTTTATTTGCTACGAGGAGCTCTTTTCCTAACAGGTTTCTTTGCAGGGGTAGGTGAGGGAGTATTTACTTCAGAAGCCTTTACAAGCACTGGCTCTTGTTGTTTGATTTTCGTAATTACTTCTTTCTCAGCTTCTCTACGTTTTTTCCAGACGTAATTAGTAAGTCCTACTAACCCGCGTTCGATAACATCCACTACGGGATTGTGCCAAAACCATTTCATGCTTTTCTCCTTATGGTTATATTTCTTCGTACTTTAGCATCATATCTAGGTTCTTTGCTTTGATAGCATTTTCAAAATTTTTTTTATGTTTACCTTCAAAGATAATTTTACGTCTATGTTTGAAGTTATGATTAGAAGCTTCTTCGTAATACTCAGTGTATTCTTTTTTACGGTAGTTACTTCTTTTTTGTGTTTTGCTCATCTGACCCCTCGGACAAAAGATTAGGAAATGCTTGCCTTACGATCTTTTCATTTATAGATTTAAAAGGCAGTTTTTTGTCTTTTACAGCTACTAAAAGTTCAGCATCTTCTTTATCAATTGATTCAAGTAACTGTATGAACAACATTTCACGTTTTAAGGTAGTAAGGTTAGGATTACCACCTTCAACGAATAGATACAATCTTCTTAATTCTGAATATAACCTACCCTCTTGATCTAATACCTCTGCCGGTTTAAAGGGAGCAGGTCCATCAGGTAGTAAAAATTTAATGGCAGGATCAAAAGCGTGCTTTAGGATAACCTGTACTGCACCTGAGCCATTTTGTTGTAGTAGGGAAACTCTTTCGGCAGGGGTTTTGCCTTCAGAGCATTCTTTAAGTATCTTGTAGAGGGTTTTCATAGAAATTCATCCAAGTGTTCTAGTAAAGAGGCAAGCTTAGTACTCTCAAAGTATGGTTTAATTTTATCTTTGGGTTTATTAGCTTGCAGTTCATATTCATTAATAATTTTAAGTCTGATATCTTCTGGAGTAAAATGTAGATCAATCAGCTGCTCGTTACGAAGCCAATTTTTAAGCATTTCACCTTTGAAGTATAGTCTCGGATTAATGACGTCCAGGTACTTCTCCACACGCATGGGCTTTTGACGCTCGCCTTTGACGATACAATCATCAGGAGAGAGAATATTAGGTATACCATCTCCTCTATCGCCTTTGAGAATAAGCTCTCTGGTAAACCGAAGAGGGTCTTCATGTGTGATTTTCTTCTTGCGTACAGGGTCATATTGAGATACATTACCATACACGTGTAATTGTGCAAAGTCCTTATCGCCCGAAAGAATTAGTATGGGCTCACCAGTATTTAGCAGAGTGCCAAATTTATGAGCTAGAGTGGCAATTACATCATCAGCTTCGGCTGCTTCTATTTGAATTACCCTATATGGAGTAAACTCCTTAAGTTCATTCTTAATTTTAGTAAGAGTATTAAAGATAAGATTCCAATCCAACTCAGATTTTTCTCTATCCTTTTTACGGTTAGCTTTATAGTATGGAAATACTTTCTTTCTCCATACGTTTTTATCATCACATGCAATGATAACTTCACCGTACTCACTAAATTTAGTTTTACACGAACGAATAGAGTTCAGCACCATATGTCTGAACAACCCTTCGTCAAATTTTAAGTCGGTATGATTTCCAATCTGCGCCATGAAATTGGAGATCATTACTTGGTTTAGGTCTATGATAATCATCAGACGATTGTACGCTCTTTAGTAAAATAAATCCACTACAAAATAATGTCTTTGTCATGAGAGTCAAGATGACGTACACGAATGTATTGTGCAAGGGAGTGCATAATTGATTGATGACAGTCTTCTACTACCCCGTAATTATCCATATTGACATGTAGGGGGATGTTTGCTATTTTGGAAGCTTGTCCTCCATCGAACCCAGTTAATGCAATGACGTACATATCTAACAGCTGTGCAGTTTCAATTACCTTAATAATGTTCTTTGAATTGCCGCTTGAACTGATGCACACCAATACATCTCCCTTGTTACCTAGGTACATGAGCTGTCTACTAAAGACCTCATCATAACTAATATCGTTAGCGATAGCGGTAATGAGGGACATATTGCTGGCCAGACTGATGACTCTTGGAAATAAATTAGTATCTGTAGAGACACCTTTACAATGATCACAAGTCATATGTTCTGCAATTGCAGCTGATCCCCCATTACCGCAAACGAAAATTTGTTTGTTGGTTAGCATAGCATCCTCAAGGGTACTTGCTGCTAGTTCAAACTGAACACTGTCTATAGTACTTAACGCCTCTTGAAGTAGCTCTTGATACCTAGCAAAGCTATTGTACGCTGGTAGGTTAGTTGAATCTTGTTGTTCTATCATTGTAAACAACCTCTGTACCTTGCTCAGTGAAGTTAAAATCGTCGAATTCTTCATAATCTTGCATTGCTACCTTTACTCTATCTCGTTTTTTTAATGGTACGTAAAGCAGCATGAAGCCTCCACCACCTGCTCCTATAATCTTACCCCCTAATGCACCAGCCTTTATAGCCTTACTATACATCTCATCTATAGTATCATTTGTAATATCATTGGCAAGTTCTTTTTTATATTTCCAAGCTTGATCTAACATTTTTCCAATTTCGTCCATGTTAGATTGCTTACCAATTAGACAATCTTCAGCGTGTATGGCAAGTTCGACAATTTTGTCTAAAGTGTTGATATTTTCTTTTATATTTTGTGCTTGCTGTACTAGGATATTATTTGCAACCCTTTTGATACCAGTATAGTATAGCATGAGGTTATCTCTAAGAGCATTCATGTTGCTTCTAGAAATAGCAGTAGGAGCAACGTCAACAGACCCATCGGCATGAAATGTAAACTTATTAAACCCACCAAACGTTGCAGCATATTGATCCTGCTTGCCTAGATTTTCATTACATTTTACTCTTTCAATATCATAAGCAAGTTCAGCAATTTGAAATTTAGTAAGCATTTCGTTTTCTGAAGCATCTAAGGCCTTATTCAACCCAACAGTAAATGTAGAGGATGAACCTAATCCAGTACCCTTGGTGGGCATCTCACAAAATGATGCTATCTCAATTCCGTTTCTAACACCCCATATCTTCAATGACTCTCTCACTCTATCATGTGCTAACTCATTAACACTATCTACAGTTTCAATTTTATCGTAGATTGCTTTAACGTAGTGTTTTGGAGTTTTATTGATAGTGATATACATAAATTTATCAATAGTAAAGTTAAGTACTACACCAGGTTTTTTAGTGTAGTACTCAGGCAAATCAGAACCACCACCAAATAAGCTAATGCGAAGAGGGGTCTTAGTTACGATCATTGTTGAAAGGCTTGCATTGTATCATAAACAAAAGATGGAGCTTTTGGCATACCTCTCTTAGTAGGATCTGGATGCTTTGCAAGTAGACCTTCCATTAAATCTTTCCACTGTGCTTCAATCTTTGGCCAAGCAAATCGAGTATCAGCAAAAGCTTTCTGTACACGAAGATAGGTTTGAATATCATCGTTGTTAACAATCTTAACTGCATGATCTAATGCATGATAGAACATTTGAGCATGCTTTTGTTTATCCTGAGAGCCTTGATATTGGAAAGTAATACCACCACTAGTATCAATTAGCCCACCGTAGTTAGGATGTACGCAGAGTGCTTTTGCAGACATTGCTTCGATTAAACTTCTACTGTTACATTCTAACCAGGTACTTGGATATGCAAAGATATGACTCTTAGCTACATGTTCACGTACTACCTCGTTAGAAGTAAATCCGTGGTAGGTCATTTGAGGGTGGTTTCTAATTCTATCATATAGTGGCTCAAACTGTTTATCAGCATCATCCCATCCGTAGATCTTGAAGCTTGAGAACACGTGGAGATGAACGTTCTTATGGGTCTCTGCTAGGCGTTCGAACACTGGTACTAGTACATCTAGGCCACGCTGGGGGGTAGATGTATAGATTAGATTAATAACGTCGGTAGGTTTAACAATCTCTTCATGCGTGAAGGTATTAATTGGTGTCTCAATTACCATCGAGTTATCGTCGTACGGTACACCAAGCAAGTCACGGAAACGATTATATTGCCAGTTACCACAGAATACTAGTTTATGAAAACGATTTCTGCTATTAAGATCCTTTAGGTGGTTACATTCTGGATCTTCAGGTAAGTCATGTAACCAATAGATGCGAATTTTTGACTCATCTATCTCTCTTACTCTAGAGCAAATAACTTGAAAGTTATCAATTAAGTCAGGAGACAGTCTACTGGCGAGTTCACGTTTTACTGACTCAGTTCCACCTTTACTGTTCTTACTAATTTCATTTTCTTCAAAAGACATTTATTTCTCCACTGATTGTTGATAATGATCCCATGCTGTTTTAATTGAGTGCTTTAGATCGGTTTGATATTTAAATTCTGCATCTTTGGCAAATGCACTACCATCTGCTACTAGGAATATAGGGTCACCTTTACGTTGTGGGCACTCTACAGCATTTATTTTTTTGCCCGTTACTTCTTCAAACATATGGATTAGTTGTTTAACAGAAGTACCCTCAGATGTACCTAAGTTATACACTTTATATACATCAGACTTATTGTAATCGGTTGCTCGAATAAATGCTTCACAGATATCCAATACATCAATAAAATCTCTTACACATGAACCATCTATGGTATTAAGATTTGTTCCGTACATTTCAAATTCTGAATTATTAAAAGCAGCTTTACATAGTTTTTGTAATACGTGACCGGAGTCAAGATGATCTCCTACCTCACCGCAAGCACCTACAACATTAAAAAATCTGAATACTGTAGTATCGATGTGTGACAGTCTTGATATATCTTCTATAATAGCCTCAGCCATTAGTTTACTTCTACCGTAAGGGTGACCTGGGCCTAGTAAGTGATTTTCTCTGTATAGATCATTGCTCTGATAATATACTCCAGCTGATGAAGCAAATACCAGTTTACCTCTCCACTCAATTTCATTTAAGTTATTGATTAGATCAATTGTTTGACTAACATTGTTATGATAATAATGAGAAGGTCTTAGAAAACTGTCTGGAACGCTTGCTACTGCTCCTAGATGAAATACAAAATCAATATCATGAGTTTTAAAATTTTCTAAAATCTTTCTATCACCAGCACCATTAGTATACATGGCATCTACGTAAATATTATTAACATCCTTAACAACATCTACTCCAATAATAAAACTATCATTAAAAGAGCTCTTAATATACTTACAAAGAATTTTTCCAATATAACCATTGCAACCGGTAATTAGTACATTAAAGGGTTTATTTTTTTTAATCATTATTTCCTCTCGCAGAAGCTCCTGCTACTCTCTGTCTTAATTCAGTGGTACTGAATCCGTGATCTCTATTATTATATCGTATTTCTATTTTGCGATCCACACAAACATTTTTACCGGTAAAGTTTCTACCAATATAATCGCTTCCAACAAAGCGAGTATCAATCTTTCTTGATGAAAGAATTTGTAGAATTTCTTGTTCGTAAACGTAAGGGATTATTTCATCAATATACTTGACGGACGCAAGTTGCACGTACCGTTCGTATAAAGATTGTATGGGCTTATTTTTTTCTTCTCGCTCCATACTAGGATCGACCTGTAGACCTACTATCAAAAAATCACAGTATTGTTTGCAATCGGCAAACATAAGAACATGACCTGCATGACATAGATCAAAGGCACCAAAAGTAATTCCAATATTCATAGTTCAAATTTAACAGATGTTATGCTATCTAGGCGGAATGATCTCCAACCATTATTATCTAGGTCCCAAACTGCTAATGTTTCCATCGTTACATTTCTTTTATCTTCACTTTTACTGACGACTTTCTTCTCAGCTGGAATAAGTTCTTCCTTAAGTGTGCAATTCATTTTACGAGTTGTACCGTCCTTCTTAGTAAAGACTACTTCTATAGGTCCCATAACTAAATGTGACTTGAGCCAATTTCGACCTAACTCACTGTTGAAGGCGTGTTCTGGTGCTGCAACGCTGAATTCGTTTTCCATTCTTTCCTCACAAAAAAAGAGGGGCGCGCTGGCCCCTCGTTCTCACAAAACTACGATGTGATTAAACCAAGCCGGCTGCAAGAGCACGATAACCTGCAGCAATTACTTTACGGCTAGGTGTTCCAAGACGGAACTTATTAGTCTCACGACCCTTGGTATCTACATGCTTGTTGCAGTAGATTGGAAGACCGTCTTCCAGACGAAGGTTAGAGATAACCTTAGTTGGTGATGCAATACCGTACTGGGCACGGATTTGCTTGCTGGTGAGCTCAGCACCGTTAAAAAACGCTTTACGAAGTTTCTCTTTTTGGCTCATTATGTTTCCTTTTCAGTTATAAAAAAATGCCATAAGCAAGTTACGACCAACATATTGTAATATATTCATTGGCCAGAATCCACTCTAACCTGAACTGACATGTACTAACTCTTTTTTGTTATAACGTAAGAATCTTTTGCAAGTTTTAAAACGCGATCATTCTTAGCAACAACAAAATATTGTTTACCATCGATAGTATCTTCATTAATAATATCACATACAAAATGTTCTGTACTCAGAATATTTTTTAATGTAACATTATGCATGCGTTTAAATTGCACTTGCTTTTTCATTTTACTTTAAATTATAAGTTAGTCCAGCTTTAATGACATAGTAACTGTCAATTATGTCCGATACTGGGTTAGATATGGACTTGGATAATTGTAAATGCTTTCTAATATCAAATCCACTCTCAGCTATGAATGAAGCTTCTAAGACGTCTTTTTTAGAGTTTCCCTTACCTGTCGCTACCTTCTTAACCACAGTAGGAGGTATAGTAGAATATGTGATGTTGTTTCTCCACAGGATATACTTAAGTATCCCGCAGTTTTCAGCTATGTTAAATACTCTCCCAGTGGATGCAAATGAATAATCTTCTATGAAGATGTGTTCAGGAGATTCGTGATATACAATATTTAAGATCCAGGTAGATATAAAGTTATACCGCTTCATATCGTTACCTTCATGATCTTCAAATAGAGTACCTGTAAAGGGATGGGCTTGGCCAGCAAGCTTATTTACTTTAGTTAGATAATAAAATTTACAACCGTTAAAGTTTAATTCGTCACCTTCAAAACTGCAGACAGCAGGGCTTGTTAACGATAGGTCAATGCCTAGTATCTTCATCTTCGTCCTCATCTTCATCATCTAAGTCTGGATCATCTACTATGTCTAGTTCTGATCCGCAATAAGGACAAAAAGCTACCGGTGCTTGTGTCTCGTAATAAGATTGTACTTTAAATTCTTCATCACAATCAAAGCATTGAATGAAATGCATTTATTTCTCCTGTACTGTTTCTATACCGCATTTAGCTAGCAACTCTAGCCCCTCGGTACTTCTATATTGCTCACCCCAGTATACTTTCTTTATACCAGAGCTTATAATTAATTTAGAGCACTCCACACACGGGGCGTGCGTAATGAACATAGTAGAGTCTTCAGCACTATTGGTAGAGCGAGCTAATTTAGCAATCGCGTTAGCCTCGGCATGAATAACTTCTGAGTTGGTTTTTAAATTATACGGATGCCCGCTATCTTCTTCTTGATATTCCCATTGACTATTATTAATAGACCATTCATTAGCATATACTTTATGTTCACAGTCATTATCCATGCCAGCTGGCATACCATTATAACCAAACGCAATAACATTACTATCTTTAACAACTACTGCACCTACTTTCAGTCTTCTAGCATGAGAAAGGTTTCCCGTCTCTTTTGCTATATCCATGAAGAATTTAACAAATTTAGGTTTCATATTACGCCCAAATATCTTGCCAGTTACCTTTAAGTGCTCCCTTAGCATAGTCGGTAGCACGGTTCTCAAAGAAGTTAGTATGGGTGGGTGCATTAATCATTTCTTCTACCCAAGGTAATGGATTTCTTTTTACCTTATTAATACCTTTTAGTCCAAGACTAATTAGTCTCCTATCAGCAATATATCTAATGTACTGCTTAACTTCTGCACTAGTTAGACCTTCCATTTCGCCCATTGAGAAGGCTAGGTCGATAAACTTATCCTCTAACTGTACCATTTTTTCTGCAATGGTGTATATTCTAGACTTAAGATCATCATTCCATATCTCATTATTTTCTTCAATGTATGTTCTAAATAATCTGATCATAGATTCAGCATGCTGAGTCTCATCAACAATTGACCAGGTAATAATCTGACCCATACCCTTCATCTTTCCATGTCTAGGGAAGTTTAATAGCATAATAAAAGAGGAGAACAACTGCATCCCTTCAGTGAATGCACTGAACACGGCGATGTGGGTTGCAGTGTTCTCTTTTGTTGAGTTCTGCGCAGACAAGTTCATGACATAATCATGTTTGTCTTTCATCTCTTGATATTCTAAGAACTCATTATAAGTTGCTTCAGGTAGACCTAGCGTTTCAATAAGATGAGAATAAGCAGCAATATGTAAGGCCTCTCTTGCAGCAAATCCCATCAACATCATCCTGATCTCAGGCTGAGGAAAATAAGGCAGGTAATTACGCACGTAACCCCCAGCCACATCAATGTCTCCTTGCGTAAAGAATCTAAAAATATGCGTAAGAAATGTTTTTTCATTTTTGGTTAGCTTTTTCTTCCAGTCCTTGACATCTTCAATCATTGGTACTTCTGTATGCAGCCAATGTGATTGTTCGTGCTTTAACCAGGCATCATATGCCCAAGGATAGTTAAATGGTTTGAACGAGGTACGATCATCCGTCAGTTTTAGTTCTAATTTTTTGGCGCTCAATGTCTTATCCCTGTATCTGCTTGTTTACGTTACGTTGTACTTTATACTTGAAGTACGGCATATACACCGTCTTTGCAATATTGTACAATACTTTTTTTGTTAGAGTAAGTTTGGTTCCCTCTATTTGCTGCCTATACTCTTCAGCTTGTTTAATAAAGTGCTTAATATTATAGTTGTATTTAAAATTTTTAGTTATACCGTTGGTATCATATGCATCACAAATAATATGATACCTATCTATTTTAGATGTATTTCGTATTTGATGCAAGTTGTTGACCCATAGCATGTAAGCTGAGCCGTCAGCTGGCATATGAAACTCACCATGCTCCGTCCAATGTATACACTCTTCATTAGTTATAATAGGTATGTGTATTCTTGCAAGGTACTGATCGGCGGGAGCGTCACGATGTATAATACTCTTAGAGTTAGCTTTTAGAACTGTCAACCTCATTCTACGTGGATAGAAGCCAAGCTCTGTTAGTTGATCAACAAGCTTACTGTAGGGGCCAACACAAGCCTGAGTCTTATTAACATGTTCAAAAGGTAGAGATAGGTTAAGAAACTTAGCTAGAGGGTAATTATAGGTGCCGTCTTTATTTTGACATAACTCGTATCCCATTTGAAACCCATCTCTCCAATCCCCAGTCCTACTTTGTAAATTCCATCCACCGAAATTACTATAACCAAATTCTGAACCTTGGAATACAGGAGGTCCAAGTTTTGTTATGTGGTTATGAAGACTGTTACTAAAAAGCTCAACATTTGCCTTGAAGGGCAATTTTTCCATAGCTTGCATTGACTACCCCTCGCAGGCAAGACATACTTCATCTGATTGTGCGAGTTGTTTTAAGTCAATTTCTTCAATAACTTGACGTTCAATGCGTCTGGCTACTTTATCAGCCTTTCCTATCTTTTCACTTCTGCAATAATAAAGAGTTTTCAATCCTTGTTTCCAAGCTTGAAAATGTACTGCGTGTAAGTACTTAATATTTACATCAGGTCTAAAGAATAGGTTGAGTGACTGGGCTTGATCGATATACTCTTGCCTGTCTGCCGCATGCTGTACAAGCCATCGCTGGTCGATTTCCATAGATGTTTTAAACACATCTCTTTCCCAATCACCTAGCCATTCTAAATGTTGGACCGACCCGTCGTTGGCTATAATACTAGACCACACTTCATCAGCCCAACCCGCCGGATGAATCTCAGCATGTTTCTGTATGATTCTATCTAACCATTTATTTTTAGCTAACGAAGAGCCCGATAAAGTATCCTGCCTATAAGCATTGGCACGAAAAGGTTCAATAGAAGGACTAGTGTTGCCCATAATAATGGAAGAAGAAGCATTGGGAGCAATAGCCATAAGATGACTAAAGCGACGGCCAGTACCTTCTGCATCAGGGGCTTCGCCTCGTAAAGTACCCAGCTCCAGATTAGCTTCATCCAACTTACTCCTTATGTGATTAAATATTTGTTTATTACGTCCTACAGCCAGTGCCGATTCCCACGGTAAGCTATTTTTTTGCAAATAGGCGTGCCATCCAAGAGCGCCGATACCGATGCTTCTTTCACGCATGGCTGAGAATTTTGCACGTTGAATGGTGTCAGGCGCATTAGAAATAAAATACTGAAGAACATTATCAAGCATTTCTGCAATATCACGAAGGAAATTAGGATCTTTTCTCCATTCATCATAGTACTCCAAATTAACAGATGACAGGCAACAAACAGCAGTACGAGTCTTATCTGTAGCTAAAGTAATTTCAGAACATAGATTAGACTGCTTAATAGATAGACCAAGTTTCTTTTGAAAGTCTGGTAGTGCTTTATTAGATGCATCAATAAAATGAATGTAAGGTTCCCCTGTTTGCATTCTTAGTTCTAGGATACGTTGCCATAGTTCTTTAGCTGAAATAGTATCTCTTACTTGCTTGTCGTGAGGGTCAATCAACTCCCATGTATCATCAATGTCTGGATCAACCATAGCCTGTTCAATAAGGTGCATGAACTTATCGGTAATATTAATTCCGTGATGTAAATTCAAGGCTCTCATATTAGGATCACCGGTAGGTTTTCTCATTTCTAAAAATATGAGTACATCGGGGTGACTAATATCCAAGTATGCAGCATATGAACCCCGGCGTGTACGACCTTGTCTATACGCAAGTGAGGATGCATCATAAGTGCGAAGGTGAGGCATAATTCCTGTAGACTTATCATCAGCTGAACGAATACCAATCCCGATCCCTATTCCGCCCCCTAGCATGGAAAGCCAATTTACTTCGGAAAGGGTTTCAACTAATCCTTCTGCAGAATCATCCAGAAAAGGCAAGAAACAAGAGATAGGGAGACCACGAGCGGATCGCCCAAATGAAAGTATAGGAGTAGAGTAGCTAAGCCAATGCTTAGAGCTATAGTCGTAGAGTCGCTGGGCGTGCTCGGGGTTTGTCGAGAAGGTTTTTGATACATATGCAAATCTTTCTTGAGGTGATTGTTCGTCATCCCTCATGTAACTTTCTTTTAGTCGTTTCAGGCCTAGTTCATCAAACAAATTATCGCGCGAAAAATCTACCCTGACACCGTGAACGACATCTTTCATACTTACTCCTGGTTATTATTATTTTTGAACGAACTCTCGTACTAAAGGAAATACTTTGGATATGACTTCAGCGCATGCTTTAGCAATTTCACAATGCTCTTTTTGGGTTCCGTTTGCGGAACGTAGTTGTATATAGTGTATCCAAGACCTCATTGTCCCATTGACGTACAAGCGACTAGTTGTGTTTCCTTCCGGTAAAACGCACCTGGCTTGCTCCTTGGCAATACCCTTTTCTACTGCCCATGTGTAGGCATTTTTTGCCTCATCTATTACTCGTTTTTGCATCATTTCCCATTGGTAAGCTAAGACCCTGTGCTCATCATTACCGCTTGAATCTATCTCTATACTAGCTTGTCTATTTTTTGTGTCCTGTAACCGGCATTCTCTAAGTACAAAATCGAGCTCTTGAGTAGGGTCAGCATATCGTTGGCTGAACTCTTGGAAGGAGAAGGAGCGGTGTCGGAGTAGTTGTCTGGCAATGTCTCTTGTGGTGGTAATTTCGAGGCACATTGAGACCATTTCCAATGGGGACCAATGTTGGTGCTGTATAAGGTATCGGATGAGTCGTTCCGAGGTTTCCTTATTGGATTGATTGGTTGGATTGGAGACACGGGCACAGAATGCGATGAGTTCGGCCATGTTCTCGACAAAGTATACGTCTGGTTGGGAGTAAGAGATAATTTGTACATTAAAGTCCTTCACCAATGCATCCTCGGTTGTTAGTTGATCGTAGTACTCATTTTTAAGCCATGCAGCTGCTTGCTTATCACCTTCAGTCATTATATTCATATTCTTCATTCTTGATATTTGATATATTTTTTTCTAAGCGTTTAATTTCCAATACTGAATCAGCTTTACCTCTAATGAAGTCTGCTACGTCATCAATACTTTTGAAAAATTTAAACACCATGAATTTATCTAACAAATAGCATACTTTATACAACGGGGTTTCCATTATTTTCTCCATGCGGTTAGTCTAAGCTTTGCCTCTAGACCTTTAAATGAGTTCTCGGCAATTACTTTCTTAACATCAATACCTTCTAGCACCATATCATTAATATCTTTCAGCTGAACAGATTGAGGCCATATAACAACATTATAGCCTTTCTCAATCATATACTCCACCTTCTTAACAATCTCTTTATTTCTCGGTTCATTATCATAGCATACAGTTACATTTTTATTATCACCTAACACCTTGGTTAAATCTAAGTCTGACCCAGCCATGGCTAAACAATTATCTAAGAACAAAGAATCTATAGGACCTTCGGTCACGTAAACGTGTTTGCTTAGGTCTATAGTATCTAATCCAAATACTTTTGGAGCATCTGGATTGACCATTATAGTAATATATCTTAACCCGTCTTTACGGAATGATCTACCTTGAAACCCATACATCTTTTCTTCTTTATCTAAGAAAGGTATAATGAGTCTTGGTTCGTCATCCTCTGTATTAAACTTCTCCGGAATTATTGTATTAACCCAGCTTTTAAATTTAGGGCAATAGAATAACTTATAGTGTGTCTTAGGGGGTATTTTTCTTTTGTCTACGTACTTCTTAGCCGGATGATCCCACTTCAATTGACTGATTTTTTTCAATTGAGATAAGGGGGATTCAATGCGGTATAGAGGAGTATGTATCTTGGTGATGTCCACTTGAGATACCGGGGTCTCTCTGGTCTTCTCCAGGAAATTCTCTTGTACGTACTCCTTATAGAGACCTTGATCAAGATACTTAATAAAGTTACCTAACTGCATCGATGCATGGCAGTTATGGCAATAAAATATGATCTTGTCTTGCTTCTCGAGCAAGTAGCCACGCGTCTTGTATTTGTTCTTTTGGGAGTCACCGCAGATAGGACATCTGAAGGTGTACGCTTTTGGATTCTTACGGGAGAACCGTTCCAATCGCGAAGACAATAACCCCACATACTTATGATCAATAAAAAGCATTATATTATTCCATGAACCCGACAATACGATTATATATTAGTCGGGTCTGGAAATCAACTGGACATGTTAGAAAAACCTATCTAGTTTAATGTGAGCAAGAACGTATCCAATAACGACAGCAGCTCCTAGAAGCATCCACCGCCATTGTTCAACAATCTGAATACGTTTATCCATACCCGTCATTTTATTCATGAGGGCGTCATGCTGCTCTTTTTGCTCCTTACGTATTTCTCTTACGTCAGAGGCTATGTTTTTGACTTCGTTTTCCAAAACGGCTATTCTTTCGCCTGTTTCAAAAGTTTCCATATTGCCCCCTTATAATGCTGGCTGCTCTTCCTGGGGAGGAGCTTTCAGAATTGGTTTAGGGGCAGCTGCTACAGGAACAGGTGCTACAGGAACAGGTGCTGTAGCAACAGGGGCAGGTCTAGGAGCAATAGGGTTCATTGAGGGTACTGCTGATGGCGTGGGTGCACCTGGTAAAGCAGCTCCTCCATTGTTAGCTCCTGCTAATTTTTCTTGTGTACGACCAAGTGCGGCGATACCAAGCACAGCGCCCATTGCAATATGGAACAATCCCGCACCTTGTAGGGTGAGAGGATTCCATTGTGTAATAGGAACGTGAGCAAGCGTTTGTAGCAAGCTCCATAAAATAGGAAATACTACGAAGTCAGTAATACAAGTTACCATGTACATCCAACCCATCATTGGACGCCATTTACTGTTCATCCAATCTTCTTTTTTCTTTTCACTGTCGCTCATGCTCTTATATTCTTCGGCAGTGGTCATTTCCATTCCTTATGCTAATGCTTGTACAGCTTGTTTAATACCTATAAGAATTTTTTGATGTTCAATGTTTTCTTCTAGTTCCAATACATCTTTGGAAATTTGAGCTTGTTGTTCTGCGTCAGCAGCTAGAGAATAAAACTCTTCTAAGGTAATTTCTTTATTGTCTAGTAGGTTTTTCAACTCCACTGATCTTTGTACGAAGTCATGTACTGTCATCTTTGTCTCCTGGCTATAGCTTTTTGAATTTGTTCTGCGGAATCAGAAATAGATTGAAGTTTTAGTTCACAATATGTTTTACTAACCTCAACATCACTATTGTAACGTTTGTATAGATCTATTGTCTGGGCATGTAATATAGTATTTAGTTTTGCAGATTTCTCATTATTAGGTATATGGGAGCTGAAGTTCTCTAGTTCAGCTGACCATTGATATAGGTTTATTGCTACTGGTTTTATTTCAGCTGGTATAGTACAATTGGGTTTAGCTAGCCTAGCATGTACATTAATTTTGTTAACCAATGCATGTTCATTAGTATCATATCCAGCAAGCATGTAGGAATCATAGAGCTCACCTACAAAGGCGCAACCTGATAGTGATAATGCTAATAATAAAGCTATAACATTTTTCATCAGCAGTTCCACTTTCTCAATGATTTATTAATTCTTGAATCTGGATCTCTGGCAGTTTTTGCCGAGGTTAATTTCTTTTTCATACCACTCATTCTTGCACAGAATGATTTACGACGGTTAGCAGCTTTAGAATCTTTTTTAAGTTTAGATGGTTTGGTAGTGACTGCCATAGATAATTTTGAACCTGGATTCTCACGTCTATAAGACATAATACCTTTGCGGTTCAAACCGCCTTCTGGATTTTTTCCTTCTTTACGCTGCCATGCAGCAGACTCATCTAAGTCTTCTTTATGCATATTAAGATACCAATGGGCTAGTTGCTTACTTCTTTTGGATGCAGTATCAGACGATCTAATTTTTCTAAGTTCTGCTTTTGATTTTCCCTTCAGTCCATGGCGCGCCATATCGCCCTTGTCCTGTGGATTCTTTCCATCCATAAAGTTTTCTTTTACGGAAGTCTTTTGAGCATCTTTAAAATTTTGTTTAGTAGGAGCACCTTCAGAACCAGGTGCGCGCATTTTTTCACCAGAACCAGATGCTATTCTTTTTCGTTTAGCATGGATATTATCCCATAGTCCGTTCTTTTTTTCATCGAGAAATTGTTTGAATGTTATCATTTTACACTCTCAAAAATTTTCTTTTGCTCTTTATACCACTCTTGAAAGCCTATTAACTGTTCTCTTACTTGGTAATAGGTTCCGTAGTTTTCGGTGACAGTTCTGACGAGCTCACTGGCTTTAACATCGGAGGCTCCTTCATTAGTCGCTCCGGTACTTCCGGCCACTTCATTACGACTGGCACTGTCGTGGAGCACGATAGCAGCATTAGACAAGGTACACTTATCATCATACTTCGTAACAATCCTGTCCACATACTGTATGTTTGCATTTGTTGTCTCCTTAACTACTTTTATTCTTTCAACTATTTTAGTTTGTATTTTAACGTTAGTTTCCTTTGACTGTTCTTCAGCCACAGCAACCTTTTCTTCTACTTCTTTTACCTTAGCTTCCCACTCGGCGTTCACACCGACACCTCCTTCAAGCCAAATCCCACATAGTAAGACTATGAAAGAAAATATCTTGATAGGAAGTGTATAAGCAGCAATAAAGCGAAAAGAACCAAAAAGGCTCGTGAGAAATACACCTAGTGCTCCTAAAGCAACAATTAAATGTATAATGTATTCGGGCAGGAAACTAATTAACCACATTGAATTTTCTCTTTAACATTTTTGAAATAACAGGGGACTTCTTTTTCGTAACACCTGGTTCACCTTGAGGACCAACACCGGCACCAGCCACGTTACCACCACCTACTACATTGGCAATCTCTTCAGTTATTTCTTTTTCATATTCACTAAAAAATAACTCAAGAGATTCTTCGTCAAACGTTTGTAAATCTTTATGCTCTTTCATAAGCAAAGCTGCAGCAGCAATTGTACCCAGCTTAGATTTACCACCTGGTACTTTAGCTAAAAGTTTTTTAAGATTAGCTGTTACTATATCAAAATACCCCCATGCAGATCTTTCCTCATCAGTACTAAGAGTTTTTCTTTTACGTAATACCTTACCTTCATCATCAATGATGCCAAGCTTATACGCCTTCCATTCATCAAAAGGTGTAATCAGTCTTTTTACAAACTGATAGGTAGTAAATAAATCAACTGGCTGGGCCATTTTGTATATCTCTTAAAACGTTAACTATGTTAGGATCCATGATAATATCTGTCGTTAAAACAGTCTTACCTTCTATACCAATATTAACCACCCGTTCGGGGAGGTAGTTCAAGAATACTAAAAAAGGTTTCAAACAATGATAGAAACCTTTTAATTTAAAAAATAATAAACGTGTTGCTGCTTCCACGCCAAACAAATTATACAAAATAATAATATGATTTAAAATCAGTCGTTCTTTTAATTCCCCTGACTCTTCATATCTACTAAACAGCCTCTTTATGTATTTGAATCTGTTTAAATCTTCGTAAAATTCTAACGTATCAAAGCAAGCCGGATTATCATAATACTTTGCAGCATATAATAAAAAGTTTGTTTCATCCAATTTTTCATTATGCATATTTAACCAATAATTATCCTATAATTCTATAGTATCCACCATCGCACACCCATGTGCGAACAGCTCCTGCTGCTGACATACTGTACTCTATAACAAACGAACCAGTACTTACATCCTCTATACGATTGGTTGCATCACTACTTCCTACAATTAGGATCTTGCCACCAGGGGCAATGTTTTTAACAGTATAGGATTTGCCGTTAGCTGCAGTTGATGGTAAAGTAATTGTAATGTTAGCACCAGCAGCACTCGGGCTGCAGAATATAATATCATTAGTAGAATTAGCGGTATAGGTGGTGGTGTTAACTGTTATAATATCTCTTAAAGATAAGGCAGCTACTGCTTGCTCACCCTTAGACCCAGTATCGCCTTTAGCTCCAGTGTCACCTAACGATCCTTTATCACCTTTAGCCCCGGTCGATCCCGTAGTACCTATTTCACCTTTGGCACCCTTAACCCCACTAACGTAAGCATTAGAGGTAGCATCAGAAGAGGTAAATGTTAGAGTATTATTTGCATCGGTATAAATGATACCGGAAAATACTTCACCCTTTTGACCCTTAGTTCCAGCTGAACCAGCAGAGCCTTGAGCGCCTGCGGCACCCTTATCTCCTACTTCACCCTTACTACCTGTATCACCCTTACTACCAGCGGCACCAGCCGCGCCTTTTTCTCCTTTGTTAACCAAGCCAACAAAATATGTTGCCATATTATTGGCTGTTATTTTCTTCGTCTCGCTTGCAGAGACGTCTACAATGATGAAGAGGTCACCGTTAGCCACACTATTAGAAGCTAGTGCAGCTAATTCGGTAACTTTTCTAGCGCGATCTTGTGCCATATTTAATTTTAACTATCTGGTAGGATTGTATCGTCGGAAGCATCACTAGTCATAGATCCCATAGCAACTAATGTTTCGTAGTGTACGCGACCAGCTCGACCACCAGTACCTTCTCTACGAATTACCCAACCGGCGTGAGTTAGTGATGAACGTCCACCAACAGTAACGTTTGCAGTAGCTGTTTGACCAGTGAATGTGTGACCGGCTTGAGCTCCTGCAGGTACGGCGGTCAAGTCAATTGCAGAACCTGTGGCAGTTAATGATAGTTGGAATGCTGTTGTGTTAGCACCGATAACGTAATACGTTGCGTTATTAGTTAATCCAGTAACAGCTGTGTTACCTGCAGCAACCAAATATCTTACTAAGTCACCGTTTGCAAAGAATGCACCGTTTGAACCTAAAGTAATATAATCTGTGGTGATATTAACACTAGTTGAATTACCAGCAAAAGCAAGCGCTGATGGTGCAGCAATAGCGATTGTAGGTGGTACTTTATATCCTGAACCAGCTGTAGAAATGTTAATAGCAGAAATTCTACCAGTAGCATTGGAGGTAGCGTTAGCAACAGCGGAAGTACCGCCGTTAACTGCAGTAATTGTAACCGCAGCATTAGCACTATAACCAGAACCGGTAAAGGTAATAAAACCATCAACTACAGGGCCCCCTGTAATTCCAATTTCTGTACCATCTACACCGTACATACCGATTGTTTCTCCGGTACCATAACCATTAGCGGTCGTGTTACCGAACATTAAGTTTGCATTAGTTCTAGTAGGTGCTTTGGCGTGACTTGAAGGTCCCCATAGTACGCTATTAGAAGCAATGTCTGTTTTACCCCATTGACTCATTTTTAACTCCTTTGTTAAAGTATATGTTATTTATTGTTTCTTTTTGCAGCAAGCATATCACGTAAAAAAGCCGACGATTTTTTAACTATAGTAAAATTATCACTAGAACTCTCTTCAACTGTCTCTGTTTCAATGACAGGATTATGTACTATACCACCCTCTCTTGCAGTTTGTAAGTTAGTTCTAGAAGCATTTTGTCTTTGCAATGCTTGTTCGTTCGGATTTTTTAAGATCAGTGGCATTATTTGCCTCCAGACACCATTTTATGTACTTGCATGAAATTATCATGTGACTTAGCAATATGTGCATGAAGCTCGTTTCTTGTTTCTGGCTTTACTTTAGATAATGCATCTAATACGGACTTAGCATGTTCCGATTTAACAAAATGAGTTCCTTTGTCAAACTTAACATCTGCACCACCTTTAGTCTTAAAACCTTCTTTACCCTTCACCTCGTGATGGGCGGCATCTTTAGCTTTTGAAAGTTGTACGTGAATATGCTGGTCTGGCTCTTTACCGGAATCCTGGCCACCGTACTCATGTTCTTCGTCATCGCTTGATTTAGCTTTACCACCTTTTGACCATTTAGGGTCAGTTGGGTTTTTACGAGGGCGTCCGCGACCCTCATCTAAATCATCCATAAATTGATTAAATGTTTTTTTCATATTACTCTCGTCAAAATGTTTATAGTCTACTGTAGTCTTATCGCTGTTTGCTCCATGAGATACTAAATGTACTTTGTCACCTTCTCTTGTTGCATGTACCATACGACCAGTTTCATCTTTAAAATGTGTCTTGGAATGTTCCCCTGATGGACGTAGGCGCTTAATAGCAGCTTGATGTTCTGGGTGTAACGGATAAGAGGTATCAGCACCCTTATGAACGGTAATCATTTTACCCCAACTATAGTTAGCCTTTTTAACTGTAACTGCTTCTTCAATCTGTTCAACTTCTTCCATGTTATTCTGAGCTTTAAAGTCATCTACTTTTTTCTGGGATTTTAACTTTTGTAATCTGGCTTTATTAAGGCTATCCATATCTTTCTCAAAAGAAGTAGAAGATTCATTCATGCCTTTTTTGGCAGATAAGAAAGCAGCTATTCCCATAACACGTTTTTTCTCTTTAGACTTACCTTTGAATTGAGGTGCATCAGATTTTTCAAAATCTTTAATATATTTACCGGCACCCATTGACGGTTTCAATTTTTCATCTACTTGTTCTTTTTCTTCTTTATGCACAGTTGCACCTTTAATTTTCTTTGCTACATTGGTAGCATGGGATTGAGAACCGAAAGACTTCCACTTTTTGCCATTAATATGTACGGCATGTGGTTCATCTTTTACCATAGGCTTAGAACGTCTATCTACAGGATCTGGAACATGATATTCATCATCTTCTCGTTCACGTTTTGCAAATCCAGTTCTATTATCATCATAACGGGTTCTGTGACCTTCAGTTAAGCCTTTAAACTTATTCCAATCAGATGCATCAGTAGATACTACATGGTTAAGAGGTACTACATGACCTAACTTGGAGGTAGTGTGAATCTTAGTACCAGCACCTCCGCCAGTTTTATGAGATACCTTACTCATGTAATGTTTGCCCTCATGCTTGTAGATAACAGTACCACCATTTGCTATATCGTCTTCAGCATAACCCTCTTGTACAGCTTCTTCATTGACTTCACTTTGCATGTAATCAGCAACAGTACTGATATAGTCCGCAGCTAGAGTAATCTTACTTTGCACCCATTCAGCTATGTTGGTGTCAGGTTTGAGCATATCGTGAACTTGCTTTGCATTAGCAAGGATACTACGTAGCTGACCACGGGCCATATCGCCTTCGTAATCATATTCGGTCTTTTCCTTTGCTTCTCCAATCACAGTCTCTTCAGACATCTGTTTGTGTTTAGCAAGCAACTCTCTATTCTTAGCATAATCAGCTGTCTTCATAGCAAACTTGGCAGTACGAGCATTGTCTAGATGATAGGTTTTTTTCTTATCGTCACCGCGCTCGGCCGCTGCAATAGCTTTATCCATATGGTACTTAAATGTACCTTCGTCTAACTCTTCATCTTCTTTCAATGCTTTACGCTTGGCCAACTCTTTAGCTACTTTTTTCAATTGAGCTGCAAACACAGGAGATGCACCAGTTTGATCTTTATGACTGTCCCAGTGCTTCTTCAGCTTTTCTGTAGACATTTTAGAAAGATCCTCATCCAACTCTACTTCTTCTCTATTGAGATTCTTCTTAATATCTGCGGTTGTTTTTTCTATCTGCTTACCGGTAGCCTTCATAATATTTGCCCAACGGTTAGTAGATTGTCTGTACTGACCTTTAGATGCAAGATCATCTGCAGACTTCTTAGCCTTCGCTTTATAGCGATCTAGCAGGTTTGCGCTAACTTCGTTGATATTTTTACTCATGTTACTTCTTCTTATGGTTACCGTGAGACTCTTGTACTAAGATTTCAAGATTTTGTACTGGTACTTTTTTCTCAATACCATGCTCAAACATAACATCATACCATGCAATGTTTCCATCTGCATCAGGGGTAGCATGTTGAGTAGATAATGTCTTACCTTCACCAAGCTTAGAATGCTTGACGTGTACTGCACACATATGTTGTCCGGGTGTATCTCTATTAGCTTCTTCAACTGGTTGAGATGCTTCTTTATTTACGTTTTTCTTCTTAAGTAACTTAAAATCGTGTGCATCTACTTTGCCATTTTTATTGGCATCAATCTTATGTTGATTACCAACTAAAGCCTCAGAAACAGCTTTAGTGACTGGTTTAAAGTCACCATACTTTTTCTTTTCTGCATCAGCTAGTTTTTGCTGACCAACTTTACGTTGATCAATGGATTTAGTTACTACCTCTTGAATAGCTTTTAAAACACTATCACTTACTTTGTCTCTTAATTGCATTTTTTTGCTCCTTGGTTAATCGTTATCAATAATCTTAAGTTTACGCTGAATCTTTATGCCTCTAGAAAGTCTAAATTTATCGTTATCACTATCTCTATCTGGTGGCTCTTTTGTCGGGTCGTATGGCTTACTAGCAAAACGTTTTGTCTTTTCCATTTCAAATCGATCCGCCTCGACTGGTTCACTACCTTTAGGGTCCAATAGCTTTCTAATTGCATTAACATGGTCATCTAAGTAGCCATGCTCTTTTTCTAAATTTAATTTTTTAGCAAATCCTTTGACATTTTGCGCAAGCTTTTCCGCTTCAGTAACATCTGCATCGGTAGCACGTTGCTTACCCTTAACTGATTTATGAATACCAAATAGCTTATCCTGATCGATCATAGCGCGCTCAGCCATTGCAGTATCTACATCTTTTGGTAGATTTTGGGCATAGAGTTTTTGAGCTTGAGGTTCCATTTCAAAGTGTTGAGTTTTGTAGCTACCGGTAGATACTTGATCTCTAAAGTCTTTCTCAACATAAGTTTTATCTTTATGTGACTTTGCTTCTAAAATTTTTCTGATAGCGTGTTCCATAGATGTAACAACCCGGCTACCGGTTCTACCATTTAGTACTTCTCTAATTATTTTCTCTACTGGTTTATACATTATCTTACACCTTGTACCGTTGACTTGATCATCCAAGCAAGCTTTTTATGCGCATCATACCTGTCTTGTAAGAAGTTTGAAAGCCCTATCTCATCAGCTGCCTCAGCAAGTGAGTATGTCTTTTTAATTTCTGCTAGCATTTTATCGTTGTCGGCTAATATAACTCTAAACATTTCTAAGGGTTCTAATATTCTTTCTTCGTCTTGAATAAAAGATAATTCCTTCATTCTACCAACGGAGCCCGGGGCATAAGCATCTAGTGCTCTTATTTCTTCAGCAATAGGATCTAATACACCATACAACTCCGAATAAATTTTTTCTAAGAAAGTATGGTATTGATAAAAATCAGGGCCTTTAATATTCCAATGAAAGCCGTGTACCTTAAGATACAGGGAAAAGGATCCCCCAAGTAGCACCTTCATTTGTTCAACCAACTTATTCATTATCACTGCCTTTAATTTGTTTTAATGCATCTTCAAAGTTTTCATTTACTAAAGATTTTTTTTGTTTTAATTCTTGAGTAATCGCTTTAGCTGAAGTCGAATCCCCTCTACGTAAAGCCATTGCTATTTTTCTATGAATAGAAGCAAGCATGGGTTTACCTTGCTGTTGTAGTTTAGTTGCAGCAGCTTCATGGGAGGAAGGATCAGCTGCTTCTTTTACAGTCTTTTTACCAACAGGGGAGACTTTATGTACTACCATTTTTTTGAATCCCTTCATATCGTAATACTTACGAGCTCTCTCAGCAGCAGCTTCATCCGAGTCAGCTTGCACGTTTAGGTCTTTAACTATACGGGCCTGTATTCCTGGATTCAAAGGATCATGCATATGCATAGTTACTGTATGAGTATGTTTAGCTACTTCTACAGGCTGATGCTCCATTTTTTTAGCTTTTAAATTAACCTTCTCGGCTAAGTCACTATCTTCATTATGAAATGTATCGCCTCTGTTTAGAAAAGAATTAACTCTATTAAAACCAGCTTGCTGTGGTGTAATAGAAGTATCACCGCTTAACTTCCATTCATCTACTCCACGCTTATAAACCTCTGCAATAATATGAAAAGACATATTTGACTTTTCTGCTTTTTTATCCAGAGATTTTTGTTCTTGTTCTGTTAAAGAATTGTTAACAAGTGTGTCATAGACCTTACCAACAAATGCTAGTAATTTTTTCTCTTGTAAGTCTTCTCCTGTTTCGTGATTATAGGAGAAGGACATAAAGTTACCAATTTTTTGAGCTGGTGCCTTTTTATGCATTCTATGGAACTGTAGACGCTTCATCTCTGCTTGTCTAATTTTAGGAACTAGACGTAGTGCCATCTTTTTAATATTTTTTACTTTTGGATCAATTAACCTATCTACATTCACCTTGTCGGAAGGTGACATACGCTGGTATTGCGCACCTCGTTGACCGGCAAACCTAACACGAAGCACACTCTTAGCTTTCTTAGCTGCTCTTCGTTCTAACGACTGTTGGGAGGCCATTCTATTGGATGCAAATTTTCTTGCACGAGTAAGTCTAGATTTTAGTCTTCTCATCTGCATGGCTCTTTGACGACGCTGAACTAACGTTAGAACGCGCTCAAATAACTCATCAGCTGATTCTTTAATAGATTGAACATGGTGCATGATTTCATCTGCATGTGGGTGAAGAGCTTTTGGAAGTCCAGATTTAAACTCTTTTTTATTACCAGCTCTTGCATGTTCGCGCATCTTAGTACCAGACATACCCTCTGCGCCTTCAGCATCAGGGTCTCTGTGACCGGCTGATACTACTTTGATAGATTTAAAATTATAATGACCGTGTTTACCCTCAACATTATTATATTTCTCAAGTTTTTCTTTATACTCATCTACACGATCAGAGCCTGCTACAACTACCAAGTGCTTATGGCCTTGGGCGTGTAATTTGGCTACGGCATGAAAAATAGATGGTTCAGCTTTAGAGGATCCAGAGACACTCACGCCTGTTCCCCCAACCTTTTTAAGGTATTCTATTTTTTTCTTTTGTGGGAGTGGGTCTTTTGATGTACCTTCTGAATGACTGGCTACTATATGGGCCTGACCGCCATGTTCTTTAGCAACATCTTTTACTTTATTAATAAGCTTCTCATGGCCGATTGTTGGAGGGTTATATCTTCCAAAAGCCATAACAGCTGTAGATTCTTTTGATTCTGACATAGTCCTAGAACCTGATCCATCATCCATTTTTGGATTAATATCGATTGGATTTGGCTTTTGACCGGTCACAGTCTTGCCACTGCCCTTCTTGGCAAGTTTATCTGTTATTTTATTAGAGACGCCAGATATCGTCGATTTTGGTGATTGCTGGATAACTGCGTTATCAGCATTCGAATTAGAAGCCATATGTTTTTTCCTTAGATCAGGTTTACCTAAGCCTAACTGACCTTTTATTTATAATTTACTTAAATACTACTATCTTTCTCTTGATAAGAAGTTAGCTCTACTGAATTCTGCTCTATCTACGAATTTTGTTGGTCGACCACCTCGCACAGCTACAAATCCTTCCGGTTTTGTCTTTTGACCGGCAATAGAGTGTTCATATGTTGGACTATCTGCCATAGCATGTGTCAGCACATCTTTTGCCTTTTGAAGGTGGTGATGCATTTTAAGAACGCTGGATATATGGCTTTTATCTTGATCTATGCTGGATAGATGTTGGTTCATGGCTTGTGTTTTCTGCTCAATACCTTTAGCAGATTTCATCTTCCCCACTTCCTTTACCATCTTATTTTTGACGTGCTCTTTGAAGCCTTGATGAGTAGGAGTAGATCCATCTTTAACAGTAGCGTTAATATAAGTCTTTAAATGATCAGCATGATGTTGACCTGCATCAAAAGTTTCATCTGGTGCTTTATTAAACTCTTTAGTTGCTGCACCAATGTGCTTCTTATACTCATCCTCTTGTTCTGGAGTAAATTTAGTCTTCTTAAAATTCTGATGAATAGGTAGCATATGGACATCGTCATGCTCCTTAAACCCTTCTTCTTTAGGGTTCATATTGTAGTTTGCTTTCATACTTTCTAAAGTCTTACCTTTGTAAGATGTATGAACTGCTACACCAATTTTTGCTTTTTCTATTTTTTTACCTTCCTCCGAATTCTTTGGAGTAGAGTAAGTAATGGTATTAGGTTTAAAATGATATTTGTTACCTTTATCTTCAACCTCGTGTTTAGAATACATTAGGTCACCTTGATATACGCCTTGCTTTGGAGCGGTCTTTTTCAGATGTACCAATGCTTCTCTTAGTTTGGCAACAAGTCCAGGCGCATGTCCATGATTTTTTTCAATGTCTTCATTAGTATAATTAATCTTAGGATCTTTATTAAATATAGATTTAGTAGATACAAAGAACTTACCGGTCTCAGGATGATGTCCGAAAACAATTGAAGGAGAACCATCATACTTAACAGACACAGATGTCTTGTTGTGCTTGCCTTTAAGTAACCCGTGAACGTCTTCTAGGTTATGGAATGCATGGGCATACCCCTTTTTACCAGCATTCATCACATGGTCTTCTAGATGCTCTAGGTGGGTAAGTTTACTTTCGTCAGAGACAGCTTCAGTAATAAATGTTAGATAATTCATTTTCGTATCTTTATCTTAGTGTCGTTAGGATATTCGCCTGCTTTTGAGTTACGCAATTCTACCAAATACTTATCCCCGGCTTGAGAATGACATTCTATAGAAATTTGTTTGGATTGTAAGGTTGGATATTTAATATTATCAATTATTATGCCTTTAGTAAGTTTATCTAATTTAGCCCTATCCAACCAAAATACCTTCCAACCGTTAGTCTCTTTCTTTACATAGAAATAATTCATACCCCAGGCACGTTCAAAAATAGCTTTAAGTTTATTAGTATCTGGACGCTTAACTGCTATTTTCTTTCTTACCTTTTTAACGTTATTACGTAAATCAAAGCCTGCCTGTACTTGATTTAAATCGGCTCCAAAGGCATCTAAGAACTCAGCACCTGCTGAGTTTGGAACTATATCTCCATCATTAAATAAACTAGCGGCACCGGAATAAGAGCTAAATGTATATCCGTTTACATCTTTAAGAGAGATGAACCAATCTTTACCTGTAGAATCTGTAAGTACTATATCACCAATAATAGCACCTAGTTTTTCAATGGGTATACCTTCTTTTTTAGTAGAGCCGGTGCGCTGTTTAATGGATACTATATCTACCTTATCAAATGCTTTATTTTTACTAAGCTCCCCTATCAGTATTTTCATATCTGCAGATGCATTCTTAGGCAACTTAAATGCACTTGCAAGATTAGTAACAGTAGCCTTTTCAAAATTCTCACCTTTGTTAGCGCCTCTGGCTATTACTAGGTCTATTTTATTATCAAATAGAGAAAACTCAACACTAGGAAATTTTGAACTGTTAGGAGAGAGGCTATTAGATTTTATAGATTTAAATTCTTTTATCTTTTTTAAATCTCCGGGTACCCCGGCAATTGCATTATCAGACGTATCTTTTTGAGTATTAATAAGCTGTAATCTAAATTCACGGTCATAACCGCCGGCTCTGGGTTTGCCACCAGCCGGTAGTTTAGGTGCTATTTGATAGTTGTATTTTTTAAGTAAGGTGTTAAGCTGAATACCTAGTGTCTTGTAATCAGCCACAGATAGTGCTTGGGCCATAATTTCTCCTGTATGGTATTTAGGAGAAAAAAAATCCCGCCGAAGCGGGATAAATTAGACTTCAATAATTTTAGCGTAATACGGATGATCTTTTTGAGACTTTCTCTCATAATTAACATACCCGCGAGGATTACATACCACTGTAGTTTCCCCTACTTTATATTCAAACTCATCGTGGGTATGTCCATGAGTCCATACTTTAATCTGAGGGTGGTCAATAATGAATGAGGTAAGGTCAGAAGAATACCCTCCATTCATTAACACATCATCCTGATATTGAGGTTTAGTAGATTGCTTAGAAGGTGCATGATGTCCAACCACTACAAACTTCTGATCAAATTTACCTTCAATCATTAATCGAATAAATTCAATCATTGCTTTGTGATCATCAACCGCATCTTCAGTAGTGAAGGCTTTAGACCGCTCAACAAACTTAAATCCACTCTCCTTAGCTTTCCTATAACCATCTTCCTCAGTATAAAGGATTGTACCATCTTCATCTCTCTCATACTCTGGTACACGTATCTGTTTGGTACCATTACCAACAATTCGGAAATCGTTCATACAACCTGAAACATGACGATGGGTGGAGATATCGCCTCCGTTCATATCAGTCCAGAGCGTGCCTCCAATGAATGTTACATCTTCCACTTGAAGTAACTCTTTATCCAAAAGATGCACATTAGGTAGATTAACTAAAGCTTGTTTGATCCATTTAGCCGAATGCTGGTAGTCACCGTTATAGTGCTCATGGTTACCCATTACATACACTACGGTTTTATACTTGGCGGCGGCGTTGCTGAAAAACTCCAAATACCTTTCACCACGATGAGTAAAAGCAGATTGAGTTTCTGTATCGAAATCAACAGCTGTACAAATATCACCAGACAAAATTAGTACGTCAGCCTCTGGCTGATCGTCAAAGTCAAGCATACCAAATTCTAAATGTACATCTGACATTAATGCGAGTTTCATAATATCCTTTCTTAAGTCCAAAGACTGTTTCTTACTTTAATGAGACGGATTAACATCTCATCGTCTTCTTTTGCGTACGCTTTCTCAATCTTAGTAGTAAGTTTAAGCGCCTTATCAGCCATTTTTTTCATCTCGGGAGTTTTATCAGCACCCAAACTTGCCCAAAGGCTTCCACCGTTAGCCTTACGGCTTAATTCACAGTACTCACTCCAGCCACTAGCATCATGGGGGTCAGGACGGTTAGGGTAAACTTCAGTCCACCACTTATACAGGTCCAATATCTCCTGTGCTGCAATTGCCTGCTCAGTAGGTTTGCCAAAATTAGGGTCATCTTTGTTAGTATACTGCTCATCTCTTACAAGACTAGCTTGCCATGCAAGATTGGCAAGCCCGCACTCCTTACTACGCCATATACGCCAGCGAAACCAACCACTAGCATACCACGGTGCTTGGAATTTTTTTCGTGCTTCCGTATCCCATGCAATATGCCACCAGGCTAGTTCTACTTCAACAAACTCCACCAGCTCATTAAACAAGCATGGAAGAAACCTATTACCCACGTCACACCAACTACCAGGGCTGATATCGCGAGCATGGGCAGTAAGAGCATGAGTACGAGTAACCCATCGATTATTAATATAATATTTTGCTGCATAAATTTTATCTGGTACATAGTAAATAAATTTCTGAATAAAGTCTAGACCCTCTTCAGCCAACCACCAGCGAACGGGGTAGGACTTTTTAGCTCTAGTCTCCCATTCATCCCATTGCTCAGCCGTACCACTTTTGAGTTTAGTAGTACCACGAAGCCAATCGGCAAACTTACTGCATGTCCAATAGTTACTTCTCATTATCCATATACTCCAATGCTTTAACTATCATTGCCACAATCACAAAAGCTATTCCAATAAAAACTAGCCCCTCGATTATGAAATTCATGTAGTTACTCCTTGTTGTTAGCGTCCAGTGAATGGAGACCGGAGAATAAAAACAGTAGACCTGTCATTATTACAACACTCCATTGGGCGAAGGTAAATCCATCACCAAGAAAAGCTATAAACATCAGTAACAACCCTATTGTTACTCTTCCCATACCAATCATGTTTTTGACCTTATTTTATCTAGCACTTCATTAGCAAGCGTGAAGTCATTTTTTTTATCTATCTTCTTATCAATGAGATCATACTTATGGCACAATAACAGCTCCATACAATACTGTTTATCATCATCTTCAAGAGTGTTGTACCATCTAGGAAAATCATCTTTAGATAATGAAAGAACAAAACTTAAATTATCAATATCTCTCTTGCGCATGGTAAGTCTCCTTATGCTTTGCTTTTCGGGAATACCTCACCTTAGACTGCTCTGCTCTCGCCTGAAAAGGAAGGTTCCTATCAAACAAGACACGGTGAAAACGCGTCTTACTTATTAATTTGATTTTGATTTTCATGATAATATTTAGTACTCAACGAATGTTATATTCATTATAGAGTATTTACGAAATTAAATCAACTACTTTTTATCATAAAAAACCCATGTCGCGACATGGGTTTAGAGGAGCAGTTCTACTTACTTCCTGTCATTACCAGAAACAAATTCATTGAGAAGCTGGGCTTCAGTAATGACGTCTTGGGCGTTGGGGAACTTTTTCTCTTTGATGAACTGTTTTAGAAGGTCAGGATCATCCAATGCCTTCTTTGCTTCTAGTTCGGTGTAGTACTCTTGGGAGAGTCTGTCGCGGGCCATGTTTAACAGCTCGGTGCGAATTTCAAATGGTGTCTTTGTCATGTTATTTCCTTTATGTGTGTTGTGTGAATACCTATTAACAGGCTATCAATTACTCAATTAGCCTCTTTATAGGTATTTTATGTAGCTTTGTATTCCCTTGAGCGATAGTATCTCCACATCTTCACATAATGGGCAAATCGAATAGGTTCATGAATGGGGTGTGGTAGGGTTCCCATTACGCGCTCCATATCAATTAAAATAACATTTAAATCGTCATCCGTCATTACTTAACCACTACATACGTTGAATCTTGTGGTAGATCAGCTACGTTAACGGTATACGTATTCTGTACAGGAAATGTTGGGTTGTATTCGTAGTAGTAGCTCTTTTTATTGTCTAATTCCATGCTCGAACCATCATCATAAAAAAATACAGTTTTAACTAGTTGTTTCATAATTACTCCAAATATTTTTGTTTGATTGCGTCTTGAATTCGTTCTTGTGGAAAAGTTTCTGCCCCATACGACTTTACAATCTCAATACAATCCAAGGCTGTTTGTTGAATTGCATTGTTGATTTCATCAACAGCTTCTTCTGAGTTCATCCATCTACCAGATGTGTCCAATCCTTGTAGATCGGCAATTTGACGTTTGCGCCATCCAACGGCTGTCATATCAATTCTCCCCTATTCTAAAATTACGCTCGGTCATTTCCGGAGACGGAAATTTCCAATTCTTATGTACACTGGTAACAGGAATATCTATCCAATGTTGAATAGATAGAAACACACCGCCTAACTCACCAAATGTAGCCCCGTGCCAGTCGGTAGGCAGTACTCTGAAAAAAAGACCGGTTCGGTTGCATTGACCGTCTTTTTTTTGGCGAACGGTTCTTAATCTGGTTAGTTTGGTACCATTGTGTCTAAACTCAATTTGTCCCCCCACATACACCTCAAAACTATCTACACTAGGATGTACGTGATCTGCAATTTCGGTAAACGGCATTGCGGTAATCATTTGTACCTGAAACTGACCTTCCCTGTACAGTGTGGTAGTTATAACACTCCTGTCGTGATAGAGAAGATCCTCAGTAAAGGGGGCCCGAAACGGGCGTTTACTCAACCATCTATCCTTGAACCTCTCCAACTCATCTACCATATCAAACAATACGTCCAAGGTGCCTGTGGATTAACCCATCCAGTTCATCCTGATATTCTTTCCCTTGTCTACGCTTCTCAAAGATAGTATTTAACAATGTAATACTGACACCATCAAACCCTATCAACCCTCTTTGCTCAAGGGCATCAATTAGATCATCGGTATCAATTTCATTTAGATCTATCTCGACATAGGGCATTTTAATCTCCTGACTTATGTTTAAGGGTCATCATAAAGAGAAGGGTAAGGAGAAAGGTCCACGTTGACCAATCGTACTCCTGTACCAGATAGGCAGTTCCTGCCACAAGGGTTAGGTTGTATATTATGAGAAAGATACTTACAACCATCCTACTTAGTTCACTTACCACTTTCTTCTACCTTTTTTTCTATTTTGGGAGGGGATTGGGGTAGGTAGGGATCAATGACATAGTAATTGGCGCCCCACCATCCAATGGCTGACAAAAAGCCAATACCAATATAGGCGAACGCGATCATAGTCCAAAGTGTTTCTGAATGGCGTGAGAACATAATACGCGCTGATACTTGGCCGCCGATGAAGGTCCTTCGTCACTGAACTTCAGATTCTCACAAATATCCATACACTTCATAATGACTAATTTAATAAGTTCCATACCCTCATCTTTTATAGAGCCGGTTACAATATCCTCGGCCTGCTCTATAAGTTCTGCAATAACTTCTTCTTTCATTATATCCTCCAAATAACCCAATCAATAAATTTATCAATCCATTCTTGAATAACACCCAGAATTCCTGAGAGTAGGATGAGTGGTAAGAAGAAGGATGCCACCAACATGAACCATACCAGAGTCTTAATTGTGAACCAGAAACTATTCTTCATAGTTAGTACCAGGTGCGATGGGCTTCGGCAATATGTTCGTTGCCATCGTACTCTTCAATAACGTATTCAACATCATCTGGAATATCAACAATAGCAAGCTCAGCATGTCCCCCATTAGCTTTATCTCCCAGTTCTTCCACTACCTGAACCAAAGCTGGATCATGGCGTTCGATATCTCGCTCGTAGACAGTTTGTTCGGAATGTGCTTTATTGTAAGTAATACGATCTTCCATGGACATTGCATAGAACGCTTTACCTTCTTTAGATTCAATACGGTCCTCTGGCTTAACTAACCAGTAAGTCCAGAACTTCCAATTATCATTACTTTGTTCTGGGTATACGGTGATGCCTTTGATCTCAAAGTACCGCATGCATGCATCGTGGCTCAAGCCAAAGCCGCCAAAGCAACGATTGATTACCACTTTCATATTAATCCTTTTTGAATTTAAAGGTATTGTATAATTTATCCCAAATTAAGTCCACCCATTTAGGGGTGGAGCCGTAGGTGCCGAACCATCTGAACATGACAGTAGCTATCGTTCCCACAATGAGTTGGAAGAGAATGAGGCCTACAATTATCCAGAATATCGTCATATTTAAGCTCCTCAATGAATTATATAATGTATGAATAAAAAAATCAACTCCTAAATAATAGGAATAGGGCTCACCTAAATATAGTAAAACTAACGAGGGACTTTAAATGGCCGCCGATAACACAATCGATATTGTTATTAACCAGAAAGCAAGTTTTGAAGTGACGTTCAATATAAAGGACGGAGCTTCTGCTTTAAATTTGACTGGATACTCCACATCTGCTAAATTAAAAACTGATTTTAATACCCCAGATACTCAAGCTATCACCTTTACAACTGCAATTGCAAATGCTGCTGCTGGTCAGGTAACAATGTCACTTACCCCAGCACAAACTGCTAATCTATCAATTCAAAAATACTTTTACGATCTTTCTATAACTTCAGGAGCAGGATTTAAGACCCGGGTTGCTGAGGGTGCTGTGAAAGTTAGTGGTGGGGTAAGCTAATGGCAACAATTACAACAACTCTTGTATCTGGACAGAACGCATATGTAGGGGCTGTATCAAGTCGCGACGTATATACTGTATCAGCAAGCAGTGGAGTGCAAGGACCAGCAGGGGCTAACGGAGCAACTGGTAATACTGGTGCAAATGGTGTTACTGGTAATACTGGTGTCAGTGTAACAGCAGCAAACGTTGCATCTGGTAATTTAATAATAACTCTTTCCAACACATCAACAATAGATGCAGGTTCTGTAGCTACCAACGTTGCTGCTCCATACTCATGGACAAACACTCATACATTCTCTAACACAGTTACTATTAATGGTGATCTTACTGTTAACAACTACGTAATAGCAGCAAATGGTGCAACATCAGCATATGCAACAAAATACCTTGTAGAGTATAATCCAACTACAAAAGATCTCACATACTCCAGCAGACCAGATGCATCTAGACCATACATTACTGGTTACGGTTCAGAAATTCATGTTAGTCCTGTTGCATTTGATGATCTAGGTAATGGTACTATTGGAGATCCAGTAAAGACAATCGCTCAAGCGCAAGTATTAGCTGCACTTGCTTTTGAGACAACCGGTATTGGTGAAAGAAAAACAATTGTTCTACATCCTGGTAACTATGTGGAAAATGTAACGGTCAACACACAGTTTACTGTTTTAACTACCCATGAATTGGTAGGTAAAAACACAACGCTCAGTGGTACTTTGACTATTAACAAAGGATGTACTATTGATGGTCTAAAGATGACCAATCTTGTAATTGCTGCAAACTCATCAGTCGGGACGGTTGATTTGATTGGTTGTACAGTATCTACAGCAACAACCAAAACTTCAAACGCATATACAGTTTTCAGAGGTTGTGATTTATCTTCATCTACATTAGGTATTACCGGTGGTGGCACAGTTTTAATGGTTGGTGGTAATTATTTTACTGTTACGGTAAATAATGCTTCAGCAGCGGTACTGGCCAAAGCGGTTATTTCTATGGGTCCAACAACCCTGACATCAGGAACAATGCAGATTTCTGATACACTTGTTTATGCTGCAAGCAATACAGCTAGTGCTATAACCCAAAGTGCTGGATCAGTACTAACATTAAACAATAGTCAGACACTAATACCAGATCTTACTAATGTAGCAAGAAATACTTTTGGTGGATTTTATTCTATCCTACATTCTGTTTTTGATAAAATAAACTCTACATTTAGTGGCACGTCATTAAGCGCTATTGATTATAGTCAGCACGTCAATGTGGATAAGTTGATCGCAGGTAATACTACAGTTAACGTTGCTATTACATCAACAGCAATTAGTGGTAATGCTACTGGTACTTTTGGTAATACAACAATTAATGGTACATTAACAGCCACCGGTAATATAGCTGGTAATACAGCCGGCTTTGCAATTGGTTATAGAGACGTGCCACAGAACTTTACTAACACATCATTCACAATAGCATTGACTGATGCTGGTAAACATATTCTTACTCAGAACACTGGTTCATCTACTCAAACAATAACCATTGCTAATAACACATCTGTTGCTTTTCAAACAGGAGCTGCTATAACAATCGTGGTTCAATCAACAGGCACAGTAGCAGTGGCAAACGGTGCAGGCGTGACGATGTATCTTGCTGGTAACAGTACTGCTAAGTCTACAGTGACTCTCAATTCATATAGTATGGCAACTCTATTAAAGATCGGTACAGATACTTGGATGGTTAGCGGTACTGGAGCTACTTAATGGGTGGTATTATACAAACGTTGAGAGGTAGCTATAGCGCTACAGCTGGTGACTCATCAGGAATCGTAACTTCAGGTCTGCAATTCAATTTACAAACTGCACCAATATCTGGAACTACGTGGACTGATTCTAGTGGTAACGGAAGAAACGCAACGCTACAAGGTTCTCCATCATATGTGTTTAATCGCAGTGGTGGCATAAGACTAAACAATCAGGATGCAAATAGTACGGATTATATTAGTGTCCCTTACAACATTGCTTCAAGCACTGTAACAGTTGAAATGGTTGCATCGTTTAATCCAGATTCATTTTGGGGAGTTATTTGGGGTAATGAAATTTATAATGATAGCGGAGGATACCTAGCATATATGAGTTCTTCAACAGAGCTAAGTTATGGTATCCCTAATAGTGAAACCATAGTAACCATAACCCAAAGTAATGCAATAAGACATTGGATTTTTGTTATCAATGGCACACAAGTTAGTCTATTTTTAAATGGTTCACAAGTTGGAACAACTGATACTATTAATAATCAAACACTCTTTGCAACAAATGGGTTTCAATTTGGGTCAAGGTTTGCAGCAAATGACGGTACAGGTTCAGGGGATACAATGAACAACTCAAATTCTGCACAATATCCAGTATTCTATCAAATGCGGGCGTATAA
>Ga0114974_10000068_pt1 | contig 80054 bp, 94 predicted proteins | sample S_130206_EF_Meta_FD_87318 | JGI IMG/M metagenome (GOLD analysis project Ga0114974, IMG submission 87318) | Freshwater microbial communities from Lake Simoncouche, Canada to study carbon cycling - S_130206_EF_MetaG | ecosystem: Environmental > Aquatic > Freshwater > Lake | place: Lake...
GCGGCAATGCTTGTCATCCCAGCGGTGATCGCCCGCATGCTCACTGACTCATTTAGTCGAATGCTGACCTACAGCACGATCATCGGCACCTTTTGTGGGCTTGTTGGCATGTACATCAGTTACTACGCAGGAGTGCCTTCAGGTACCATGATCGTGTTGGTTGGTGCTGCACTCTTCCTGATCGTGCTAGCAATCACTGGAACGCGTGGGCTGCATCGTTCAGCTGGCCTAGATTCACATACGGACGCTTCAGCTCTGGCGCCGATTACTCGTTAGGCAACGTCCCTACATTGTTTTGCGCTTTTCATTAGAGTGCTCCCATGGCACTAGAAATTAAAGACACAGCCCCCGCCTTCTCCTTGAAGAATGACGCTGGCGAGACAATTCGCCTTTCGCAATTCAAAGGCAAGCGCGTGATTTTGTATTTCTATCCGGCGGCATTAACTCCAGGCTGCACCAAGCAAGCCTGTGACTTCACGGATAACTTGAAACTATTCAGTTCTTTAGATTTCGTCGTCATCGGCATATCCCCGGATAAGCCAGAAAAGTTGGCAAAGTTCCGGGAACAAGAAGCCCTCAAGATCATTTTGCTGTCCGACCCAGAAAAGGAAGTGCTCACCAAATACGGAGCCTTCGGGGAGAAGAAGCTGTACGGCAAGACAGTTGTCGGAGTGATTCGATCAACCTTCGTGATCAGCCCAACCGGGAAGATCGAGCATGCGTTTTATAACGTGAAGGCCACCGGCCATGTGGCTAAGTTGATCCGCGATTTAGCACTGACCTAGCAACCATTAGACTTCCCTTGCTTCATGCGGGAGTGGTGGAATTGGCAGACACGCAGGTCTTAGGAACCTGTGTCTTCGGACGTAGGGGTTCAAGTCCCCTCTCCCGCACCAAGTTCGTTATTACTTCTTCGCCTCTGGAATGAGTTGCTCGATTACCGGGGCCAGCGCTGCAAGCGCTCGTCCTCGGTGGCTAATCGCATCCTTTTCATCGTCAGACATTTCTGCTGTGGTCAATTCATAACCAAGCGGAACAAAAATCGGGTCATACCCAAAACCTCTCGTGCCTCTTGGCTTCGTGAGCAGGGAGCCTTCTAGGGTGCCCTCAACAACGCGCTCATCGCCCTGCGGCGTCACGATGGCTGCTGCACAATGGAATGCGGCCCCACGCTTACTTGGCGCCACATGATCAAGTTGAGCGATGAGCAAGTTGAGATTGGCTACATCATCGCCGTGAGTTCCGGCCCAGCGAGCTGAATAGATCCCAGGCATGCCGTTGAGAGCATCGACGCTGATTCCGGAATCGTCAGCGATCGCAGGCAAACCTGTGAATGCGCAGACTTCCCGCGCTTTCAGCAGTGCATTGGCAACAAATGAACTGCCTGTCTCGTCAACATCGGGCAGATCAGGAAACTCATCCGTGCCAACGAGATCAATATCAAGACCAACCTGTTCAAGAATTCGGCGCAGCTCAATAAGTTTGTGCGCGTTCTTACTAGCAAGCACGACCCGAACAGACATCAGGATTCCTAAAGTGCCAAGTTGAGCGCTTCGCGCTGCATCTTTGCAAGATCAGCACATCCTCGTGCACCTAGTTCAAGCAGGACATCGAGTTCCGAACGATCAAATGGAACGCCTTCGGCTGTTCCTTGAACTTCAATGAACCGACCATCACCAGTCATCACGATGTTCATGTCGGTGTCTGCGCGAACGTCATCGTCGTAGTGCAAATCAAGACGAGGCACACCATCGATGATGCCCACACTCACCGCTGCAACTGAATCAATCAAGGGGTTGGTCTTGATGTGCTTCTTTTCCATGCCCCAGGTGACCGCATCAGCCAGTGCTACGTATGCACCTGTGATTGCTGCCGTGCGAGTGCCGCCATCAGCCTGCAACACATCGCAGTCAATGACGATCGTGTTCTCACCCAGCACAGACATATCAACAACAGCGCGCAAGCTTCGACCGATGAGACGTGAGATTTCATGGGTGCGACCACCGAGCTTGCCCTTGACCGACTCGCGATCATTACGCTCGTTCGTTGCACGCGGGAGCATTGCGTACTCAGCGGTTACCCAGCCCTTGCCACTGCCCTTCAGCCAACGAGGTACTCCTGGTGTAAACGAGGCTGTGCAGAGCACTCGGGTGCGCCCGAAGGAAACCAACGCTGAACCCTCTGCTTGCTCAAGCCAACCTCGCTGGAAGGAAACAGGTCGAATTTGATCATCGGCGCGGCCGTCAGAGCGTGGGGTAACAGTGGTCATAGGACAGCACTCTAATGGTCGTGCGCATGCTCAGGTTTGCACTAGCCGAAGTGACCGACGGATCCGATTTCTGGCCCAAGGAATCGGCGGCCGAGCTGTTCAAAGCTTGTCGGATCTCCCGTGGCGGTGAATTGATGAACAGGATCAGCCAATTCGGGGTCGCGCAGGAGATTGTTAGCTACAAGAGTGCGATACACGTCCTTCGCGGTTTCTTCAGCGCTAGATACCAGCGTGACGTTTTCGCCCATCACGTATGCAAGCACACCTGTGAGAAGTGGGTAATGCGTACAACCCAGAATTAAGGTGTCGACATTCGCCGCTTGCAATGGCTCTAAGTATTCGTGCGCGACTTCCAAAAGCGACGTGCCTGAGGTTCTTCCCGCTTCCACAAACTCAACAAAACGGGGGCAGGCTGCAGAAATAATTTCAAGGTTTGGAGCCGCAGCAAATGCATCGTCGTACGCACGCGAAGTGATTGTCATTTCTGTGCCAATGACACCAATGCGTCCGGTTCTTGTTGCTGCCACTGCGCGACGCACAGCTGGATGCACTACTTCCACGACAGGAACGTCATAGCGCTCGCGTGCGTCTTGAAGGGTTGCCGCACTCGCAGAGTTACAAGCAATCACCAGCATCTTCACGCCATCAGCCACAAGCCGATCCATAATCTCAAGAGCAAACTGACGGACCTCGGCAATTGGACGTGGTCCATACGGGCCGCGGGCTGTGTCCCCCACATACCGGACAGGCTCGTGGGGAAGCTGATCAAGAATTGCTCGAGCAACGGTGAGGCCACCGACCCCAGAGTCAACGATGCCTATCGGAGCGTCAGTCATAACTCCCTTAGCCTACGGCGCGGTTCATCGAAAGCTACGCCATGATCCATACGCTGTTGTAAACCAACCGCCCAAACCAACGAGATGGGCGCCGAAACAAAGGAAAATATGTCCACAACAACCAGCCCTTCCCGCCCGTTTGGTGTCTTGATCGTCACCGCACTTCTGGTTATCGCAGCCGTCTACAACCTTTGGATTGGCTTCCTCGCCATCTTTTCAAGCTTTGGTGAAAACCCAACCTGGGATGACATTTACGGCATGGCACACACCATCCCAACCTTCCAACTTTGGATGTTCGGGTTACTTTCAATCTTCCTTGGGATGATTTACTTTTGGCTCACCAAAATGACGATGATGGGATCAGCCACTGCTCACACCATCATCAGCATGTTCATGGTGATCAACATCGTGTTCGGCTTCTTCCGCCTGCCTTACGGCTGGGCATCAATCATCATCAGTTTGCTCGTTCTGTTGATGGTCAACACAAAGTCAGCTGTGAACTGGTTCAAGCAGACCGCTTAGGCCTGTAAGAAACCGGCGCCCATCCATGGATGTGGCGCCGGTTTTTTCATTGCGCGTACTTCATTTCAAGGCTCAAGTCGGTAAGGGCTTGCTAGGCCCAAAGTTGGCCTTCGATTTTCGTTTCTGCTTCTGCGAGGGTCCCTTCGTAAGCGCCGGTGGAAAGGTACTTCCATCCGCCGTCGCAGACGATGAATGCAATATTGGCTACCTGCCCGGCCTCATCAGCTTTTTTGGCAATACCCAAGGCCGCATGCAAAATCGCTCCTGTTGAAATCCCGGCAAAGATGCCTTCAATTTCAAGGAGTTGGCGGGTACGTTTCAACGCATCAAGTGGTCCAACAGAGAAACGACTCGTCAATAACGATGCGTCATACAACTCAGGAATGAATCCCTCATCGATATTGCGCAAGCCATAGACGACTTCGCCGTATCTAGGCTCAGCAGCCACGATCTGCACCTCTGGCTTGTGATCACGAAAATAGCGGCCAACACCCATCAAGGTTCCCGTTGTGCCAAGCCCCGCAACAAAGTGTGTGATCTCAGGTAGGTCCGATAAAAGTTCTGGCCCAGTTGAGTCGTAATGAGCCTGCGCATTGGCTTCATTGCCATATTGATAAAGCATGACCCAGTCGGGATTTTGTGCAGCGAGACCTTTGGCAACTCGAACTGCTTCATTGGAACCACCTGCTGCAGGGGAAGTGATGATTGTGGCCCCCCACATAGTGAGAAGTTGAGTGCGCTCGACAGAAGTGTTTTCCGGCATCACACAAATCAAGTTGTAGCCCCGCTGCTTGGCCACCATTGCAAGTGAAATGCCTGTGTTTCCTGACGTGGGCTCAAGTAACGTGCACCCTGGGCGCAGAAGCCCTTGGGCTTCAGCCTGAAGAATCATGTTCAGTGCCGCACGATCCTTGACTGAACCTGTCGGATTTCGGTCTTCTAATTTTGCCCACAAGCGCACATCTGAAGATGGCGATAACCGAGGTAGCCCAATGAGTGGGGTGTGTCCAACGGATTGAAGCAGGGAATCAAATCTCACAGTGCTGGCTTTCAACCACCAGCGACAGCAGGCAGAATTGTGATCGCATCCTGATCGCCGACTGAAGTGTTGAGGCCATCTAGGAATCGCACATCTTCATCATTGAGATACACATTGACGAACCGGCGCAGTCCGCTGTCATCCAGAAGTCGGCCACCGATACCGGGGTAATTGACTTCAAGGTTGGTGATCACCGCTTGGAGGGTGTCACCTTCAGCATTGACGGATTTTTCCCCACCGGTGTACACGCGAAGGATGGTTGGCACGCGAACTTCAATTGCCATGAGTCCTCCAGGATTGACGCAGTAGTAGTTTTCCGTTCAACAACAGGGTAGGCCGCAGTATTCCGGCTGACTACTAGCATTTACTCACTTGCCAACCCTTTGCAGCTAGATGACCTTAACCGTCTCCTCCGTCACCACGCCATCCACAATTCGATAGGACCGGAACTCATAAGGACCTTCCTCTGCACCCGTCTGCCTCGTTGAAACAAGTACGTAGTGCGCACCAGGCTCAGCGGCCAAAGAAATGTCCGTTCGTGAGGGATATGCCTCGGTAGCCGTATGAGAGTGATAAATCACCACCGGTTCTTCGTCCCGATCATCCATCTCCCGGTACAGCTTGAGAAGGTCCCCTGAATCAAACTCGTAGAAAGTTGGGGACCTGGCCGCGTTAGTCATCGCAATAAATCGTTCAGGCTTTCCGCTACCCACTGGACCGGCAATGACGCCGCAGGCTTCGTCTGGATGATCGGCCCGGGCATGCCGCACGATCTGGTCGACTAGTTCTCTGGTGATCTCAAGCACGAGCAAACCCTACGCCAGCATGATCTGAACGAGGGACTCTTGCAGGTAGGTCAACCAGTCATACACATCCAGCATGGCCAAGAGTGGGTCATCTTCAGCAAGCTCAACTGCTGCATCGTGGAAATCATCGTCAATCCCCATGCGAGCACCAAGAGCAAGCCGAACGTCGTTCAGGAAGCCCAGCCAGCTGGGAGCCACGGCCAATCCCAAAACCACTTTTTCGCCAGACCTCTGCAAGGTTTCTTGAACTGTTTGCGCATGGGTGGTCTTGGTTTGGCGAAGGTCACGCTCGGTAAAGCGCCTGAAATCTGATGCTGCATGTTCGTCATCGCTATAGGCGTCAGGAAAAAGCCTCAGCATGACGTCATCCTCTGGACGTTCTACAGAGGGTTCTATTCCGACGAGTGCGAAAAGCGGGTCTGCGTCAGGATCTCGGTCTTGCGGCGTTACTAGCGTGACTATTTGGTCACAGAGAGATAACAACATCATCCGCTCGACTTCATCAAGTCGAAGAATAATGCGCCCGTTAGATTCGAGTGTGAAGCCTGTGGACATTAATCGTCCTTCTGCAAAGTGGCCCATAATCCATATCCATGCATCGCCGCGACGTCACGCTCCATCTCTTCACGCGTGCCATTTGATACCACTGCACGACCTTTTTCGTGAACGTCCATCATCAATGACTCGGCATGGGTTTTGTCGTATTCGAAATAGGTCATGAACACATACGTCACATACGACATCAGATTGACTGGGTCATTCCAGACCATCGTTATCCAAGGTCGATCGGGATCAACCTGTTCAACAACCTGTGAAATTTCTGCAGGTGCGATCGACATAGATCTAGTGTCGCGTATCGCGAAACTGCGCGACTCGGCAGGCTTATCTCACCTGAACTGAAAATGGTTCCGAAACTCCGAAGCTGAAGGGTCCCATCGAATCTGCAGTGGCTCGATACACATAGGTGCCCTTGGTCGTCGGTCCGATGAATGGCACTAACGCAACCCCTGACTGACTCGTGACACCTTTGGCTACCCGAAGCCAACTTCCACCACGTTGCACCTGCACCACGACTTTTTGGCCCTCCTGGGCCGGCAATGCCACAACCCGCACCGCAATTTTCGACCTAGCCTTCACGGACTTTTTCTTCGCGTTGGCCTTCACCGATGAAGCGACTTCTACCGAAACTGGGTCACTTGCCTGCTCGCCCCGAGACGCCTCTGCCGGTACAAATACTCGCCACTTGCCTGACGTAGTGAAAATAGGTGCGAAGGCTGCCGATCCATCGGCAGCTAATGGGGCGGTTGCATTTTGAATCCAGGCACCCTTGCCTTTGGCCTGAAATTGCAACATCGCATCTACTCCCGTAACTGGTGCGCCTTGCGAGGAGACGCTGGCCGTTACTGGAGCTGACGTATTGAAAGTGACACGCGAAGCAATGGTGAGCGTTACCGCAGTCGCCGCAGGTGCAAGTTGAGTTGCATAGCCGCGAAGCAGCGGCCACATTGCGGGATCATCGCCCCCAATAGTCCAAAAACCTGCTGAGTTTAATCCAAGTTGCCCAACCAGTTGAGTGCGTACAAGCGCCGCCTGGGGACCCACCCACCACATGACTCGCTTAGCAACACAGGTTTGCGCCGCGCCATTTGCATCGGTCCAGGCAACTGGCTTGTCGTATTCAATCCAGTTCTCCGCCGTTGCTGCATCCCATTGAATGTCAGCCGGCGTCTTTCCAACTTGAGTAATAAGTGCCGGGATTTCTGCTGCTGTGGCAGACGCCATCGAAGTCAATGAGTTGTATGCAGTTTTTGCTGACCCCGAACTTCCTGAAGAAGGGCACACGCCTGATAGTTGGAAAGAATTTCCAGTCTTCTTCGTCCAAGACCGTCCGTAGGCCGGAATACCCACGACCAACTTATTGGCAGGCGCCTGCGTTGCTGCATATTGCATTGACGTTGTCACCCAACCAATGGGAGCAATCGCACCTGGTGAGTTGTAGTGAAAGTCGTATGTCATCACTCGAATGCGATCAGCTGACGCGGCGATGCCCGGAAGGTTATAAACCCAGTAGCCGTTGGTGCCACCGCATTTATTTGTGGTGTCGCATGGGCTTGGAATCGTTACGGAAAGGAGTTTGCCTTGGGCGTGCAACGCTGCGGCAAGTTCGTTGACGAAAGCGGTCCAGTTCGGTTGAGTTGCTGCCCAACTCGCCCGACCATCTGCAAAGGCGAACTGCTCGTAGTCAAGATCAATACCGTCATAGCCTCTGGACGTAACAAGGTTGACGATGTCGCTTACGTGGGCTGTACGGCGGACAGGGTCGGCGAGGGTCGCTGCCATTTTTGCCTTGCCCGAACCATCAGCGATGCTTGGCAAGATAGCCAAACCTGCACCACGCAATTGCGCAACTGACCAAGCCGCGTTTGCTTCCGCTCCCCCAAAATTTGGGTTGAACTTCACTGTGACGCCAGCCGCGCCTCCTGACACAGCAGAGAACCAAAAGGGCGACACATCTTTCAACACATCCGCGTTAGCCACAGCATTGGTGATACCCGCTGGCTTTGCCGGGCTTGTCATCCAATACGGCATCCAGCCAGTGATGATCTTTGGGCCGCCGTCAGCGTGCGCCGCAGGCATAACCAGAGCAGAACTCATGATCGCAACCGCAATCAGTGCTACCCGGGTCTTTGTAACTACCTTGCGCACAGAACAGCTCCATCAGTCTTGAGGACGAATACCTATTGTGCGCTATGAATGCACGAGACCCGAATTGCGCCATTCACTTTGCCGTGTCGCATGATGGTTCCATGGCTTCGAAAGTATCCCCTCATAAATCTCGCTATAACGGCGTAATTCTTGGGTGGGTCTTGGCTGTAGTTCTTGTCTTACCCGCAGTGAATTCACCGGCGTTTGCCCAAGATTCCACAGGACACACACACGCCGAAGCAAAGATGAACAGTCGCATTGCAAAACGAGCAATCAATAAGGCGATCGGTTTTGACCTTTCTTATGTTGTGATGGATGCAACAACTTCTCGGATCGTGTCTTCACGCAATGCAGATAAAGCAATGCTGCCAGCCTCAAACATGAAGATAGTTACTGCAACGAATGCGCTTTCGACAATGTCACCCACACAGGTATTCACCACATCAATTTTTAGCGGACCCACCTCGAATTCGGTCATCCTGCAGGGTGGTGGAGATCCATTGCTCACTAGAAACACGCTGAAGACTCTCGCTGCCCAAACAGCAGCTCTGGTAGATCACACACAACCACTTATTGTTGACACCGATGTCAATTTGTTTCCACAAGCAACGGATGGGCCCGGCTGGACCAAGGCATATGTACCTTCAGTTATTTCGCCTGTGACTTCACTCGCTCTTTATCGGGATTATTCGCGCACTCCAGTTGACCGCGCAGTTAAAGAATTTATTGAAAGCTTGAATGCGCTAGGAATACGTGCTTCGCGAGGTGTTGAGGTTGATGTAGATTCCCAAAAGCAGCCATTGACGAGTGTGAGTCCCCACACCGTTGCTGAGGCAGTGCGAGTCATGCTGCTCGATTCCGAAAACAATATTGCTGAGAATCTCTTTCGTCATGTTGCACTAGCAACTCAACACCCCCCAACCTGGCAAGGCGCATCAGATGCAGCAATTGCAAACCTCAATGCTTTGGGAATTCATACGGGCGGCATTCGTCTTGCGGATGGAAGTGGGGTCTCCCGTGACGATCGACTCAACGCACTCACCCTCGCTCTTCTCCTGCGCCTAACCAGCACTCTTGAGCCCGCCCGCTATGCCGCCATGTTCGACACCGGTTCCTTGCCAACGGCTGGGGTTGATGGAACTTTGAGCGCGAAGTTTCATCGCTATGCAACAAAACCAAGTGCCTGCGCACGCGGTGCAATCCGAGCAAAGACTGGGACCCTGTACGACACGATCACACTGTCCGGAACTGCCAACGATGTTGACGGGCAACTCAAAGTGTTTTCATTTCTCGTGAATCACCAACCCAAGAATGTAGCTCCACTGCGCACTCGCCAAGCCCTTGACGGGCTGGCTGCAACAATTACCGGATGCTGGTAGCGCCTTAGCGCAAAGCGCGAGAGATTTCTCCGGCAGCACGTGCCACTCGTGGGCCTACTTCAAGTTCTGAAAGTTCACGCAAAGACACCACGCCAACGCTTGCTTCAAGACCAGGCACCGAGATGATCGGAGCCGAAATACCAAATGCGCCTTGAGGACCATCATTCGTCGCAAGAATCCAAGGTGGATCAAGCGGCCTACCAGCTGCTGTGCGAGCAGCAAGAATCGCACGTCCTGCAGCTCCGGCTTCTAACGGATGACGTGACCCCACCCGATAAGCCACATGAACATCGGAGCGACTTGGCTCAACAACAACTGCGGCCACAGCTTCCAGGCCATCAACAATCGTGAGATGCGCCGTAGCGCCAACAGCATCAGCAAGTAACCGCAATGCAGGTAGCGCCACATCTCGGACAACTGGCTGCACTTGACGGCCCATCGATAAGAGGGCAAGACCCAGCCGGCACTTTCCATCGGCTGAACGCCTCAGGAAGGCATGTTGTTCGAGTGTGACCACAAGTCGGTAAATCACTGTGCGGCCAATTCCTAGGGCCTGAGCAATTTCAGTAACAGTCAGGCCATCTGGTGCCTCAGCTACCACCTCGAGAATACGAAGTCCTCGTCCAAGGGTTTGTGAGGTTTCTGCAGCCATGGGCTAAATGTAGTGGCCCGCAGCGAAAGCTGCGGGCCACTAGGAAGTAAAACTATTGAGTCATGAATTTACGCACCATGAATGCGCCCATGATTTCAAATAGGCCGATCACGATCAACCAAATTCCCACGACCCAGGCAAGCGCGATAACTGACAGCGGTGCGACCAAAATGATGATGCCACCAATGAGAATCACGAGGCCACTGAAGATTGCCCAGCCGCGTCCTGGCATGCCCTTTGCTGAAAGTCCAGTAATGAGGTCAGCGAAGCCACGCATGAGGAAACCAATGCCAATGAAGATCGAAAGTACCCAGCCAGCAAGAACGATGCTGTCCTGATTAAAGAAGTAGCGCAATGAAACGAAACCGATGATGAGCGAGAGTGCTCCGGTGATGATGAAAAGTGTGCGCGAGCCCGCGCCGATACCCATGCCAAAGGCACGAACAATCTGCCAAACACCAGTAACAAGCAACCAGATTGCAAAGAGAAGCGAGAGCGTTCCAAATGCCTTCTCAGGTGCGGCTACTGCCCAGATCCCTACGCCAAGGCTGACGAGACCAATGAACAAGAGCACCCACCAGTTGCGACCAAGCGCTGACAGCACTTCATTTTCTTCAGCAGTAACCGTAGACATTGAGCCTCCATGATTTTGATTAGTGTGGGCTCATTGCCCATAGCGCCTGATCGTAGAACCGCCTAGCCCATAGCCATTATTGCCACGCCACAAAACAGTGAAAATGCTCACTCTTTGGCTGAAATTGTTCGATTTACCCCTGAGGTGAACCAATTTGCCTGCAAATTTGCCAATTTGCCAGATTTAACGAGGTCGACAAGCACGTTGTTGACGCAATCGAGGAGAGGATCTGAAGTCGGCATAGCCAATGCATAGGTCACTGCACTCTTCGCCGCAGGGAACTGTCCAACAACAACAAGTGCTCCCGTGAACGTCTCAATCGTTTTGGCAACATCGGCGACTGGGACGACCATTCCATTGACATAGTAATCACGCATTGCAGACTTAAGTACGTTGTTGGAGACGTAGGCAGTTGATGGCAAACCCAAAATATTTTGCACATACTCATCACTTGAGGTGCCCTTCACCACTCCAAGCTTTGCGCCGATTAACTCTGAGGTTTTTCTTACCTTCGCCAAACTTGAATCAGGCCGAGCAAGAAGTACCTGTGTCTCTTTGAAGTACGGAAGAGTCAGAACCACACCCTCGGTGCTCGACTTCACGTCAATACGGCCAACTGAAAGATCAAGATCTTGCCGCGTCGGTGCGGTCAGCTGCTTGATCGCAACTTTGTTCCACAGCACTTTTGTGGATTCAATGCCCAATCCGTTCGCAATCGCGTTCACCACTGCAACATCAAATCCAACCGGAGCCGCTGGAGTGCGCTCAATCAAATAAGGAGCCATCGGATGCGAATAGGCCACATTGAGTTGCCCTGAATTTCGGGTTGTTAATTGGCCGGGGGCGCAGTCGCCTGTGGTTGCAAGCGGGCTGGGGCCCGCGACTGCCTTTGCGACCTGCTGTTGTGCGTCCAAGGACGGGGCGCTTGCAGACCCGCAAGCACTGAACAAGAGCACAGAACTCACCGCAATAAGTGGGATCGTGAACTTCATTGACCCACATGTGCCAAACCTAAGAATCGGAACCGCCACCGGCTAAAGATTCGTGAATCTTTTTACAGTCAGGGCAAATAGGGAATTTCGAAGGATCACGCCCTGGAATCCAGGTTTTCCCACACAGAGCCTTCACTGGTGTTCCTGTGACTGCACTTTCAACAATTTTGGCTTTTTCAACATAATGCGCGAACCGCTCATGGTCACCATCGTCGTTACTGAGGCGCGTGTCCTCTTCCAGCAGAGTGCCACCTGACAATCCAGGGGTATCCAACGGCGTCGTCATAGGGCTCAGCCTAATTGCTTGGGTGCTCACGAGGCCTTAAGGCTAGGAGTTAGGGACCTAAGACCTTGGACGCAGGTTGGATTGCCTCCTACGTTTGGACTATGCCTCAACAATCACTCGCCCGAGTACCCACCGACGCCCAGTGGTTTTGGCAGGACCATGGTTCCTGCCGAACTGTCGACCCGTTGCTGTTCTTCCATCCTCAGAACGAACGCGGCAGTGCCAGGCTCAAGCGCGATCGGTCGGCCAAGATCATCTGCGCTGGGTGCGCTGTGCGCCTTGAATGCGCCGATTACGCGGTTCGTGCACGTGAGCCGTATGGGGTGTGGGGCGGACTTTCCGAGGATGAACGCGTGCAGATTTACGCACGCATTGAGACTCGTTTCTACCCACGAGCTCGAGGTGAAGGTTCTCGAGTCGCTGCCCAAGAAATCGCAGCAGCTGTGTCTCCACGCGCTTTGGGTATCGCCTAAGTAATTTCCGTTCCACGCTTTTGTCACCCAATCGTTCTTTCCCAACGCTCATGGCGCTAGCGTTCGGAACGTGAACCTCAACAATCGTGACTTTCTTCAGGAGTCAGACTTCAGTGCGCTTGAACTTCAGGGGCTCCTTGATCTAGCGGCCATGCTTAAAGCAGAAAAGAAGTCTGGCAATGAACGGCAGCGCTTGGTGGGAAAACATTTAGCCCTGATCTTCGAGAAGACTTCCACCCGCACCCGAATTGCATTTGAACTCGCGATCAAGGATCAAGGGGGTCATTCCACCTTGCTCGATCCGGCTAGTTCACAAATAGGTCACAAAGAATCGATTGCAGACACTGCGCGAGTTCTTGACCGCTGGTTTGATGGCATTGAATATCGTGGCGCTGACCATGCGACAGTTCTGGCACTTGCAGAATTCTCAGATGTTCCAGTATTTAACGGGCTAACCGACCAGTGGCATCCAACTCAAATGCTTGCTGACTTCCTCACCATGCAAGAGCATTCACCCGATACACATTCGCTGCGCTACGCCTACGTGGGTGATGCTCGCTACAACATGGGCAACTCACTTTTGATGATGGGCGCAATCATGGGTTCAGATGTGCGTATCGTCGCCCCCGCTGTTCTATGGCCTGATCAGGACATACAGGAAATGGCTCAGGCACGTGCAGATCAAAGCGGTGCAATCTTGACGCTCACTGAAAATATTGAAGAAGGTCTCGCCGGGGTCGATTTCGTGCACACCGATGTGTGGGTCTCGATGGGAGAGGCCAAAGAAGTGTGGGACGAGCGAGTGGCACTACTACGGCCTTACCGCGTGGATGCCTCATTGATGCAGCATGCGAATAATGCAAAGTTCATGCATTGCCTGCCTGCATACCATGACCAAAACACCGCGATCGGCAGGCAAATTGCACAACAATTTGGGCTTCTCGATGGCGTCGAAGTAACTGATGAGGTTTTTGAATCGCCTTCAAGCATCGTGTTTGATCAAGCAGAAAATCGGATGCACACCATCAAAGCCTTACTTGTTGCAACCTTAGAAAACTAGAACCGCATAGGTAAGGGCCCAAAGCGATTCGCTTTGGGCCCTTACCTATGACGAATATTGAAATTACGCTTTGCTGAGTCGATCTCTCAAGCCGGCGAGCTCAGTGCGCAATGCTGCCGGCACTTGGTCACCAAACTGGTTGTAGTACTCCTCAGTTAAGTCCGCTTCAGCAAGCCACGTCGTTGGATCAACTGCGAAAAGCTCAGCGAGCTTGTCGGCACTGATGTCTAGACCCTCGACATTTAAGTCACCAACAACTGGGACACGGCCAATAGGTGTCTCAGCTGCATCGACTTCACCATCGAGCCGGCGAACAATCCACTCGAGAACTCGTGAGTTTTCGCCATAGCCCGGCCACATGAACTTGTCCTCTGAATCCTTACGGAACCAGTTGACTGAATAGATTCGAGGCAACTTGTCAGGTGTGGTGGCTGCGCCAACCTTGAGCCAGTGACCCCAGTAGTCAGCCATGTTGTAGCCACAGAACGGCAACATGGCGAATGGATCGCGGCGAAGCTGACCCATGCCACCAACAGCAGCGGCAGTCATTTCCGAAGAAACGCTTGATCCGATGAACACACCGTTGTTCCAGTCAAATGACTCGGTGACCAATGGCACGTTTGTTGCACGACGACCGCCGAACAACATTGCGTCAATCGGCACGCCTGCGGGGTCTTCCCAGTTAGGAGCGATGGAGGGGCACTGATCAGCCGGAGCAGCAAAGCGAGCGTTTGGATGGCTCGATGGTTCGGCGGATTCTGGGCTCCAATCGTTGCCCTTCCAGTCGATCAAGTGTGCTGGAGCTTTCGGGGTTAGACCTTCCCACCAAATATCGCCATCATCGGTCAAGGCCACGTTGGTGAAAATGCAATTCGCATTCAAGCTAGCAATCGCGTTGGCGTTGGTATCCATGCCAGTTCCAGGAGCAACACCAAAGAATCCAGCTTCCGGATTGATCGCATAAAGACGACCGTCCTCGCCGAAGCGCATCCAGGAGATGTCATCACCGATGGTCTCCACTTTCCAACCTGGGATGGTTGGTTGAAGCATTGCCAAGTTTGTCTTGCCACACGCTGAAGGGAAGGCTGCTGTTACGTAGCGCACGCTGTTTGTTGGCGAGGTGAGCTTCAAGATAAGCATGTGTTCGGCAAGCCAGCCTTCATCGCGTGCCATTGCCGAAGCGATGCGCAGTGCGAAGCACTTCTTACCGAGAAGCGCGTTGCCGCCGTAACCTGATCCGTAGGACCAGATCTCGCGGGTTTCTGGGTAATGAACGATGTATTTGGTGTCGTTACATGGCCAAGTGACATCGTCGCGCTTTGAGCCATCTGCATCAATCAATGGGTAGCCAACGGTGTGAATTGCAGGAACGAAGTCACCGTTTTCGCCAATAACATCTAGGGCTGCTTGACCCATGCGCGTCATGATGCGCATGCTGGCCACGACATAAGGCGAGTCTGAGATTTCAACCCCAAGTTGTGCGATTCGTGAACCGAGTGGGCCCATTGAGAACGGGATGACGTACATGGTTCGTCCGCGCATTGAGCCCGCGAAGAGTTCGTTCATTTGAACGCGCATCTCTTGTGGCTTAGCCCAGTTGTTTGTTGGTCCAGCATCGACTTCATTTTCCGAGCAAATGAACGTGCGATCTTCTACTCGAGCTACATCGCTTGGGCTTGAGCGCGCAAGGAACGAGTTTGGCCGAATCTTCGGGTTCAATTGAATGAACGTGCCCGAGGCAACCATCTGGGCAGTTAAGCGATCCCATTCATCCTGCGAGCCGTCACACCAATAGACCTGATCCGGCTGGGTAAGCGTTGCCATGTCTTGCACCCACTGAAGCAACTTCTTGTTTGTCGTTGGGGGATTCTCGAGACCGGGAACCGACATGAACACTCCTCATTGAGTAACTGACTAGACCTAAGGATGCTCCATTTTTGGAGCGCGAACTGCGTTGGGAGCCATGAAAACGTTCTCTTGTGATGAAGTGCACAACTTTAAGCCAAGGAACGGTCGAAAAATAGTGGCGCGGCTCACGTTTGAGAGCAAATTTAGTGCTTCTCGGCAACTGACCGAGCCATCCGGATCACGATTTCTTCGAGGATCTGTGCCGAGGTGGCAAAGTTTAGACGAGCAAAACCAGCTCCACTCGGGCCAAAGGTGGGGCCAGAATTAAGTGCCACCTGACTTTGATTCAGAAAGTACGTGGCGGGATCGAGCTCCAGTTCAAGCGCTCGACAATCAAGCCACGCCAGGAACGATGCTTGCGGTGCAACAAAAGACACCCCAGGCAAATGCAGATCAAGTAACCCCCTAAGTAACGTCACTTGCGTGTCCAAATGCGCCAGCATGGTGTCTAGCCAAGGTGCACCTTGCGTGTAGGCAGCCACCGCAGCCATTGCTCCCAAGTGACCTGAACTTTGTTGTACTTCGATGGGGATAAGCCCAGCCAACGTGTCATGCAATTGCTTGCTATTCGAAACAACTTGAGCGCACTTGAGCCCAGCAATGTTCCAAGCCTTTGACGCAGAAATCACACTCACGGCACGGCCCTCGCCCGCGACTGACAAATAAGGAATGAACTCGTAATCAAGATGTGTGATCGGTGCATGAATCTCATCCGCAACGACCAGTACTTGATATTTCTTTGCAAGGTCGGCAATGAATTGCATCTCGCTGTGATCAAAGACGCGACCAGTTGGGTTGTGCGGACTACACATCAAATATGCAGTCACTTCACTACGACTAAATACTTCTTCCATCTTTGCTTGATTAAAGGTGTAGCGCACACCATCCCAAATTAATGGCACATCAACAACCTCGCGCTGGGCTGCATTGGTGATCGTGGTGAAGAACGGCGGATATACCGGGCTGTTAATCACCACCGATTCGCCAGGGTTTGTCATTGCGATTAGTACGTGAGTGACTCCCGTGATGACATCGCCGACCGACATCACCTGCTCAGGCTCGACAATCCAACCCCATCGGGTGGCGCTAAATACACCGAGGGCTTCGCCTACTTCACCTGTCCACGCATAGCCTGTGTCGGAACGATGAATCGCATCGTGCAGCTTCGCTGCGATCGGTTCTGCTAATGCGAAATCCATTTCAGCTATCCAAGCTGGAATGACATCGGGATTGAAGGCTTGCCACTTCACGCTTTTGCGCAAGTGAAGTTGCGCCAAGGAATCAATCGGAAAGTCCGCCACGTGCTTAGGATCGCATATGTGCGAGTGACGTAAAGCGTCGCAACCGCAATGAGTTCGCGACCACGAATACTGACGAGAAGGCCATGGCAGCACCAGCCAGAAGCGGACTAAGAAGACTGAGCGCCGCGAGCGGAATCATTGCCACGTTGTAGGCAAAGGCCCAAAAGAGGTTGCCCTTGATTACTCTCAACGTCTGCCGAGAGAGCCGCAACGCATCCACTGCAGCAACGAGATCGTTTCGCACCAAAGTGATATCACTAGCTTCGATTGCAACATCTGACCCAGCACTCATTGCAATACCAAGGTCTGCCTGGACTAAGGCTGCGGCGTCGTTCACACCATCGCCCACCATCGCCACGACAAATTTCTGGCTCTGTCGAGTTCGAACAACCTCGACCTTGCCCTCCGGAGTGACTTCGGCAATCACGTCAAGAATTCCCACTTGATTGGCAACATTTCGAGCAACCACTTCATTGTCACCACTAAGCAATACCGGATGCACACCCATCGAGATCAGTTCTTTCACGGCTCCCGCACTCGTGGGACGCACCGTGTCGGACAAAGTTATGAGTCCAATGAGCTTTCCTGCATTCGCCACTGCAACCTGTGCCAGCCCAAAGCGTTGAGCTTCATCTACTGCCACACGGAACCATTGAGGCTCACTTTGTGCAGTTTGGGCAAGTACCCAACTAGGACGACCGATAACAACTTCATCTACCCCGAGGTGGCCTTTAGCCCCTAAGCCCGGGAAGTTTTGAAAATCAGTAACAGTCACCGAAACGTGTGGCTGAGCTGCGATTGCTTTTGCTAAAGGATGTTCGCTGAACTGTTCAATCGGCGCGGCCCTATTGATCACATCGGTGTCGCTCAAGTCAGGTGCAGAAGTAATGCTTCGCAACTGCACCTTTCCGGTGGTGACTGTTCCCGTTTTATCGAGCAACATCACATTGACTCGGCGACTCTGTTCAAGGGTTTCTGGGCCACGAATGACAATGCCCATCTGCGCACCTCTACCTGTGCCGACGAGCAACGCAATTGGCGTGGCTAGGCCAAGCGCACACGGGCACGCGATAATTAAAACTGCAACCGCTGCGGTGAAAGACTGCTGCGCATCTTGAGTTGAAAGAAACCACGCCAACCAAGTAATTACTGCCGCAGCAAGCACTGCTGGTACAAAAATCGCCGAGACTCGATCTGCAAGTCGCTGAATGGGGGCTTTACCCGCTTGTGCAGCAGTAACAAGTTGAGCTATCTGTGAAAGTTTGGTTTGAGAACCGACACCTGTTGCTCGTACTTCAAGACGTCCATCCAAGTTGATTGTGGCTCCAACAACTTTGGAGCCTGGCTCTACCAGCACTGGCACCGATTCACCGGTAAGTAGCGCCTCATCAATCGAGCTGGAGCCCGACATCACAACTCCATCGGTCGCCACACGTTCACCTGGTCGCACAATAAAATGATCATTAACTTTGAGTTCGTCTAGCGGTACGAGGCGTTCGACGCCATCTGCTATCACGGTTGCATCTGCAATTTGGAGCGACAGCAAGGATCTGATTGCCGCGCTCGAACGACGTTTCGCCCGTGATTCAAACCAACGACCTGCCAGTACAAAAACAGGCACTGCAGCTGCAACTTCAAAATACAGAGCCGGCATATTCATGCCATCAGTCATGACGCCCAAGCCATGTTCAGCCTTGTAATCCAGCGCGCCAGATCCGCCAAAGATCAGAGCCCAAGTGCTCCATGTGAATGCAGCGAGCACTCCGATACTGATGAGCGTGTCCATGGTGGCTGTGCCGTGGCGAAGGTTGAGCAAAGTCGCTCGATGAAACGGCCAGGCCCCCCAAGTCACAACGGGCAGAGTGAACAAAAACACCACCCACTGCCACCTATTAAATTGCAGAGCGGGAATCATCGAAAGGAGTACCACCGGTGTTGCAAAACCTAAGGACACCCAAAAGTGCAACCGCATTTTGCGAACTTCATCCGCGATGGCTTGTTCAGCCGTCACACCAGAATCTGGAGCGACCGCGTCATAGCCCGCATCTCGCACAGCCTGCACCAAGTTTTGAATAGTCACCTCAGCAGGCATCGTGATGTGCGCTGATTCAGTCGCGTAGTTCACCGACGCTTGCACTCCAGGCAGGGTATTTAGGCGATTTTCAATGTGACGGGCGCAGGCAGTGCACGTCATTCCTATGACCGGGAGGTCAATCTCCTCGAGAGTGTTCATCCGCATCGACACCACATCTATAGCGATTGGCTGTGCACCTGACTTATTCAGCATACTTTCCTTTTCACCAGTGAAGGAAGTTCAAAGTGCAGGCCGAGAGTGAACATCCGCCAATCCGCACGTTTAAGCCGCGGCGTGGGCGCATCACTGCTCGCCAATCCTTGGCTCTAGAGATCAGCAGCCCCTACTTATTAGCCACAGGCGAACCGCTCGACCTAGGGTTGCTCTTTCATGGCAAGCCGGTGATCGTCGAAATTGGTTTTGGTGCTGGCATCACGACTGCTGCCATGGCACAAGCCGAACCCGATATCGGGTTACTCGCAATTGACGTTCACATCCCTGGCGTAGGCGATCTCATAGCAAGAATTCACGAAGAAGAAATTCACAACCTTTTGGTCATTGAAGGAGATGCCATCCAGGTCCTTGCGCAAGGCATCAGACCAAACTCGTTAATTGGGATCCGAAGTTTCTTTCCAGACCCGTGGCCCAAAGCCCGCCATCACAAACGGCGACTTGTTCAGCCAGAACGAGTGCAACTCATGGCGAGTCGCGTCATTGCTGGCGGCACTTGGGATCTGGCTACGGACTGGCTCCCATATGCAGAACACATCACTGAATTCATGGCTACTCAACCTCAGTGGATCGGTGGGCCCATTGAGCGACCCAGCTGGCGTCCCATCACCCACTATGAGTCAATTGGCCTTTTCCACGGCAGGGTAATAACCGATTTTCGGTACGTGCGAACCGAAGTTGCCTCCACCTGATCAAAAAATAGGGCAGCATTCCGTCATGGCCCTTCTCGGTACTACCTCACTGGATGTTTTCCCACTCTGCTTCGGCGGCAATGTTTTTGGATGGACTGTTCAACAAGACGCAGCCTTCGAGATTCTTGACGCTTATGCCGCGGCCGGTGGAAATTTCATCGATACCGCAGATATGTATAACTCCTGGCTACCTGACCACCCAATCGGCGAATCAGAAACCATCATCGGCAACTGGATGCAGGCTCGAGGTAATCGCAGCCAAATGATTATCGCAACCAAGGTCTGCAGCCTGCCAAGCCGTAAAGGTTTATCCGCAAGCAACATTGCGGCAGCAACCCAAGATTGTCTTGACCGATTGCAAACAGACTACGTCGATGTTCTCTACGCGCACCGAGACGATCTTGACACTCCGATGCTGGAAACAATGACCGCGTTCGACACGCTTGTGCAATCAGGCAAGGTTCGCTATCTAGGCGCCTCAAACTTCACCGCTGAACGACTACAAGAATCACTTGACGTCAGCGCAGCAAACGGACTGGCTGCGCACAGCCTCATCCAAAATCACTACAACCTCATGTTTCGTGAAGAGTACGAGCATGGTGCTCGAGTTGTGGCTGACAAGGCTGGCATCGCTCATGCCCCTTATTACGGACTTGCAAGTGGTTTCCTCACAGGCAAATACCGTCCGGGTGTGGATGTTGACAGCCCACGAGCCCGCGGTGCCGCAAAAATGCTTGATGAGCGTGGGCTGGCAGTTCTTACTGCACTGGATGCAGTTGCTGCAACTCACGAAGTTCCGTTGGCCAGCGTTGCTTTGGCGTGGCTTTATGCCCAGCCAACGATTGGCGCTCCCATTGCCAGTGCCAGAACCATAGAACAACTCAATGAGTTACTTCCTATGGCGACACTGACTCTGACATCGGCGGAATTGGATCTGCTCACCAAAAGCTCTGAACTTTAAAGCAGTCTTGCCAGTGGGTGGCACGAAATTTTCTGAATTATTGAAGGACTCACAACGCCGCTAAGATAGCGGCGTGACCCAGGAACCGAGCAACACCGCGGCAGCTGACCTCGTTCCCGGGGTAAACACGGACTTTTCAAATCAGTTGATGCTGCGACGCATTGATCGCGACATCTTTACTGGTCATGCCAATGGCGGTGGGCCTATCCGAACCTATGGCGGTCAGGTAGCTGCTCAGTCGCTTATGGCTGCTGGCATGACCATTGATGATCCAGAACGTCAAGTGCATTCCTTGCATGGTTATTTCCTGCGGCCTGGCCGAAGTGAAGATCGCATCACCTACATCGTGGAGCGCCCTCGAGATGGCGGTTCATTTTCTTCGCGCATCGTGCGCGCAATTCAAAATGGTGAAACTATTTTCATGATGACCGCTTCATTTTCAGTTGAAGACTGGGGACCGGAACATCAATTTGAGCAGCCGATAGCTCCCCCTCCTGAAGATGGAACGGGAGATCAACATGTGGACCCCGAGATTGAGGAAACCGATAACCGTCCTGCCGCGCGCAACCGGCGCCGCTGGATTGACCTTCGACTTTTTAATCCTGAGGAGTCAGTAAAAATGAAGGATGGGCGATACGAACGTATGGCTTGGGTGCGCATCCTCCAAGAATTGCCACAAAATCCGCTCATTCAGGCTTGTGCACTCACCTATCTTTCCGATCTCACCATGGTGCCAACAGCGTTGAGTCCAAATACGCACATGCGGGACCAATTACAGATGGCATCAATCGATCATGCCGTTTGGTTTCACGCCCCAATTCGCACAGACCAATGGTTGCTCTTCGCGCAAGACACTCCAGTAGCTCGTGGTGGCCATGGTTTAGCGCGCGGACTTTTCTACGATCAAGATGGCATTCTTGTCGCATCAGTCGTACAAGAATCACTCATTAGAGGACCACGTAAAAAGAAGCCTTGATTTTTCAATCAACGCATGAGCGAATTTCTGATGAAGCTCAGTGTGGTAGTTGTGCAATCAGAATCGGAACTTCAGCCAAAGACCGCAGTGTGTCATTCATGTGAGTGCAGCCGTCGATACCAGGCAGCTTTTCATTCACTGAACTGCGAAAGTTGCGCAACGGCTGATCCACCATGCGACCAACGGACAACGTTGCCATTGGGCATTCGTAATGTGGCAACACTCGTGGATCTGCCGAGATTGAAATGACATTTCCGGTCACTGGATCTGCGGTTGCCGACACTTCGTACTCATGTACTGCATGGCGTTGACCTTCGGGTGATGTGTATGAGTCTTGGAAAAAAGCTTCAATATGTGCGATGCCATCTTCGACCCAGACATCAATTCGACGTGAACGACGATGTGATGCTCCTGGTTGCGACGTCAGTTCGTGCCAGGCGTAAGGATCATCAGGGTTATCGATTGGTGGCACTGGCTTTGTATCGCCCATCGAGCGGTTTGTTCCGTCGGGATTCAATGCGGTTGAGCCCGGCGCGAAACCAGCACAGATGCCTTCCATGACTCGCGTGCCAGCCATTGCCTTCATTTTTTCATTCTGTTTTTCGAGTTCTTCAGGGCTTTGCCAGAACCTCAATGCGACGCTTCCGACAAGCGTTGCACCCGAAAGATCGTCGAGCAATAAATACAAAGGTGTTCCTGCTGCGACTTCTTCTGGAACGGCGTCAATAACGCGACCACGAGAATTGCTTCCGCCGGTTGCGCCGACAAGGACCTTAATTCCTTCGCGTGCTGGCACTGATTCCATGGCGACAATGCCGCGGTCAGGAGCAACGGTCACGAACAGGGCATCCTCGGCCAGGACAACGGGGTTGCTTCCATCAAGTGGGGTAAAGAGATCGCGCGAACGACCCACAACAGTGCGGTTGGCTTCAATGCCTTCAGGCCAGACGCTGTCGATTGTTGAGGTGCGACGAATCGAACCTGGCCGACGAGTAGGAGCCGCAACAGCTGGGCCTTTTGGATAAAGCTCGAGTGGTACGACAATCTTCATACTTATCCCCTTTGCTGTCCGGTCTTGGAAAAGTACCGGCGTGACTTGCGTATTTGAGGCAGTCTTAACCATGCTCAGGCCTTGAGCAAGCAAAACCGGTAAATCAGTGCATAAATACGTGGGCGAAAGGACACCTCTTTGAGACGCAAGGGCAGGAAGACTGCCTCCACGTGGCTGACTCGCAATCTGGTTCTGCTTACTCTGGTCTCGCTCACTCAAGACGCCGCCAGTGAATTGCTCTATCCACTCCTGCCACTCCTGCTCACCGGAGTCTTGGCCGCTCCACCGGTGATCTTGGGCGTAATTGAAGGTTGTGCAGAGGCAACTGCCGGTGTCACGAAGTATTTTGCGGGACGTTGGTCAGACACCCGAGGACGTAAACCATTTGTTGGGGCAGGCTACGGATTGGCAGCTGTAGGCAAGGTGGTCATCGCCTTGGCAATGGCCTGGCCGGCTGTTCTGGCTGGTCGCGTCATCGACCGCTTTGGCAAAGGAATTCGTTCGGCACCACGAGATGCACTCATTGCGGCATCAGTACCAAAGGAGGCATTGGGCCGAGCTTTCGGTTTTCATCGGGCCGGTGACAACCTCGGTGCTGTCATCGGTCCACTCATTGGCCTGCTCGCGCTCAGCATGCTCAATGACAATCTTCGCGCTGCCCTTTGGTGGGCAGTGGTTCCTGCCATCTTGTCTGCGCTGCTTGTGCTCTTTGTCCGCGAACCAAAACGAATGCGAGCCGATGAAGATGCCTTCCAAGAAGGAGCAGACCTCGGAATCAAGGCTGTTCACGTGCACTCGCCTCTACCAAAACAGTTTTGGCGAGTAACCATCGTGCTCGTTGTCATCGCGTTGGTGAACTTCCCCGATGTGCTGTTATTGCTTCGAGTAATGGAACTTGGCTTCACAACCACTCAAGTTGTTCTGGCGTATGTCGTGTTCAACGCAGTGAACACACTTGGTGCATACCCCGCAGGTGTCATGACAGATAAATGGCCTCGTCCGTATATCTACGCGGTTGGACTGGTTGCTTTCGCTGTTGGTTACCTCGGATTAGGTCTAGCCAGTGGCGGGGCTGCCGTCTTTATTTGCATAGCCATTTACGGCCTCTTCCCCGCATTCACCGATGGTGTGGGTAAGGCGTGGATATCTTCACTCGTTCACGACGATCACCGAGGTCGAGCACAAGGCATCTACCAAAGTCTCAATAACGGCAGCGTTTTGATTGCAGGATTGTTTGCTGGAATATTTTGGACTGCAGGCTCAGGCAACGGCGTTATCCCCTTGCTTGTCTCGGGAACTGTTGCATTTATTGCCGCCATCGTGATGATCGCAATGCGTTTCGTTTCTAGAAAGCCTGCATCGTGATTCACCACCAGGCCTGCGGGTAGTTCACATCCCCTAAAACTCGATGTGTTGCCCAAGCCAACACGACAACGAGGCCTGACAATAAGACAAGAAGTGGTAGCGCTAGTAACGCGATACCGGTTGAAACTGAAGTCAATACGACGAGCATCGGGATAGTAATTGCTGGCGCATGGAATATACCGAGCATGTGCATGAGGAACATTGTGATTCCACCGGCTAATACGGCTATGACGAATGTTGGACCGGGTAGCGCTGCGAGGGCAAAGCCGACGCTGCCAGCAACTGCGTATGCCGTAATCACGCGAAGTGGCCGAGAAATTGCCAAGTCTGACGTGACAAGCACGAGCAAGAAACTCACAGCTGTTGGCGCTATGAACGGAGCCAAAACACTCCCACTGACGTGCAGTATCCAATAGGCAAGAAAGAGTACTGCAAGGCCAACCGTTTCAATAGCTGCAAGAGCACAGGCCTGCGTAAACGGTTTACGTTGACTTAAATCTGTAATCGGATGTCTGCGGGCCGGTCGCATCACACGCTTTCTGGAATCTTGGCTCACTTGTGAAAGATATCCCGAGAAGCGCGAACTTGTACTCTATTCGGGTTGCCTGTTTTCCCTTGCTTCTTGCCACTGCTGGGCAAAGAGCCCGACTAGCATTGCAACGAAAGACACCAAGTAGATCTGTCCGATAAGTGCTTCGCTCGTCGATAGCAAATGCCCAATATTTGATTGCGCAGTCAAGTCGCCATAGCCGAGTGTGGTCAAAGAAGAAAGACTGAAATACATATATGAGGGTGTGGGATATTCAACTTCAAAAAATGACTCACCCTGCCAGTCAGCAATGACGATGAAAGTGTAAAAGTAGACGATTGGGATAAGTAAATATCCCGCAAGCGCGCCAAACATTGTGCTACGAGTCACGCGGCGGTGTTCGACAAGGCGACGAATGATTACTAGCGGCGCGAACGCTGCTATAACGATCACCATGAATGGTGCCATAAATGTACGCGTTGGATCGTTTTGCTGGAAGCCATCGGTGAACACCAGAATTGCTGTGTAGCCGGTAATCAATGACACCGCAATATCGATGGGTATAAAAAATCGCCGAGCAACTCCCGCTGCTCTTACCGTCATCAATAAGGTGAGTCCCACAGTCAGTGTTGCTAATGTCGAGAACAAGCGAGGTCCCACGGACTGCTGGGGCTCATAGGCGTTGACCAATGACAACATAACGATAGAACTGACTGTAAGAAGGAGCACCCAGCCGAAGTGATCCAGGTATCTGGACTTGTTGTCGAACAGTACGATTTCTTTACCGCGGATCTTCATATTGAAAAAGTAGCGCCTCGTGAGCAGCTTTTGGCACCCATGGAGGTTCAAATCCCTCGTATTTTGGTCAAATTTGCCAAAAAGGCACCCTGCCGTTAGGTAAATCATCATTCGTAAGGAAGACTTCTGTATAGGTACAGACAGATCAGCACCACAGTCCTGAGATGCCCGCCCTACTTTTCAACCTCGGTTGAGAAATGGCGGGCTTCGTAACATCTGAGCAACTGCACAGAACAAGGACGAAGGCGTGATTCAACTGGCCGCGTGAAGGACACACTGTCCGCCACGTCTTTCGTTAAGGAGATTGTGCAACATGGCTCAAGGCACCGTAAAATGGTTCAACGCAGAAAAAGGCTTCGGCTTCATCGAGCAGGCTGACGGCGGACCAGATGTTTTCGTCCACTACTCAGCTATTGATTCAGATGGCTACCGTTCGCTAGAAGAAAACCAGACAGTCGAATTCGACATCACCCAGGGACCAAAGGGACCTCAGGCTGACAAGGTTCGCGTCGTCTAATTCAGACTTCGAACAATACGTAAGCCCCGACCATTTGGTCGGGGCTTACGTATTTGGTTTTACATTTGAATTACCGACTTGCCGGTTTACGCAAGACACTCACAGCGAAGTCAGCTTCGTGCTTCCATGGACGAACATCCCAAGTTGCAAAGCGATGCTCCAAAACAAAACCTGATGCATCTAGGTGCTGATCAAATTCATCTATGTCATATCGATCAGTGTGAAATCCAACGATCGCGAATCCATCAGGAACTAAGTGATTGAAAATGTTGGTTAAGACTTGCACTTCAGTGCCCACAGCAACAAAAGCCATCACATTGCCGGCCAGGACTGCGGCATCGAATAGCGCTTCTTCACCAAACGAAGCTAGATCAAGATCGGCAAGATCACTTACTAACCAGAATGGGCCTGGATAATCTTCGATCGCTGCCGCCAGCAGTTCAGGATCTGCATCAACTCCAACTACTTCATGACCTCGAGCAAAGAGCGCTGCACCTACTCGACCTTGGCCGCAGCCCGCGTCAAGTATGCGAGACCCCCTGCGCACCATCGCGTCAACAAGCCGAGCTTCGCCATCAAGATCGGCTCCTTCTGCAGCCATCGTCCTAAATCGTTCGATGTACCACTGCGAATGGCCTTCTTCAGTATCGGTGAACCAGCGCGATGGAGTACTCATATGGATCACCGTATTCCACCGATGCAAAATGCTTATCTTGCCGACCATTTCATCGGCCGACAGAATCGCTACCTCACGCCTTACTTGTGATCGGCGGCGACCCCGAGGGTGCACGGCGACGAGTGAGGGATCAGTGCGATGACGATGCGTAGAAGTGATCATGTGCCGACGTTAAGAGAACTCTTCGATTCGTGTACGAGAGCACTACACATGTGTACGTCAGACAATGTGTGTGTACTCGCAAGCGAAGAACCCAGGTTGATCCCCTGGGCCCTTTACATTGTGGAGGTGCCGGGAATCGAACCCGGGTCCGTGCAGGATTCTTCCGTTCTTCTACGTGTGTAGCCGCGCTATCGCTGTCTTGATCCCAATGCTTCGTGCGGCACTGCAATGGACGATCCAGTCACTGTTTAGCTTTCCTCTAGCACCCGTGACCGATGCCTTTGGTGAGTCCCCTAGCGACGTCAGACCCCAACTCGGGGACGCGTTGGGCTGACGGCAGATATGTACTTATGCCGCTAGGGCGTAAGCGTCTGCAGACTGCGTTTTATTGGCAGTTATTATTTTCAAGGATTCTTAACGAGATCACCTTGATTCTCGACACGCTTCACCGGTCAAACCATCTGTCCGTCGAAACCGTTCACCCCCTGTTGAATTATTTAGATGCATTAAGCCCAAGGGCTTGAGGGCCATGCTAAATCCAATGAGACGAAACCCGAAATCTTTCTACTGAATCCCTCACAATCACAGCTATCCCTAAGCACTGAAATCGCGGTTTTCGTCGACAGACCACAGCCGCTGGTGACCTCAATCTTGAAGGTCAGCCCAAAATGGGTGGCCCGCCCAGGTTGCAATCGAGCGCTATCCGACGTACAGTTTTCTGTACAGGTAAAGGAGCCCCCGTGAAGACCATGACGTACACACAGACTCGAGAGAATTTTGCTTCCACCCTCGATGCCGTCTTAGCAGACCGCGAAGAGGTCGTCGTGACGCGTGCAGGCAAGGATCCTGTGGTGATTGTGAGCCTGGAAGATTATGAATCACTCAAAGAGACTGCCTATCTGCTGCGTAACCCAGCCAACGCTCGGCGCCTCTTCACTTCAATCGAGCGTCTTGAAGCTGGCCAAGGTGTGACACGGGATCTCGCTGAGTGAGAATTCTGTTCGACGAAAACGCTTGGGAAGACTACGAATACTGGCAACATCAAGATCGACGAATACTCAAGCGAATCAACACATTAATCCGTGACGTTTTGCGTGGCCTCGATGAAGATGAACCGAATATTGGAATTGGAAAACCTGAAGCGCTCAAACACGGTTTACATGATTACTGGTCACGTCGCATCAACGATGAACATCGCCTCGTATACAAAGTCGTCGGTAATGAGTTGCGCATAGCGTCATGCCGCTTCCACTACGAATAACGTCGATAAGACTTAACTCGTTGCAGTCGTGACCGACATTTTTCGGCTTGTTTTTCACACACTCTTCCTCCTATCCACAGCCACCGCTATTGCCGTTTTCGTCCACGGGCGTCACCGCTTCCGTCCTGAGTTGCAAAGCTCTCGCCAAACTGAGCACCCCCAAGGAGTTGCGTCAGTGTCTCACCAGTGAGACACTGATGGGATGAAAGAAGTCACCGTTCGAGACTTGCGGAACAACGGCGGCCAAATTTTGGACGCCGTCATGCGAGGAGAATCGATGACTGTTACCCGCCAAGGCCGGCCAATCGCTGAGTTACGCCCGCTTCGTAAACCAGGTGTGCGCAGTGAAGTTCTGGAGACCGCATTCAAGGGCTGCCCTACTTTTAAATACGAAGGCCTCGTTGCAGATATGGCCGAGTTCTTGGATTTGTCATTGTGAAACCAATTCACGATCAAGGCTTACTTGATACAAGTGTCGTAGTGGATCTTGCTTCACTTGTCGGCACAGGAATTCTGCCGGCAGAGTCCTGCATTTCCACGGTCACTCTTGCTGAACTGTCCGTCGGACCACTCATTGCTAAAAATGCGGCAGAACAGATTGCACGACAGTCGATCCTCCAACTTGTGGAAGCGCACTTTGATCCATTGGCATTTGACGCACACTCGGCGCGCATCTTTGGCCGACTCGCTGCACAACTTCGAGGCTCTGGCCGCAAATCATCAGCAAAAGCCCTCGACACATTAATTGCAGCAACTGCGATACAACATGAATTGCCGCTCTTCACAAAGAATGTTTCTGACTTCGCAAACATTGAAGGTCTGGTGCTGGTAGAAGTGAAAGAAAACAGCTAGTCGGTCTGACCTTTTGACGCACGGCCCATGGCCTTCGAAGCTTCGCGCTTCGATTCGCGCTCTGCAATTGCATGGCGCTTGTCATACGACTTACGTCCACGAGCCAACGCAATTTCAACTTTGGCATAACCATCATTGAAATAGATCGATAACGGAATCAACGTCAATCCCGATTCTTTCGTTGCTTTGATTATGCGGCGAATCTCGTCTTTTTTCATTAATAATTTGCGGGCCCGACGCGGCTCATGGTTAGTCCAAGTGCCTAAGTCGTATTCAGGAATATGAACACCACGCAACCAGATCTCGCCATCATCAACGCTGGCGTAACCATCAGTAAGCGTTGCTCTGCCAGCCCGCAGCGATTTCACTTCGGTGCCATTAAGTACCATGCCAGCCTCGAACACGTCTTCAATTGCATAGTCGTGTCGAGCTTTACGGTTTTGGGCGATTAACTTGCGCCCCTGCTCACGAGCCATTGGTCTTCTCTCGTGCATCTTCTAGGACGGCGCGGTTCTGGCGTAACCACGCGAATACGATCACTGTAACGGCACTCACCGCGGCAACAATTGCCCAGAGGTACACATAGATATCAATTGCTGCACCCACAGGTGGTGCGTAAGGCAAATAGTTGCGCAGCAACGGCAGGGCAAACAAGACACCGCCGGCCCAAGCCATGAGGCCGACTTCAGCCTTACGACGATTCGTGAACACCATGCAGCCAATGAAGAGCGCAACGCCAGAAAGCAACACAACAAGGACCAGCATCAAGACAGCGAACACGCGGGTCGAGAAGGACCGAGAGAATGAAAGTGATCCTTCTGCTGAGACGTCCATCGCTTCTGGGTAACTGTTGACGGTGTCCCAACCGCTCACCCCGCCACCGGGTTGTAGCCCGATTTTGACTTCGCCTAACGACGTCAACGCGGCAGAACTATTCAGTGCGTATGACTCGGCACTGATACCGATGATCCCAAGGTGCGAATCGAAGGGATACAGCGCTTGCTCACCATCAATACCGATAACCGATTCAAACTTGCCCAATGGCTCACCGGCTGCGTACTTCACTTCTTGCGTACCAAGCGAACTTGTCACAAGAATGCGTGTTGCATGTATCAGCTTGTTATCGGCGTCAGTAATTCCTGACCCCTGCGAGGACAAACTCACGTTCAGCGACACTCGATCTTTTTCGGCATTGAGATCCACTGGATCAATTGTGACGATAATTCCGGGTACTGCAGTCTCACCGAGTTGGCTCTGGGAAAGGTTTCCGCCTTCAGCGTTATAGAAGTGAACAACAACTGCGTAAAGAATCGCAAAGACGATTCCAAATACCGCCAAAGCCCATCCCCCGCGGCGCGAAATGGGGCGCGGAAGTGGGATGAGTTCGGGTGTTGGTCCTGACATGGCAGTGAACTCAGACTCGCAGGTACTTGCGCAAGGTGAAGAACGCAGCGAGGCCAGCTAACACGATGCCCGTGAGCAACAAGACCGGCGCAATGATGAGCACGGAATCCCAGCCAACAAAGGAAGTGAAGGCAAATGAGGGTGCAACGATGGCATCTACGAGTACAGCCTTGGTGAGTACGAGCGCACCGATGGCGAGAATTGCGCCAACACCAGCAGCGAATGCGGCTTCCAGCAAGAAAGGCAACTGAATATAGAAGTTGGACGCTCCCACGAGCCTCATGATGCTCGTTTCACGTCGCCTGCTAAACGCAGCAACGCGCATGGTGTTCACGATCAATAACACGGTAACCACAAGCATTATGAGCGCGATTGCTAACGCGATTGCCTGTAATCCACCGAGTAACTTGAAGAACTTATCCAGAATCTGGCGCTGATCATTAACCTGCTCAACTCCGGGGCGCCCAGCGAATGCCGAGGCGACAACTTCGTACTTTGTTGGGTCAGAAAGTTTAATGCGAAACGACTCCGGCAATGCACTCTCACGCACATTCGCAGCAATAGCTGAGTTCTTGAATTGCTCTTGGAAATGCTGGTACGCCTCAGCTTGTGATTCGTAATAGATCTCTTGTACTAGCGGCTTAAGGTTTTCAAGATCGGCCTTGATCTGCTCGCGCTGAGCCTTGGTCACCGCACCACCAGCACACGAAGCAACATCACTGCCACTACCGCAAAGGAAAAGGCTGACTTCAACCTTGTCGTACCAAAAATCTTTCATAGTAGAAACTTGAGCACGCAATAAAAGCGCCCCGCCAAACAAACCAAGGGAAACTGCAACAGTGATCATCACTGCGAGAGTCATTGTCAGGTTGCGACGAAGGCCATGGCTGACCTCACGGGCAACAAATTGCGCGCGCATTACTGGGCATACCCGTACACACCGCGCGACTGGTCGCGCACAACATGACCGCCATCGAGTTCGATGACGCGGCGACGCATCTGATCAACAATGTTGCTGTCATGCGTCGACATCACCACTGTGGTGCCTAGCCGATTTAAGCGATCAAGCAACTGCATGATTCCAACTGAAGTTCCTGGGTCAAGGTTTCCGGTTGGTTCGTCAGCAATTAACAGCATCGGCCGGTTCACGAATGCTCGAGCAATCGCTACTCGCTGTTGCTCGCCACCTGAAAGTTCATCAGGACGGCGGTTTTCCTTGCCTTCAAGCCCAACGACTTCCAGAACTTCCGGCACAACCTTGTTGATATGAGCCTTGGGCTTGCCAATGACTTCCAGCGCGAAGGCCACGTTTTCGGCCACCGTTTTATTGGGCAGCAACCGGAAATCCTGAAAAACTGTGCCGATTTGGCGGCGAAAATACGGGATCTTCCAGTTTGAAAGTGTGCCGAGTTCTTTGCCAGCGACCCAAACTGAGCCCTTCGTCGGGCGTTCCTCACGAAGGATCAATCTCAAGAAGGTGGACTTACCTGATCCTGAGGGACCCACGAGGAAGACGAACTCGCCCTTTTCGATCTCAAGGGACACCTCATCAAGGGCAGGGCGCTCCTGATTGGGGTAGAGCTTGGTCACGTGGTCAAAAAGAATCACTTGCCGAGTGTAAAGGCTCCCGGCTTAAGAATTTGCGGATGCTTGCTGCTTGCGCCACCGAATACCGGACTCCACGAACTCATCAATCTCGCCATCAAGCACGGCTGCGGTGTTGCCCGTCTCGGTTTCTGTGCGTAAATCCTTGACCATTTGATAGGGATGCAGCACGTATGAGCGCATCTGATTGCCCCAGGAACCGGAGTTATCGCCCTTCAGCGCATCCATTTTGGCTCGGTCTTCTTGGCGCTGACGGGCCAAGAGTTTGGCCTGAAGTACCACCATCGCGGTGGCCTTGTTCTGGATCTGAGAACGCTCGTTTTGGCAGGACACCACGATGCCGGTCGGGATATGAGTCAACCGAACAGCAGAGTCAGTGGTGTTCACTCCCTGACCACCTGGGCCACTTGAGCGATAGACATCAACGCGCAGATCATCATCAGGAATATCGGCGGTCTCGGCCTGCTCCACTACTGGGATCACTTCAACACCAGCAAACGAGGTTTGGCGACGCCCCTGATTGTCGAAGGGTGAAATCCGCACAAGTCGATGAGTTCCCTGCTCAACAGACAAAGTTCCATAAGCGTAAGGGGCTTTCACCGCAAAGGTTGCCGACTTAATCCCTGCTTCTTCAGCGTATGAAGTTTCATAAATCTCAACGGGCCAACCGTGACGCTCGCAATAACGCGTATACATCCGCAGCAAGGTTTCAGCCCAGTCAGCTGCGTCAACTCCTCCGGCCTCGGAACGAATCGTGACGAGTGCTTCACGTGCGTCATATTCACCCGAAAGCAGCGTGCGCACTTCAAGTTCAGCTATGGAAGTTTTTAGAGCATCGAGTTCCTTGATCGCTTCATCTGCCGAGGCTTGATCGCCTTCAGAGTCGGCCAGCTCAAGCAGGATTGGCACGTCATCAAGGCGACGACGCAGTGCTTCTACTTTGCGAAGCTCTCCTTGCTGGAATGAAAGCTTGGAAGTGACGGCCTGAGCTTTGGCTTGGTCATCCCACAGATCAGGTGCCGAGGCCTGCTCTTCGAGATCGGCGATGCTGATGCGCATCGCGGGTAGATCCAACACCGTTTCGATGCTCTTGAGCGTGTTCGCTAATTCAGCAAGGCGCTCAGCAGCTTCCATGGGTGTCACAAGGACCAAGACTACGGGGCTACTCCGCCCCACTTGGTCGGTAGTCCAACCGGGCCCGCAATTCAAGCGAAGATGGCTACTCGCTGACAAGTTTTCGGCTTCGTCGCAAAAATCCCTCGGCAACACATATTGGAGTGCATAGGTGGCTAGGTCAAGCAACTTCTTTTGATTGAGGTCGATCCAGAAAGGCCTTAACACCTAATCTCACTTAGGAAGACGAAAGACATGACAGTTAATCGACTGCAATTCTTGGCGACACTGCCATGCGAGCATCCGATGTCACCCCCAGGACTTATTGTTCGACTATGTCATTTGCATTTGTAGACCTAATTGAATCTACACTCAACGCCAGCCGCAGAGAGAGGAATCCCTTCAACAGACCGGCACTTGCCCCTTCAATCTAAATGCATCAATTTTACTTAATCCGTTTTAGTGAAACCGCTTCATCCATGCTTCAGCCACAACGTCTGGATGCTCCATTTGTGAGACATGCGCAGAATCTGGCAACACCATGACTTGGGCATTTTTGAAATGTTTCGTGCTGTTGTGTGCAGTGCGTGGATTCACAAGTGGATCTTTCATTCCAAAGATCAGCAAGGTCTGTGCCTGCACTAGTTCAGCTAGCTTCCATGGACGATGACGCCCTCGGTCGAAGTAAGAGCCAAGCAACCCTCGAAGGGACCGAAGAAACGCATCATCTGCGTAGGTGAATCCTTCGCGCGATTCTGCTTCATCAACTGCTTCTTCGAATCGCTGCTCAGCAACACGTGAGGGGTTTGCAAAGCACGTATCTATGGTTGATTGCACGCGCACGGCTAGCGGCAGGGTGTTGTATTTCTTCACTGCTGCCTCACCAAGACCCGGGATCGCCATGATGGGCAATGTGATGTTTGCTTTATTGGGATTGATGTCAGGCAGAGCCGGTGAGATCAGGGTTAGCGTGCGAACAAGATCAGGACGACGAGCGGCAACTTGAAGTGCGACAGCCCCACCCATGGAGTTTCCGAAAAGATGAACCCGCTTACCTTCAAGCTGCTGGTCAATGAAATCAACAGCCGCCCGCGCATGCCCCAACGGCGTGTAGTTGCCATCACGAGGAGGTGGCGACTGACCAAACCCAGGAAGATCTAATGCCCACATCGAAAGCTCGGGCAGCAGATTGCCCATAAGGTCGGTCCAGTTCAAAGACGAGCCGCCAAGACCATGGAGCATGAGGGCTGGTTCAGCGTCTGGATTGGCTGATTGAGCGTGCCGGAAGGTCAGCGTTCGCGCAGGGAAGAAAACTTCGTCGCGCGGCCAAGGCTTAATGAGTGCTGACACCCCTCAAGGGTACATATATTTAAGACACTGACACGATGTGCTTCTAGCAACGAGCAAGGGAATGAATATGGAAATCAAGATTGGCGTCCAGTACTCAACACGTGAGATCTCCCTTGAGAGCGAAGATAAGCCTGCCGATATCTCCGCAGCAGTCGATGCGGCTATTGCTAAGGGCGGGATCTTGAAGCTCACTGACGACCGCGGTCGCACGGTGATCATCCCCGGCGACAAGATCACTTACGTGGAGCTTGGCCCGGCTTCTTCGCGCAAGGTCGGGTTCGGTCACTAATTCAGATTGACCGCTCGAAATCACTTCTGTAACCCCAGCCGACTAGACTCGGCAGTCACCGTGGTTGGTACAGGCATTCCACCTTCCGCCCCACGAGCAGACACTGGGGAGTCACCCTGAGCACTTCATCCACCGTTGATCCAACGAGCGCACCTACCTTCGCGGAACTGGGCACCGATCCAAAGATCGTTGCTGCCCTGCTCGAAGATGGCATTGAGCGCGCATTCCCGATTCAGGAAATGTGTCTTTCGATGGCTCTCGAAGGTCGCGACATCATTGGCCAAGCTAAGACCGGTACCGGCAAGACACTGGGCTTTGGCATTCCCCTTCTTCAGCGCATTGATCTTGAAGGTAATCGCGATAAGCCACAGGCCATCGTAATTTGCCCAACTCGTGAACTCGGCTTGCAAGTCGCCACCGACCTTGAGCGCGCTGGTCGCCTTCGTGGTGTCAAGGTGCTTGCCGTCTACGGTGGCCGCGCCTACGAGCCACAGATTGAAGCCCTGAAAAACGGTGTCGACGTGGTCGTTGGAACCCCGGGTCGAATCATCGACTTATCCAACCGCCGCGATCTTGATCTCAGTGGCATTCGCACACTTGTGCTTGACGAAGCAGACGAAATGCTCGACATGGGTTTCTTGCCTGATGTTGAGCGCATCGTTTCGGCAGTGCCTGCCAAACGCCAAACCATGTTGTTCTCAGCAACGATGCCGGGCCAGATTGTGAACTTGGCTCGCCGCTACATGACAACGCCAACGCATATTCGTGCCAGCGAGCCAGGCAGTGACAGCGAGACTGTTGATGCTATTGAGCAGCATGTGTGGCGCGCTCATCCACTCGACAAGATCGAAGTAGTGGCACGCGTTCTGCAGGCTGAAAGTCGCCAACTCGCGATGATCTTCACTCGCACCAAGCGCAAGGCACAAAAAATTGCTGACGATCTCACCGAGCGTGGCTTCGCCGTTGGATCTGTTCATGGTGACTTGGGCCAAGGTGCACGCGAGCAAGCACTTCGCGCTTTTCGCAATGGAAAAGTCGACATCTTGGTCTGTACCGATGTTGCTGCTCGCGGTATTGACGTTGACAACGTGACTCACGTTATTAACTTCGAATGCCCTGATGACGAAAAGACGTATGTGCACCGTATTGGTCGCACAGGCCGTGCAGGTAACTCTGGCGTTGCTGTCACTCTTGTTGACTGGGAAGACATTGCACGTTGGCAGATGATCGATCGCGCCTTGAAGCTTCCGTTCAAAGATCCGATTGAAACCTACTCAACTAGTGATCATCTTTATACCGGCCTACTGATTCCGGCTGGCACCACTGGCTACTTGCCTAAGGCTGGCCAAACTCGTGAAGGTTTAACTGCTGAAAACCTTGAAGATCTTGGTGAAACTGGCAAGAAAAAGCCAGAAGGTCGCAATGAGAAGGCACATGGAAAGCCTCGTGGAGATAAGTCGCGCAATGATCGTTCGCGCAACGACCGCTCTCGCGCAGACAAGCCGCAAGCTGATAAGTCGCGCGATGACAAGGCACATACAGAAAAGCCACGTGCTGAGAAGTCCGACGCCACAAAGCAAAGAAGCGAAGCATCGCAGAGCGATGAAGTTGCGATGAAGACGGAAAAGGCACGGGAACGCCGGCGCACGCGCAGTGGCAAACCAGCCACGCCTACTGCTGAATAGTTACAAGGCAACTGTTGCTCACGCAAGTGCGCGATAGTTATGTGCCGACTGAAACAACAGTCGTGGTCTTGCCCACCCCGCCTTTCCGATTCGCAAACGCAAGAACATGGGACATCCCTGCATTGTGCCCGATGAGCGCCTACCCTTAGTAACCATGCGGTTTGCGTATTCTCTCGATGGCAGCGTGGAGCAGCTACAGGCTCTGCGCTCCAGCGTGGAAATCTGGGCAGACTCAATCCCTCACCTGGCTGACGAGCTCTTGATCGTGGTGAGTGAACTGGCCGCTAACGCCATCACCCATGGTCAAGCCCCAGCCCAGGTGTCGATTCTGCGCACGGGTGAAACTCTTCGATTGAGCGTGCAGCAATATCTTCGAACACCAACAAGCTTTCCTTGGATGTCACGCCAAGCCCACGGGCGCCAGGGGCTGAGACTGGTTGACCGACTGAGCACCTCCTGGGGCTGGGGGTCAACGGCCAGCACCCTGATGGTCTGGGCTGAACTGCAGTAGTTCCTCGTGCCACGAGACACGTGGCACGTTCATGTGGTTTACGGCGGTAACCTTTCACAATGACCACAAGCGCCTCACGGGTATTTCTTGCCCGCCTCGCCGGAGTGCGTGTCTTTGATCCCAACGGTGAGCAGCTTGGCAAAGTCCGCGACAGCATCATCGTGCTGCGCAGTTCCAACCCGCGCCTGACCGGGCTCGTAGTGGAAGTTCAAGCCCGTCGGCGCATCTTCGTTCCCATGTCTAAGGTCACCTCGATCGATGCCAACCAAATTATTGTGACCGGGGTTGTGAACTTGCGCCGCTTTGCTAAGCGACCAAACGAAACTCTGTTGACTGCTGAACTTTTGGATCGCACGGTTGACCTTCTGGACACTGGCGAACGGGTTTCTGTGATCGATGTCGGTGTTGAACGCGATCGCGCCCAAGACTGGATCGTCACTCAACTCTTTATCCAAAAAGGTAGTGGTGGTTTTCGACGTCGCGGCGAGCGATTCGTTGTTGACTGGGACGAAGTGCACGGCCTGACGCTGCCAAACACTGCAGATCAAGATGCGACCTCGATGGTTGAATCGATTGACAAACTTCGCCCAGCAGACATCGCTGCATTAATACAAGAGCTTCCAATCAAACGCCAAATGGAAATCGCGCGTCAACTCAACGATGATCGTCTCGCCGACGTGCTCGAAGAACTGCCCGAAGATGACCGCGTCGAGATTGTGCAACTGCTTGAAGTAGAACGCGCCGCAGACGTCTTGGAAGAGATGGATCCTGACGACGCCGCCGACCTCATCTCTGAACTTCCACCCGAGAGAGCCGCCGATCTACTGCAACGCATGGAGCCCGAAGAAGCTGAAGAGATCCGTCGATTGCTTTCATACGACGACTTCAGCGCCGGTGGCATGATGACAACTGAGCCCGTGGTGATGTCCACGGATGAAACGGTTGCTGATGCACTTGCTCGCATACGCAATCCAGATCTTTCTCCAGCTTTGGCCTCGCAGGTATACGTGACGCGAAGCCCAACTGAGACTCCGACGGGCAGATACCTAGGCACCTGTCATTTCCAACGTTTACTTCGCGAGCCACCATCCACGTTGGTGTCGGCACTAGTAGATACGGACTTAGTTCCCGTGCGGCCAGAGGCGCCGTTGAGTCAAGTCACGCGCACCTTCGCCGCCTATAACCTTGCCGCTTTGCCCGTAGTAGATGAACACGGTCATCTCCTTGGCGCCGTCACAGTTGACGACGTTATCGACCACATGCTGCCTGAAGACTGGCGCGAGAACGACGGAGATGAACGTGGTTAGCCGCCCAACCCGTCGCGCGACGCGACTGGATCAGCCATATGAACGCAGCCGCTCGGTGCGCGACAGTTACGACCCAGAACGCTTCGGAAGAATTTCTGAAAAAGTTGCCCGCTATATCGGCTCTTGGGCGTTCATTGCTTGGATGACGGCGGCCATCGCCACCTGGGTGCTCATCAACACTGTTGGTCCAACGGCTTGGCGGATCGATGTTTTCCCATTCATCTTCTTGACGTTGATGCTGTCACTTCAGGCTTCTTATGCTGCGCCACTGATCTTGCTCGCCCAAAATCGACAATCTGACCGCGACCGGGTGCAATACCAAGAAGATCGACTTCGTACCGAGCGTCTTTTAGCCGATAGCGACTACCTCGCTCGTGAACTCGCAGCGTTACGCCTGGCTTTGGGGGAGATTGCTACTCGCGATTACATCCGTGGCGAACTTCGAGACGTGGTTGCAGATCTGCGCGAGCAGATTGAAGCCTTGAAAGCTGCATCAGAGCCAGCCGATCGGGACCACACGACCGAGCACTAGTTAGGTTCGCCTAACATCGGGGTATGCAACCCAATCTTGAAGCTCTCAATGCTGCCCTAGCAACGGTGAACGATCCCGAGATCCATCGGCCAATAACTGAACTTGGCATGCTGAAATCAGTGGAAGCTGACGACAAGGGCGTGGTCAAGGTTGGCGTCTACCTCACAGTCTCAGGCTGCCCCATGCGCGACACCATCACCGATCGCGTAACCACGGCTGTCATGACCGTTGCTGGAGTCACCAAGGTTGAAGTTGAACTCGATGTCATGAGCGATGAACAACGTGCCGCCATGAAGAAGACCCTGCGCGGAGACGAGAAAGAAAATCCATTCAACCGTCCTGGCAGCACAACTCGTATCTACGCAATTGCTTCCGGTAAGGGTGGCGTTGGTAAGTCATCGGTCACAGCCAATATTGCCGCAGCAATGGCCGACATGGGTCTACGCGTTGGCCTGATTGACGCAGATATCTACGGTCACTCCATCCCACGAATGCTTGACGCATTAGATGCGCCAACCATGGTCGAAGGGATGATCATGCCGCCAACTGGTTATGGAGTGAGCGTCATCTCCATGTTGGCTTTCAAACCAGGTGGCGTCACTCAGCCTGTTGCCTTCCGCGGGCCAATGCTGCACCGTGCCCTTGAGCAATTTATTACTGATGTGTGGTGGGGCGACCTAGACGTCCTGCTTCTTGATCTCCCACCCGGAACGGGCGACATCGCCATTTCGGCGGCGCAATTACTTCCTACTGCTGAACTTGTCATTGTCACAACTCCGCAAATGGCTGCGGCTGATGTTGCAGTACGTGCCGGAACTCTGGCAGAACAAACTCATCAAAAAGTTGCGGGTGTCATTGAAAATATGAGCAGTTTCCCCTGCCCACATTGTGGTGAGCCAATGGATCTTTTCGGCACCGGCGGCGGCAAGCTTGTTGCTGATCAGATTGCCAAGGTTCTTGGCACCGAAACACCAATGCTTGGTCAGATTCCTTTTGATGTTGCGCTGCGCGAGGGTGGAGACGATGGCCGACCACTAGTCATCAGCAATCCAGATGCGCCAGCATCAATTGCACTTCGTGAAATTGCGGAACGACTCGGTAAGCGTCCGCGTGGATTAGCTGGGCTCTTACTTGGCATCACGCCAGCAGGTCGCTAGCGGTTTGCCTTTTAAAAATATTGAAATTCGATGAACTAGGTTGCGTCCGGATCGAACTTCGGTGCATTGATTGCGGGTTGAACTGCTTGCTGTGTTGGTTCATCTTTGAGAAGGCTCGAGACAATGTTCTTTGGATGAAATTCAGAGAAGCCTCTGACGGTATCCATCGCCTCGGTGATATCCAGCCCAGCTGAATCTGCAAGCTCTTGTTTGGCACCCGCAGCCATACTGCGAAGTTGCTTGAGCATCCGCGCGCCGTCCGCTGCGGCCTTAGGCAATTTATCTGGCCCAAAGATGAGCAAGCCAATCGCTGCGAGGGCGAAGATTTCACCGATGCCAATATCAAACACGTTGATAAGCCTACGCCCACTTATGGCTTGGCGGAAGCCGAACCCAGCGTGACCGTGGCGGTATTGGTCGAGCCTTGGCGTTTGTACGTCACCTTGATTTGATCACCAGGCGCATTCTCGCGAATTGCCACCACTAGCTCAGTTGCATCGTCAATAACTCGACCATCAATCTTGGTGATGACGTCGCTCAGCTTCAGTCCTGCCAGATCAGCTGGGCCGCCACCCGTGATCTTGATGACCCTTGCCCCAGGGCCGGAATAATTCATATCGAGCGAAACACCAATCACTGGTGTCTGCGATGTGCCTGTTGCAATGATTTCTTCAGCAATGCGCTTGGCGGAATTCACCGGAATCGCAAAACCGAGTCCGATGCTGCCGGCCTCGCTGCCATTTGCCATAGATGCGATCGCGGAGTTGATTCCGATGACTTGCCCAGAAGCATTCAAAAGGGGTCCACCTGAGTTACCCGGGTTGATAGCAGCATCTGTTTGAATGGCATCAATGAACGAGGCAGTAGCCGTGTTTCCCGTCGTGACTGGTCGATTGAGTGAACTAATAATTCCTGACGTCACTGTTCCGGCTAGTCCTAGGGGTGCACCAATCGCGATTGCTGGATCGCCTACTCGAAGAGCGTCGGAGTTACCTAGGGTCGCGGCTGGAAGATTGGTTTTATCAACTCGCACCACAGCCAAGTCATAGGCCGGATTTGTGCCAACAACTTCACCTTTTAATTTGGTTCCATCAGTGAGAACCACACTCAAGCTGCCATCATTTTTTACCAGATCAACTACATGATTATTGGTCAAAATGTAACCATCTGAACGAAAGACAAAGCCAGAACCGCTGCCTGCATCGGTTTTGCCCTCGGCGAGAATTGACACGACGCTAGGCAGTACCACTTCTACAATGGCCGCGATCGAGCCTGCAGCCGCTGGCACCTGCTGATTTGGCACAGGGTCGGGCAACGTCAGTTGAGGAGACTCTGGGCTTTGGGTTGCCGCGGCTGAGGTGGACTCGGCTGCCCGCTTTCCAAGCGCATAACTACCAAAGCCGGCGATGACTCCCACCACGAGCGCGGTCACCACAGCAATGAGAACGGTGCCCATGACCCCCGGGCCGCGTCGATTGGTCACGATCGGCACAGAAGTTAGCTCCTGGCCAGCAGGCTTGATCGCGTTCTCTGGATCAAACTGGCTGGTCATGAAGCTCCTTAACGATGGTGGTCGAGTTTATTTGAGCGTAGACCCATTAGGGTAAAGATAATTCTCACACCTGTGGAGGTGCGTCATTTCTTCATCACCTTTGCCTTCGAAGGCCTCTTGGAACTACGCCGACGAATGGCTCGACGAGTCCGAGCAGATTCGTGCTGCCCGCGATAAAGCCAAAGAACTTGGCTGCACTCCGGTGGCGCCGTCGACTGCTCACACCCTTCGTGTTCTGGCTCGAGCATTACATGCAGAAGCTGTCGTTGAAGTTGGCACTGGTGCAGGTGTCTCTGGTGCAGCGCTGCTTTCAGGCATGACAAGCGATGGCGTATTGACCTCCATCGACAATGAGGCTGAACTGCAACGTCTAGCCCGTGAGACGCTGACAAGTCTGGGATTCGATCACATTCGTGCCCGCTTAATCACTGGCCGCGCGCTCGATGTGCTTCCACGCCTTACTGAGGGCGCGTATGACCTCGTATTCATCGATGGTGACAGGACTGAGTATCCGGCAGCCCTTACTCTCGCAATGCGCCTGCTTCGCACTGGTGGCATGGTTGCCTTTGATAACTTGCTTACTGACGGCAGCGTTGCTGACCCAGCAAGCCGAAATCCAGAATCTGTTGCGCTACGCGATGTTGCTCATGCGCTACGCGATGACGATCACTGGGTACCCGCCCTGCTCACCGTCGGTGCTGGACTCTTAGTCGCAATCAAAGTCGGCGACTAGTCATCAACTGAGGTAGACAACATCTGAAGAATGCCTGAGTTGGGCAAAAGAAAAAGGGCTGAGGGAAACCCCCAGCCCTTTTTAACGTTTTCTAGGCAAAGACACCAAGTAGCGCCTCACCGAGGTTCTTTGCTTCCTCAGCGTTGAGCTCTACTACAAGCCGACCGCCGCCTTCAAGTGGTACGCGCATGACATAACTGCGCCCTTCCTTGGTGCACTCGAGCGGGCCATCACCCGTTCGTGGCTTCATCGCGGCCATCGCGTCCCCTTTCCTGTTGGATCCTATTATTCCGGATCCCTCAAGTGCCCGCGACCACAGGGCAGGGTTTTAGGACTTTTGACCACTTTGCTGCTCGATATATCGGCCAAGTTGCTTCAATGAGCGGTTCACCCCAGCAATAAAAGCCGGCCGAACCAGAGGCCAGCCCAGACGTCCAAGGGCTCCCAAAGGTAGATCAAGATCCTCGCTCCACAAGAAGCGAGATTGACCACCAGCCAGAGCTACCACCTCCATGACACCCGTGCCCTTGACTACCCGTCCGGTATGAAGCACATCGACGCGATAAGGCTCTTGCCAATCAGTGATGGTCATCGTGTCCAAGAAACCGATCTTGACACCTAGATGAACACCAGTGAAGGCACTGAGTTCAGAACCAACAGATCGACCATCACCTTTCGTGACTTCAACAGTGGTACCCACCATCCATTCGCCTTGGGCTGCCCAATCTGTGAACGCTGCAAAGACCTCTTCGATTGAGGCATTGATATCAACACTTGTGCGTACTTCAGTCATCTGTGTGCAACTTTCCACGTAATTGTGCATTGTCGGCTTGCAAGGCATCGATCACTTGATCAACTTCATCCATGCGATAACCACGGAACACCACATCGAATGCAGGGTGCGCAGGATCAACTTCGGGACGTAACTCTGGCCCTGTTTCAGGCAAGCCACCTTGTCGCCCAACAACGAGAACCATGGTGATCCCGATCACTGCAATCACAATAAAGATGACCGTCATTTACCTATCACACCACGAGCTAACACCCCAAAGTCACTCGCCCACCCAAACATGTCAGGCTATTGCCATGCCAACCGCCGGCCCGCTCCTTCTTGGGAACCAAGAATTTGGAGTCAATGATCGAGCCATCATGGCAATCGTCAATCGCACACAGGATTCTTTCTTTAAAGGTGGATCAACGTTTAAAGATGAAGATGCCATGGCAGCAGTCATTTCAGCAGTCGAAGCAGGCGCCCACGTTATTGATATTGGCGGCGTGAAAGCAGGGCCCGGCGCAGAAATTGATCCTCAAGAAGAGATCAAGCGAACTGCCGCCTTCGTTTCCCAAGTGCGCTCAGCCTTTCCTAACATCGTCATCAGTGTGGATACCTGGCGAGCTGAAGTCGGTCGGGCCGTATGCAAAGAAGGCGCTGATCTGCTCAATGACGCCTGGGGCGGTGTTGATCCTGAGCTTGCCGAAGTCGCAGCTGAATTCAATGTTGGTTTGGTCTGCACCCACGCGGGTGGCCAAGAACCTCGCACCCGCCCGCATCGAGTCCAGTACGCGGATGTCATGGCAACGATCATCGAATACACCGTTGGGTTAGCGGAGCGCGCAGTGAGTCTTGGCGTTGCGCCTGACCACATCATCATCGACCCAGGCCACGATTTCGGAAAAAACACTTCGCACTCACTCGAGGCAACTCGCAGACTTGCCGAGATGGTCGAAACCGGCTGGCCTGTGCTCGTTTCTTTGTCACGCAAGGATTTCGTCGGTGAAACTCTTGGCCTCACCGATCCCAATGAACGACTCGTTGGAACTCTTGCAGCAACATCCATATCTTCACTTCTTGGTGCACGCATGTATCGCGTCCATGACGTCACTCCCACAAAGCAAACGTTGGACATGGAACGAGCTATTGCTGGGGTCACGCGCCCGCGCCTAGCACGGCGCGCACTCGCCTAAATCAAATATTGATAGCCGCGAATGCTTCGTCAACTGATGTAGTCCAGACCAGTTGATCAAGAGCGTGATCGCGCACAAAGCCAATAGCTTGCCAATGTTTTACCTGTTGTCGCAACAAGGCAAAGTCACCCCAAGGATCAAGGACAACGACAGGTTTTTCATGCATCCGCAAATGTCGCGATGTCCACACTTCCATTAATTCTTCGAGTGTTCCGATGCCACCTGGCAAACACAAAAAAGCATCTGCACGGTCATCCATGATCCCTTTTCGTTCACGCATATCTGCGGTAACAATCAGTTCCGCAGCATCGTGGTCTGCGACTTCATATTCAATGAGGCCTTGTGGGATGACTCCGATGGTGGTTGCTCCACCTGCTCGAGCTGCCCGAGCAACTGACCCCATCATCGATTGGGTTCCGCCTCCAGAGACCAAGCCCCAGCCACGTGCGGCAATAGCTTGACCCACGTGTGCGGCGAGCTCGATGTAACGCTCGGGGATATCGGGGCTGGAAGCGCAATACACGCAGACAAAAGGCACGAACAAAGCCTAAGGGAACTCTGATTTGCCCTGAACCAGAATGAGTTGTACATTCAACCAAGTAATTGAACATTCAACTGCTGAAAGGGCATCATGGCTGATCTCAGCGCAACAACAGGCACCTGGGCAATCGACCCCACTCACTCCAACATCGGCTTTTCCGTGCGCCACGCAATGGTTGCCAAGGTGCGTGGACGCTTCACCGACTTCGCAGGAACATTCGTCCTAGATGGCGCTAACCCAGCCGCATCAACCGCCGAAATCACCATTCAGACTGCAAGTATTGACACTGCAAACGCGGACCGCGATGGTCACCTCAAAAGTGCTGACTTCTTCAGCGTTGAGAGCAACGCAGTCTTGTCGTTCACGTCAACATCTGTCACCCAGAAGGGAGATGACACGTTTGTCGTCACCGGTGACCTGACCCTTGGTGAGCACACTAAGAGCGTTGATGTTGAATTCGAATTCAATGGCACGAGCACCGATCCCTACGGCAACGCCCGCGTTGGCTTCGAAGGCGAAGCTGAAATAAGCCGCAAGGACTTCGGGCTTAATTTCAACGTTGCACTCGATACTGGCGGCGTCTTGGTCGGCGATGCAATTAAAATCGTTCTCGACATCGAAGCAATCAAGCAGTAACTACCCTTGCGTCGTGAGCCACGCAAGTAAACGCTCGTGGCAACTGCGCAATTGCGCAACCGACACCCACTCACCTACCTGATGAGCGATGCTTGGATCCCCCGGCCCAAAGTTCAGGGCTGGGGTTCCAAGCGCAGTGAAGCGAGCAACGTCAGTCCAACCGAACTTTGGTTGTGGTTCCACACCAACGGCGGCAACAAATGCGGCAGCCGCAGTTTGATCTAGTCCAGGCCTGGCCGCATCAGCCTCATCTATAAACACCACTTCATATCCATCGAACACTTCTTCTACGTGTGCTTTGGCTTGTGCGAGCGTTCGATCTGGCGCAAAGCGATGATTCACCGTAACCACGCACTCATCCGGGATCACGTTGCCTGCGATGCCGCCTCGGATACCAACAGCACTGAAACCTTCTCGATAGGTCAGGCCGTCAACCACCGGATTGCGCGGCACATAATTTTCAAGACGACTCAAGACTTCACCCGCTGAATGAATCGCATTGACACCCATCCATGATCGTGCACTGTGCGCACGCACACCAGTCAGATGAATTTCTGCACGCAGAGTGCCTTGGCAACCAGCTTCGATCCCAGCGTTCGATGGCTCCATCAAAATCGCGAGTGTGGCATCCAATAATCCCGGTTCGCGCTCCACGATGTGTTGCAATCCGTTGAACTGCGAACCTACTTCTTCGCATTCATAAAACACATAAGTCACGTCACGCACGGGATTTGTCACGGTTGCCGCAAGCGATAAAGCAATGGCAAGGCCACCTTTCATATCGCATGCACCGAGCCCGTAGAGACGATCGCCTTCAAGGCGGTGCGGAAGGTTGCCTGCACCCGGAATCGTGTCTAGGTGGCCCCCAATGAGCACACGTTCAGCCTTACCCGTCATGGTTCGAGCCACCAAGGTGTTGCCATGGCGAACCAGTTGCAAGTGGACGTACCCTTCAAGAGCTTGTTCAACGAGGTCCGCCAGGTGACCTTCGTGGTGAGACTCCGATGGCACGTCAATGACGGCAGCCGCCAGCAGAGCGACATCTATTGATAGGTCTAGGACAGGCACATGACTACGGTAGTCGCTATGTCATCTACTCCTGTTGATCTGTCCCCGGTATCTGGTCCTGCGTCGGCAATTGGCCTGGCCACATTTGCTGGCGACACACTTTTGGATGCCTGGTATCCATCCCCGGCGTTGAGTCACACTCCTACCGACGTGAGCGGGCTGAGCAACGCCATTGACAGTGACGCCATTCGTGGTGTCCGGGTGGAAACGATTCTGACCACCATCGCAGACCTGGCCGCAGCCCCAGCAGATGCCGCTGACGCCTACCTTCGGCTGCATTTGCTCTCCCACCGACTCGTTCGTCCGCGGACCATCAATCTTGACGGCATTTTCGGGCTTCTCGCAAACGTTGCCTGGACCAATCTGGGCCCCGTGCCAATAGATCAAGTCAACGACGCTCGGCTTCGGGCGCGCAGCAAAGGTCTGCACCTCACCGTAGTGAGCGTCGACAAGTTTCCTCGCATGGTTGATTACGTCGTGCCAACTGGCGTGCGCATCGCTGACGCTGATCGCGTGCGCCTTGGAGCCCACGTAGCTAGCGGAACCACTGTGATGCATGAAGGCTTTATTAACTTCAACGCTGGCACTCTTGGTGCTTCGATGGTTGAGGGCCGCATATCGGCTGGCGTGGTTGTTGGCGATGGATCAGACATTGGTGGTGGCGCCTCAATTATGGGAACCCTGTCTGGCGGTGGCAAGGAAGTGGTCTCCGTCGGAACCGGCTCACTGATCGGTGCTAATGCAGGTGTGGGTTTAAGCCTAGGAGATAACTGCATCGTTGAAGCCGGGCTGTATGTAACAGCCGGATCGAAGGTCACCATGCCCGATGGCTCGATCGCTAAGGCCAAAGAAGTTTCTGGTCACGATAATTTGCTCTTCCGCCGCAACTCGCAAACCGGAGCCATCGAAGTTGTATCTCGAACTGGTTCTTGGGGTGGCTTGAACTCAGCCCTGCACGCCAACGATTAATAACTTCAGTACGAAATAGGAAGGCCCCGATCCCTGATGGGGTCGGGGCTGTCCTATCTAAAACTCACATTGCTGAGCGATCGCCTACCGGAACGTAGTCGCGCAGTGTCACGCCGATATACACCTGACGAGGACGGCCAATCTTCTTTGTTGGGTCTTCGGCCATTTCGCGCCACTGTGCAGCCCAACCTGGCATGCGGCCAAGAGCAAACAACACGGTGAACATGTCGGTTGAGAAGCCCATAGCCTTGTAGACGATGCCGGTGTAGAAGTCGACATTTGGGTAAAGCTTGCGAGAGACAAAGAAGTCATCACTCAATGCGGTTTCTTCGAGTGTGCGAGCAATATTCAACAATGGATCCTGCACACCAAGTGCGTCAAGCACACTGTCGACGTGACCCTTCACGATTGCAGCACGTGGGTCATAGCTCTTGTATACGCGGTGACCAAAGCCCATGAGCTTCACACCATCTTCACGATCCTTGACCTTGCGTACGAATTCAGCAACATCACCACCTTCATCGGAAATCTCTTGGAGCATTTCCATGACTGCCTGGTTAGCACCACCATGAAGCGGGCCGAACAAGGCTTGGATGCCCGCAGAAACTGATCCGTAAAGGTTCGCATCTGCTGAACCGACCATGCGCACGGTAGAAGTTGAGCAGTTCTGCTCATGATCCGCGTGAAGCAGCAACAAAGTGTCTACTGCACTAGCAACAGCTGGGTTCACAACGAATTTTTCACCCGCCTTGCCGAACGTCATCTGCAGGAAATTTTCGACGTAGCCAAGGGAAGGGTCAGGATCGACGAAGGTTTCACCCTGCGTGTGCTTGTAGGCGTAGGCAGCAAGGGTCGGGAGCGCACCGAGTAAACGCATAGTTGAAAGCTCAACGCCCGCTTTATCTGCTGGATCTAACTCATCTTGGTGATAGGTGGAAAGGGCACACACCGCTGCCGAAAGCATTGGCATCGGGTGTGCACTGGTTGGAAAACCAGTGAACAAGTTTTTCAGCGCAGCAGGTACTTCACGATGCTTATTGATTTCAGCTTCGAAGGTAGCGAGCTGACCTGCACTAGGAAGTTCGCCGTTTATGAGGAGGTAAGCCGATTCCAAGAACGTTGACTTCTGCGCCAATTGTTCGATTGGGTAGCCGCGGTAGCGCAGAACGCCAGCATCGCCATCGATATAGGTGATTGCCGACGAGCAGGCCGCCGTGTTCATAAAGCCATGGTCGAGCGTGACGTGCCCGGTGGTCTTCATGAGCGGCGCGATGTTCAATCCCGGCTCGCCAATGGTTGATGGAACCTCGGGGAGCTCAAGCTCGCCACCGGGGTATTTCACTGCGTATTCAGACACGTCTACTCCTTCTCAGCAGGATGACCCTACAGACTCCAGCCAACCGGAATGACCAAACCCGAAAGTGTAGAGAGTCACATGGCCAATCGGGCAGGAACCTGCCCGATTGCCTCATCAGTTGCGGTAAGGGCGATCCGCACATGATGGGCACCAGCAACACCATAGAAATCGCCGGGGGTCACCAGAACCCCTCGATCAGCGAACCAGGAAACGGTGTCCCAGCAAGGCTCACCCCGAGTGGCCCACAGATAGAGACCAGCTGCACTGTCATCGATCGTGAATCCAGCCTGATGGAGTGCGCCTTTGAGAAGCTCTCGGCGTACTCGGTATCGCTCACGCTGAACTGCCACATGAGCATCATCGCCATAGGCGATTGCTGCCGCATGCTGAACTGGACCTGGCACGATCAATCCGCCGTGCTTACGCACTTCAAGAAGCTGCTTGATGATCGACGTGTCACCCGCTGCAAACCCGAACCGATAACCAGCAAAATTTGACCGCTTAGAAAGTGAGTGCACGGCCAAAACATTGGCGTGATCGCCACCCGAAACGCTCGGATGCAAAATAGAGACTGGGTCTGCATCCCAACCCAACTCGTAGTAGCACTCATCACTTGCAACCACAGCACCAATCTTGCGGGCGTGCTCAACGATTGAATTCATGCGTTCGGCAGACAAAACGTGGCCGGTGGGATTTCCAGGTGTGTTTAACCAAATCAGCGCAGCGTCATCAACGGCTTCTGGATGATCTGTTGCCGTTACTCGAGCCCCGCACAGTGCCGCGCCTACTGCGTACGTGGGATAGGCGACGAGCGGTATGACGATGTGATCGTTTGGACCAAGTCCTAACAACGTTGGCAACCAAGCGACAAACTCTTTCGAGCCAATCGTGGGCAAAATTGCATCCACACCAACAGTGGCGCCCAAAATCCGCTGCATCCAAGCGGAGCATGATTCACGAAGCTCCACGGTGCCAACAGTGGTCGGGTATCCCGGAGAGTTCGCAGCCTGGATTAACGCTTGCTGAATTACTGCTGGAGTGGCATCAACAGGTGTTCCCACCGATAAATCAACGATCCCACTTGGATGTTTGGCCGCGCGCTGGGAATGCGGTGCTAGCAAATCCCAAGGAAAATCAGGAAGCTGATGGGCCTTACCCATATTTAGTGCTCGTGCTCCTGAATGGGAAGCGCAGCCACGAGAGGAACGTCAAAAGTCTGAGCACCAAGCTTTGCTGCGCCACCTGGGCTGCCGAGCACATCGAAGAATTCCGCGTTAACGGCGGTGTACGCCTTCCACTCTTCGGGCACATCGTCTTCGTAATAAATAGCTTCAACTGGGCACACTGGCTCGCACGCGCCACAGTCAACACACTCATCAGGCTGGATATAAAGCATCCGGTCACCCTCGTAGATGCAATCAACCGGGCATTCTTCAATGCAAGCACGGTCTTTGAGGTCAACACACGGTAATGCGATGACGTAGGTCATCAGATCCTCCAGCTGTTACGAGAATGAACAAGCCCAAACCTACACAAGATCGGGAACACCTTTGACCCAACCACGTACCTCAGCCTTTGTTATTGATCACACCGCTACGGGCAGCTGGTGCCCCATCACCTGCCACTGGGCTCGCAGAAGGTGACTTTGAAGCCTTGGGAGCAGAGTTACTGGCCGATGGCGCCGGAGTTGGAGCAGGGCCGAAACTGGTACCTGGTTTCTTCATCTTTTCTTTGCCGCAGATCACTTCTGGCGATGGCTTGTATTTCGTGGTGATCGTTTGACGCTTCACCTCGACACCATCGTTAAAGAAAACCCGGTCCACATCGATCGCAAAACCTTCCATCCCGCCTTGACCTAGACAGGTGTCTGATTCGTCATAGATAGTTTTGAACGGCTTAATGTCGCGCCTTGGGCCAAACTCAGCCTTAATATCGCTGTACTCCGGGGTGCCCCAAAACGAAACAGTGACTGACGTTGAATTAGCCGACGCTTGGATATAGACAGGATTGGCGTACGGATTCTTGAACTTCATGTCAAAGATGCCCCAGGCCACAGTGGCCTCAAGTCCAGCTTTGTAGCGTGAGATATAAATGGAATGGGCGATAACCTGCACTGGTTCCATACCGGCGTAATAAGCGGCTGTCCAAGTTGCCGTTGTTGCCGTAGAAACTCCGCCGCCCAACTCTTGTGCAAAGATTCCGCCCTGCCCAATAACGAATCCAATGGTGTAACCATGAGCAACAGTGCGTTCCATCATCGTGTCATTCATCGAAAAGGTTTCGCCGGGCATAACAACTGAGCCATTCACGCGTCGTGCAGCTTCACCAATGTTTTGTTTGCGGTACGCCGCATAAGGGAAATTCTGAGTGAAAGTCGACAAGCGCTCCTGCACGCCAAGATCCGTAGCCCCTTGAGTTGAAAGAGCTGGTTCACGCACCCCCACGGTGACTGCAGCCGTGCGATCGGGTGGGCTCTTGGCTAAAACGCTTGCAACTGCACTCGAAAGCTCTTCATCTGAAACACCTTTTCCAACTGTGCTCGGTACAACGATCGTCTTGCCCGATACGGATGCAAACGATGCATCGCGGCCTGGAGTTTCAACTGACTCAAGCATTGAAGCCACCGCCGTGTGCAGAATTGCTCCATCAAGTACGGGCACAAGCACACCGTTTTGTGCATCGAAACTCAGCGAGCGAGCAATTACGCGCTTACTAATTTTTGCCTTTATCTCCCCAGTCGTCACGAATACAGGCGCGCTCACTGCTTGTTTTGCTTCTTGCTTCGCAGCAACCAAGGCATCGTCACTGACACTCGGCTGAGTTTCAACTGTTGCAATTTGAACAGCATTCCTACCTGTGGCAAACGCTTGAGTAATTGCTAATGAAGCAGCATCTCGATTGATTTCTTTGCCGGTCTGACCCTTTACCGAGATCGGCTTTAATACCTTCATGTCGATTGTAGGTTCGATAGCTGGTTGATCAACAACGGTTGCAAAACTGTCGACTTGCGCACGTAATGCTGTCTGATCAACAACGACGACGGGATCCAAGGTTCGATTCATGAAGAGCTGAGACACCAAAACGAAGGGATTCCACGTGCGATCAGATGCCTGCGTCACTGTTGCTTGCGCATCAAAGGCTAGACCGGCATCGGCGGGACTCATCGGGAAAGTCTTTCGCCCACTGGAAACAGTAATCGTGACTTTTTGCCTGGAGGCAAATTCTTTCTTGAGTACCGCAGTCGCCTCAGACTGAGAAAGCCCACCGATCGAAATACCGAGAACCGTGGTTCCGCGAGGTATTCCTGACCCCATCGCGGCTATAGCAATGACGACGAAAAGAACGATGACAGCAACGACTCCCGCGCCTATCAAGACAATGCGACGTGAAACCCCCACCGGCCACTGCCAATGGCGATTGTCACTCACGTACATAACCTCCAGAATTCAACTGCACTCTTTACAGATGGTAGGTGACCACATCGCAAATCTTGGTATGCCCGCGATGCTCGGCGATCTTCACACGCAGCGCTCATGCTTCAACTGCGCCACTACTTCGTTCCGCTATTACCGGGAAGGTTGATGCGGCAGCTGCCAGCACCACTCCGCCGATCAAATATACCCACTGGCGGCCGCCTCCAGAAAGTGCAAGATCCCCAGATGGGCTCTCCCCTGCCATGACGATCGTTGCAACAAGCCAGCCCAAGAACAGCACCATGCCACCCCAGCGACTCATAACCAGCCAAGTGGCGCCACGAACAGCGATCACCAGCACGGCGATGACCAGCACCATGCCCCACGGCACCACGAGCAGACCCCATGGCACAGACATGATGAAGCGTTCAGCCTGCACAAATGCCCCGATGAGACCCACAAGTAGGCCGATGGCTGCTACTGCTGCGTAGCGCAAGACTTGAATCACGCATCAATCCCAGAAAATAGATCTCGTTCACGGCCATCAACGATCTCACCAAGTTGCCCGACAACTAACCGAAAGTGCTCCGTTGCAAAAATTTGAGCACCAAGGTTGTTTGATAGGGCAAAGAACCCACCCTCGACACTGACCTGTGTTGCGTGCGCGCGTAGCGCATCCATTTTTGCCTGCACAAATTCCGGTCCATCAATTTCAGTGGTGATCAGCGCATCATCGGTTGCGAACGGCAATTCATCAGGATCAATTTCAGCAAACCCCGTGGTCTCACCCGCTGCGCGTAAAGCCATAATTCCTGCACGCATGACATTGCGTGACATTGCTGTCCAATAGATCTTCTTAATCTCCCACGGCTCACCAAGCTCTGGTTTGAAACTAGGAACCGCCGCCAGGACTGCTGCGTAATGGGTGATGCGATTGGCCTGTAGATGATCTGGATGACCGTAGGAACCAAAATCGTCATAAGTGATCGCAACTTGCGGACGCGTCTCGCGGATGATTTTCACAAGTTCGACAGAGGCCTCAAGCAAGTCAGTGCGCCAAAAGCAGGCGGGATTCTCGTTGGGCGGCGTGCCGATCATGCCCGAGTCACGAAACCGGCCCGCTCCACCAAGAAGTCGCCAATCGCTGATGCCAAGAATCTTCATCGCTTCGCCTAACTCAGCTTGGCGGTGCTCTCCTAACTTGTCATCTTTATCGGCAGCCAAGTGGGCAATGTCTGGGAGCAGGATCTCGCCTTCTTCGCCAAGGGTGCAGGTAACCAAAGTGACTTGGGTTCCCAAGGAGGCATATTTGGCCATCGTGATGCCTGTGGCGATCGATTCATCATCAGGATGAGCATGGATTAAGAGCATTCGGCGGGTCACATGTAGAAGGTACCTTGCCCGGTGCGGCACCATGAATCCCGTGACCACCGAAGCGAGCTTTGAAAGCTACCCACGCCAACGGGCCCGCACCCGGGGTTTCCAACTCGGGCGCCCCCGAAATTTCCACTTGACCAATGAGCGAGCGTTGTTTATCCGCAGTGCCTCGGGCAATGATTCCGCTGGGTCGCTGTGGAGCCTTGACTTTGTTGCGGGTCTGGAACGTTGCATCGTTGATGTGCGTAACGACATCCCTGCCAATGATGGCGACGGCCTGCCTGCTGCTGAACGAGCCCGACGCGAACGAATGCGTGAGGTTGCATCTGGCATCACAGCTTTTAGTGTCGATGCAGAAGGAACTACCGCAGTTTTTGCAACGAGTGGAACTCCATACTTTGTTGATCTGCTCACCGCACAAGTTACTGCCCTGCCTGCTCCGGGCCCTGTCGTTGATCCGCGCATCAGTAGTAACGGCAAAAGTGTCTCTTTCGTGGTTGATCGTGCCGTCTATGTCGTCAGTACCAATGACCTCGCAACAGGTGCAACCTGTGTTGCAGCACCCAGGCATCAAGATGAAACTTGGGGACTCGCGGACTTTGTTGCCAGCGAAGAACTCTCCCGCTTTCGTGGCCACTGGTGGCTACCAGAAGTCGACGACACGTTGTTGGTTGAACGGTTTAATGAAAGCGAGGTTCCGCAATGGTGGATAGCAGACGCTGCGGAACCAGCAACCGAGCCTGCATCACGCCGCTATCCAGCAGCTGGATCAAACAATGCACTCGTTGAACTTTGGATCATTCGTGCTGACCAGACTCAGTCACAAATCATGTGGGATACCAACGCTTTTCCCTATCTAGCTTCTGTTGCTCCATCGAAATCGGGAACCATTATTGAGTTGCTTAATCGCAGCCAAGATCTGGTGAGCATCTGCGTCATTGATGTTGCAAAGAATGAACTGCGCGAAATTCAGCGGCGCACAGATGCTGCCTGGATTGATGTGATGCCAGGGGTACCGTGTCTTGATGAAGAAAGCCAGCTCCTTGAGATCCTGAACGATGTTGAGACTGATACATACCGTTTAGCCCGAAGTGGTGCATATGTTTCGCCACCTAAGCTGCAAGTTCGTGCTCTGGTCAGCAGTGACGAGGCGAGTGCAATCATCATCGGATCACGTGAAGCAACAACACAAACCTTGTTTCGAATCAACTACTCCGATGGTTCATGCACAGCACTTACCGACGAATCCCTTTGGTGCAGTGGTGTAAGCGATGGATCTCATCACATCATCATGCAAGCGAACCCAGATACTCCTGGAACTACATTTACTGCGCATGCAGGCAACCAAACTTTTCCAATAAGTAACTTTGCTGAGTCGCCAAACGTAAGCGTGACTCCGCACTATGCGAGTGTGGGAAAAGACAGCCTCGAAACCTGTCTCTTGTGGCCGAGCAACCACGTCACCGGCAGCAGGAAGTTGCCAATCGTGTTGTCTCCCTACGGCGGCCCGCATGGTCAGCGGGTGATGCGTAACGCTGCTGCATTCACCAGCGAACAATGGATTGCAGATCAAGGATTCGCGGTGATCGTGACCGATAACCATGGAACTCCAGGACGCGGACCAGCCTGGGAACGATCAATTCACCATGACTTAGCCACCTACCCAGTCGCAGACCAAGTCGCGGCTCTCTTGGCTCTTGGTGAATTGCATTTCGATCTAGATACGAGCCGCGTAGGAATTCGCGGTTGGTCCTTTGGTGGTTACTTAGCAGCACTCGCGTTATTGGAGCGGCCAGACATCTTCAGCGCCGCTGTTGCTGGCGCACCTGTCACGGATTGGGCGCTGTATGACACTGCTTACACCGAGCGTTACTTAGGCATGCCCCAAACTACTCCGGATGCGTATGCCAAAACTTCTTTGCTAAATAAAGCGGAGCAGCTTGAAAAGCCACTGTTACTCATACATGGCTTGGCTGACGACAATGTTTTTGCGGCACACACCTTGCAATTCTCAAGCGCTCTGCTTGCAGCGGGAAAGCCGCATAGCGTTGTTCCACTCAGTGGTGTCACCCATATGACGCCACAAGAAATCGTTGCAGAAAATCTTCTGCGACTAGAAATTGATTTCTTTAAAGAACACCTTGGCAGTTAAGCCCAAGGCCTAGTCCTTAGGCTTGCGGCCAGCGCGTGAACGCTCAACCTGAGTCAACAGCACCTTGCGAATACGAACAGTCGCAGGAGTGATCTCGACGCATTCATCTTCGCGGCAGAACTCAAGAGCCTGCTCGAGCGATAGAGCCTTGTGTGGAATCAAAGGTACGAGAACATCGGAGGAAGACTGACGCATGTTGGTCAGTTTCTTTTCCTTCGTTGGGTTCACGTCCATGTCATCTTGACGTGAATTTTCACCAACGATCATTCCTTCGTAGACCTCAGTACCTGGTCCAACAAACATCGTGCCGCGCTCTTGCAGGTTTGAAAGAGCAAAGCCTGTTGTTGGGCCCACACGGTCAGCAACGAGCGAACCGGTTGGGCGGGTACGCAATTCACCGTGCCATGGTTCGTAACGATCAAAGATGTGGTGCAGCAAGCCGGTGCCGCGAGTTTCCGTGAGGAACTCAGTACGGAAACCAATCAAGCCACGAGCCGGAACGATGTAGTCCATGCGAACCCAGCCACTGCCATGGTTCACCATTTGCTCCATGCGGCCCTTACGAAGTGCCATGAGCTGAGTGACAACACCGAGGTAATCCTCAGGAATGTCGATGGTCAACTTCTCCATCGGTTCGCACTTCTTGCCGTCGATCACACGGGTAACAACCTGTGGCTTACCAACGGTGAGTTCGAAGTCTTCGCGACGCATCATTTCAACGAGGATGGCGAGCTGCAGTTCACCGCGTCCCTGAATTTCCCAAGTATCAGGACGCTCAGTGACGTTCATCCGGATTGAGACGTTGCCAATGAGTTCTTGCTCAAGGCGAGCCTTCACCATGCTGGCTGTGACCTTCTTGCCGCTCTTGCCGGCTAGAGGCGAAGTGTTGATGCCGATTGTCATCGAGATCGATGGCTCATCAACAGTAATGACAGGAAGCGCAATTGGATTCTCAGGATCAGCAAGGGTCTCACCGATCGTGATTTCTGGAATACCAGCAACAGCGATGATGTCGCCTGGACCAGCGCTTTCAGCAACAACACGGGTGAGGTTTTCGGTCATCAAGAGTTCAACAACTTTTGCTCGCTCAACTGTGCCGTCTGTTCTCATCCAAGCAATCTGCTGACCCTTGCGGATCGTGCCTTCGTGAACACGGCAGATTGCCAAGCGGCCAAGATAAGGAGATGCGTCCAAGTTGGTGACGTGAGCCTGAAGTGGTGCACCTTCGGTGTACTGAGGTGCAGGCACTGCGGTCAGAAGCGCCTTAAATAGTGGCTCAAGGTTTTCTTCTTCTGGCATGCCGCCATCTGCAGGGCGCGTCAATGAAGCTCGGCCAGCCTTGGCACTGGTGTAGATGATGGGAAATTCGATCTGCTTTTCAGTTGCGTCCAGATCCAAGAAAAGTTCATAAGCCTCATCAACCACTGCCGCAATGCGGGAGTCGGGACGGTCAACTTTATTAATAACAAGAACAACGGGGAGATTCTTTTCGAGTGCCTTGCGCAGCACAAAACGGGTCTGAGGAAGGGGGCCTTCAGATGCATCGACGAGCAGAACAACACCGTCAACCATTTCCAAACCACGTTCTACTTCGCCACCAAAGTCAGCATGCCCTGGGGTGTCGATGATGTTAAAAGTGACGCCACCCTCAGGTGCGCCCGCACCGGTGTAGTGAACCGACGTGTGCTTAGCCAAAATCGTGATGCCCTTTTCGCGCTCAAGATCCTTCGAGTCCATGACACGCTCATTGACATCTTGGTTCTCGCGGAAGGCGCCCGACTGCCACAACATGGCATCCACGAGCGTGGTTTTACCGTGGTCGACGTGGGCGATGATGGCTACGTTACGAAGATCTTCTCTGCTTGGCACCCCGCGACCTTACGGGGTCAGCGCCCTAAGCGACGAATCGTCAACCTTGACCAGCGAGCTCTTGAAGGATTCGAAAGGCCTTTGGACCCAGCCTGTGGAGTCCTTCTAGGTCTTGAGTCTTGACGCCCTTGAGGTCGTGAATCGTGAGGATGTCCGCTTGTTTAACCGCTCATCGAGCTGGTGCAGCAAAACCACGAGAGTGCCAACGGCCCTCTGGATCAGTTTTGGTCGTGAGAGCAACCTCACCAATAGCCCGGGCATATTTCGCCTCGATCAACTTCTTAAGCGGCTCTTTTGAGAGCGGCTTGTCTTTTTGGAAGATCTGAGGATTCGTTCGTGTCTCAGCGAGCAAACTGAAGCACTGTGACAACTAGCGAAATCACGAACAGTAAAAGCGCTGGCACCATTTCTTTGATTCCGTCTTTCGCACGAAAGTGCGCAGCTGCAGCTCCCAAGAAATACACAACGAAACCAAGAGCGGCGAGTAAGCCCAGCAATGGGATCCAAATTCCAAGAAGCAAGCCAAGTGAGCCGAGGATCTCTGTTGTTCCAAGTAGCCGGATCTGGCGCTCATTCAGCCCGATGTGATGCAACATTTCTGCAGCCTTCTCGTTCATCGAAAGTTTTCCGTATGCCGAAAAAGTAGCCGTAAGTCCAAGGAGTGTTGCAAGAATGAGGAGTGCCATGGTCGAGTGATCCTTTGCAAATTTGAAGGGTCAGGAAGTCTTCGATACATGCAGGCTATCGAAATGGGTTGATTTACCACCCAAGCGCAGGCAGGACACGCTCAGTAAGAAGCGGTGCGAGATCGTTTCTTGAGGCCATCTCATCTGGGTGGAGCCACAGCAAGTCGTCGATTTCTGCCTGCACATTCAATCCGGCGATCCATGGATGTTCGAAAATATGACCTTGAACTAAATGGCCCGGCTCATTTGCAGCATCTGTGGTCCATTGACCCAAAAAAGTGAGTTGTTCTTCGTTGAGAACAGCACCCACTTCTTCACACAACTCACGAATTGCAGCATGTGCGGGTGTTTCGCCGACTTCAATTTTCCCGCCAGGCAGCATGTACCGACTCGTGCCACGTTTACGAACAACCAGAATCCGACCACGTTCATCACGTAGTACAACCGCGGAAACGACAAACATGGCCGGACCGTGTGAAGGCTGCGTCATTTCACTTAGACGTTGAAACGGAACTCGACGACATCTCCGTCAGCCATGACGTAGTCCTTACCTTCAATGCGCACCTTGCCCTTGGCTTTTGCTTCAGCCATTGAACCGTGTTCCATGAGATCAGCAAAGGAAACAACTTCAGCTTTGATGAAACCCTTTTGGAAGTCTGTGTGAATCACGCCAGCAGCTTCGGGTGCAGTCGCGCCAACCGGAATAGTCCAGGCACGTGATTCTTTCGGACCAGCAGTCAGGTAAGTCTGCAGGCCAAGGGTTGCAAAACCAACCCGAGCAAGGGCATTCAACCCAGACTCAGTTTGGCCAACTGATTCCAGCAGCTCCATCGCTTCGGCATCATCAAGTTCGCCAAGTTCTGCTTCCAGTTTTGCGTTTAAGAACACGGCTTCTGCTGGACTTACTAACCGGCGCATGCGTTCTTTGAATTCTTCATCACCAAGTTCGTTCTCATCAACGTTGATGACGTAGACGAATGGCTTTGCAGTGAGCAAGAAAAGCTCACGCAACGGTTCCATGTCTATTTTTGCCTGAAAGAGCGTTGAGCCCTCATCAAGAATCTTTTGAGCTGCTTCCGCAGCCTCAAGCACAACGATCTTTGACTTGTCTGTGCGAATTTCCTTTTGAAGACGTGGAATCGCTTTTTCCAGCGACTGCATATCAGCCAAAATTAATTCGGTGTTGATTGTTGCCATGTCTTCTTCTGGTGACACGCGGCCTTCAACATGGATGACGTCATCATCAACAAAAGCACGCAGCACTTGGCAGATCGCATCGGACTCACGGATCGTGGAAAGAAACTTATTTCCCAGCCCTGCGCCTTCACTGGCACCTTTCACGATTCCGGCAATGTCAACGAACATGACGGTTGCCGGCAGGATTCTTTCGGACCCAAAGATGCGCGCTAAATCGTCCAAACGAGCATCGGGAACGCCGACTACTCCAGTGTTTGGCTCGATCGTGGCAAAGGGGTAATTCGCTGCAAGAACGTTGTTTTTGGTCAGAGCGTTAAACATCGTTGACTTGCCAACGTTGGGGAGTCCGACGATTCCAATAGTGAGGGCCACGCCGATCATCCTCTCAGAGCGGCAGATTGTCAGTCCCCCGTGTCATCGTAATGACCATGGCTACGAGCAATCTTCCCCTTGAATCCGTGCTGATCCTGCTAGCAATTGGTGCCCTTGTGGGTTCCTGCGCAACTGCCGGGCTGTTTTTCATCCGTACCCGTCATGCGGCTGCCGCTGATGCAACAGTCATCGGAGCCCTCACTCCGGTAGCAGAGTCCTTACAGGCTCTGGCCGCTCAAGTTGAGCGCCACGAGCGCACCAACGTTGCTGCTCAAACTGAGCTTCGCACCACGCTCACCACCACCTGGGAGAGCCAGGTTCAGGTCTTGCAGCGTTCAACTGACGATGTGCGCCGCGAAGCCTCCCGCCTTGCTGAAGTGCTCAGTCGAACTGGTGCACGAGGGCGTTGGGGTGAAATGCAGCTTCGTCGTCTCGTTGAAGCATCTGGCTTGTTGGATCGAGTCGATTTTGTAGAGCAAGCAACCGTTGGTTCGATCGATGCTGTTGGTCGACCCGACATGATTATTCGGTTGGCTGGCAATCGCAGTGTTGTCATTGATGCAAAAGTGCCACTTGCTGCCTTCCTTGAAGCCGAACAAACCACAGATGAAGCCAGCCTGCAATTGCGATTACGCCAACATGCTGATGCAGTTATTCGTCATATCGATGCGCTGAAAACCCGCGACTATCAAGCCCTCGTGCCAAATAATGCAGAGTTCGTCGTGATGTTCTTGCCATCTGAAGCACTGCTAGAAACTGCGTTACAGATGCGCCCGGACCTGCTTGATTACGCATTCGAGCGCAATGTTGTTCCCGCTACACCCACCACACTTTTCGCGCTCTTACGCACCGTTTCGCTGACTTGGCGCCAAGAGCAACTTGCTGAGCACGCCGAAGAAATTCGAGTGCTCGGGATCGAACTACATCGACGCTTAGTCACGATGGCCACGCATTTTGCTCGGGTGGGCAATTCACTTGATGCCGCAGTGTCCAACTACAACAAAGCAGTCGGCTCCCTTGAAACCCGAGTTTTGGTCACGGCACGCCAATTTGGTGAGTTGGGAACCGGTGACGCCGAGCTCGAAGCCCCCACCATGTTGCACACCACAACCCGACCACTCTCCGCGCCTGAGCTCATTGCCGATGCTGGGTGAGATTTTTGGGTACCCTCGAGGGGTGACGGACGGACCAATCATCAGCGATCCTGCTGACGACGACGCCTACAGCTCACTTTTCCGTCCTGAACCAGTCATCGTTCGGGCTCCCGTTGAGCCTGAACCAGAGCCTGCTGTCGCGGGAGTTGATCCGCAAGCAGCCCAGCCATCTGCGGTTCTCCCAGATCCTGCGTTCACCAGCCCTAGCGCCGACACTGGCCGCCTCTTTCGCAGCCGAGGAGCAGATGCGTCATCGGGAGCGCTGGCTGCCCTGCCTGCCAACCAAGTTTCCGACCTGCGCACCATGGATAACCAAAGTGCACCAGCCCAACCGGTTTTTGAGCCTGTTGCAGGCTCAGAAGTGGCCTTTGCCCCACCAATCCAAGAACTATCCGCTCCCGAGGCAAGCCCGAAAGAGAGCCAAGAGATGGCGAAATCACGCCGAGGTGATCCTGGCCTTAACCCCATGGGCGTCTACATCATTGTTATCGGTGTCGGCCTGGTTGCTGGCTTCCTTGATTCTTTCATCACGGGTTCAGGTCTTGGCTGGGTCACCGGCATAGCCCTGTTGGCAGCTTCAGTGTTCTGCGCGCTCAAAGTCCGGGTCAGTGACGCAAGTGTCGCCGTCATTGCTCCACCACTCGCTTACGGAATCGCCGCAGTCACGGTTGGACAGTTGGGTCAAAGTCGCGCAGGTGGCGCCTTAATCTCCGCCGTGGTGAATGGCTTTTTCGCTCTGGCAGATAACTGGTTCTGGGTTATCTCCACAACGCTTATTGCATTAGCAATTGTTGTGGTGCGCGCGCGACGTTAGTTCGTCTGAGCTTTCATGTCTCGACGCAATTCCGGCGGCAGTGCAAAGACCATTTTTTCAACTGTGGTCGTGACTTCTTCCACATCACCAAATCCACGCTTCGCTAACCACCGAATCACGTCTTGAACCAAAATCTCTGGCACTGATGCACCGCTCGTCAGTCCAACAGTGGTTGCATTTTCAAACCAAGCTTCTTGAAGTTCCTGCGCGCCATCTACCCGGTACGAAGTATTTGCCCCCGCCTCGACTGCAACTTCAACAAGTCGAACAGAGTTCGAAGAATTTCCAGAACCAACGACAACAACAACGTCGCAGTCCGCTGCAATTGCTTTCACGGCAGCTTGACGATTTTGAGTTGCGTAGCAAATGTCATCACTGGGTGGGCTAACAAGATTTGGGAAACGACTTTGCAATACATCAACGGTTGCAATAGTTTCGTCAACTGACAAGGTGGTCTGAGACAACCAGATCAACTTCTCATCCGAATTGAACTGAACAGTCGCTGCCTCTTGTGGATCTTGAACGAGTGTGATCACATCAGGCGCTTCGCCTGTAGTGCCCTCAACCTCTTCGTGTCCTTCGTGGCCAATTAACACAATTTTGTAACCCTCAGCAGCAAAATGACGTGCTTCAGAGTGCACTTTTGTCACGAGCGGACAGGTCGCATCTATGGCTTTGAGTCCACCATTAGTCGCTTCGATATGGACTTTCGGTGCGACACCGTGAGCTGAAAAGACCACGGTTGACCCTTCTGGAACTTCGTCAAGTTCGTCAACGAAGATTGCGCCACGATCTTCCAGACTCTTGACCACATATTGGTTGTGCACAATTTGTTTGCGGACATAAATTGGTGCCCCGTAGATGTCTAGCGCGTTTTCAACAGTGGTGACCGCCCGGTCGACACCGGCGCAGTATCCCCGAGGGGCAGCTAGCAGGACTCGCTTTGGGCTCGACATACCTACCATCGTAGATGTCTTACATTGCCGGCAACACATACGCTGCATCTGTGGCCCTTGACTCCTCCGCTGAACACCCCACCCCCGTTCGCACGGTTTCACGACTCGTCGGGGAATGGATCGGACGGCTAGGCCCCATCTGGATAGACGGTCAGGTTGCCGAATTTCGGCCTCGCCCAGGGGCTCGCAACATTTATCTGGTGCTCCGCGATCCAGATGTCGATATGTCGCTCACTGTCGTGGCAGACGCTGCTCTGGTGGGCGGCGTTGACCCACCCCTTGCTCAGGGCCAGCGAGTCATCGTGTTTGCCAAGCCGGAATATTGGACGGGCCGAGGAAGCCTGCAGTATCGAGCCAAGGAAATTCGATCAGTTGGCTTGGGAGCCTTGCTAGAACAACTTGAACGCCTAAAACACCTCTTGACCGCTGAGGGCCTTTTCTCCCTTGAACGTAAACAACCACTTCCCTTCCTGCCTCGTCGGATCGGTTTAATCTGCGGCCGCAATAGCGCAGCGATGCATGACGTGTTGGTGAACGTTGAAGATCGTTGGCCCGGCATCCCATTCGAAGTGCGTGAAGTTGCCGTGCAGGGTGTGCAAGCAGTGAGCGGTGTCACTGAAGCTCTGCTTGAACTTGATGCCATCGAAGATGTTGATGTGATCGTTATCGCTCGAGGAGGCGGCAGCGTAGAAGACCTCTTGCCTTTCAGTAACGAATCACTTGTTCGCGCAGCTGCAGCGGCGCGAACGCCGATCGTTTCGGCAATCGGTCACGAACAGGACTCTCCACTTCTTGACCTCGTTGCTGACCTACGCGCTTCAACTCCAACAGATGCAGCAAAACGAATCGTGCCGTCCTGGCAAGAACAATTCTCAATTATTTCTGCACTACGTAACCGTTCTGTCTCCGGACTTCGCAATCGACTCGATCGAGAGTCTGGGTTTGCGCAAGACAGTCGCAGAAGGATCCGCACACGGCTCAATCACTTGATCGATACCCATCAGCGAGACCTCGAACATCTCACTGCTCGGGTGCGAGCTCTTTCCCCTGCAGCAACTTTGGACCGTGGTTATGCCATTGTCACCAACGAGGTTGGCGAAATTGTTCGCGATGCCTCAACTTTGTCTCCTGGTGAATTCATTCGCATCCGTGTTGCTCGGGGTGCGTTCCAAGCTCAATCATTCGACAGCGCAACGGAGGAATCATGAGTAAGCCGGTAGATGTTTCAAAACTTACTTTTGAAGAAGCACGCGATGAACTCGCGGGAGTCGTATCAAGCCTTGAATCAGGTGGCCACACGCTAGAAGCCTCACTTGCGCTGTGGGAACGGGGTGAAGTACTTGCGGCGCATTGCCAGCAATGGCTGGAATCAGCGCGCACTAAAATTACAGAAGCTGAGTCTGTTTCTGAGTAGCAAGCGAATTCGCAACTCTTTTTAGTTCATCAAGAGGTGCTGTACCGCTCACTGCAGTTGTTACACCCTTAGCCAATCGCACGAGCGCATCCTGCTCTTGACCGTCATAAATTGTCCAGGTAAGCCCATTGATTTTGACGGATCCCGCCTTTTTGGTGCCCACCAATTGCGACTTCAAAAACTGCGTACTTTCTGTCGCTGATTGCTCAAGCTGTACGTAGTCATTGTTGGGTGTGACATAGCCAAGGTGCCAAACCGGAGTTGGTATTCCTTTAAAGCGCGCGCTTGTCAGGCGGTAGCCAGCCTGATTCTGTGGAACTTCAATGGGGAAGGTTGCTTGCATATTGGCTAACATCAGCGGTGCACTAATGCTCACTTCTCGAACCGGATCCGGGCTCGCGCGGTGAATAATCACCATAATCACGGCAACGGCAGCAAGAACCACGGCAATTGATCGCGCCAAGTCAGCCATCGTCTGACCCAGACGAGCATTAGGGCGGCCAGTGGGTTGAGGCATGTTGGAACTCACATACTCATGATGACGCATACCTGCGAGCGCACTGATCTCGAGGGCCAGTTGTTTAATAGGATCCGCTCAGGAGGCAAAACATGACGACACCGAGCACCCTCGAAGTCCCCGATCGCAATATGGCCCTCGAACTTGTACGAGTCACCGAGGCCGCAGCGATGGCGGCTGCCCGCTGGGTAGGTCGAGGCGACAAGAACGGTGCTGATGGCGCAGCCGTGAATGCCATGCGTTCACTTATCGGCAGTGTCAGCATGAACGGTGTCGTTGTCATTGGTGAGGGTGAAAAGGACGACGCCCCTATGCTCTTTAACGGTGAGCGAGTTGGCGATGGCACTGGTGCCGAAGCAGATGTTGCAGTTGACCCAATTGACGGCACAACGTTGGCAGCCAATGGCATGCCAAACGCTATTGCAGTGATCGCAGTTGCTGAACGTGGAGCGATGTTTGACCCCAGTGCTGTGTTCTACATGGAGAAACTGGTTGTTGGAGCCGTCGGTGCTGACGTCATCGATATCAATGCACCCATTGGCTGGAACCTTCAGCAACTTGCAAAGGCAAAGAGCGAACAAGTCGCCGACCTGACCGTCTGCATTCTTGACCGTCCCCGACATAAGACCTTGATTCAAGAAGTTCGCGACGCTGGAGCTCGAATAAAACTCATCACCGATGGAGACGTAGCCGGAGCAATCATGGCCGCGCGCGCCGGAACTGGCGTTGATTTGCTCGCCGGAATCGGTGGCACTCCCGAAGGCATCATCGCCGCTGCAGCAATGGTGTGTATGGGCGGCGCGATTCAGGCGAAATTGTGGCCGCATGATGAAGCCGAACGGCGCAAGGCACTTGATGCGGGGCACGATCTTGATCGTGTTCTTCACACTCACGACCTCGTTCGAGGCGAAAACATCTTCTTCTGCGCAACAGGAATCACTGACGGCGAATTGCTACGAGGTGTTCGCTACCGCCCAGAAGGTCCAACCACTCACTCAATCGTCATGCGCGGAAAGAGTGGAACTATTCGCGAAGTGGCGAGCGAGCATCGTTTAGCAAAACTTGGCCAATATTCAGCGGTGGACTTTCACAGTGCTGGCGTCGGCAAGCCCGACCTGAACTAAGCGGCAGCACTGGATACTGTGCAGGCCAACGGTTGCCAGAACCATTGCCGTGTCGCACCGACGAACACGCGTGAGCCGCACTCCGTGTGAAGGCTCACAGCCAAGTCACGTAACTGAGCGCGATTTGGGGCCTACGCTTCCCTTATGGTCGATTTTCAGTATCAAGAACTGCTTCCCCTAGGCCCAGATGACACCCCTTACCGGCTCATCACGACAGAAGGGGTCAGCACCACAACAGTTGACGGCCGCACAATATTGAAAGTTGAACCATCAGCACTGCAGGTTCTCGCCTACGAAGCTCTTCGCGACATCTCACATTTATTGCGCCCAGGCCACTTGGCCCAGCTCGCACGCATTCTTGAAGATCCAGAAGCCAGCCCAAACGATCGATTCGTAGCACTTGACCTTCTCAAGAACGCAAACATCTCTGCCGGTGGCGTTCTACCTATGTGTCAAGACACCGGAACAGCGATCGTGAGTGCAAAGAAAGGCCAGCACGTCTGGACTACCGGATCTGATGAAGAGCATCTGTCTCGCGGTATTTTCGACGCCTACCAAAACTTGAATCTTCGCTATTCGCAGATGGCACCCATCACTATGTGGGAAGAGCGCAACACTGCAACGAACCTGCCGGCGCAGATTGAGTTATACGCAAATACTCACGAAGGTCATGAAGCTGAATACGAATTCTTATTTATGGCAAAGGGCGGCGGTAGCGCGAACAAGAGTTATCTCTACCAACAAACCGCAGCGCTCCTGAACCCCACTTCATTTAGAAATTTCCTCGACGAGAGCCTGCGTAGCCTTGGGACCGCCGCTTGCCCGCCGTACCACTTAGCTGTTGTGGTTGGTGGAACAAGTGCCGAGTACGCACTGAAGACCGCGAAGTACGCCAGTGCTCGCTACCTTGACACTCTTCCCGTTCATGGATCCCCTACCGGCCATGCCTTCCGTGATCTTGAAATGGAACAAGAAATCTGGAAGATGACTCAGGAATTTGGCATTGGTGCCCAATTTGGTGGCAAATACTTCTGCCATGACGTACGCGTCATTCGTCTTCCTCGTCACGGTGCATCCCTGCCTGTTGCAATAGCGGTTTCTTGCTCGGCTGACCGCCAAGCAAAGGCCAAGATCACCGCAGAAGGTGTTTTCCTTGAGCAGCTCGAACGTGAGCCTGCCCAATACCTGCCTGAAGTTACTGATGACCATCTTGACGATGATGTGGTTTCGATTGATCTCAACCAACCCATGAGCAATATCAGAGAGCAACTCTCAAAGCTTCCAGTCAAGACTCGAATTTCACTTACCGGATCTTTGATTGTTGCTCGCGATCTCGCACATGCACGAATCAAAGCGATGCTTGATCGTGGCGAACCAATGCCTGAGTACTTCAAAGATCACGCGGTGTATTACGCCGGCCCGGCTAAGACCCCTGCGGGTTACGCGTCTGGTTCATTTGGTCCAACTACCGCAGGGCGCATGGATGGCTACGTAGATTTGTTCCAGAAATCTGGCGGCTCATTTGTCATGTTGGCGAAGGGAAACCGAAGCCTTGCCGTCACGAATGCTTGTAAGGAAAACGGCGGTTTTTACCTCGGGTCAATCGGCGGCCCTGCTGCACGATTAGCTCAAGACAACATCACTAAAGTTGAAGTTCTCGATTTCCCTGACCTTGGGATGGAAGCCGTGTGGAAGATCGAGGTAGTGAACTTCCCCGCTTTTGTCGTGGTCGACGACAAGGGCAATGATTTCTTTGCTGAAACGATGAAGCAAGTGATTACTTCTATTCCGGTTGGCCAACCAAAGAGCTAACAGCCGCGCACACGCCAGTGATCACTACCTGAACCGTTTCGCCAGATTGTCCAAAAGGCTCGGTCTTGCCAATAGCGATTCCATTTTTGCGTGGGGATGTCTCTGAGTTTTTCAACAGTTGCGACCGCTTCAGCACCGAATTCTTTTCTCACTTCGGCCTGCATCATCCAAGCTGCACCAACGGCTAATGGCCGACTCATTTGATAGGCCCCGCGATAGTCGCCGCCCGAACTCACCGATTCGTAATTTCCGCCAGTCTCTTTACGCACGATGCACCTGCGCTTGTCTTCAGCCTTAGCGCTAAACCATTTTCCTTTATACAAACTGTCTGCCACCCCGTGAAGATCAGCGGCCTTACCTTCACCTTTGGCAAAGCCGGCTTCAAGGGCCCGCTGAGTTGCTTCTTCTGAAGGCTGCGCTGCTGGACCAGTCGAAGAACTTGCTAGGGGGCTCGCTGTGGGTTCTGGTGAGGCACCCGGCTGGGCAGTCGCCGGTGCCTGTTGAGTTGGGGTTGGAGAAGACGTGACGCCCTGCGCAATGGACGGCACTTGGCTGCCGCCAGCCGTGGTGAGTCCATGCTGGTCGGGTGCTGGATCGCCTACTGCTCGGGCCGGGCCGGCAATAACCAGGCATAGCGCTGCCGTCACCAGCACCACCTTCACCTTGCTCATTTGCTCGACACCCCTGCTCTGGCCCGGATGGGCCTCGCATTACGGTGCCTTGAGAATCGATTCCTGTCACGTAGATCGGCACGATTTGCGACATGTCTTAAACCGAGAGGTCCTAGATTCCCTCACAAAACCCTCGATCTAGCGAAAAAGTGCGTGGTTGTTATCACAACGCTATCCACAGAACCCTCAAGTTGAACTAGAGAATTCCGTCATCGATCAGTCGGGTCGCCAAAGCCGCAATTGGACTTCTTTCGGACTTCGTCAAGGTGACGTGGGCGAACAAGGCCTCCCCCTTGAGTCGTTCCACCACGGCAGCGATGCCATCGTGGCGACCAACCCGCAGGTTGTCGCGCTGAGCCACGTCGTGGGTCAAAAACACCCGACTGTTTTTACCAAGACGGGAAATTGCCGTGAGAATTGTGGACCTTTCCAGATTTTGCGCCTCGTCCAAGATCACAATCGTGTCGGTCAACGTACGTCCGCGAATATAGGTGAGCGGCAGTACTTCAAGAATCCCACGGTCCATAATTTCTTCGATCACATGTTCGCTGGCAATCGCATCCAGTGCGTCTTTTGTTGCCGCTGAGAAGGGTGACATTTTTTCGGCTTCAGTGCCGGGCAAAAAGCCAATGTCTTGCCCACCAACAGAGAACACCGGGCGAAAGACCACGATGCGCTTAGCTTCGCGTCGTTCCAACACGAGCTCAAGCGCCGCAGCAAGAGCGAGAACAGACTTGCCAGTTCCTGCTGCCCCACCAAGCGAGACCACTCCGATTTCCGGATCAAGTAAATGAGCCAGCGCAATGCGTTGCTCGGCAGACCTACCGCGGATACCAAAAGCTTCTAAATCACCGCGTACTTGTTCTAGTTGCTTATCAACATTGACTCGAGCTAGGCCAGAAGATGATGGAGAGACCAACACGACACCGGTGTTGACTGGCAGATCATGCTCGTAAAGTTCAATGAATCCATGGGTATAGAGATCATCAACATGCTCACGAGGAGACTCAATTTCAACGAGACCTACATAGCCTGAATCTTCAACCTGCTCACGTCGATATTCCTCAGAGGGAATCCCGAGCGCGCCATGCGCGAGTAACCGCATTGGAAGATCTTTAGACACGACCACCACATCGTGGCCTTCGCGGCGAAGCCCTTCAGCTACCGACAAGATCCGAGTGTCATTACTTCGTTCGGCCCGGATCGCTTCCGGCAAATGAGAAGTGTCCACATGGTTGATTTCAATGCGAACTGTTCCGCCTTGTTCATTCACCACAATGCCTTTACGCAAATCTGCGCCCGGCTCTTGTCTCAATGCTTCAAGTGCGCGTAACACGGTGCGTGCGTGATAGCCCAGTGTTGGGTCGTGACGTTTATCTTCGAGTTCTTTAATGACTACGAGCGGTAACACCACAGAATGTTCAGCGAATGATCGAAGTGCTGTGGGATCCGATAAGAGCACTGAAGTATCTAGAACATATGTGCGGGTATCGGCGTTCACTGCTTGGCGAGTAGTCACGGGCGCTCGGCCTCCAGATGGGGCCACCACCGTGGCCCGGTGCGCATTAGACATAAGCGGCTGCTCATGTGTAATTCCGACGCTAGAACTTGGGAGCCAAAAAAAGGCGCGCCACGCCGCTGAGTAAAGGTTGCGCTCAGACAAACTTTAAACGCCGTAGCGGCGATGGCGTTCTGCATAAGCTCGGATGGCTCGCAGAAAATCAACATGCCGGAAGTCCGGCCAATAGGCCTCGCAGAAATAAAACTCTGAATGTGCGCTTTGCCATAACAAGAATCCAGATAACCGCTGTTCTCCGGAGGTCCGGATCACGAGATCTGGATCGGGCTGACCCTTGGTGTACAGGTGCTCGGCGATGTGCTCAACATCAATGAACTGCGCAAGTTCATCAAGGGAAGTGCCTTGGTCTGCATGCTCTTGCATAAGTGAGCGAACCGCATCGACCACTTCGCGCCGGCCCCCGTAGCCAACTGCAATGTTGACGTAGGCACCTGGCGCATCAAGAGTTTCTTCTTCAGCTTCTTTTAAAAGTCGCGAGGTGCGTTCGGGCAATAAATCCAGAGCGCCTACGGCGTGTAACTTCCACTTGCCTTGCACTTTCAGGTCTGTCACTGTTTCTTCGATGATGGTCATGAGCGCCGATAACTCGCCTACCGGACGATTGAGATTGTCCGTTGACAGCAGCCAAAGAGTGACGTGATCAACCCCCGTGTCATCGCACCAGCCTAGGAATTCTTCAATCTTGGCTGCGCCCGCTCGGTGCCCGGCAGATGAACTCGATCCCTGAGCCTCCGCCCATCGTCTGTTTCCATCCAAAATCACGCCAATATGGCGCGGAACTTGTTCGGTAGGAATCTGGGCCCGGAGCTTGCGCTCATAGATCCCATAGACGATGTCGGTGAGCCTCACAGGCGCAGGTTACTCCCCGCTGCGAACACCAATCTGAGTCGCTAACTCAAACGGATCAATCGTCGGGGCTTGACAGGCAAATCCGCGACAAACATAGGCGGCAGCCTGCCCCTGAACGAGCGGGCGATCCCTCAGTAAAGGCACGTCGCTACCCGGTTCACCTACCGCGATGACTGCGCCTGGAGCCGTCGCGGCCAGCGCCACGGTTCGCAAGATTGCCGTGGCTTGATCTGCGAAGTCACCAATAATTGCTATCTCAACAGGTCCATCGACAAGTGCGCTCAGTGCTGCAAGTCCCCAACCACACGCCCGGGGGGCTCTGGCGCCAAGCCCACCAACGACGTCAAGAGCCCGCTCTGCAATTTCCCGATAGTCCGCTATCCCAGTAATTGCCGAGTAGGTGAGACAGGCATTCGCAACCGCGAACCAGCCAGATGGCTCAGCGTTATCCGAAGGATCTTGGGGACGCAGCACTAAAGCTGGGGCGTCGTCTGGGGTGTCAAAGAATCCACCCCGTCCATCGCTGAAGTGTTGAATCGCAACATCGAGAAGTATCCCGCTCAATGCCAGCCAGGACTCGTCACCTGTGACTTGATAGAGCGCGAGGAAGCCTTCTGCAACGCTGCCGTAATCATCAAGTACTCCAGAGTTCGTTCCTGGCTTGCCGTCTCGCGAAGTGCGACACAAACGGTCATCTCCGTTTGGGCCTAAATGAATCGCTATCAAAAGATCTGCAGCGGTGATGGCCGACTCAACCCACGCCGGTTCATTGAGAAGGGCTCCGGCCTCAGCCAACGCAGCAATGGTCATGCCATTCCAGGCGGCAACTATTTTGTCATCGCGTCCGGGAGCAACTCGAGAATTGCGGCTGGCAAAGAGGCGACCTCGCATCCGAGACCAACGGAATCCGTCATCAGGGTCTATCAGTAGCTGCAGCACTGAGTAGCCATGTTCGAAGGTGCCTGCTTCTGTGATGTTGAGTAAATCAACAACCCAGTTTCCGTCATCTTCACCAAGCACATCAATGATTTCTTGCGCAGTCCACACGTAATACTTGCCCTCCACGCCTTCGGTATCTGCATCAAGCGCGGATGCGAATCCACCTTCGAACGTGGTGAGATCACGAATGATGAATTCTGCAGTTTCTCGCACAATTCTTGCCGCAAACGTGGAGCCAGTTAATCGGAACCAATGCAGATATACCCGAAGCAAAAGTGCGTTGTCATACAACATCTTTTCAAAGTGCGGAACAGTCCAAGTCGGGTCAACCGAATACCGGGAGAAACCACCGCCGACTTGGTCGTATATGCCTCCGCGCGCCATTGCCTCCATCGTGCGTTCGGCCATGAACAAGGCAGTGGTGCTTTGACTTCTCGCAGCTTCGCGAAGCAAGAATTCCAAAACCATAGAGGGTGGAAACTTCGGAGTATTCCCGAAACCACCGAATCGTTCATCAAAATCTATCTGAAGCCTTGAGACTGCTTGTACTAAAACAACATCACTTGGCAATCCCTGGGAGTCATACGAACCGCGTTGTTGGATTGCCTGGACAACGTGCGATCCCGCAGATTCGACATCTGCCCGACGCTCGTTCCACGCTTCGCTCAGTGAGCTCAAAACTTCCATGAATCCCGGCATCCCGCTACGCGAGGTTTTCGGAAAGTAGGTGCCTGCGAAAAAAGGCTTACCGTCGTGATCCATGAACACAGTCATCGGCCAACCCCCGTGCCCCGTCAGTGCAAGGGTCGCCTGCATATACACCGCGTCGATATCAGGGCGCTCTTCTCGATCTAACTTGATCGCAACAAAATTTGCATTGATGAGTTCAGCAACCTCGTGATCTTCGAAGGATTCATGAGCCATCACATGGCACCAGTGACAAGCGGAGTAACCAACTGAGAGAAAAATTGGAACATCTCTGCTTCGAGCCTCATCAAAGGCCGCTTCGGACCATTCCTGCCAATGCACGGGATTATCCGCATGCTGTAGCAGGTACGGCGAGGTTGAAGCACTCAACTGATTAGTCACCTCCCTATCCTCCTGCACGTCACATGCAGTGATTTCCCCACCCGTGGCTTAACGTCGCTATGTGCATGCAGTCATCCCCGGGTTCTTTACCGGCCTGAGTCTGATCGTGGCTATTGGGGCCCAAAATGCATTTCTCCTGCGCCTAGGGCTGGCCCGTAACTATGTCTTCGTTGCGGTTGCGATCTGCGCGATCAGCGACGCCGTGCTGATCGCACTTGGCATCGGTGGGCTGGGTGTGTTTATCGAAGGGTCAGCCTTCGCATTAGAGCTCGTGAAATGGGTTGGCGTCACTTATCTCGGTATTTTTTCCTTGCGCTCATTTTGGAAGGCGCGCTTCCCTGAGGTTTTGCTACCTGCCGGCGATAGTCCCCGTCGCCTTGCAGCTGTTATTGCTGCAACATTGGGCTTCACGTTTTTAAACCCACACGTGTACCTGGATACCGTCTTACTCGTTGGTTCAATTGGAAATCAGTACGGATCTGATCGCTGGTGGTTTGCTCTCGGAGCAGCACTGGCTAGCTTGACCTGGTTTGTCACTCTTGGCTTTGGATCGCGAGCCGCGGCACCGCTCATGTCTCAGCCGCGCACTTGGAGGATTCTGGATACTGCGATTGGTGTGATTATGTTGATAAACGCCCTACGTCTAATATTTGTGAACTAAAAATTTTTAGGCAACAAATTCTGCACGCCCATGCTTCACCACAACCACACCGTTCGAGGTTGCTTCAAAGGCAATCTTTCTTCCGCCGGCTTCATTACGCCCGACATCAAAAACATCGACCGTGAGCGTGCCGCCTGGAAACATTGGACTAGAGAACCGACCCGCAATGCGCGAAAGGTTATCGGGGTCACCATCACCAATTAACTTCACAACAGCGCCGCTACACATCGCAAACGTGCATAAGCCCTGCACTATCTTTCCTGAAAATCCTTCGGACCTAGCAATGGAATCATCAATCGCATGACCATTGCGGTCTCCTGATGCACCTGCATATCGGAAACCCTGATCTCTGGTCACATCGAAAGTGAACGAACCAATTGGCTTGTCTCTGGAAGTTTCTGGAAACACATGCTCCGGTGGGCCCTCACCAAATTCCTGAGAAGTTTGTCCACCTACCATCATTCCGGTCCAGAAATGACGAAGCAGGAGTTCACCTTGCTGATTCAATACCCGCAAATCTGAAGTGACCGAAACTCCGGCTGGCGTCTGCTTCACAGAGTGCCTGCGTCCTTCAACTCTCACCATGGTCCCAAGTTCGAGGGGCGCATAGAAATGCACATCATGCATGCCGTGCATACCGGCACGAACACCAGTGATGATCCCCTCTGGCACAGCTTTGGTATTGGTTTCAATAAAGGCAGCGACAACGTGTGGCGCTGTCACTAACGGAGCCGCCTTTACTCCAGTCGAGCACAATTCATTGGGGTCATTGGTTGCCAGCGCGTATGCCAGAACAGCGTCATGATCAACGTAAGCCTCATAGGCGATAAGTAGTGGTGTGGACATTAGGTCAAACTACTCGCGGCATTCAAATTGCGTGGGATTTGGGCCGTTACGAGACTCCTGACTCAAGTCATTCGAGATCAATATTGGGAAACGGCTTGAGGTTGCGCTTGGTTACAGGAGTGACAACCAATCTGTTGTCTTAGAGTTGCGCCATGCATCCACAGCTGTTGGAACACGTTCATCCAACGTGGCAGCCTGTACTCGAATCAGAGAGCCAGACATTACATGAGTTGAGTGATTTTCTTGATTCAGAAACTGCGGCTGGTCGCCCCTGGAACCCGGATCGAATAAATATATTTCGAGCCTTTGAACAACCCCTTCCAGAAATTAAGGTGCTTATTCTTGGACAAGACCCCTACCCAACTCCCGGACACGCAGTTGGCTTGTCATTCAGCGTTGGCTCTGGCGTTGCTCCTCTTCCCCGAAGCCTCACAAATATTTTTAAAGAACTGACGACGGATATCGGTTGTCCAATGCCGCGCAACGGCGATCTAGGGCCTTGGTCCAATCAGGGAGTCCTGCTCTTGAACAGGGTGCTCACTGTTGGTGCCGGATCGCCAGGAAGTCATCGTGGAAAGGGTTGGGAACGCATCACGCAAATTGCGATCCAGGCACTGGTACATCGGCAGACACCACTCGTTGCGATTTTGTGGGGCAAAGATGCACAATCAATCACGCACCTCTTGCCAGGCGTACCGATTATCGCTTCATCCCACCCAAGCCCGATGTCAGTTCGCCGCGGATTCTTCGGCTCCCGACCCTTTAGCCGGTCTAATGCTTTTCTTGTTGAGCTTGGTGTGGAACCAATCAACTGGGACTTATCTAGCTGAGTGAGGTTGGCTCAGCCCGCTTCGCTAAATCTTTGTGGACATAACGCTCAGCTACGAAAGACATAAACGGAATAGTTCCAGCTAGCAAGATTAAAACAGTGCGGCCGATGCTGTAACGCAGGCGGAACGCAAGATCCACTCCAACGATTAAATACAGGAAGTACGCCCAGCCGTGAACAATCCACAGCGCGCCATACAGACCTGGCTTTTGATCATTTGAACTAAAGAAGTCAGCGAAGGCATGACCATCTACCATCCAAGTAATGATGAGCACGACCATCCAGGTGAACGCGGTGGCGAGCACAACACCCGTGACGTAGGCCATGATCCGATAGCGAAGAGCAGCTCCAGCAATTTTATTCACATTGCTTAACTTAGCCAATCGCTCATTCTGTGAGGAAAGGTGGCTGTGCTCCTGCTTTTTGGCAGGCGATCACGGAGATCTTGGCGAAAACCTAATTGACTTCATCATCAAGTGACGAATGGCTACTGTCATGTGCGTCCAGCCAGAGCCAACGTAGATACACGCCAATGACGAACAGTGAAAAAATCCACCACTGAATGGCATAGAAGAAATTTTGAAGCGGAAACGGCGCAGATCCCTGTTGCGCAACTACCGGCACAGGTACGGGTGCAGGGTTAATCATTGGGGTTTGAGAAGAAAGTCGGATAAACCCATCACGTGCAGTGGTGCCTAACTGCAAACTCTGGCGAGAAATTGCTGCAACGTTGCTGCCATCCGGCGGTGACCCTTTGTAAAAGGACTCATCGGCTTGCAGCACGCCGGTGATATCAACATCACCACTGGGAGCCACCGCGCCGGGCGCCTGCTCGTTGGGAAGCCAACCGCGCATCACCGCGATCAGGCTTCCGTCACTGAGTTGCAACGGGGTGACCACCCATACCCCGGATTTTCCATTCAGCGAACGGTGCACAACAAAGCGCTGCTGATCGGTGCGATATTGCCCACGAGCAGAGACTGCTCTGCCCACTGTTTCACTAACAATCGCCTGCCCTAAAGGGTTGAGCTGATCGACTGCGACTTGTTCGGCAAGACCAGCCCGTTCAGCGGCTAAGACATCCTGCGTTCGTTCCCATTGCCAGTGACCAAGGAAAATGAAACCAATAATCAGTAAAACTCCCAGCCCTGCCCGCACTAACCACTTTGCGGAAAAAGCTAAACGCAACAACTCATTGATCCTTGGCTTGGTCTTGAACCTTAGGCGGATCTACTGGAATATTTTCATCAACCTTTTTTAGCTGCTTATTCATCGACTTCCAAATAAAATACAACGCAGCTCCTAAAGCGAAGACAAATAACAATGCAATGGGACCAGCTTTGTCGATAACATTTGTTAATGAAGCTTCATCAGCGAGTACGAACATCATGCCCTCAATCCTGCAAATAGATCTGTTTCCGGAAGTTCGGTTTTCACTAGTGACATCGCCAATTCGAATTCTTCCGTCGGCCAAACTGCCTTTTGCATTTCCAGCGGCACTTTGAAAAAGAAACCTTCAGGGTCGATCTGGGTGCGATGAGCCAGCAATGCTTGGTCTCGAATGTGCAGAAAGTCAGCGCATTCAATAGTGGTCGTCACTCGACTTGCGGCATCGCGACGCTTCTCCATGCGCTCAATCCATTCGAGATACGGCGACTCGAATCCAGCCGCCAACATCGCTTCATGGAGTGCGTAGATACGAGCGCGAATGAATTGCATGTTGTAATAAATTTTTGATACTTGCCAAGGATCGCGATCATTTGGATAGTCCGTACTCGCGGCTGCTTCAACGGCAGCCAACGTCACCTCGTGCGTGCGAATGTGATCAGGATGCGGGTAGCCGCCTTCTTCGTCATAGGTTGTAATCACCTGTGGGCGAAACTCACGAATGAGATCGACGAGCGGCTGCGTTACTTGTTCCAGTGGAAGATCCGCAAAACAGCCAGGTGGAAGAGGTTGCGGATCTTCAGGATCGGGAAACCCAGAATCCTCAAAGCCTAACCAAGCATGTTTCACACCTAGTATCTGTGCGGCATCAGCCATCTCGCGACGACGCACTTCAGTTAAGCCCCATTTTTGTACGTCTTCGTCTGCCGCACTATGCAAAACGTCTCCGCGCTCGCCTCCAGTGCAGGTGACAACCATCACTTCAACGCCCTGTGACACATATAGGGCCACCGTTCCTGCGCCCTTGCTGGCTTCATCGTCAGGGTGGGCATGCACGGCCATCAAGCGCAAGAGCGAAGTCACCCCCTTAGTGTCCCAAGACCGATCCCAGGCTCAGCGCTCGGCTACCTTCCAGCCACAATGGAGTCACAATGCCGAGTCCATTCAAACCTTCGCAGCTCTCGCCCGAGATGGTCGAGCGCTACGGAATCAATCACAAATCTTGGACTTCTCGCATCGTCACCTACGTATTGGCCTTGGCGTTCGCCTTGATCTTGGGGTTCGTGGCGTTCCAAGTCACCCGCCCTGGAGTTGATTTTGAACTCATTGCTTGGAAAGTTGTAGCGCAGGATCGTACGGACATCACCTTCACGGTTCATGCTCAAAATGATGATCCCGTGACGTGTGTGGTTCGTGCCCAGGATGCTTCCCGAGCCGATGTTGGGTACGCGATCGTGCCCGTTGTGCCGGTAGCAGGTTCTGCCTCCGTGACGTTCTCACTGCGTACCGCCATTGGTTCCTACACCGCAGAGGTTCTTGGCTGCGGCGATGACCGCGTACCGGCCCCGCAGTTTCCGCAAGGTGTCGTTCCACCTAGCCAGCCCTGGACTCCCTAGGAACTTCGCACTTATTCACTGACCGGCTACCCTTATTTCATGAGTGCGATCCCCACCACCTGGTTGACCCAAGAGGCCTATGACCGTTTACAGGCTGAACTCGGCGACCGCACCGGACCCAAGCGCGTAGAAATCACGAAACGCATCGAGTTGGCCCGCGAAGAAGGCGACCTTAAAGAAAATGGTGGCTACCACGCCGCCCGTGAAGAACAAGGCAAAAATGAAGCCCGGGTTCGCCAACTCAAGCAGTTACTCGAGAACTCCCAGGTTGGCGTTCCCGACTCCGAAGTTGATGAAGTTGCACTCGGAAAAGTCGTCACAATTTTATTCGTCGCTTTTGGCGATGAGGAAACCTTCTTGCTTGGATCACGCGAAGAAGCGGCCCACGCCTCCATCGAGGTGTATTCACCCACTTCACCGCTGGGTGCTTCAGTTGTCGGTAAACGAGTTGGTGACACCGCCACGTATGAATTGACCAACGGCAAAGAGATGTCAGTAAAAATTCTCAAGGTCGAGGCATACACGCACTAACGAGACAGTTCGCGCTTGCCTGCAATCGCTTCTTGATGTCCTAAACGAGCAGTGTTTGCCGCGCTTCTTCCGGCTTTGGTTGCACTACTTCGATCATTACGCATCTGACCGGAATATCCCTGCCAGGCCCCACGAGCTTTGCTTTCCGAGATGTGAAAGTCTGCTACCTCCTTAGCCTTCGCACGGAGCACGAGTGCTCCTTGAGACTTTTTTTCGAAGTGCGCAGCTACAACAACAGATTCTCGAGCTTCTTGCAAGCGTTCAGTTACTCGCGCGATGTATGCCTGGTAATAAGCAACGCGAACTGTGCTCACTGTGTGCTCACGCACCTTGCGTAATACACGTCCACGTTCCCTTGTTGCTGAGACATACGTTTCACCACGCCAGCTTCCAAGCTTTATCCAACGCTGGCCTGACGTCACCATCTGCACTGCAAGTGAGGTAAAAAGTGCTGTAACGACATCGAGATCCGATGACATTCCGTATGCGATGACAAAGGTTGAATTCGAAGCGATATCGACCTGAACATCGTTTGCATGTGCTGTAGCAATAAACAATGAAATGAGGTGTTGATTCGCGCGTTTGCCCTTTTCGCCAATTGTGATAGTCCGCATTTCTGGTGAAGCACGCTCTTCTTTCTTCTTGATATGCGCCTGTGCAAGCGCCAAATCAATACTCGCGGCTGTAGCCAATGCCTGCGCCTTCATGAGATACGCGTCAGCCTCGTGTTCATTGTCGGTGCGTTCAGCCTTAGCAAGGAGTGCACTAATACGTTCAAGTGACATGAGCGACCTCGAGTCCGGCACCGTCGTAAGCCGCACGCAGCACGAGTGCCGCCTCATGACCGAAAGCAATCTCGGCAACGTGAATCAGCGCACGACGAAAATGCGGTCCATGGGGTGCCAAGTCTGGATTCCAGGAACAGTGATGGGCCACTTCATGGGCCAAAACCGCCTCTTTGCAAGCCCATGGCTGCTCCACAGGGATGGCGATGACTCCAGCAGGTTCGTAATGCGCTTTCAGGTGACCTCTTCGGGCTCGCACCTGCAGGTGTGAGAGCCCTGGAAAGGTTTGCTGCAATTGGGTAGAGCTCAGCCAATAGTCAACCAACCGCTGCATGGTTTCTAGATCGCCAATGATGCGTTGAGTAGGAAGGGTGAAGGTTGAACCAAAGAAATCACATCGGCCTCCACGATCGAGAGCTTTTGACCATGAATCTTCTGTCGAGTAGACCAAAGCTCGGTCTCGATCCACGATCGACGAACCGCCCGTACTAGTCACGCCCTCAAGGATAGGGTGGGCTTCAATGACTTCCTGGCGTCCACACCATTTGGTGCAGAGATCGCCGTTGCTTCGAGATCTGCCGACCGAGGTTGCGGTGTTGTCTGCCATCGCGTTTTTCGTGGCAATTGGTTTTGGCATCTTGGCCCCAGCTATTCCGGTTTTTGCCCGCTCATTTGGCGTGTCTGCTCTAGAAGCCAGCGCAGTTATCTCTGCAATGGCCCTCTCCAGATTCATCATGTCGCCGTTTTCTGGCATGTTGGCTAATCGTTTCGGTGAACGCCTCGTCTTATCAAGCGGTCTCCTTCTTGTGGCCTTGACCAGCTTTGCCGCGGGAACAAGTCACAGTTATTGGGA